>ENA-UOOM01002102-UOOM01002102.1-fermentation-metagenome-genome-assembly--contig:-NODE-2102-length-17178-cov-46.993459_pt1 | contig 17178 bp, 14 predicted proteins | sample MGYA00245781_ERZ724031 | MGnify/ENA primary metagenome ERZ724031 (study PRJEB28704, sample SAMN03018317) | fermentation metagenome | biome: anthropogenic terrestrial biome; feature: soil... | reverse complement strand
CCTCTACGAGAATGACTTTTTATAACTCATGTATTGCATGAGATATTCTATTTTTCGTTTTTACGTTCACTCTTAGAAATCCAGAACATAATAAGCGGTAAAATAATGAAACCAAAAATCATCATAGCAATTGCATACCAGTTAACACCAACAACCTTGCCGTTAACAACGATCCCAAATTGTACTTTCCAGTTATATTCAACTAGCAGGAAGACAACTAACAAAATCGATAAGATCGGCACAATAACATCGGTCCATGCACTCTTAGGAGCATCAAGTACCTTTTCTTTGCTCTTACCACGATAGAATTGGATAACAGCTAATGGCACAACGATGAAACCTAAGAATCTTACCATGGCACTCAAAGTGATGAGGTTAACCATATCATATTGGAAAGCCATCGGAATTAAGATTGCTAAAGCAACAGAAATAAAGAACGTTCTAATTGGGAAGTCATTCTTTGTTCTCTTCGTTAATGCCTTAGACATCTGGTTTTCACGGGCCATTGCTTCTAATATTCTTGGCGCATTAAAGCTGGAAGCAACGTTAATCCCAAACATGGAAACAAGTGCTCCAACTAAAATGAAGTCGCGTAAAATTTCATTCTTAAAGATTGCGGCAATAGCAACAACTTGTTTAGTTGTCATAAGTGCCCTTGGATTAACCAACATAGCAACAGCTACAACTCCAATATAAATTGCAGCGATTACCAAAATAGCAAGAGGAATTGCACGTGGCAAATTCTTTTCCGGCTCTTTCATATCTTCTGAACCAGATGCAACTGATTCAAATCCGGTAAATGCATAAAAAGCAGAAACAATTGCCATAACAAAACCGGTAGTGGTCAAAGTTGGTACAATCTTTTGCCCATTTTGGGTAATTTGGTCAACTGTGTTCAGATTGTGGGAAACACCCGTAGTAATAAGCAGAACCACTCCAGCTACAATAATCAAAACCAAAGCAGCTAACTTACCAATGGTAGCTAGGTTCATTACATACTTAACAACCTTTTGTCCAAATAAGTTAATGAGCGTAATTAAAGCCATTAAGATCAAAAAGCCGATCGTTACACTGAGTGTATTGTTAGGATCGCCACCAAAAATAGAAATGGTGGATTTGATTACCCCAACAGCCATAACCCCCCCAAGCTACACTAGCTGAGAAGTATCGCAGTACACCCATATAGAAACCAACTTTATCACCAAAAGCAGCTTTAGAATAGGCATATGCCGCCCCAGATTTTGTAACATACTTAGAAGCTGCAGCAAATGAAATTGCTAAGATCGAAGCAAATATGGCTGCAATTAAGTAGACAAGTAGTGACTTGCTGCCTGCTTGACTAACAACACTACCAGGGGTTAAGAAAATACCCGAACCGATAATGGAGTTAATAGCCAAGAAGACAATTGACCAAAAGCCTAATTTATCCCCCGCTTTTGTATTATCATTCATTTTAATTTAATTACCTTCCTATTTTGCGTTATTAATTACGAATTTAAACAGGTTGTTCATAAAGGCGGTATCAGGATTACGGTGCAGCATTTCTGGATGCCATTGCACACCAATAACCGTACCTGCCTTGTTTTCTACTCCTTCAGGCACACCATCAGGTGCAACTGCAGATTCAATTAAATCTGGTGCAACCTTTTTAATCAATTGGTGGTGGAAGGAATTAACCATAAAGTCCGTCTTACCAAGTACTTTAGCAAGTTTAGTACCCTTCTTAACCTTCATTCCATGAGTAGGTAAAGTTGGAGTATTACCCTGTTCATGTTTATAAGTCAATTCTTTACGGTAGGAGATATCTTGATAAAGACTACCACCATGAGCAACATTAATAATTTGTGCGCCACGGCAAACACCAAGTACCGGAATCCCTTTTTCTTCGGCTAATTTAAGCAAAAGCATGTCAAAATGGTCACGTGCAGGCCAAGTTTCCCCAATCTTAGGTAATAACTCTTCACCGTATAAATGCGGATCAACGTCGTGGCCGCCAGAGAGGATCAAGCCTTGAACATGTTCAAGTTGACCTTTGATTACGTCATCATCCTCAATAACCGGAATAATGTACGGAATACCACCGTTTTGGACGACTGAATCAACATAATCTTCATTAACATAGCTGCGGCGATATCCGGGGAACATGCCACCACTATCAATAATTACGGATCCTGCGATTCCAATAACTGGTTTAGTCATTGTCTTCCTCCTTACTTACTTTTTATATGTAACGTTTATATTATAGAAAAAAGGTTTAATAAAGTACAATAATTTAACTTATCCTTTCCTATGCTTAATTACATATACCAAAGCAGTAGCGATTAATACAATTGCACCAATTGATACGGAAAGACGGGTTTCAGGATTAATAAACATGAAAATAACGATTATTGTTAGCATTAACAAAGCAAAATAATTTGAATACGGATATAAGGGCAATTTAAACGGATGTTTTTTCATTAATTTTGGATTTTTCTTACGGAAGTTCAACTCTGCCAGCAAGATTACAAACCAAGATACCATCCCCGGCAGAACTGAGGAACTATAAACAATAACAAATAAATTTGCCAAAGACTTGTTTAGGTATTGCACGATCACATTTAAAATAAAACCGATAAAAATACCACCGGTAATACCCAGAATCGCATGACTGGGAACAACTCGGTTAGAAACATAACCAAAAGTTTTAGGCGCTTCATTATCACGAGCTAACTTATAAAGCATCCGGCTTGATGAATAGATTCCTGAATTAGCTCCTGACAAAGCTGCTGTCAACACAACAAAATTAATGATGGAGGCTGCCGCAGTAATTCCTACTTTGGCAAAGGTCGTAACAAATGGCGAGCCGATTGAGCCCAACTTATTCCACGGATAAATGGTTACGATAACAAAAATTGCACCAACGTAGAAAATCAGAATTCGCCAAAGAACGGACTTAACCGACTTGACGATCGCTTTTTTAGGATTAGAAACTTCACCGGCAGAAATTCCAATTAATTCAATTCCTTCATACGAACCGGCAACAATTGCCATTGAAAAGAGAAAGCCTTTAATTCCGCCGGTAAAGAAACCACCATGAGCCCATAAATTGGAAAAGCCTATTGGGTGGCCACCATTACCGAAGCCAAATAAGATGACCATAAAACCTAAGATAATCATCAAAATAATGGTAACCACCTTAATCATTGCAAACCAAAATTCGAGCGTTGCGTAAGCCTTCGCACTGACTAAATTAGCCAATAACAAAAATAGGATAACAACTACACCGGCAATCCAATCAGGACTACCTTTCCACCAAAAACGTAAATACTGGGTAGTTGCTACCACTTCTGAAATACCAACAATCACGTACTGAAATACGTTAGCCCATTCAGCTAAGTAACCAGCAATTGGATGAACATGTTCTGTGGCATAATCAGCAAACGAGCCCGTTCCAGGATCAACGTAAAGCATTTCACCTAATGCCCGCATGACGATATACAGAATTAGGCCGACAAACATATAAGCCAACAATACAGAGGGTCCGGTCCACTTAATTGTTGAACCAGCTCCCATAAAGAGGCCTACACCAATCGCTCCTCCAAGGGAGATCATTTCCATTTGTCCAGCTGTCATCGACCGCTTTAAATGTGGTGCTTTATTATCTTCACTCATAAAATCCCTCCCTTTCACAAAAAATAGATTATTTCAAAAAGAAATAATCTATTCCAATTTTCATTATTAAAAATATATCATTTATTTCTTACTTTTTCTTTCTTTAACCCTGTTATTCATATACGCAGTGGCTATAACTACTACAACGATAAAAAGCGTCCAAAGTACTTTTTCAAAATTAATTGGGCCAAATAATGGCAATGTACCAACTATTTGAATAACAAACAAACTAGTAGTAATCCAGGTTAACTTGCCACGATAAAACTTTAGCCAATTAATAATTGCGTAAACAATATCCAAAAAAGCTAAGAGTAAAATACCGTAAACAAAGACAATTTGTGCCCATTGCGGCATAAGCCAAATCATCGTCCCACTAACTGCCAACATAAGTACAAGTATGAGTGAGGTATAGCCCACGACAAAGCTTAGAACTATCCGCAACAAAACTAGGATTACGTCCCAGCCATCCTGAAAGCTGCTTAAGTTAAAATAAATCAATCCCAAAACAGATGGTGCGGCGAACAACACTGCTAATAAAGAGGCGGCAACAGGCCCGCCATCGATCATCCCCAATGGCATATCAGACATTGTCTGTGAAATGGTAATAATTAAGTTAATTACCAAAAGGCAGTCTAAAATGATTTTTATTATTCTATTCTTATCACTAAACCAAAAAGCAATTGCGGCAAGCAAAAACAGAATTCCATATACTATGGAGATAGCTTCGCTGCGGCCATTCCAATCTGTAAAGAATATTACCCCCGCAGAAGCTACAGCTAATAACGTTAAAACAACTTTTACTGTAATATCAAACGTTTTATTTTTAAACATATTATTCCTCGTTTATGTAAATACCCTGTCTATTATACAAAAATTGGGCAAAAAAAGAGGTTATCCACATGGGAATAACCTCTTTTATTGTGTTTTCAGACTTATTTAGTTAATAATTAATCTTTATCTTCTTTTTTGTCTTTTTCAGCGTCGTCTTTCTTAACCTTTTCTTCAAGATTTGGAGAAATATCCAAGACAGACTCACCGTTTAAGTACAAGTGCTTATCATCAGCTGTGAACTTAACGTTATCAGTATCTGGCTTTCTCATAATTAGCTTAGCAATCGGAGTCTCAAGATCTTGTTCAACAACCCTTCTTAATGGACGAGCACCGAACTTCTTGTCGTAACCCTTTTCTGCCAAGAATGTCTTAGCTTCAGGAGAAACCTCAACACTGACATCTTTCTTAGCCAGAACATCGGACATCTTCTTAAGGTAGATATCGATAATCTTAGTCATATCTTTCTCAGTCAATGAGTTGAATGGTACGATTGCATCCAAACGGTTCAAGAATTCAGGTCTGAAGTATGTTTCAAGAGCCTTGATCAACTTCTCATGGTCAACTTTACCGTTCTTAAGCAGTTTATCGGAATAACCTGCGTTGGAAGTCATGATCAGAATAGTATCCTTAAAGGAAACAGTTCTGCCTTGAGCATCAGTTAACCGACCATCATCCATAATCTGCAGTAATGCGTTGAATACCTGTGGGTTAGCTTTTTCAATTTCGTCAAACAAAATCAAACTATATGGTTGGTGCCGAACTTTTTCAGTTAATTGACCACCTTCACCATAGCCTACGTAGCCTGGTGCAGAACCAATCAACTTGTTAACAGCCATCTCATCTTGGTATTCAGACATATCCAAACGGATTAAGTGCTTTTCACTACCAAATAATTGGATAGCTAATTGTTTAGCCAATTCCGTCTTACCAACACCGGTAGGACCAGTGAGTAAGAATGAACCAGTAGGTCTGTTATTATCTTTAAAGACTTGCTTACGAGCAATAGCATCGGTAATTACATCGATAGCCTTATCTTGATCAATAACAACTTTCTTCAAGTTCTTAGCCAAGTCGGCGTTCTTCTGCCCCTCATCAGCATGAAGTTCACTCATCGGGATCTTAGTTTCCTCTTCAATCAAAGAGTAAATATCCTTCTTAGTGACAGTTGGTGTATCAGCACTCTTATCAACATGTTTAAGGTCGTCTTGTAATTTATCGATCTTCTTCTTTAAATCACCGGCTTTATCGTAATCTTCACTCTTAACCGCATCGGCTTTTTCAGATTTCAGAGACTTAATCCGTTTCTTGATACCATCTTCGTCACGTGGTGCAGCTGTCAAAGACTTCTTAGCACCAGCCTCATCCATCAAATCGATGGCTTTATCTGGTAAATAACGTCCTTGAATATACCTTTGTGACAAAGTAACTGCAAGTTTCAATGCGTCATCATCATATTTTACGTGGTGGAAGTCTTCATACTTCTTCTTCAAGCCTTCCAAAATCTTAACCGTTACCTTAGATGAAGGTTCTGGAACTTGAACTGGTTGGAACCGACGAGCAAGAGCTGCGTCTTTTTCAATTTCTTGATACTCACTGGTAGTAGTAGCACCAATTAACTTCAAATCACCACTAGCAAGTGCCGGCTTCAAAATATTAGCAGCGTCACCGTTGTTATTTTCAGAGTCAGTAGAACCTGCTCCCATAATGTTGTGTAATTCATCGATAAAGAGAATGATGTTAGGATCTTTCTTAGCTTTATCAATGACCTTCTTCAGACGCTCTTCAAAGGACCCACGAAGACTAGAACCTGCAACCATATCGTTGATATTAACTGCAATAATGTGCATGTCCTTCATCTTTTCAGGGACATCACCCTTAGCAATTTTTTCAGCTAAGCCTTCTACGATAGCAGTCTTACCAACACCGGCAGGACCAATCAAAACTGGATTATTCTTCTTACGTCTGCTTAAAATCTCAATTACAGCCTTAATTTGTTCATCACGGCCAATAACCGGATCATATTTATTCTTCTTAGCTTGTTCAACTAAATCAACACCAATCGGCTTGCCACCTTTACCCTGTTGTGGGCCTTGTTCAAAGCCTTGTGGTGTTCCATTAATATTACTTGAATAGTGAATAGGAATGGAACCATCGGAGCCACCACCATTATCAAAGAAAGAACCGTTTAATTCATTAAATAAGTTATCAAAATCGTTGTCAAAGTATGCCATATATGCAAACACTCCTTGTATTGGAATTTGAAATTAGCACTCTATATAGTCGACTGCTAATTCCTTACACTTATTAGTATAACAGGTTATCCACAAAATGCAAGTCTTTTTTGAAAAGTTTTCCACACTTTTTCAATTATTTGTGAAATAATAATTATTATGCTTATTAATGCTTATATAACAATGCTTTATAGTGTTCACAAGATCTAGTAAATTTACTACTTTTGGTACAATTCTAAGTGTGCCCGTAAATATTTTGCCGTTAAACTAGCCTTATTCCTAGAAATATCCACAGGTAGACCTGAAGCAATAATTTGACCACCTTTATCACCACCACGTGGCCCCATGTCAATCATATAATCACTGTTAGCCATGATATCAAGATCATGTGTAATCGTAATAATAGTAGCTTTTTGATCAATTAATTTTTGGAATACCTGCAATAAAGTCCGGACATCATATGGATGTAAACCCACCGTAGGTTCATCAAACACAAACAATGTCCCTTTTTGGCTGCGGTGAATATGGCTGGTCAGCTTCATTCGCTGTGCCTCACCACCTGATAAAGCCGGGGTAGATTCACCAAAGTGCAAATAACCTAAGCCCATATCATGCAGTGTTTGGACGGTCTTTTTAATCCTAGGCTGATCAGCAAAAATAGCTTCTTTGAGCGCATCGTCAACGGAATAATCTAAAACATCAGCAATACTCATACCATGCCATTTAACCCGTAATACCTTTTGGTTGAAGCGACGGCCACCACAAGGTGAACAAATCTCCACCATGTCAGGCAGATACTGAATATCCATCGAAATGGTCCCAGTACCACCACAGGTAGGGCAGGCCCCCTCTTTATTATTATAAGAAAAATGACTTGCAGTATAGCCTAACTTCTTAGCAAGTGGTTGTTTAGCAAAGAGTTTACGCAACTGGGTCATAATATTGGTATAAGTAGCCACAGTTGAGCGTTGATTTTTCCCTACTGGCGTCGCGTCGACACTAATAATATTTTTAATACCAGCAGAAACTAAGTCTTTAACCCAACTTGGACTTTCTTCCTTACCTTCTTCAGCTTTCAAAGCTGGTAGAAGTGAATCTAAAATCAGGGAAGTTTTACCAGCTCCGGAAAAGCCAGTGATAGAAGTTAACCGGCCGATTGGTATCTCCGTGTGGACATTATGCAAATTAAAGTGCTTCGTAACCGAGAAACTAATTTTGCCATCCTTAAACATGTCTTTTTTATCTGCACGTTTACGGACATAAAGCTGCGCATTCCCCGTTAAATATGGACCAATATGTGAATGCGGATCCTGCTCTACTGCTTTAGGCGTACCTTGTGCAATAATTTGTCCACCTTCGCTGCCCGATCCTGGACCTATTTCTACAACCCAATCAGCCGCAGAAATAATTGAAGTTTCATGGTCGACTACAACTAAGGAATTACCTTGATTAACCAATTCATGAAAGACCTCGATCAGACCTGAAACGTTGTCAGGGTGCAAGCCCACAGATGGTTCATCTAAAACATACAAAACACCAGTGGTTTGCGTTCTAAGTGTCCTGCCTAACTGGATCCGCTGTAATTCACCGGTAGACAGGGTATTAGCTTGCCTGTCTAAGCTCAAATAATCTAAGCCCAATTTAATTAGTGGCCGTACCTGGTGTAAAAGTTCGCCGGTCAAGTTATCAGCCAAATCCTGCATATTGGTTGGCAACCATTTTTTAATTGCTTCCATGTAAGGAGGTAGTTCATCTAAAGTAAGATGTTCTGCCTCAATGATGTTTTTACCGGCAACTAGTTGCCCCCAACGACTAGGATCGATCCGGTAACCCTTGCAGCGCGGACAAGTACTAAATTTATAAAAGGAATTAATCCGCATAAGTCCACGTTCAGATTTAGTCGTTTTACGTGAATTTTCTACGGCATTATAAGCATTCTCATAAAGGGCATTCAGATGATAAACCCGGCCAGTCGAAGACGGAATATCAACCGGTACCTTTCGCTCTTTCCCATGCAGGATAATATCTTTTTCGTGTTTATTTAATTTTTTATACGGAATATCGGTACGCACACCTAATTCACGGGCGATGCGCCACATCCAATTTCGACCAGGAATCTGCCAGGTAGCCACCGCACCATTTTCTAGGGATAGATTTTCATCGGCAATGATTTTATTATCATCAACTTGCTCTACTGTTCCCAGACCCTGACATCTTTTACATGCGCCATCGGAATTAAAGGCAAAATCTTCAGCGCTAAAAGCATAAAATTTTACCCCACAAACAGGACAGGTGATTTTTCCCATATCATCACCTGTTAAATCCATTGCCTCAGCAATCTTAATAGTAGGTGATACCTGGTGGCCATTAGGACAAACTGGTGACCCCAATCTTGAAAAGATCAGACGCAGAATATTAAAGATTTCCGTAACCGTTCCAACAGTTGAACGTACACCTGGAACCGTGGGACGCTGGCGCAAGGCTAAAGCTGACGGAATATGGCGCACTTCATCGACTTGCGCTCTTCCTACCTGGCTGATTCGCCGGCGGGTATAAGTTGCTAATGAATCAAGGTAACGGCGCGCACCTTCAGAGTATAAAATCCCCATCGCTAGAGAAGACTTACCCGAACCGCTGAGCCCAGAAATAGCAACAAAGCGGTGCAAAGGAATATTCACATTAATATTTTTTAAATTATTAACCCTGCCACCGATTACTTCAATTTGTGTTGGTCTCTTTTGATACTTCATTTATTAATATTCTTTCTCCTATTTTTTCTCTTATTTTGACCTAACTGCTTTTCTTGTTTATTTCCTGGTTTAAGCAGATATTGTTGAATCACCTGAATTACCTGCCTATTTTGCGGCAAGTCCGAATGATCGGCTTCCGCACCGGTCACGGTCATTGCTGTATAATTCTTTACCTGATTTTGAAAAATATACTTAGCGGCAGCAACACTAGATTCTGGTACAATTCCGTCTGACTCGTAATTTTTACCCCCAGAAAGAGAATAAACAATTAAATTCTTAGGAATCTTCTTTTTATTCTTAATGAAAGTTTCCAGCATTTGCGTCTTATTATTGATATTCTTTTCATTGAAATTATATGGCGTACCTAAGGTCATCAGTCGTTTCATCGTGATTTCATTTGAATAATCTGCATAGTAATGTTCTAGCCAGTAAGTCCATATAAGGCCCCCATTGGAGTGACCAAAGGCTTTAAAATTATTAAACTTATAATTATGCGCGAGTGAATCAAACGCCTTATCTAGCCAACCAGCCTGTTTCTTAATATTGCTATAACCATCCTTATTATTTTCAAAACCCACAATAATAAAAGGTTCTAAATCATTTTTAGCAATTGTGCCCTTATAAGAAAGCTTGCCTGTGCTAGAAACATTAACTTTGAGCACGCTGTGTTTATTTAACGTAGCTTGATTAAGCTCATCGATTAACTGGTTAAAACGCTCAGTCGTTGCACTAGACCCCGGTACCATAATTACCGGAGACATAAGTGACTTCTGCCGCTCAGCCTTTGCATGGTTAGATTTTTTCATCCAAAAATAGCCAGGAATCGCTAACGCAACAACAAGCAATAAAACCAAAATTAACCACTTAAAATTATGATTTTTGTGCATTTAAATCATTCCTTCGATTTTCTTTTTCTAAGTTAAGCTCAACTTTTTCACCAATTCTAATAATAGGAATGAGGATTAAAACATCTATTACAAACAAAAGTAGTGAAAAAAGCAAGGTTGTCCAGTTACCATTTGTCCCAAAAAACGCGATTAAAATCCCAGGAGTTCCCTTCAATACAGGATAAACACAAACGGGAATAAAATGAACAGCAATTGCTCCGGCCGCAAGGGTCATATTAATTAACGGAATAATTATCATTGGCAGCATAAAAAGCGGATTCAAAATAATTGGCATCCCAACCGCAAACCCTAAAACTGACGTAAAGGCTACTGGTAATAAATTAATTTGGGCAATAGATTCAATTTCTTTATGTTCTTTTCTTAAAAGAACAATCACAATCACGGCTAATACAATACTTGCTCCACCCATCGTTCCGTAAGTATTAATCAGGGAACTACCCAAAAATTTATAGGGTACATTCCAGGAATTACCTCTTTGTAAAGCATAGGTCAGGTTATCGGCAGTATAACCACTATTAATCGAAGTTGACAAGGAATTTAAGGGGTAACCTATCCCAAGCCAGCTAAGAAACATTACCACAACTGACAAAAGTAAAACTTCCCCCAAGTTATTCGTTCCTTGAATGCGCCTAACCAATAACTTAAAACTACCAGAATTAAGCATTTTTATCTGTAGTTCATAAATGAGGACACCTAAAATTATACTGATCCCGATCGATACAGAAATCGGAATAAGGGCATTCCAAGATCTACGCTGTATGCGTTGAGCATGTTCATACCTAACAGGTGCATAATCGTTACCAAGCCAGTGAAAGACCTGTCCTACCCCATAACCAATTAGTAGAGCAATAAAGACCCCATTTACCCGTAATAAACTTGACGAAAATGGTGATTGTTGCTCAGAAACATTCCCAACAGTATTAGCGTAAGCACAAAATAGAATAGCGATCACGGCGGTCATTCCTGCCATTGTAGAATCCTTTTGGTATAAACGTGCCGTATAATGGGCTGCGAAATAAGCAGCGTAAACGCCGAAGACGCCAAATGTAACCTGCACCATCCCCTGGCAGACAAAGGCACCACCATACCAAACATGATCGGACATGATTACGTCCAGATTAAAAATATTATAGATGATGCCATCTGGCGTAAAAACACTATCGTGTAAAAGACTAAAATATGAGCCTAGTACCGCTATCGGCATCAGCATTACCAAGGTACGTTGGACCGCCCTAAAGAAAGAACGCTGTCTTACCCAAAGTATAAATTTAGTTACAGAGTCTATCATTAATAATTTCCTTTGTTTTATAATATATTTAGATCAAATTAATAACCTAATTATACAATGTCACAAAAAATTAATTTAATACCGTAAGGCTTATTGATTAATTAACAAAATGATATAATATAATTAGTTATTGAAGGGTGAGAAAAATGGGTAGGAAAAGAATCGAACTAAACGATAGAATTGAAAAATTATCCGAAAAATACATGGCGATGACTGGTATGAACTTAGATGAGCTGACAAATAAAGCTTTAAAGTTTTATATTGTTAACCAATTGAGTTCCCACAAAGTCAAGAGAGTTTTGCGAAAAGATGATAGTGAGAGCACAAAGTATGCAGATCAAATATTTCAAAATAGTTTAGAAGATTTGAGTAGTTATTAAAAAGACAATCTAATAAAAATGGATGCAGAAAACTGCATCCATTTTTTATATAATTAAATATTTTTATTTAAATTGATTTCCTGCTAAAGCACGGTAAAAGTTTGCCCTAGAAGTTTGGTAATAAGGAACAAGCCATAAGAAACCAATTCCTAACGTAATCAAACCAAAAATAAACCAGCCTAAGAAACTAAGATTAAAAACAAACAGTTCCATCTTATGACCGTCCATCAATTTTCTACTTGCAGTAATTCCGCTAGTAGCCTGGACAGTCTTGCCACTGGCAACCATATCACTAACGATATATGGAGTCATTGCATAAGAATATGATTTAATAAAGCCAGGAATAATCAGAAGCAGAGTCCATAAGTAAGTAAAGACCGTACTTAACAGATAGTTAATTATTTCTGGACCAAAGCGACCATTAGTAAATGATGAAAAGGCGGCTTTAAGTACACCATCTTTCTTACCATCTCTAAAGTTCAAAAAGGAAATTACTAAACTCAAAGCGATAAAACCAGTAATAATACCCATAATTGTCGAAGTGGTTCCATACTTATAATAGTATTCTGGATTTAGCAAAGACATTTTATATTTCCAACTACCATTATGGGTACCGGCGGTAACACCACCGGCCAAAATTGAGCAAACTATGAAGTCAATGAAAAAGACTAAAACTGCCCAACCCCAATTACCACGTAATTTATCTTTAGCTTCCGCTTTTATTTCTTTTCTAGACATAAAACCTTCCCTTATATTCTATTTTATATATATAAAATATACCTACTCTTTTCATTTTAACAGGAAAAAAAGCATAAAAAAAGCCTAATTCCACCAACATCGGAACTAGGCTCACACAGTGTTTACCGCCACTTCTGACCACATATAGAAGATAACATTTTCGCTACCGGAGAAAATGATTACTTTCTAGTGGCGGTACAAGAAGATTTTAGCATTCAGACAGACAAAAGACAAGACATAAACTAATTCAATAAAAAATAGGGTAGAATTTTACTTCTATCCTACTCTTTTATATTATTTCATGCTTATAAGTTTAGACATAATCTTATCAATCTTGACCTTCGTTGGTATAAATTTCTTACCATCCGAATGGTTATTTTGAATAATAATCATATCTCGAGCATCTTTAGTACTACGCATAAAGGTAAAGTAACCTTGACCAGCACCATTAGCCGTCTTATATCTGGCCTTGTTGTAAAGCCCACCATTATAATATGATGGTGGCCCAGCTTTATAGAGAATCTTTCGGCTCTCCTTTGTCAGCAGACTTCCCGCTAAAATATATTGCAATACTTTAGCTAAATCGTGGTTAGACATTACAACTGAACCGGCGCCAAGTTCATTATGAGCTTCACGCACCGATGAACGATACTTAACGGTAGTATACCTGCCATGCTTAAAATCATGACCAGGAACTAACCCACTTGCAACTAACTTACCTGGACTAGACCATAAGAACGCAGTATGTTTAAGCTTTAACGGTTTAACAAAAGTTGATTTAAACAATTGTTCATAGGACTTATTCTCAAGTTGAGAGATAATGCCACATAAATAAACGTAGTTTAAGGAACTATAATTCCATTTACCTACCATGTCGCTATCAAAGACGGTCTTTTTTATATCGTGTTTAATATTATCCTCATCAGAAACAAAGTGTTTAGTACCCAGCTTCTTTCCTGGTTCAAGTGAAAGTCCAGAGGTCATTTTAAGTAAATCCTTAATCTTGACCTTTTTAGCTCCCGGAACTGTCGGATAAAATTTTGCAAGCCGATCATCCATACTCAACTTACCGTCTTGAATCTCCCGCATAACCATGGCTGCAGTCATTGATTTTTGAACAGAATTAATCAAATAACTAGTGTCAGTTGTATTGTCTGTAGCATAATCGAGCAAAGTTTTACCATTATTAATGACTAAAACTGAGCCCTTAATACCCAAACCATTAACAGCCTGGCGCACTACTTTGCTTTTAAACTATCTTTTTTATTAGTTTTGTTTTGGTCAGTTACGCCTGTAGGTGATGCATACGGTTTTATTTGCCATTTTCTAGAATAGAAATAGTCATGCATGCTGTAATTATATGGTTTGTTAGCTTTCTTCATGAACGGTTTAACGGCTCGGTCAAATGCTACCCAACCACGCCAACCTAAGTGGATGGTGTCTTCCATGAAGTACTTTCTATTACCTTGTCTAGATAGGTCAGTGATATTATCAAAGCCTTGACTAGTCAGCTGGTACTTAATCTTAGAAACAGATCTTTGGTACATAGGTTGTGATAAACCGGTGTAATCAGACCACTTCTCATTGATTGCTGGGATAATGAACAAAACATTAGTATGCTGCTTCGCAAATTGTTCTAGCATCAATTGAAAGTCACTATACTCAACTGATTTGGTGTAGTCAAAGTTACGTTGGCTACCTTTTAACCTCTTCAAAGTCTTCTTAGGCAAACGAAGTCTAAAGAAATTATTATCGATTCCAAAATCATTCGAATTGGTATGTTCTGCTGCTTGTTGATCAGCGACTTTATCTAGTGCTGCAACTGAGTAAGTATTAGGTAATAACTTTGTCTTCTTATGAATCTTTTCAACACGGTTACGCAGTTGGAATGTACTAAAGAATTTATCCTCGTTGTTTAACATTCTCCGACGATTTTCTAAAATAAATTTCTGCGTACTGGTTAACTTTTCTCCTTTAGCTACTGATCTCATACCTGACTTGATTTCACCCTTAACTTCGGGCATTTCGAGAAAACGTTCAGCTGCATAACGATCAGTTTTGTTATTCTTAGCACTTAACAAGAAATTACATGCTTGAAGTGGTGAATAATACATAGTAAAGGCATTAGGATCTTGACCCTTTTTAGTAAACCATTGTGGTGAAATGATCACTACAGCTTTTTTATCTTTAAGTTGTTTAGCTGTTCCTTGCATCCCTAAATATTGGGCCAGAGATTGACTACCTGGTCCACCTAATAGGAATGGACGATAGCTTCTATGGTACTTTTCAGCAAGCACACTTGGGTGGAGTGGATCCATTCGTGATAATTCACTTGAACCGTAGAAAGGTACATAACCATCGTCATAAGCCTCTTGCTTCATCTTTGAACCTTTAAATACGGTTGTAGTTTGTGAAGCAGCAGCTTCATAAAGTGATTCCTTAGAAAAGGTTCTCTCCCATGGAAGCAAGAAGACAACTAACAATAAGATAAAAGCGCATAGAACCGGGCCAAAAATCTGCCACAGTCGGCGTTTATTACTCATTTCTTAAGCTATCCACCTTTGCAACAATCTTATTTGGGGTATCCCATTCTTTACGATCGAATTCTGAAACTGGAACATCAATATTAAATTTATCTTGCAAGTTTAAAAGCATCTGAACACTTGCCATTGAATCCATTAAGCCGTTGGCAAAAATGTTTTCGTCCATCTTGTCTGATAAATCTTCACTAGTTAAATCTTTTAAAATACTTAAAACTTCTTTTTTAGTATCCATAATTAAAACCTTTCAACTAAAACTAAATTTCTATGCCGATTATACTTTACTTCCAGCCGAACCATAATTGACTAAGGAAGCCTGAGAAAATAAGGAAACTTAAACAAACTACATTGAAAGTTATGAAAATGGCTAAGCATTTCGTAAATATATTCGATGGAACTTGTTTTCTGTGCTTCTTCTTAAATCTCAACCAGTAATCGTTAATAATAATTGCTATCGCATGGAATAAACCATAAACAATGTAATACCAGGTTAGACCGTGCCAAAAGCCCATGATTCCGAATAAAAGCAAGTAAGAAACTTGTGATAATCTAATTCGGTTTTTGATTAACTTATTCTTCATAGCAAAGAAAGTAAACCGCATGTAGATGTAATCACGGAACCAAAATGACAAAGTCTTGTGCCAACGATTCCAGAACTCTTTAATGTTCTTAGAAATAAATGGCATATTAAAGTTCATTGGTGTATGGATACCCATGAAGTATGAAATTGATACCGCAAATAATGAGTACCCAGCAAAGTCAAAGAACAGGTACATACTGTAACAGTACATATATGCTAGCAACCACCATGATAGCTTAAGACCACCATTGGCATTACCAACAGCTAAAGCTGCCTTACTGATTTTCGGCAACCAATAAGTTCCGAAGAACCAGCCCAAGATAAACTTATATAAGAAACCTTGGAATAGGTAACGTACTGCGTATCTCATATCAGTTATATATTGATCACGAGTAGGTGCGTTATCAAAGTCTTTCTTAAATCTCCGGTAACGGTCAATAGGACCTGATGAAATAGTTGGGAAGAACAACAGAAATCTTAGGTAAGTACCAGGATCAACTTTTTTAATTGCGCCATCCCGAACTTCCATAATTACTTGTACAGTCTTAAAGGTAATATAAGAAATACCTAAGAAACCGAGAAGCCCATGCACTTGTGTTTGCGGAAACGCTGTTTGAATCTTAACCAGCGCTAACGGTATGATTGCTAAAATTACGGCCAAACAAAAGACCCAAGTCTTATTTTTCCCAACTTTACGATAGTGCAAATAGCAGAAGGTAATTGCAAATTCAATAATCAAATAGATTATTAAATTTACACCTTGATGCCATTTGACCCCATCAAAGATTAAGAACAGGAAAACCAGTGAGAAGATGGCTTCATAGGTCTTGAAACGGTGGCCATGATAAAGCCCGATCATCATCGGTATTAAAGCGATCATCAAATAGATGAAGTACTGTGGGTTAGAGTAAGGCTGTAAGTTAATGAAATTAAAATTCACTACTTATTAACCTCCTTAATAACACTTTTAATATCCACTTTCCCGTTTTGTGAAATCGGTAATTTTTCACGGTAGACAAAACGTTGTGGAATCATATAAGGCATCACATTCTTAGCCAGATCGTCACGAATCTTTTTAGTTAAGACAGCCTCAGAGTACTTACGCTTAATACCATCTTTTAATTCAATTTCAGCAACAATTTGTTTAACAGTATGATCTTTATTGTATTTAGGTGCAGCAACACCGTAACGAACAAGTTCGTTTTGGTCTAAATAATGGTTAATCTCTTCAAGTTCAATTCGATAACCATTGAATTTGATTTGAAAGTCGATTCTACC
>ENA-UOOM01002099-UOOM01002099.1-fermentation-metagenome-genome-assembly--contig:-NODE-2099-length-17191-cov-10.433473_pt1 | contig 17191 bp, 18 predicted proteins | sample MGYA00245781_ERZ724031 | MGnify/ENA primary metagenome ERZ724031 (study PRJEB28704, sample SAMN03018317) | fermentation metagenome | biome: anthropogenic terrestrial biome; feature: soil... | reverse complement strand
TGGAAGCAGAGATTTGCATAATTAAAATAAAGGGCCCCCTTATTTTAACTTGTTTTAACAAGGAGGTGCAATTGGAATTATGTTGAATACTTTTATCCATCCGTTATGAGTTTTACATACTATTTAGATTTTTCTGTTGTATTTAAGCAGTAAATCTATTGGTATGGCGCAAATATAAATGGTACTTCTGAATAAACCAAAAGAAAATGAAAAAATCTTCAATCGATTTTTTCTATATAGATATCGAAGAAATTTATAACTGCACTGGAATCCTTTCTACAAAAGTTTTTTCAAATATATCACTAAAGTTAATAACTAGGCGGTTCCGCAGAGAACTGGAAAAAAGTTTCCAAATAGCTCTCGTTTCTATTTCACCGTTTATTGTAAATAAAATCAAGATGATATTCTCGGTATAGTTCGAATTTATGGTCGCTGCTGATGAGTGGCATTTTTTCGGTAATAGCCTGGGCGATGATCAGGCGGTCGGCTGGATCGTTATGGCCGAAAACGGTTTCCAGACCGGCAAAAGTATACAGATGCTCTTTCTGAATGTAATCAATCGTGATCCCCCAATCGTTTTCAATAAAACTGAAGATATCCCGAGCAGATTTCCATTTCTTTGTTTTAATCCTGTTGTTCTGAAAAAGGTGTATTGCTTCCTTTACACTCTCGGAACTGACATAGATACGATTCTCATAATCGTCCAGGATTTGCAATACATCCGACGTTAAGGAGTCGAAATCATCGGACGCATAAAAAAGCAAGATATTCGTATCAATTAAATATCGCATCGCTTTACTCCATCACGGCATCCATATCGATGATCTCAATGATTCCATTAGGATGCTTCCTTCTCCATTCACCCATTTTCGAAAGCCTTTTCGGTTCTTTATAAACGCCTTCTTTCCGATCGGTCAGGTCGGCGCATTTGTCTGTTTTTTTTGTTTCCTTTTCCGCCATAGTTGCCTTTATTTTTATCTTGCAAAGGTACGTTTTCTTTATCGGATATCCAATTATTTGAAGAGATTGTAACAGAACAGAATCTGAACAATCCGATAAAGAACATCGATCCCAATGGGACGAACGTATGGTCGCGGTTTATCATCTGACTAAAATGATTATCTTTGAATCTTATTACCAAAACTGCGATAAGTATAATAAAAATAGAGAATAAAATGACTTTGCGGCAACTATTCAAGCAACTTCGTCCTTATGTTAAACCCTATCATTGGCTAGTATTTTTCACATTGGTTTTGACCGCCATAGGGTCTTTTACCGCTCAAGTAAATGCGTTCGTCTTACGATATACGGTCGACCAAATCGCCATTTTACTCGAACAGCATAAAGGACTAAAAGAGGGATTGTCGATACTCATCACCATCAGCCTCATCCTTATCATGAAAGAAATCGTGAACGCCTTCATCCAATTCGGACAAAAATATTATGGCGAAAAACTGCGCATCTTTATTTCGAAAGATCTTGCGCAAACGGTCATCGAAAAAGTATTGACTTTTAAAATGGCTTTTTTTACTTCTGAAGGAAATCAGCCGGGAAAACTGCAAACGCGAATCGATCGCGGAGTGGAAAACCTCACCCGATTGGTACAAAACTTTTTTATCGACATCCTTCCTCTTTTTGCGAATGCCCTCGTCGCCTTGGTGATGATGTTTAATGCTAATTTTTATGTAGGAATGGTCGGTTTATGCATTATGCCGGTTTATTTCTTTATCAGCATCCGGCAAGCAAAGAGAATGAGCGGCGCCCGACGGCAAATACAAGAACTCCGTGAAAACAAAAGTCAAGGCATCTTAAGTATTCTCGAATCCATCACGGTGATAAAATCGTTCGTTCGCGAAGATATCGAAGCAAAGAAGCAGTTGATGTTACAGAATAACTTGACCGATACACAAATGCGAATCCGAAGCATCAGTTTTTTATTTGACGGAGTAAAAAGTTTCGTGGAACAGATCGGAATCGTCATCATCATCATTCTTACGGCTTATTTAGTGCTTACCGGACAAATGACAATCGGTGCCATCATGTTTCATATTATGCTGTTTAATAATGTTTCGGCTCCCATCCGTCAGCTCCACCGCATTTATGATCAAATGAACGATGCCCTGATTTATTCCGAAAGCTTTTTCAACGTGCTCAATGCGGAACACGAAACGGAAGCTACAGGAGATTATCAGTCACCTAAAGTCTCCGGCAAATTCGAGTTAAAGGACGTTTCTTTTACCTATCCGGATAATAAGGAAACAACCTTATTCAATATCAATATGCGTATTTTTCCGGGAAAAAGCACGGCCTTAGTGGGACTATCGGGAGCAGGAAAAAGCACCTTAATCAATTTATTGGATAAGTTTTACCAGCCTGATTCGGGGACTATTTTACTCGATGGTGTATCGCTGCAAAATTACGATACCGATTTTCTGCGGGACCATATAGGCTTGGTTTTGCAGAAAAATCATATTTTCAATGGTTCTATCGAGGAAAACATTCGCTACGGAAAACCCGACGCTACTCACGACGAAATCATGCAAGCTGCAAAGAAAGCCTATTTGCACGATCAAATCATGAGTCTCTCGAAGGGATATGATAGTCCGGCCATGTTGCTATCGGGCGGACAACAGCAAAAAATCGCCATTGCCCGGATGTTTTTGAAAAACCCTCCTATCATCTTCCTCGATGAACCCACCGCAAGTTTAGACGCTATTTCTACCGAACAAATAAAAAACAGTATCGATGCCATAAAGAAAGACCGAACGGTGATAACGATCTCCCACAGCATTTCTCAGATTATCGATGCCGACATGATTTATGTGATGAAAAACGGACGGATCGTCGAATCGGGAACGCATGAACAAATTTATCGATTGAACGGAACTTATAAAGAGATTTTCGACGCGATGGCTCGCAGCCTCAATATTGAAAAGATATCCGAAACATTCGATTAAGATGGAATATGAGAACTGAGAATGGAATAAATCGCAGCGCCTAATGCCGCACTCACGGGAATCGTTAGGATCCATGCTAAAATAAGCTGTCGGGTTATACCCCATCGGACGGCTGAAAGGCGCTTAGTGGCTCCAACGCCAATAATAGCTCCCGCAATAGTGTGAGTGGTGCTCACAGGCACTTTAAGGTATTCGGTCAAATAGAGAGTAAGCGCACCGGCTGTTTCGGCAACAACTCCTTCCAAAGGAGTGACTTTGGTGATACGGGTACCCATTGTTTTTACAATTTTCCATCCGCCGGACATCGTTCCTAACCCAATAACCGTAAAACAAGACACGGGAATCCATGCCGGCATATGATTCAGATTATCGATTCGCTCTAAGCCCATCCATTCCAACGATGCGGGCATCGAATCAAAGATCCCCGATGCTCCCGCAGTAATCACCGCGGCGCCAATGATCCCCATCACTTTTTGCGAATCATTCAACCCATGCCCTATACTAAAAAGTGCGGATGAAACCAATTGCAAATGTTTGAACCAATTATTCGCTTTATGCGGATTCATTTTCTTGCAAATCTGAAGCGTGAGTAGCGTAAGAACAAAAGCGACCGACATTCCGATTAAAGGCGCCAATAAAATGAAAGCGGCAATCATTAAAATGATTGCACTATGTATTGAACTAAAGCCGCCGGCCATAATAGCCGCTCCGGCAAAACCTCCGATAAGCGTATGGGAAGAGGAAGACGGGATACCCAACCACCATGTCAATAAATTCCAAATAATAGCAGCTATAATGCCCGAAAGAATGACCGGTAAAGTAATGAACTCGGGAAAAACGGTTTTGGCGACGGTGTTGGCAATCCCAAAATCGCCAATGATGTATTTGGCAATAAAGAATGCGACGAAATTAAAGAATGCAGCCCATATAACCGCTTGAAAGGGGGTTAACACTTTTGTCGAAACAATAGTCGCTATAGAATTAGCCGCATCGTGAAAACCATTTATGAAATCGAATAAGAGTGCTAAAACAATAATAGTGAGTAAAAGGCTCATTTGCTTTTTGAGATTAAGCGTACTTAACAATAATGGTTTTTATAATTTTACCGACTAATTCGGCTCCATCTGTTGTCTTTTCCAATTCATACATAATTTCTTTCAACTTTACCACCTCAATGGCATCCTCTTCCGTTTCGAAAAGTTTTATAATGAATTGATCATACACGTCGTCTGCTTTGTTTTCCAACTCATGCAACTCTGCGCAATATTTTTTTATTTTTGTGGGGCTTTTCTTCAGCACATGCAATTGGTCGACTGCTTTCGAAACGGCTAATGCCGATTCCTTAATCAACTTGGCCATTTCTACCGATTCCGGAGGCATTTCTTTCGGATTATACAGCGCTATCCGCTTTGCCGAACTGTTGATTCCATCGGTCACATCGTCCAAACGATTGGCTAAATGCTGGATGTCTTCCCGGTCAAAAGGGGTAATAAAAGTGGCATTCAACTCATCGAATATCTTATTTGATAATTTATCACATTTCCTTTCCTGTTCTTTTATTTTCTTGAAAAGTTCGACCCGTTCTGCATGGTCGTTGTTTTGAACACATTCTAAAATTAAATCGGAAGCAATTACTAATGTATCGGCCATACCCTCGAGTAACGGAAAAAACTTCGGTTCTTTAGGCGTAAATCGATTCAAAAACGAATTATTCATTACCTTTTATTTTTATACTGAAAAGATGATACAAAATGACAAATTGAATTAAACGATAACTGTTGAATAGAACCAAGCCGCAAGCTAGTCAGCACACTCTTTCAATTTTAGCAGATAGCTCCGGTAAATCCTGCACAAAAATAAACAAAAACGTAACAAAAAGAAAACATTTTCGTAACAATCGTCTATTGATTATGAAAAAAGTCCTATATGCCCGATGTTGTAGATGTTCTGTCTTAGAAATTAAGAAACCGTGTACTCTCATACCATTTCCTTATGGGAGTATCTCGAAATGTTTTAAAGCGTTTAATATACCGTCGTCATCGACCGAATCGGTGACATAATCGGCTGCTTGTTTAACCACGTCGTTGGCATTGCCCATGGCGATGCCGATGCCGGCATGTTGCAACATGGCAATATCATTGCCTCCATCGCCAAAAGCCATTGTCTCGGATGCCGAAAAACCATAATATTCACAGATCTTATCGATTCCGACTCCTTTGTCGATCCCTTTACAAATAATATCTGCAAAAGTGGGATACCAACGCATATACGTACTATTGGGCAAACGACTCATGATCTCCTCGCTCATGTCGTCCTTGAAAAAAGCTGTTAATTGAAACAATTCCTTATCACGATAATAACCGGGAGAATGATGTGGAAGAGTATCCTCTTTCAATAAATCCATCAGGAACTTCATTTCCCCATCGATATAGTTTACCGACAAGGAATGTTCTTCGACAAACAGACACGGAAACGACCACTCATTTTCCAAATAATCGATGAAATGGGATATGTCATCGCGATGAATGCTTTTTTTGAATATAACATTCTCGGTTCCTTGAAGACAATAGCATCCGTTTAATGTAATATATCCGTCAAATTCGACATTCAGGATGCTTTGTATGGCAGAAAAATGTCTTCCGGTTGCAATGAAAAGCTTCATTCCTGTTTTATGAAGTTGTTTGATTGCGTTTTTCGTAGACTCCGGCATCGTCTGGGTCTTAAAACTGATCAATGTTCCGTCTATATCAAAAAAGATTGCTTTTACCATAAAATTGAGTTTTGGACAAATTTACGAAAAATATTTGCTCTTTCCTTTCTACAGAGGAAGGAAAATGTCAAAAAGGATCTTTGATGAGACGAGAAGATTGCCCTTTCTTTATTAGAGTAGTTCCGACAGAAATAACAACGTATGTTGCCAAGCTCTTTTGGCCATTATTTCGTTATAGTCGGGGGATTCAGGATTGGTAAAAGTATGTTTGGAATGAGCGTAAGTAATAATTTGCCAATCGGCATTTCCGTCATTCATTTCATCAACCAGTTTTTCGTAATCTTCTTTAGAAACGGTTTCATCATCAGCCGGATGTTGTACCAAAATCTTCGGATTCAAAATTCCATTTTTCCTTTCGGGCGATTTTGCCAAACCTCCGTGAATGGAAATTACGCTTGTTACAGGTAGATTCGCCCGGGCTGCCTCCAAAGCGCCTGTACCACCAAAACAGTAACCGATAACGGCCATTCGATCAGAATCGGCGCCCGCCTTTTTCAATTGTTCCAACGCCAGTAAAATCCGATGCTGATAGACTTTATAATCCGACTTGTATTTTCCCGCGATCTTTGCCGCAGCAGCATGATCCGCAGGATAATTTCCCTCGCCGTAAATATCGGCGATAAATGCGATATAGCCCTCTTTCTCCAAATTCAAAGCAGCCGCTATAGCCTCACTATCGATGCCTTTCCAAGCAGGAAGAATCAATACTCCGGGAAGTTTCCGTCCGGCATTCGACGTAACCAATCCTACCAGATTTTGATTTTCATCGAGATAACGTACTTCTTGCAATGTTTGCGCTTTTAGTATCAATGCCATACTCATGCAACAAATTATAAACAAAATACTTTTTTTCATCATTCGATATTTCTGCTTATAAGGATGAAAAGGACCGGTTTGTTCTGACGATTATGATTTTTTAGAGATTAAGCAAAATCCCGCATCGGATTATTTATGTGGAATTTTTCCGGTTTTCAAAAACCTTCGTGCAACTTCAATAAGGGTATCCAATCCTTTATCTTTATCGGCTTGTAATAAACGGACAGATTCATCGGGCTCTATCCCGAATTCGATATGTTCTTTTTCGGCATTAAACATCGGGGATGCTGAAAACCGCACCGACCAACCATTCGGAAGTTCGGAAGAGAAAGGCAATCCGCTGCCTCCTCCGGTTTTATCGCCTATTACGGTAACCAAGGGTGAATATTTCATCACGCTCACAAATTCATTCGTCGCGCTATAACAGCCCCTGTTTGTTAATACGACTACCGGCTTTTGATAACGTAATCCATCATAGCTATCTATATATTTGGGATACAATTCGGAAAAATCATTATGCCCGTGGCCTGTCTTATGCGAAATGTACCCGATCAACGTTTTTTGATTAAAGAAACGCCCCGCCAATTTATTTACATTCGTCAGGCTTCCGCCGCTGTTATTGCGCACATCGAGTATAATACCGGGACAAAGAGCCATTTGCTTGAGTACTTCGGTCAGGTTTCCATGGCCAATGTCCGACGAAAAACTCTCGTAATAGATATAGCCGATATTGTCTTCCAATATTTTATACTTCATACCGGAAGCGATACCATAATTTTTTCCCAGATAGTTATCCTGAATAGAGGTGTCGAAATTAACCGGATAACTATCTTTCCATTCCCAATTTCGAGTAATATCGTGCGAAGCAATAAGATTCACATGCCCATCTTCTAATTCACCAAGCATATTTCCCAATAAATCAAAAAGTTCGTAATTATTCATATCATCGGTTATGCGCACACTATATTCAGCATATATCGAGTCCCAATCGATCTGTTTATATTCAAAAAAACAGTAATTTCGATCAAGAATGTTCCACAAAGCATCGAAGTTGCCTTTAGGATTATTATCGAAATTCATCATGGTATCTTCGCAACCATATAAGATGGAAAATAGAGAAAGCGACAATAACAATCTTATGCTCTTTACATTCATACTACTAAGGCATTAAAAGCGTCCTAAACTCATAAAAAGAATAACGATAATAATTCAAATCAATATCATTTACCGTACCGGGAATATTTCCGGTATGCGAAAACTGCCAAATAACCCAATTGCCGGCAGCAACGTTGGGCTCATCGTGCAAATCGCATATCCATATAGGATTGAGAGAGAAATCCGTTTCGATATATTTTTTATAGCAATCTTTATTGGTATATATCAGAGGATGTTTACCGTAATACAAAAACAAAGAATGCTCCAACTCTTTTAATTCCGCAATAATCTCCCCCCGTTTCGCCCGACCTCCAGATGCGACGTTCACATCCGAATGTTCTACATCGATAGCCGGAATCATATCTTGCGGAAGAACCTTTGCATGCTTGATAAAGTGCTCAGCTTGTCGTTTTCCCTCATCTCTGAAACGGAAAAAATGATAAGCCCCCACTTTCAATCCGGCCTCTTTAGCCAGTCGATAATTACGGATATAATCCCTATCGATATGGGATACGCCTTCGGTAGATTTCAAATAAGCGAAACTCACATTATCCTTCCGCAGACGGTTCCAATCAATAAACGAATTATGATGCGACACATCGACCCCTCTTACAAAATATTTATCAGAATAAGGAGTTTGCTCGAACGAATGGAACAAGTCCCGCTGCCATATTCTGAGAAAAATGATACAAGCAAGCGCCAACGTGGTTGCGGCAATCAACAAACCGATAACGGCATAAATCCTCCCGGATTTACCGGACTTCTTCTTTTTCCGGCGCCGGGAAGTTTTACGATATTGCTTTTTAGCCATACAAGCAATGCCGGATAGAGGTCAACCGCAGGGAATCTTACCGATTCGTCTGCGATGCCTTCCTTCTTCGAAAGGAGTTTTCAGGAAAGTGTCCAAAATAACACGCAACTCGTCTTTCGACAACAGCCTTCCCGGCAAGGAGAGGATATTGGCATTGTTGTGCGCACGGGCATAATAAGTCACTTCAGGATTCCAGCATAAAGCCCCCCTGATTCCGGCATGTTTATTTACCGTCATATTAATACCGTTTCCGGTACCGCAAATGGCTATACCGAAAACACATTCTCCTTTTTCGACCGCTTCGGCCAACGGATGCCCATAATCGGCATAATCCGAGCTTTCAGTCGAGTGAGTTCCGAAGTCTTCAAACGGAATATCTTTTTCGGCAAGAATTTGCTTGACGTATTCCTTTGCTTCGAATCCGGCGTGATCGGATGCTAATCCTACCGGTTTGTCTGATTGGTCTGTTAATAAGGACATATTCATCTATTAAAAATGACTAATTACGAAATACAAATTACAAAATACAAATTACAAATGACGAATGACTAATTACGAATTACAAATTACGAATGACGAATGGCTAATGACTGTCAACGGTGTCGTCATTTTAGGATTTTCTTCACTTGCTCATATACGTTTTGCCCGGTGTATCCGAGTTTCTCGTCCAGCACTTTATAGGGCGCCGAAAAACCGAAGGAACGCATTCCCCAGACACTTCCGTCGGCTCCCACTAACCCTTCGAGGGTTACCGGTAATCCGGCCGTAAGACCGAATTTTTTCTTACCTGCGGGAAGTACGGAGTCTTGATACTCTTTGCTTTGGCTGCGGAATAATCCTTCGGAAGGTACCGACACTATGCGTGTTTTAATCCCCTCTGCGCGCAACAATCCGGCGCCTTCGACCAACGTGGACACTTCCGATCCGGAACCTAATAAAATAACATCGTAATCGGTATCGTCCTGTACGATGTAGGCTCCCTTACCGGCTTGTAATGCTTCTTCATACCGATCCTTTCGAGCCGGTAAATCGTGAATATTCTGCCGCGACAAGATAAGCCCTGTCGGTGTATGGCTGTTTTCCAACGCCAACTTCCAGGCAACGGTTGTTTCATGAACGTCGGCCGGCCGCAATACCAACATCGAATTGTGCCCGCTGTGGTTTTGCAATTTTTCCAGTAAGCGAATCTGCGCTTCTTGTTCTACCGGTTGATGGGTAGGACCGTCCTCTCCTACCCTAAAGGCATCGTGTGTCCAAATAAAGATGACCGGCGTTTCCATTAAGGCGGCAACACGAATAGACGGTTTCATATAATCGGAAAAGACGAAGAACGTTCCGCATGCAGGAATCACGCCGCCATGCAGGCTCATGCCGATACACAGGCAAGACATGGTAAACTCCGATACTCCGGCTTGCAAGAAAGCTCCCGAGAAATCATTCTTTTCAAACGATTTTGTCTTCTTAAGAAACCCGTCGGTTTTATCCGAATTGGATAAATCGGCAGAGGCGACAATCATATTTTCCAATTGTCCGGCCAAAACGCCCAGAACCGTGGCGGATGCCGCACGTGTAGCCGACCCCGACTTTTGCTGAATGCCTGCCCAATCGATTGCGGGAAATTCGCGAGCGAACCATTTGCGTTTCTTTTCAGCCAATTCGGGATGCGCTTTCGCCCACACATCAATCGCGGCCTTCTTTTTTGCCACAATCTGCTTCAGTTCAGCTTGTCTTTTCTCATATAATTGTTTTGTCTCCTCAAAAATAACGAAAGGATCATCGGGATTACCGCCCAGGTTTTTAATCGTTTGCCCGAAATCGGCACCGGCAGCGCTCAGCGGCTGTCCGTGCGTGGACACCTGACATTCGAACGATGTGCAATCGGCCGCCAGAGCCCCCCGTCCCATCACGGTATTTCCGATGATAATAGTGGGTTTTTCTTTTTCGGCCTTCGCTTCGGTCAACGCGCGTCGAATCTCATCCGCATTGTTTCCGTCGATGGTAATCACCCGCCAGTTCCAAGCTTCATATTTTTTCGCCACATCTTCGCTCGTTACCGCATGCGTCGTTGTGGAGAGCTGAATATGATTCGAGTCATAAAACATGACCAGATTGTTCAATCCTAAATGGCCGGCGATTCTTCCGACGCCTTGTGAGACTTCTTCCTGAATGCCTCCGTCAGAGATATAAGAATAAATGGTATAATCGCCCCCGCTTCCTAAACGAGCTTCGAGAAACTTCGCAGCGATAGCGGCTCCGGCGGCGAAGGCATGACCTTGACCCAACGGTCCCGAGGTATTTTCGATACCGCGTTCCACATCGATTTCGGGATGTCCGGGCGTGGGGCTTCCCCATTGACGGAAGTTTTTTAATTCCTCGAGCGAGAACTTTCCGGTAAAAGCCAACACCGAATAGAGCATGGGCGACATGTGACCGGGGTCGAGGAAGAAGCGATCCCGGTATTCCCACCTGGGGTTCTCCGGATCGTATTCCAGAAATTCTGAAAATAAAACATTTATAAAATCAGCTCCTCCCATGGGACCTCCGGGATGGCCGGATTTTGCCTTTTCAACCATCGATGCTGCGAGAATACGGATATTATCGGCAGCTTTGTTCAGTAATGCGTTATCATTCATAAGATGTATATCTTTTTTATAAGATTATTTTTGTAATTAACCAGACCCGATTATTTATGCGTTAACGGCGAATAAACGTGTTACCGCAAAGGTACACTTTTTTTTATAAGAGCGAGGAAAAAATGATTTGTTCTTTTCTGTTTTGAATGTGAGTAATCGGGTGGCAACACGCGATTTCACTCTGTACCCCAACGATATAATCATATCAAGATTATAAAAAGGAATTTCTCGGCCTACGTTACGATTTCCTTCTGTCCGAACCTGTCGGAAATTCCGACAAGTTGTTTCTACATTTAATTCGCCTTCTTCAAAAATATGTTTAATGTGTTCGACCACATTCGTCCGGGAAGTTTGATATAGTTCAGCCATCTGTTGTTGACTAAGCCATACATTTTCATCTTCAAGGCGTACTTCAATTTTAGTTGTTCCGTTTTCGGATTGATAAATAATTATTTCACCTTTTTCGTCCATCTTCATTTCCTTTCTTTACCGTCAACGATCGTATCCTGATGGATGACTTCCACAAAAATACAAAAAACGATTGTTCTTTTCTCCCATGTCGTAATTAATCACTAATTTTATCGCGATTTTTTGAATAAAAGAAGAATGGCGTTAAGTAAAAACAAAATAAAATATATTCAGTCGTTAAAAGACAAAAAACACCGATTACAACAGGGAACTTTCGTAGCGGAAGGACAAAAGCTTGTTTTCGATTTGCTTTCGTCTTGCCGATGCCAACTGATCGCCGCATTACCCGAAGTGCTGGCGATCCATCCGGAAATAAAAGCCGACGAAAAGGTAGAATGCAGTGAAAGTGACTTGAAAAAAGCATCCTTTCTGAAAACGCCTCCTCAGATTATCGGGGTTTTCTATCAACCGGCTTTAGACGAATCCGCCTTTATCGCCGATGATAAACTGAGTCTCGTTCTCGATGGAATTCAAGATCCGGGAAATATGGGGACTATTGTCCGCACGGCCGATTGGTTTGGCATTGAAACTCTTTATTGTTCGCCCGACACCGTAGACATTTATACTCCGAAGACCGTCCAAGCCACTATGGGGGCCATAGCACGTGTCAGCATCCGTTATACCGATATAGCCGAACTCGTCAAAAACGCTTCACAATTGCCTGTATACGGAACTTTTTTGGAAGGGGATAACATTTATGACGCCCCTCTTTCGTCCAAAGGATTCATCGTTATGGGCAGCGAAGGCGGCGGCATTCGTCCGGAAATCGAAAAATATATTACCCGAAAACTGTTTATCCCCAACTATCCGCCCGATAAACCGACGTCGGAATCATTGAATGTAGCGGTGGCTACCGCCATCATCTGTTCGGAATTCCGAAGAAGGCTCGCACGTTAAGGAGTGGAGGGCAATCGGGAAAATCCGTTGCTTCTATTGCAGCAAAGCTTCCACAAGGCGGAAAGTCCGTTGCATGTACGGCAACACACTTTCCACTGAGCGGAAAACTTCTTGCACATCGTGTAAGGGAGTTTCAACAGAGCGGAAAGTCTTTTACATTTATTGCAAGAGAGTTTCCGCTCAGTGGAAAGCCTTTTGCATCTATTGCTACATCGTTTCAGCCGGGCGGAAGGCATTTTGCCGTTATAGCAATCTGTTTTATAGTTGTGAATAAACGACTTGCAACACTTAAAGACAAAAAAAATCACGTATGTATGAAATACGTGATTACCTAAAACAAATCTAAAAACAAATCTAAAGAGAATGAATTACTTACTTTCTAAGTAATGGGTGGAAGATGGGGCTCGAACCCACGCCCTACGGAACCACAATCCGTCGCTCTAACCAACTGAGCTACGACCACCATAATTTTGCGGGGACAAAGATAACGGTTTTTTTTATTTCCGCCCAGCAAAGAAGAGTTTTTTTCAAATTTATTCGGCTAAAAACTCTTTTTCGGGTAAATAATTGTATATTTGAATTTCTAAACATCTAAAATAGTCATCATAGTGGCAGAAAAAGTAAAGCTATCGATATTGGGTATTTCATTCAGTCAAGTTCAGGCAGGCGCCTATGCACTTATCTTCTCAGAAGAAAACGGTATCCGCCGCCTTCCTATCGTTATTGGTACGCCCGAAGCGCAGTCCATCGCGATTATTATGGAAGGAATAACCCCGCCCCGGCCGTTGTCGCACGACCTGATTCATTCAATCTTCAAATCATTGAAAATCGAATTGGTGGAAGTATACATTTATAAGTTTGAAGACGGCGCCTTTTATTCGGAACTACTATTGCGCCAACACGGGCAAGAGTTCAAAATAGACTCACGGACATCGGACGCCGTGGCTATTGCTATTCGCACCAATTCGCCTATTTATACCAATGAAGAAATTATGCGAAAGATGGCGATTGTCTTTGACGAGCAAAACCCCTCTTCCACTCCCGAACAGGTTTCTCAGGATATAAAAGAAGAAAACGATGACAACTTAGCGAATTTTTCTGTCGACACGTTAAAAAACCGTTTGGATGAAGCGGTCAAAAAAGAGGAATATGAGCAGGCTACGCGGCTCAGGGATGAAATAAACCGGAGACAAAACAATCGATCGTAACAACTGGAAATGAGCGATACGCTATTTTATTCACCGACTATCGAACAAGACCGCATGCTTCCCGAAACGGAATCGCATCATTGTGTAAAAGTGCTTAGAAAGCAACCGGGCGATGCGATTACCGTAACCGACGGGCAGGGTGTTTTTTACGACTGTTCGCTGGTCGATGCGCATCCGAAAAAATGTATGGTCCAAATACACGGGATCCTCAAACAACCCAAAAGCTGGCCGATACGTCTTCATGTTGCCTTTGCACCGACAAAACAAATGGAGCGCAACGAATGGTTTGTGGAAAAAGCAACCGAAATAGGTGTGGATAAATTCGTCCCCATGCGTTGCGGTTTCTCGGAGCGAAAAGACCTGAAACAAGAGCGGCTGAACAAGATCATGGTCTCGGCCATGAAACAATCGAAGCAAGCGGTGTTGCCTCAATTAACGCCCATAAGTTCATTCGAAGAAGTGATTTTAACACCTTTCGATGGCCGTAAATTCATCGCCCATTGTTACGAAACCGAAAAGCAGCCTTTAGCGCAAACCTATCGAAAAGGCGAGAATGTCCTCGTTCTTATCGGACCGGAAGGCGATTTTACGCCGGAGGAAGTCAATCAAGCCACCCAAAACGGCTTCGAATCGGTAAACTTAGGCACAAACCGTTTACGTACCGAAACGGCCTGCCTCGTGGCTCTTCACACGATTCATGTCATTAATCATCTATAAAACAATATCAAATGAAAAAAATCGTCTCTATTACATTCATTATTGCCGTATTATCGGCCATGTTTGCCGGCTGTAACAGCAAAAAATCCGAAAGCGACCTGCCTCGCATCGCCATCGCCGGCATCGCCATCGAGTCGAGCACGTTCTCACCCGCAGTTTCGCACGAAGAAGCCTTTAAAACACGCGTGGGCGACAGTGTATTCACCTATTATCCTTTCTTCGCTCCCGATTCGGGAATCATCGACCGGGCTACCTGGCTCCCCACCCTGCGCGGACACGCCATGCCGGGCGGTATCGTTACCCGCGAAGCATACGAATCGCTCGTAACTAAAACGTTGGATATGTTGAAAGACCGTCTTCCCCTCGACGGCTTGTTTTTCGATATCCACGGAGCGATGAGCGTGCAGGGACTGGACGATCCGGAAGGAGATTTTTTAGTGCGCATCCGTCAATTAATCGGAACAGACGTGCTCGTTTCCACTTCGATGGATTTGCATGGGAGCGTATCTCCCCGCCTGGCGCAAAACACCGATTTAATCACCTGTTACCGTCTGGCTCCGCATGAAGATGCTATCGAAACGAAAAAAAGAGCGGTCACCAACTTGCTCGACCGTTTGGAGAACGGAAAAGGGAAACCGGCCTACAAAGCATGGATACCCGTTCCCATTCTGTTGCCGGGCGAAAAGACCAGTACGCGCATCGAGCCGGCAAAAAGCCTTTATGCCGGAATTCCGGGCGTTATCCGTAAAGACGATGTGATCGATGCTTCGATATGGATGTCATATCCCTGGGCCGACGAACCCCGCAACCACGGCGTCGTGGTGACCTACGGAGACGATAAGGAAGCGGTTGCCCAAGCAGCCGAAAAACTCGCCGCACACTTCTGGAAAGTACGGAAAGAGTTCGAATTCGTTGCTCCCACAGCTCCTTTGGACGAATGTCTGGACAAGGCCCTGGCAAGTACCGTAAAGCCTTTTATCATCAGCGATATGGGCGATAATCCGACCGCGGGAGGTGCGGGCGATGTTACCTGGACGCTGCACGAAATATTCAAGCGGCCCGAATTCCGCTCGCCGACGGGCAAATCATTGATATACGCCTCTATTCCCGGCGAAGAGTTTGTAAAGAAAGCATTGGAAATAGGTGTCGGCGGGGAGATCGATGCGGAAGCCGGCGCGGCGGTCGATAACCGCTATGCCCCACCCATCCGCTTAAAAGGAACGATTACGGCTATCGAGAAAGGAAACATCGATGCCAAAACCGAAGTGGTGGTGAAATGCGGTACTATTTCGGTTATCGTCACCGAAAGGCGCAAAGGCTATCATACCGAGGAAGCTTTCACCCGTTTGGGCCTTCATCCGCGCGAAGCGGATATTGTCGTCGTAAAGATCGGGTATCTGGAACCGGACTTGTACAACATGCGTGCCGATTGGATTATGGCTTCCACTCCGGGCGGTGTGGATCAGGATTTGCTGCGGTTGGATTATAAACGGCTGAACCGTCCTATTTATCCGTTAGACGCCGATATGGCCGATCCGGACTTAAGCGCCCGCTTCATTCCCTCGTCGGATGAAATTAAACAATAAAAATGACTAAAAAAGAACGTTATAAACACGTCATCGAGTGGTTTGCCGCCAATGCGCCTTCGGCAGAGACCGAACTTCATTACAACAATCCGTATCAACTGCTTGTCGCCGTTATCTTATCGGCCCAATGCACCGATAAACGGGTGAATATGGTCACTCCGGCTCTTTACGAAGCCTTTCCCTCGCCGGAAGTCATGGCGGCGTCCTCACCCGATGAGGTGTTTACGTATATCAAATCGTGCTCTTATCCGAATAACAAAGCCAAGAACCTGGTGAAAATGGCTCAAAAACTGGTAACCGATTTCAACAGCCAGGTTCCTTCGGATATCGATACCTTACTAACCATTCCCGGCGTGGGGAGGAAAACCGCCAATGTGATGCTGGCCGTTGCCTTCGACAAGCCGGCCATGCCGGTCGATACGCATGTCTTCCGCGTAGCCAACCGCATCGGACTGACCAACAACTCCAAAACGCCCCTCGAAACCGAGCGCGAACTGGTCAAACATATTCCCAGGGATTTATTATCGAAAGCGCATCACTGGCTTATTCTTCACGGACGGTATATTTGCGTAGCCCGTAAACCGAAATGCGAGATATGCGGACTCAGGCCTTGGTGCAAGTATTACGAGAAAAACAGCCTACCGCCTCAATAGGTACTTCAGCAGCGTGGTCTTGTTCATCTCAATCTTACCCTGAAGGATAAGGTCTGTTTTCAATTCCACTTTCGGAGCCACATTGCCTTGCGGTTGCAGGGTTATCCGGTATACACTTCCCCGCCCCGACAATTCCGCCGTATCGGAAACGGCGGTGATGGTAAAGCACTCCGGCAAGATCGTACCGTAAGGCGATGACCGAATACTTACTCCTGAAAACTCCGGTAACTTGGCCCGCTCTTTTTGCGGTATCGCGGCCGTGTAGTGCAACTCTCCCCCCACATCCTGCGTGACGGTTATCGCCGTATCCACCGACGGCCGGTAAGGAATAATGGCCGCCGCAACCACCATCGTGGCCAATGCCAGTCCGATCATCGCCGTGCCCCACCGCACCATCACCGCAGGAATCTGCCCGATGATGTTCCGCACCTTTTCGCTCCGCAATTCTATCTGTTTATCCTCTTTCTTCATTTCACCTTTATCTCCTTGTCTCTCTGTCTCCTTGTCCCTTTGTCTCCTT
>ENA-UOOM01002097-UOOM01002097.1-fermentation-metagenome-genome-assembly--contig:-NODE-2097-length-17197-cov-7.408879_pt1 | contig 17197 bp, 14 predicted proteins | sample MGYA00245781_ERZ724031 | MGnify/ENA primary metagenome ERZ724031 (study PRJEB28704, sample SAMN03018317) | fermentation metagenome | biome: anthropogenic terrestrial biome; feature: soil; material... | reverse complement strand
ACTTATAGAGATGTTAACATAGCTTTTGCTAACGAGTTAGCTAAGATTTGCAGAACAGATAATATGGATGTATATGAGATTATAAAAATTGCAAATAAACATCCACGTGTTAATATACTACAACCGGGTCCGGGAGTAGGCGGTCATTGTATATCAGTAGACCCATGGTTTTTAGTTGGAGATTATCCGGATTTAACCAACTTAATTTTAACAGCAAGAAAAATTAATGATTCCATGCCTACTCACGTATTAAAAAGAATAAGAGATATTATGAGAGAACATGATATAAAAGATATTTCTAAAGTAGGGCTATATGGATTGACATATAAAGAAAATGTGGATGATACAAGAGAAAGTCCTACACTTCAATTATTAGATAGAATGGACGAGCACTTAGCCTTTGGGGTTAAAGTTTTTGATCCATTTGTAAAAGAAAGAATTGTGGACCATCAATTCAGGAACTTTGAAGATTTTCTAATTGAAATAGAAATCCTTGTTATAATGGTAGGACATAATCACATTAAAGAAAATATGGAACTTATAAAAGATAAACTTATACTTGATACTAAAAATATTTGTATTATTGAAGGTGCATATAAACTATAGTTTGTTGAAACTGTAGATAGAAAATAACTTAAAGGAAAATTCCAATATTAGAGGTGAGACAATATAATGAAACAATTATTTTTGATGGTTAATGACGGAACAGTTAAATTAATAGAAACTCCCACTCCTACAATAAAAGACAATTATGTGTTAGTAGAAACGTTATATTCTGTTGTCAGTGCCGGAACGGAAAGAAGTCTTACTTCATTTGGAGGGAAAAACATAATAAAAAAGGCAATGGAAAGACCGGATCAAGTTCAGAAGGTTTTGGAGAAAATGTCCACTGACGGAGTATTAACTACAATTGAGAGCGCCTTTTCACGTCTAAAAGAGCCAATGCCAATGGGATATTCAGGTGTAGGTAAGGTTGTAGCTTGTGGCAGAGGAGTAACGGAAGTTGAGACAGGAGACATAGTCGCTATGGCTGGGCAAGCATATCATAGTGAAGTAAACAGAGTAAATAAAAATCTAATAGTCAAGATACCTGATGGAATGACTGACTATCGCCAAGGTGCATTTTGTGCTTTGGGAGGCATAGCTTTACAAGGAATACACCAGGCTAAAGTTATACCGGGAGAAACAGTTGCTGTAATTGGATTAGGACTTGTTGGTCATATAACTTCTCGAATTTTGAATGCATATGGTTGTGATGTTATAGGTTATGACATTAAAGATAAATCCTTACGAAATACAAAGCTTAAAGCTTTTATTAATTCTAACGATGAAAATGCCGCAGACATAACAAAATCATTAACTAAAGGCAGAGGTGTTGATAAAGTTATAATAACCGCTGCAGCAAATAGTAACGAGCCTATGGATTTAGCTGCTGCTATTGCACGTGACCGTGCAATTATCTGTATGATTGGTGTTACTCAAATGAATATCGACCGTAGACCATATTATGAAAAAGAATTAACATTTACAATCGCCCGTTCATATGGTCCCGGGAGATATGATTCAAATTATGAGGAAAAAGGTATAGATTACCCTATTGGACATGTCCGTTTTACTGAGGGTAGAAATATAGAGGAATTTATTCGTCTTATTTCAGAAAAACGAGCTGATTTTTCAGATTTAATTACTCATGAAATAGATTTTGAAAAAGCTGATATAGCATATGAAATTATAACGACTAACAAGAATAACGAAAAATATATTGGTATTCTATTAAAATATTCAGCCAATGAAGAAAAATATGACAACGTAGTATATAATAAAGAATCTAAAGTTACAAAAGATAAAAAACTTCTTTCAGTTGGATTAATCGGTGCAGGTAATTTTTCTAAAAACACATTGTTACCAATTATGAAAGATACTGGACTATATCATCTAAAGGCTCTTGCAACTACAGGTGGAGTAGGTGCAGCTCAAGTAAAGGAAGTATTTCCTTTTGATTATGTTACAAATGACTATACAAAACTACTCAAGGATGAGGATATTGATTTAATTGTAATTACCACACAGCACAATAGTCATGCTAAATTTATTATTGAATCACTTAAAGCTGGGAAATCTGTTTATTGTGAAAAACCACTATGCTTAACAATAGACGAACTAAATAGGATAGAAGAAGCTTATAGCGATTCAAAAGGCGAATTATTCTGTGGTATGAATCGTAGACATGCACCATTAATTCAACAAATAAAAAAGAATCTTTCTACAGATAAAATTCCTGCAGTTTATGACTATATTGCAAATGCCGGATTTATACCTGAAGATCACTGGACACAGGATGAAAAAGCCAGTGGGGGGAGAATAATGGGAGAAGCATGTCACTTTGTTGATGTTATTCAATATTTGGATGGTAGCGAATTGTTATCGTTAAACGTGAATTTTGCTCAGAATGAAGCTTATCCAAAGAAAGATAATGCTATAATAACTTTACAATTTAAATCTGGTGCAATTGGAAATATAGTATATACTTCAATGGGCTCTAAGAAGTACCCAAAGGAACAACTTAGAGTATTTTCGAACGGCATTGTCTGTGAAATGGATAATTATATTAAATTAAATAAGTATGGAAGTGTTAAAAAAGCAAAAGTAAAGCTAAGACAGGATAAAGGTATTAAGAATGAATATGAGTTTATTTACAAAGTAATTAAAGGAGAATTTAAGAATACGGTAATTGGGGATGCTTTTATTAATCATAGATTGTTATTACGGAAATTAATATAATTTTTGTATTGGAGATCAGTTATGAATAGAAAATCTATTATAATGATTGGGCCTTTTCCACCAACTATTGGAGGAGTTTCGATTCATACATCAAGATTGTCAGAGTGTCTTGAAGAAAAATATAAAGTATATAAGATAGATACCACAAGAAACAGATTGAAACAATTGTTGAAACTATTTGAGTTAATTATACGCTTAAAATTTGAATTAGAGCAGTTTATAGTTCATAATCAGGTTTTTAAAATTGAATTCAGTTCCACTATGGTCATGTTATGTAAATTGTTTCGGGTTCCATATATTCAAACTGTTCATAGTTTTAGATTAAAAAAGGATGATTTAAGTAATAGAAAAATTCTATTTATTAAATTTATCATAAATAACTCATATGTAATTATTGGAGTAAGCAATAAAATTAAAAATGATTTGATAGAGTTTGAACAGAATGCTAATAATAAAGTATGCGTAATTCCTGCTTTCATACCATATGTAAAACAGATTTCAAGTTCAGATAATTATGAGTATATTAGTCAACTTGGCATTGAATCATTTGTGAAATCACATGAAATATTATTATGTGCAAACGCATATAAGATTGCCTTTTATAATAATGAGGATTTGTACGGTATAGATTTATGTATAGAACTAATCAGAAAGTTAAGAAACACTACAAACTATAATGTTGGGCTTGTTTTTATGTTGCCCCAAATTGGTGATGAGAAATATTATAATACGCTTATAAGTCGTATAGAAGATTATAATCTTGAAAATGATTTTATTTTTATAACAAAAGAAGTAGAATTAGTACCTTTGTTTGAATTTGTTCATATTTTCTTAAGACCAACAAATACTGACGGAGATGCGTTATCTATTAGAGAAGCTCTTTTTTCAGGGGTACCTAGTATAGCTAGCGATATAGTAGAGAGACCATTGGGCACAATAACTTTTAAAAACAGGGATAGTTCAGATTTGTTTAAAAAAGTTATTTATACTATAGAAAATATTGAGGAAGAGAAAATAAAAGCTCAAGAATACGGTAGTTTACAAGAAAATTTATTGAAAAAATATGACTTATTATATGATAGTGGTTTTTCTAAATTTGTGGATTAAAAGAAAGGAAAGATAAATCTATGAATAGGAACAATAAAGTAATTCAAGTAATACCTAACCTTGGACTTGCTGGTGCAGAAACAATGTTGGCAAATTTAACAATTGAATTGTCTAATGATGGTTTTGACGTAAGTGTAGTAAGTTTATACAACGAACAGTCATCTATAACGGATAAATTAGAAACTCAAGATATTCCTTTATACTATTTAAACAAGAAAAAGGGACTTGATTTAAGAATGATTTATCGATTATACAAATTATTTATTAAAGAAAAACCAGATGTGATTCATACTCATCGTTATTCTATGCAATATGCAATACCTGCTTCAATTTTAGCGGGAGTTCCAATTAAAATTCATACAGTACATAATATTGCAACAAAGGAAGTAAGTAATTCTCAACGAAAATTATATTATCTTTTTTATAAATATTTAAATGTTATTCCGGTTTCAATTAGTCCATTAGTAAAGGAATCTATATTAAAAGAGTATAAAATTCCATCTGATAAAGTGCCTATGATTTATAATGGCATAGATTTAAATAAATGCATTACTAAATTTGGTTATTCTACAAATGGTGATAATATTACCATACTTCATGTTGGTCGATTTTCAGAACAAAAAAATCATATAGGACTTATAGAAAGTTTTAAACTTGTTCATGACAAGTATCCAAATACAATATTACAATTAATAGGAGATGGTGATTTAATAGACCAAATCAAAAATAAGGTTATAGAATTAAAAATAGAAGCAAATGTTGAATTTTTAGGTTTACAAGCAGATGTTTATCCATTTTTAAATAATGCTGATATTTTTGTGCTACCATCTCTTTGGGAAGGTATGCCAATTACTTTAATCGAAGCTATGGCTACGGGATTACCAATTGTTGCTACTAGTGTTGGTGGTGTATCAGATATGATTAAGGATGAAGCAAATGGATTACTTGTTGAAACTAATAATAAACAAATATCAGAAGCATTGCTTAAATTAATAAATAATGAGGTTTTGCGAGAAAAAATCGGAAAAGCTGCTAGAGACTCATCAAAACAATTTTCAGCGGAAATAATGGCAAAGAAATATGAAGAACTATATAATAAGAGGTAGTCATTTTGACAGGCACAATAATATTTACCACATTATACATAATTCTAATTATAAAATTATTTACAAATAAAAATGAAGCTATAGAAGCCTATATAATTTTTTCATTGATATCTCCAAATTTAAGGATTGGACAATATCAAATAAGTTTCGAAATAGCAGCATTTTTACCGGTTTTGTTTGTATTATTTCTAAAACGAACAAAAGTATTTGCAATTTTTAATAAAAGTGTAGATAGACAGTATTTATGGCTTTATTTTTTTATTTATATTGTTGCTACATTAGTATCAACATTAAAATATGAGGGTAACATTAACCTTATTCCAATTTTTGGTTACTTTAGGGCTATATGTATAATATACATGTTACAATATATAATGAAGGATAATCCTAGCATAATATTAGATAATATTTTAACTCCTGTATTATTCATTAACTTTGTATTTTCAGTTATACAGCTAAGTGCACCTTCAAGTGTAAATATATTTTATGAATTTTATTATAAGGATTCAATGACTCCACTTAAAGAAACTTTAAAATTGGGTTACTTCAATAGAGCATATGGTACATTTGGAACTCCCGTATCACTTGGAATTTTAGCAGTTTTTGCTTTTGCTATATATATTGGATTTATTTCAGAAAAGAAACAAATTAGACATTTGTATCTTAAATTAGTAATGTCTATTATAATAGGATTGATGTCTCTATCAAAAACAGCTATATTAGGTATTCCTTTAACTTTGATAGTATATTTTCTATTAGCGTTATTTGGCATAATAAAAGTAAAAAATAAAAAAGCGTTATTTATTCCTATATTAATAATTCCCATAGGATTAATCGTTATTTATTTTTTAATTAAACAAGGCACTTTTATACTTTGGTATATTGACTATTTATTTAAACCATTCGAAGCATTTATTACAAGATATGATAGTTCTACTGGAATTCTTGCAAATACTTATTTAATAATCAGAGATAATTTACTAATTGGTGTAGGATCAAAATCATTTGAGAATGTCTTTTCAGGTGATTCAATGTATATTGGATTAATGTATAGCACTGGGATATTAGGGACAAGTTTATATATTGTAATCATATTAATTTCAACTATTAGGAATATAAAATTGAAACATGTAACAGCAGTATTATGTGCAATTGCTATTATTTTAGCTGGATTTGCAGCTCCTATTCAGTTGAACATATTATCTGTTTCATTATTAGCATATATATTTAGTAAAAGTGAAATGGACTTAAATATTCAAAAAAATTAAGATATACAATGCGTATTTTAACTCTTTGAATATTATAAATAATTTAAATATAAAAATGTGAGGTGGTTTTAATATGGCTATATTGGTAACTGGCGGAGCCGGTTATATAGGTTCACATACTTGTGTAGAATTTCTGATGTAAAAGGAGATAAATATGAAAATTCTTTTTATAAGTAGAACTGTTTATTCAGGGGAGAAGTCAGGAATCTCAGTAGCTACAACACTGCAATACGAAATGATTAAGTCGATTTTGGGTAATAATTGTGAATTATTTAAAGTAAATCCTGTGAAGAAAAAACTACCAAAGAAAATTTGGAATTATTTTTGGGATAAGAGATATGCTGGGATGACAACAGAGCAAGAGAATATAATTATTGATAAAATTAGGGATGAAAAATTCGACATAGTTTATATTGATAATTCTTTATGGGGTTTTTTAGCTGAGAGAATAAAAAATGCAACTAATTCTAAATTATATGTTTTTTTTCAGGATATTGAATATTTTAGATTAAAATCTATATATAAGAACTATTTAAAAGTAAATAATTTTAAAAGTTGCTTATATTATAAAATGCAATTTAGATTGGCAGAGCCTAACGAAAAGAAAATTGCATTGTATGCTGATAAAATTATAAATTATAACAAACGAGATTCAGCCTTGTTATATAAAAAATATAAGAGAAAGAGTGACAATATAATACCAATATTTTTAAACAATCGTAATATTGAATTCGACACCTATGATTCTGAGTTATTTGATTCAAAATGTACAAGTCTATTATTTGTTGGAGTTAGCGGTTATGAACCGAATATTTTTGGGGTTCGTAAATTTATAACAGAAGTCATACCATACATAAATGCTAATTTATATATTATTGGAAAGGGTATGGAAAATTACAAAACAGAATTCGAAAAACTTTCTTTAAAAGTTAATGTTGTAGGAACTGTTGAAAGCTTAGATGAATACTACACTAATGCTGACGCAGTAGTAATTCCTATATACTCTGGCGGGGGAATGAAGTTAAAAACTGTTGAAGCCCTAATGTATGGTAAAACAATATTTGGAACAAAAGAGGCTTTTGAAGGATATGATATTGATTACTCTAAAGTAGGGGGACTATGTAATACTTCTCTAGATTTTATTAACTCAATCAATAGTTACAAACCTCAAAAGTACAATAAAAATAGCCGTGATATATATATTAATTATTATAGCAATATTGCAGTGAAGAAGTCTTTTAAAGAAGTATTTGAGAAATAATTGATATTTTTAATAAAGGAGAATTTGAAGATGAAGATAATTATTTTAGCAGGAGGAAGTGGTACAAGACTTTGGCCATTAAGTAGAGAAAGGTATCCAAAGCAATTTTTCAAACTTCTAGCTAAGAATGAATCACTTTTTCAAGAGACTGTCAAAAGAAGTTTATTACTTACAAATATTGATGAAATATACGTGGTGACAAATGATAAATATAAATTTCTAGTAATGGGATCTATAGAAGAGTTAGGTTATACAATCAATGAAGATAATATCATTCTTGAACCTGAAGCAAAGAACACTTTGCCCGCAATTTATGCTGGTATTAATAAAATTATTACCAAAGGGCACGACTCAATTGTAGTTTTTCCTTCAGATCATATTATTGCAAAAAGTGAAGAGTTTACATCTATTATAAAAGAATCGGAATCTTTAACAAGGGATTCGATAATTATATTTGGAATTAAGCCTAATAATCCTAATACTGGCTACGGGTATATCTCACCTGGTACGAAAAAGTTGAATGGATATGTAGTAGAATCTTTTAGGGAAAAACCAACACAAGAAAAGGCAAATGAGTATATTAATAAAGGATATTATTGGAATGCAGGAATATTCATGTTTGATTCAGAACTATTTTCTAGCGAAGTTAAAAAATATGCCCCTGAAATATCCAATGCATTTGAAACAAGTGATAATATTAATGATGCTTTTTCTAAGATTAATACAAAAATATCAATAGATTACGGGATTATGGAAAAGAGTAATAAGGTAGCAGTTGTTCCTATCGATGTAGGATGGAATGATTTGGGCAGTTTCGACTCATTTTTTGACATACTACAAAAAGATGAAAATGAGAATATATGTGATGAACAATATATTACTATTGATTCAAAAAACAATCTTATTCAGTCATATAATGGGAAGATAGTTGCTACTATAGGGATTGAAGATTTAATTATTATTGATAATAGAGATGCACTTTTAATTTGCAAGAAGGATCAATCACAAAAAGTAAAAGGTGTTGTTGATACATTGAATTCAAGAAATGATTCAAGAACAGAATTTAGTGTGGAGGATTATAGACCGTGGGGTTATTTTAAAGTTCTGGAGGAAGAAGCAGATAAATTCAAAATAAAAAGGATAACCATAAATCCAAAAAAGAAAATAAGTTATCAATTGCATCATCACAGAAGTGAACACTGGATTGTAGTAAGTGGAATGGCGAAAGTAACTGTTGATGGAGAAGATAAATTTGTGTGCTCAGGAGAAAGTGTTTTCTTTAGGGAAGGACAAAAACATCGTCTTGAGAATCCTGGAAAGATACCATTAGAGATTATTGAAGTGCAGATGGGTCAATATCTTGAAGAGGATGATATTGTTAGATTTGATGATGAATATGGTAGAAAGTAAGGGTATTAACTAAGGATTAAATAAAAACCTATCAAAAATGGATCATTCGCAATATAATAGATGAAGATACAGAAAATGAGTTGTTCGATATAAAAGATTATGATGCTGAAATTGAAAGGTTTTATAAAAATCTTGAATTCAGAATAGGAAGATTAGAAGGAATTATAGGTGTTGATTTAATGGAATCAATGTGTGCACTATTGGAAAAGCAACACAAGGACTTGATAATTTTGATAATTTTTCAAATACTAAGACGAATATTAATGTAGTGATAACGTATGATTCGAGGAATTACTCATGTTTATTTGCTGAAGAATCAGTCTTGTATTTAGAAGGTAATGGCACAAATGCTTATATATTTGATTCTTTAGGTCCCACCTGAGTTATCTTTTGTTGTTCGTTATTTGAATTGTGATTCTGGAATTGGAATTACTGCAAGTCATAATACCCCAGAATACAATGGATATAAAGTTTATATATCAGTTTGTATAAATGGTAGAAGTTTGATACATATAAAGATTATTAAGGTAGAATGCTTTTAGAATTTTAGGTTACTGTGATATGAAATTTTATGGAATAAGTATTTCTTTTAGAACTATATAAATTGATATAATAGAAAAAAATAAGGAGAGATTATTTATATGACTCAAGATTTTTTTAAATATATTAATAATTTTGAATTAAATACTAACGTAAAATCTAGGTTAGTAATTGGAAATTCAGAAAGAAAAACAACTAAGTATTCAATAGCAATACCTACATATAAAAGACTTGATTTGTTGGAAAAAGCGTTGGACAGTGCAATTAATCAAAATGGGGGATTAGACTATGAAATAGTTGTTGTCGATAATGATCCGGATTCGGTAGGTCTTGATAAAATAAAAGTAAAGTACAATTTTAATAATTTGTTTTATTATATTAACGATGAAAATATAGGAATGTTTGGTAATTGGAATAGGTGTATTGAACTTGTTAGAGGAGAATATATTACAATACTCCATGATGATGATTGGCTAAGTTCTGATTATTTGATGGAATGTGAGACTTATTTAAATTTAGGAGTAGACGGTTTAATTTTTAGAAACAATAAAGTATACGACCAAATCTTTGAAAATTTAAATAATGAAAAAAAGAATGTACTATTTAAAAATATTCTTAGTATATTTTCAAATAAAACAAAAAAACTTTCTTTATTTGATTTCTTCTTGGGGAATAAAAGCTCCGGGACGTTAGGTGTACTATTAAAAACAAAATTATTAAAAGAACTTGGAGGCTATAATCCAGATTTTTTCCCCTCGAGTGATTATGTATTACATGCAAATTATTCTTATAGATATAATCTGTATTTGATAAATAAAAAATTGAATTACTATAGGATAGCTGTAAATGAAAGCGCCAAACAAGAAACTTTAGAAAAATGGGTGTATATAGATAATGAAATTAGAAAATATATTATTCCATTGTTAGATAAGAATCAAGATGTTTTATTAAGGGTGAATAAAATAATTCAAGATAACCGTGTTAAGGGGCTTGTAGATAATTGGAATTATCAGACAGAAACTATGATTAACTATAAAATAAAGCATAAAATTTTCAATAAAATGATAAGTCTTAAATATTTTTTAAATTTTTAAATTAATATAACGATGTGAATTTAAGAAATGGAGTTTTGTAGAAAAATTTAAATAAATTACAGTACATGTATTTTATACAGGTTATGTAAACTTTGGTTATTAGTAATAACTTGAAATTGTCATTAAACCATGAAGCATCATCATTAATAAAGAGAATTGGTATTGATACAGACCTGTATTTGATTTATACTAAACTAAAATCTTTTTTATTGATATACAAAAAGAGATTTATTGCTTTTTGGTTAATTAGATTTATTATAAGGGAGATAAGATTTTGATAAAAATTACCAAGGAAGATGTAATATGGAATTATGCTGGTTCGATTCTCAACCTCGGTATGAATGTAATTATATTACCATTTGTATTAAGGATATTAAGTACTGAAGAATTGGGATTATGGTACGTTTTTGGAAGTATTTCTGCACTAGTATCTTTACTTGATTTTGGATTTTCTCCGTCAATAATGCGTAATATAATATATGCCTGGAGCGGCGCTGATAAATTAAATAAAGAAGGGACTCCCGAAATGGGTGCAAACATGAGACCTAATTACAGTCTTATGGTCAATTTAATCTATGCAAGTAAAAGGATTTACTTAATAATTGCTACTCTTGCTGGTTTATTGTTATTATTTTTAGGGACACCATATATACATAGTTTAGTGAATTATGATGTTAATAAATATTTATTTGCTTGGTTGATATATTCAATTGCCGTTTTTCTGAATTTGTATTATAGCTATTGGAATCCATTATTAAAGGGAATTGGAGCTATTAAGGAAGCAAATCAAGTACAGGTTATATCAAGGGTTATATATCTTGTATTAACAATTTTAGGACTTTCTCTTGGTGGAGGAATACTATGGCTTTCAATAATGTATTTGGTATCTGGTTTGCTCTTAAGAATAATATCAAAATTCTTATTCGAGAGAATATCAAACATTAGGGATTATTATAAAAATGATACTGACTATTCAAGTAATATAAAAGAACTATTAAAAACAATTTGGCCAAATGCAAAGAAACAAGGACTAGTAACAGTTGGTGCATGGCTCATAACAAAATCGACGACATTGCTAACCTCATATTTTTATGGATTGGATGAAACTGCTCAACTAGGATTAAGTTTACAGTTATATGGGTTTATTGGTGGTTTTTCTGGGTTGCTTTTTAATTCATATGCACCAGAGATAATATCTTTAAAACTCGGAGGAAATTTCGTAAGGTTTAAAAAACTCTTTGCAAGAACAATTTTTATACAATGGATAGTTAGTATTATGGGATGTTTAGCAGTTGTTATTGTTGGCCCTTTCGCCTTGAAAATAATAGGAGCTAATTCATCACTATTACCAAGGCCCATATTAATTATATTGGGAATTATACTTATATTAGAATGGAATCATTCAACCTTTGCAACTTTAATTACTCTTACAAATAGAGTTCCGTTTTTAGCATCTTCGTTAATTTCTGGTGTTGGTATTGTATTTCTATCATTACTAATGGCTAAATTTACTGATTTAGGAGTATTAGGCCTAATTTTGTCTCAAGGTATCGTACAGATTATGTATAATAATTGGTATTGGCCGAGAATGGTATGCATAGAGAATGAAACAAATATTTACCAGCTTGCAAAATATGGCTTAATTGATGTTTTTATAATTGTTCGCAGAATTCTAAGTTGAAAATGAAGGGAGAAACAAATATGAACGAGAAAGAATTAAGGCAGCTTATATTAGAAAAGACTAAAGAGTATTATAAAGCAAAATTTGCAACAGATAAATATATAGAAGGTGATCGTATTCCTTTTGCAAGGAGAGTTTTTGATGAAAATGAGCTTGTAAATCTTATTGATTCATCCTTAGATTTTTGGCTAACAGCAGGTAGGTATGCAAATGATTTCGAATATGAGTTTGCTCAATTTATGGAAGTTGAGCATTGTTTACTAGTAAACTCAGGATCTTCTGCAAATCTAGTCGCATTTACAACACTTACATCTCCCAAATTAGGAGACAAGAGACTAAAAAAAGGTGATGAAGTTATAACAGTAGCGGCGGGATTTCCAACGACAATTAATCCAATTATTCAAAATGGTCTAATACCTGTTTTTGTTGATGTGGAGGTCGGTACTTATAATATTAAAGTTAGCGAGTTGGATAAGGCATTATCAGATAAAACTAAAGCTATCATGATTGCACATACATTGGGAAATCCCTTCGATTTAGATGCAATTATGGAGTTTGCAAAAAAGCATGATTTATTTGTAGTAGAAGATTGCTGTGATGCTGTTGGCTCAACTTATAATGGAAAAAAAGTAGGCACTTTTGGTCACCTGGCTACGGTGAGTTTTTATCCCGCACATCATATGACAATGGGTGAAGGTGGTGCAGTACTAACAACTGATGATGAATTAATCCGAATTGCTACTTCATTTAGAGATTGGGGTCGAGATTGCTATTGCAAACCTGGTGCGGATAATACTTGTGGTAGAAGATTCAGTATGCAGTACGGGAAGTTACCGGTTGGATATGATCATAAATACGTGTATAGTCATATTGGATATAATTTGAAAGTTACAGATATGCAAGCTGCAGTTGGCATGGCTCAGTTAGAGAAATTACCAAGTTTTATTGAAAAAAGAAAAGGAAACTTTTCCAAGATTAAAAATGAACTACAGAGATATGAAGAGTTTTTGATTATGCCAAAAACCACAAAAAATTCCGACCCGTCTTGGTTTGGGTTCCCAATCACAGTTAAAGAAAACAAGAGGTTTTCTAGAAGCGAATTAACAATGTATCTAGAAAAGAACATGATAATGACTAGACTACTTTTTGCTGGAAATGTCACTAAACAGCCAGCTTATAAAGATATTGAATGTAGAATTATAGGAGACCTAAAGAATACTGATTATATCATGAATAACACCTTTTTTATCGGTGTTTATCCAGGTATAAATGATGAACAGATTAGGTACATTGCAAAAGTATTTGAGGACTTCTTCAAGGATCTTAAGTGATGAATTATGTAACGCAAGCAAAAGTGTTACGAGTTGGATGAATAGGAGAGAAGAATATGAAGTTAGTAATTTTAGCAGGTGGCTATGGTAGTAGACTAGGAAACCTAACAAATTCGATTCCAAAACCGATGGTTCAAATTGGTGGAAGACCAATGCTCTGGCATATTATGAAGACCTATGCTCACTATGATATAAAAGAGTTTATTATTTGTCTGGGATATAAAGGCAATGTTATAAAAGATTATTTTCTACATTATGATGCAAATAATAATGATTTCACTGTGAATCTATCAGATAACAGCGTGGAATTTCATAATGGACATGATGAGCTTGATTGGAAAGTAACTCTGGTCGATACAGGATTGAATACTTTAAAAGGTGGTAGACTAAAGCGCATTGAAAAGTATCTTGATGACAACATTAATCTATTAACATATGGTGATGGTGTAGCAGATATTAACATTAAAAATCTGGTTGAGTTTCATAATAATGCTGGCAAAATGGTTACTATATCAGGTGTTCATCCCCCTGCAAGATTTGGTGAACTTGTTGCTGAAGGAGATATTCTAACTTCCTTTGAAGAAAAAGCACAAGCTTCACAGGGAATGATTAATGGTGGATATATGGTTTTTAATAAAGAGTTATTGCATTATTTAACAATCGATGAAAATTGCGATTTAGAAGCGGGGATTCTAGAAAAGTTAGCATTAGAAGGTAAAATTGCTGTTTTTAAGCATAATGGCTTATGGGCATGTATGGATACTGAAAGAGACTTGAATTACTTAGAAAGAATATGGGAAAATAACGAAGCCTTCTGGAAAGTGTGGTAATAATGAAAGGATTCAATAATGTTTATAAGGATAAAACGGTATTAGTAACCGGCCATACTGGTTTTAAAGGCTCCTGGCTTTCAATTTGGCTGCATGAGTTAGGAGCAAAGGTAATCGGCTATGCATTAAATCCATATACAGAGAGGGACAATTTTATTTTATCAAAAATAGGAGAAAAGATAGTTGATATTAGAGGAGATATTCTGGATAAAATAAAACTTGAAGAAGTATTTAATAGTTATCAACCAGAATTCGTATTTCATCTTGCAGCACAATCTTTGGTAAAACTGTCTTATGAGAAACCAGTTGAGACATATGAGACCAATGTTATGGGGACAATAAATGTTCTCGAAGCAATTCGAAAAACTAAGGCTGCTAAAGTAGGTATCATGATTACTACTGATAAGTGCTATGAGAATAAAGAACAGCTTTGGGGGTATAGAGAGTCTGATCCGATTGGCGGATACGATCCATACTCATCTTCAAAAGGAGCAGCTGAGATAGCAATTAACTCATGGAGACTATCTTTTTTTAATCCCAATGAATATGATAATCATGGTAAATCAATTGCAAGTGTACGAGCTGGAAATGTAATTGGTGGCGGTGATTGGGCTAAAGACAGAATTGTTCCAGATTGTATAAAAGCAATAGAAGCAAACAATCCGGTTGAGATTAGAAGCCCCAAATCAGTTAGACCATGGGAGCATGTTCTTGAGCCTTTAAGTGGTTATTTGATGTTAGGAGAGAAAATGTATAAACATCCTGAAGAATATGCTGAGGCTTGGAATTTTGGTCCTGAGCAAAGTTCGATAATACCTGTATGGGATATTGCACAATCCATTATTAATAATTATAAAAGAGGAGAGTTAAAAGATGCTTCTGATTTTAACGCTGTTCATGAGGCAAAACTTTTAGCGCTTGACATTTCTAAAGCAAGATTTAAATTGGGTTGGGTGCCAACACTGAATATTGATGAAACAATTAAGTTAACTGTTGATTGGTATAAAGACTATAATAATACTAATGTTTACGAATTATGCAAGAAACAAATAATTGATTTCTCTACTAAAGGGGGATATGAATGAAACTGATTGAAACTGAACTTGAAGGCGTTTTTATAATAGAAAATTTTTATTCTTCTGATGAGAGAGGAAGTTTTACAAAAACATACCATAATGAATTTTTTGAAGAGAATGGTCTTTGTACTGATTTTAAAGAAAGTTATTTTTCTATATCAAAAAAGAATGTAATACGTGGGATGCACTTTCAGTTGCCGCCACATGAACATGAAAAACTTGTATATGTAGCGAAAGGTGAAGTAATAGATGTAATACTTGACATGAGAAAGAACTCTTATACATTTGGAAAGGCAATTTCAATAGTATTAAATGATAGCAACCATAAGTCTGTATATATACCGATAGGTTTAGCGCATGGATTTAGATCGATGGTTGATAATACAATAATGATTTATAATGTCTCCACGGTGTATAATAACGAAGCTGACTATGGAGTAAGTTTTGATAGTATAGATTTTAATTGGGATGTACCAATACCAATTATTTCGAACCGTGACAGAACACTTACTACTTTTAAAGAATTTAAACAAAGCAATCCTTTTTAGGAGGCGAGTATAAGATGAAAAAGGCAATAGTAACTGGAGCCACAGGTTTTGTTGGTTCCAATTTGTGTAAATTCTTAATTGAAAATGATTGGGAGGTCTCAATTATTACGAGACCATCTTCAAATTATACTAATATTAAAAGTGTACTCAATAAGGTCGAAATATTTGAGTATGATGCAGATATTGAAAAACTGATTGATTATTTTAGTGAAAAAGAAGCTGATATTGTATTTCATCTAGCATCTATGTTTATTGCTGAACATGAATCTAATCAAATTAATGATTTGGTAGATAGTAATATCAAATTTGGTCTTCATATTCTTGAAGCGATGAAAAAGTCTAAAACGGAACTAATGATTAATACAGGAACTTCATGGCAGCATTATCATACGGACGAATATAACCCAGTAAACTTATATGCCGCAACCAAGCAGGCTTTTGAAAGTTTAATCGAATACTATATAGAAGCAGAGAACATTAGGGTTATTACACTTAAGTTATTTGATACTTATGGTGAATCAGATTTAAGACCTAAGCTTATTAATCTACTTCATAAGTTTTCAGATGAAGACAAGAAACTTAATTTGTCACCTGGAGAACAGGTTTTGGATTTGGTTCATATCGATGATGTGGTTATGGCTTTTGTTAAAGCTTATGAGATTTTATCTACGAATAGATCGATTCACTCTGAGCAGTTTGGTGTTGCATCAGGTAGAAAAATTAGATTAAAAGATTTAATAGAAATTTTTGAAAAAGTGACAAACAAAAGAATCAATGTTTGCTGGGGTGGAAGAGAATATCGTAAAAGGGAAGTCATGGAACTGTGGGATAGTTATAAGTTACTTCCTAATTGGAAGTGTACGATTTCACTTGAAGAGGGACTAAAAAGGTACTCTATTCACAATTAATATCATTGTTTTATTAATTTGAATAAGCGTGTCATTTAAGTTAATAGAAGAATAGTAAATAAAGCATATAATATAAGCAACAATAAATTTAATTGATAGAGTAGGGAATATTTCTTGAAATTGTTGGAGGGCAGTTAAATGAATATACTAGTTACTGGCGGAGCAGGTTATATAGGCTCACACACTTGTGTTGAACTATTGAATAATAACCATTCTGTCATAATAGCCGATAATCTATGTAATAGTAAAATTGAAA
>ENA-UOOM01002096-UOOM01002096.1-fermentation-metagenome-genome-assembly--contig:-NODE-2096-length-17224-cov-4.488322_pt1 | contig 17224 bp, 9 predicted proteins | sample MGYA00245781_ERZ724031 | MGnify/ENA primary metagenome ERZ724031 (study PRJEB28704, sample SAMN03018317) | fermentation metagenome | biome: anthropogenic terrestrial biome; feature: soil; material... | reverse complement strand
TGTGCTGCATTAAGCTTTTCCCATCTCTCCATACCTTACCTCCAAAAAAAGCATACCACAATAAGAGGAAACTTTTCTTGAACTAAATTGCTATTTATATTTTGGGGTATCACGTGTCAACATAAGGTTTGGACCAATTTTGCAAACTGTTCTTTTACATCATCCGGTGCTGTGATTTGCATTTGTCCGCTAAACCCAACTACCCAACCGAAGAAAGTTGGGCTGACTGCGACATCAACTTTGGCATTAAAGTGTTCGCTGTCTGCAACTTCTGTTTTTATCTTTGTACCAAAGCGATCAATGATATGTTTCATCAAAAAGTTTTTGCAGCGCAAAACGACGATTCGATTTTCGGCATCATACATTTGAAAGACCGAGGAAACATACTGATTTAAACAGAAGTTTTTGGGTTTTGGTACAGCCGGTTTGTTTTGTATTTCAGCAGAAGTAATTAGCTCTACGCGAAATTTAACAATTTTATCGTGACTTTCAGAAAAGCCCAGGACATAGTAGCAATCATTGTTCCATATCAAGCTGTATGGGGAAAAATAATATACTTTCCCTTTATGCTTATACACCTTTTGCTTGTCCTTATTATATTCATAATATTTAAAGGACACATGTTTATGACTATTTATAGCTGCGTTTAACAGATCAACCGTGTAAATTACTTGCTCATTTTCCGCTTTAACTTGTTTGTCCACATATAGGTGACGATTAAGCTCTGTGACTTGGTGCTTACTAGCAAAAGAGGAAAGTTTCCGAATCAAGTGCTTGCTTCTTTTTGTAGGAATAAATCTTGAAGCCTGCACCGCGTCAATAAGTAATTTTAGTTCGGCAATTTCAAAATGGCGCTCACCGATAAAATATTGGTTTTGCCGGCTTTTATTGCAAATAATATCAAATCCGTTATCAGAAAGCACCTCTAAATCATGAGCAATCGTTCTTCGATTACCATCAATCCCAGCTTGCTGCAAGCGCTCAAGAATTTGAGTGATGGTGATAGGATGCTCCTCATCGGCCTCCCGATAGAGCAAGGATAGTATGTACAGTAATCGGTTTTTGTTCGACATTGATTAACCCCACGAATTATTTCTATTAAGTGTTGCTGTATCTTAGTGTGCTATTTCAAACATTTATCTTGTCTTTGAAGTTTTGATAACTGCTTGCCCAATCAAACTTAATCATTTCTTCGGATGATTCCGTAATCGCTCTGAAATGCAGCGTACCGCATTTGATTTTCAGCTTCTCGACATCAGACAAATCGCTCCACTCTTTATCAAACTTTGTTTCTACGATGAAGTAAAGCTTTATATCGTTGTCATCTTGTTTGTAAACGACCGCCCAGTCAGGTGAATAGTTACCGTAAGGCGTATCAATCACAAAGCAGCCTTTTTTAATTTTGGTAAAGAGAAGCACATTCGGATCTTCGTCAAGATTTTCGGCAAAATCATATTCGCCAACCGAATCAACGCTGTAAAACAAATTCAAAGCTCTGCGTTCGGATTCCTTGGTCTGATAAACTTTCTTTTCAGCCTCAAGCATATCCTCGCCTATGCTATCAGCTTCAAAAATTACCTTGTCATCGAATTCATAACCGTTGATTACTTCATACGAGTTAATAGCTTCTGCTTTCGCTTCATTCAGTTTATAGCGAATGCGGTAAATAACAATATCCAATATATCCTGATTAGAAAGCAAAATTTTCTTATCGATGCCCCAAAGAATTTTGAAAATAGCAAAGCGTGGCAAATTGGTGTGATACATAATAATGTTGGCAAGTTCAAAATCGCTTTTTTGCTTTATGCCATCCTCTGCGTAACTGTTAAAAATGCGCATTTTTGATTCTCCGACAACAATACGTCCGGTATCATCTGTTTGAACGCCGGCACTTCCGACCTCATACTGATTTTTCACCTTGCGATGCAACAATACCTCGTTAATATCGTCAATACACGCAGAAATAAATTTATCTTTATCTAAGTCAAGGCGATAAATCGTGCGTTTTTTTAGTTTTTCGGAAAGACTTTTAAAGATTTTGAAAAAGCTTTCTTCCGATACATAGGAATGAACACCGTTTTCAGGCGGCTCAACGTCACCGTTCTTGATTTCGATTTTTGCAGAGCCTTTTTCGGTCATATTCCTTTTGAATTCTTCCATAATCTTAATTGCGTGTTCAGCCAATACAGTATCATTGAAATTGACTGTATCAACTATCTTATTTGCTTCTTTTGTCAACATGTTTTGAGCGTTGATAACACCAGCAAAAAATAATTCTTCACGCAATTTCTCAATAAGCTGGGGTTTAATTTTATCCGTTGGCACTCCGGCATTTTTGAGTGTTATTGAAAGAACATCTTGCGTGACCTCGTCTTTTTTGAAGTTCATGGAATCATTGAAATCTCGTTGCAGGCTATCGGCGAAATGAGCAAAGCTGTCATTGGCAATGACGGTTAGTTCATTAATATTCGAATCAAGGCATCGAACGCCGTTGATATCAACCGGCAAACGCAGGCCACGGCCAATCTCTTGTTTTTTTGCTATTTCACTGCCACCGCTTTTTAAGGCGCAGATGGTAAATACATTCGGGTTGTCCCACCCCTCACGCAAAGCGGAATGAGAAAAGATAAATTGGAGCGGCTCGTTAAAGCTAATAAGCTCGTCTTTTTTCCTTAGAATCAATTCGATGCCACGGTCAATGTCTTCTTGTGATTTAGCTTTGACCTTCATATCCTCATCCGCAATATTGCTGTCCCAACCATCAACCTCAACCGCCGATTTGTTTTTGTCCACAGCAAAGTAACCCTCGCGAACCAAATTAACATCCTTGGCTGCTTCGAGAATAGGGAAAGTCAACTGATAACTCTTTTTGAACATATCTTGGAATCTCTGCCCGGAGGTAAACTTTGCGTATTCCTCATCGAAAATTCTTAAATATTCACCTCGCCCGTCAGACGATGCACTGTCACGCACCTTTGAAACACTATCCACAAAAAACAACGTCAACACTTTGATTTTATAACCCTTTTTGAGTATCTGAGCTTGCTTTTTGAAGTGATTTTCAATGGCTATCCGAATTTGAATGCGTATAGCTTCGTTTTCGGTTATCTCGTATGTACTGCGCCCAAGGTTCAATGAAATTGGCTCGCCCGCTGTGTTTATCTTTAACGGTTTCAGTTTGTGCGGGTCTTCCGCAATCCGATAATCGCGATATTGCGGCAATCCACCGGATAGGTCATATAACGAATCATTTCCGCGAACCTTGAATACCTCCGGCTTGATGCGCTTCCCTTGCTTTTGAGAAAATATCTCTATCTTGGCTTTTAGGTCGCTTGTGAAATCAATATAACGGATATAATCAAAGTCCTTCGGTATTAAGCCGTTGACGGTCTTGACCTCAATATGTTTTACAAGATTTTGTTTGTAAGCTTCGTATGAATTAAGCTTGTAGACTTGATTATAAAGTTGCTTATGTGTTGCCGAATAACGCAAAATAAATAGTGGTTTTACATCTTCAATCGCTTGTAAGGATTTTGATTTTGCCTTTTTGCCGCCTTCTATTTTTTGCGGTTCGTCAATAATTACGATAGGACGAATGTATTTAATATCTTCCCATAGAATTTGCCCGTACTCATCCTCGGTTCTGAGTTTGTTGGTATCCTTGTTGAATGCTTGAATGTTCAAAACACAAATAGCAAGGTCGTTTGCTTCCACAAAGCTACTGCTGACATTTTTGGGGTTTTTGCTGTCATAGACAAAGCTATGCTTACCCAAATCCACATCATAAATCGCCTTGAAATGCTCACGAAGCTGTTCAATGGATTTTTCCACGCCAAGTCGGATTGGAATACTCGGCACAACAATCATAAACTTCTTAAATCCGTATTCTTTATACAGCTCAAGAATCGTGCGCAGATATACATATGTTTTACCCGTTCCGGTTTCCATCTCGACAGTAAAATTGTTGCCAAACAGCTCATTATCGGCAAAAAGATTGTTGTCAAACTGCACAGCACGCAGGTTTTCAAGTAACCGTGTTCCCGTGCTAATTTCTATATTGCGAACCGGGTTACCCTCGGCAATTCTTCTAATCCGTGTTATCGGCTCGTATATCCCGCTAGCGCTCGGTGTAAATCAAACACTTTAATGTTGTGTTTTTGAATATTAATTTTTAATAAATCGTTCATACATTTGGGAAGCACAGAAATGGCATCTGGAAATATTGCAGCAGTTGGAATAAATAGCACCTTAGCATTTTGAGGAGTATTCTTAATTAAACTTAAAAATGCATTCTCAATAACTTTCGTTTCAAAACCGGAAGATGTTAATAATACCTTTTTCATGGGAAATTCCTTCTTTCTTTTCTTTAATCTTATAGTTTTACTTGAGACTATGAAATCACCAAATTGCACACTCTCTATTTACTGCGATCATACTATTAACGGAGATGATTCCTTTTTTTCTTCATTTGCTGAATGTTTTGTATCAAAAACAGAAGGTAAAAACAACAAGATAATAGAAAAACCGCAAGAAAACGATTCAGAACTATTTGCTGAGCTGTCCGAATTTCTTAACATAGAAATTACTACAGAAATAAGTAATAGAGCATACAGTTTATATTCTCAAATTCCCTATTTATAACAAAAGGTGGTAATATTACCACCTTAGGAAAGCGTTGTTTGTGATATAATCGGTAGACGACGGAACTCCCCTTTTGGGGAGCTTTGTTCCGTCGGCGGTAGCCGATTTAGCACAAATATACAAGTTGTCAAGCAGCCGTTTTCGGCAAGGTGGAGATTTTTTCAGGTAGATTTATCGGACTGTAAAAATACTACCTGTTGCTTTACAACGCAGTAAGCGGCATTGTATCTGTGCTTATAAACTTTGTTCCAGAGGCTGCGGAGAGGTTCGGAGAGGACGCATAGTTCTCTCCGATTTTTGTGATTTTTAGCAGAATATGATTTTCCTTAACAATAATTTTAGAATTTTTCACAAAAACTATTGACATATGTTTGTGCCATGGCTATAATAGAGATGTAAGGTAATTGTTTGCTTTACAATGGTGGACTGACACCTTATCAATCCGACGCTCGATGCGAACAGCGTAAATGCATCTCGTGGGCTTGCACATTAAAAGCCGTAAGGTAGCAAGACATTCTGCCGGACGAATGTAACGGTGTGTTGGCGGACAACGGAAAAATCAGTTGTTAAAGGGGAGTATCGCAGTTCTGCGGAGCTGTTACTCCCTTTTATAATTTTTATTAAAAAGGAGCATTAATGAAAAAAGAAGAAGTTATTCAAATAATTATAAAATGTGCAAATTTATATAATAAAAACCTCGAAAACAAAAATATAATTTTTGTCTTTGGAAATTTAGATCGCATATTCTTTTTTGAATCGACATATCTTGCAAAACATTTTTTGCATCTTACAGGAGTTACTTTAAATCCAAATATTTATAGCGGAAGCTCTGACTTTTACAAAAAGTGTTTAAGAAGCGAATTGTCGGTTGATGATTTTAGTGTACCATTGGATGGAAACACCGCAAAAAAATTAACCGTTCTTCCTCAACTTATGCAGATATTTAAAACTGCTAAAATGGTAGGAGATTATAATTTTTCTAAATCCAGGTTGTTGACGGAAAAGCTTACAGGAAATATAACCGCTTGTATGGGTTTTGTACGTGATGATATTTATTACATTCCAAATACTGTATTAAAAGAGGACATGCGAGATATAACTAATAAACCTCAACAAAGAATGCTTGCAATTTTTAGGAAAAGAATTTTCGATCAACAGTACAATGAACTTACATACATAGCAAAAGATATTTACATAGAATCGTTATCAAATAACGAAAAATTGAACGAACTTATTGATTTTAAAAATCTTAAAGCGAACTTTCCTATTCCTCATAATGTTTCCGATGAAGATAATATAGAAAACGAAAATCTTACAAAATTAATGATTTCGAGTATCGAAGATGAATGTAATAATTCTTTAAAGATGTAAAAGGTGGTAATATTACCACCTTTTTTATTAGATTACCAAATATCTTATATGTTGACAAATTTATTAATATAATTTATACTTTTGTTAATGTGTGAAATTATAGGATATTATTACATCCTTAAAAAAAGAGGACAAAATAATAGCAAAAAAAGAAGTAAAGACGGACTTATGGGTATATGATTTACTTAAACAAGCTCAGATTGATCTTGATCCGCAAGGTAGTTCAGTTAAAGAAATAAATAATGCACTCAAGACATCTTCTAAAAAGGGTACAGGTAATATTGGGTTTCCTGAGTATGTTGGTGTTGTTAAAGATTATTTATTAGTGATTGAAGATAAAGCTGATTTAAGCAGGCATGTTAAATTAGATGACAAAGGATGCATAAGTTCTGAATTAAGTTCAATAACTGATTACGCCGTTAATGGAGCCTTATTCTATGGCAAACATTTAGTTCAAAACACTTCATATAAAAAGGTCATTGCTTTTGGTGTTTCAGGTGATGAAAAAAAGCATAAAATATCACCTGTTTTTGTTGACGAGACAGAATACTACCGTGAGCTTCCCGAAGTGGAATCATTTATTTCATTTAATGAAGATAACATAGACGAGTATTATACAAAAGAAATATTAAAAGAGGATACAGATCAAGAGAAAGAAACTTCTGAAATTTTAAAAGACGCTGCTGAATTGCACGAAGATTTAAGACATTATGGCAATTTAAAAGATACTGATAAACCTTTAGTCGTATCAGGAATTTTATTAGCATTGAGAGAAAGTGAATTCAAAAATTTTTCTATTGATAATTTAACCGGTGATAGTTCAAATGAGGGCGGTAAGACCGATGGAGAAAAAATTTATAATGCAATAAGTGACAACCTACAAAGATCAAAGGTTGCACCCGAAGTAAAAAAAGATAAGCTTCTAAGCCAATTCGCAATTATAAAAGACACGGTAAAGCTTAATGAACTTGAATCAAAACTTAATAAAACACCGTTAAAACATTTTGCAGAATTTCTTTATACCAAAATATACAAAACAATTCGATATAACAGAAGTGCTGAAGATTATTTAGGTAGGTTTTACGGAGAGTTTATGAGTTACTCAGGTGGTGACGGGCAAACTCTTGGAATTGTTCTAACTCCAAAGCATATAACACAATTATTCTGCGATTTGCTTGATATTAAACCTGAAGACATTGTTTTTGATCCATGTTGCGGTACGGCAGGTTTTTTAATTGCAGCAATGCACAATATGTTGCGAAAAACCGACAATGACTTTGTAAAAAAGAACATCAGACAAAAGCAGCTACATGGCATAGAATTACAATCTTATATGTTCACAATAGCCACTACAAATATGATATTACGTGGTGATGGTAAAAGCAACCTGATAAATGAGGACTTTTTAAAACAAGATGCTAACAAGCTTCAACTTATTGGTTCAACTGTCGGAATGATGAATCCTCCGTATTCACAAGGATCAAAACAGAATCCTGACTTGTATGAAATCGCTTTTACTGAACACCTTTTAGATTCGCTTACAAAAGGAGCGAGATGTGCCGTTATTGTCCCGCAATCTTCAATGACTGGAAAAACAAAAGAAGAACAATCGATAAAAGAAAACATTTTGAAACATCATACCTTAGAGGGCGTAATTTCTTTGAACAAAGACACCTTTTATGGAGTTGGTGTTATCCCTTGTATTGCTATTTTCATCGCTGGAGAACCTCATCCAAAGAATAAAGAATGTAAATTCATTAATTTTGAAAACGATGGCTTTAAGGTAGCTCCGCACATCGGACTTGTTGAAACAGAATCTGCAAAAGATAAAAAGCAGCATTTACTTTATGTTTGGTTTGATAGAATAGAATCGGAAACAAAATTCTGTGTTAAAACCTCCATTGAAACAACTGATGAATGGCTGCATAGCTTCTATTATTTCAATGATGAAATACCGACTGATGAAGATTTTAACAAAACTATTGGTGATTATCTTTCTTTTGAATTCTCTATGATTATGCAAGATAGAGAATATCTCTTCAAGGAAAGTCGCGGTGAATAATATGATGATCTCTGATAGAGAATGGAAAGAATTCAGAATTATTGAATTATTAGGTAAAAGTCACAATTCAAAGCCTTATCACTCAAATTGCCTATGTGAAACTTCAGAACCAGGTATTCCATATGTTACACGAACCAGTTTTAACAACGGTTTATATTCTATAGTGTGTAATGACAACTATAAATTGAACCCCTCAAATAGCATTAGTTTTGGTGCGGAAAATGCCGAATATTTTTTTCAACCATCCTGCTATATTACAGGGAATAAAATGTATTATTACTACAACAACGAATATAATCGTTATATTGCTTTATTTATGGTTCAATGTTTAAATAAAGCTATTTATAATTGTGGATTTGGATATGGTATGGGATTAACAGGTACTCGTTCGGATACAAGAAAAATAATGCTGCCTGTAAATGAAAATAAAGAACCTGATTATGCTTTCATGGAAGCCTATATAAAAGAACAAGAGCAAAAGAAAATACAAGAATATGTTGCTTACGCTAAAATAAAATTATCAAAATTAGAATATAAAGATGTTCCTGTACTTAATGAAAAAGATTATAGCAACTTTAAAGTCTTAGATTTGTTCAGTTATAAAAGAGGAAACCAAAACAACATGAATTCGTTAGTCGATGGAAATGATATGTTGATTTCTGCAAAAAATATCAACAATGGGTTGAAAGGCTTTTTTATATCAAATAACGAAAAAAAGAGAGCCTATCAGGGTAACTGTATTACGCTAAATAACGATGGCGATGGCGGCGTGGGTTTGGCATACTACCAGCCGCATGAATTCTTATTAGACACCCATGTATATGCGCTGTACCCAAAAAACAAAATAAGTAAATATACGATGCTATACATCTCTTTATCTTTATCAAAGCAAAGAGTATGTTTTAGCCATGGGCGTTCTATTAGTCAAGATAGATTAAAAAAGATGAGGATAATGCTTCCCGTCGATAATCAAGGCAATCCTGATTATGCTTATATGGAACAATACGCAAAAAACGTTGAATACAAAAAGATTACGCAATATTTAGAATACATAAATAAATTAAAAGATTGAAAGGTGGTAATATTACCACCTTTCAGATTGAAGACAAAGTCCGCTTTAAAAGTGCGGATTTTGTTGCGTTTTGAGGGGAGCATTATGCTCCTTTTTTTAAAATAAGCTTTAACTTGGATATTGTTATATTACATAAGATATATTTTTAAAAAAATAAGGTTAAAATTATATTACGACAACGAAAACGAAAATACAGCATAATATGTCATATAATTTACAAATAAATATATAAAATCTATTGACAAATGACAAATCTTGCATATAATATAAATATATAAATTATAAAGCAATAAATATTTAACAAGTAAAGGCTTTTTAATCCTGTTTATAGGTCTGTCGTATTGTTATGCTAAATACAAGCGATACAGTTAATTGATGTAAAAAAGAAAGGGTACAGAATATGAAAACGAGAACAAGAAGACTTCTGAGCAGCTCATTATCAGTTATTTTATCAATACTTATGGTCGTATGTGCAATACCGATGGCGGCATTCGCACAAACCGATGCAGGGGTAACGAATGAACCTACAGTGATTGATTCCGTAATACCGGACGACACTTTAACTTCTGACAAAGATGACGCTGTGATCGAGGAAGAGCCCTATGTATTAGGTGAAGTGGAGAATCTTCGTACAGAAACAGAAAAACATTTCCGTATGTCGGATGGCTCTTATGTAGCTGTTGCATACGGAAAGGCGGTGCATTATCAAGACGAGAATGAAAAATGGCAGGATTTTAATAATACGCTTTCATTCGTTGAGAATGATACGAAAGAAGATTTTGCAGGATATAAATCTGCTAAGAATGATGTTGAAATCAACTTTGCCGATGACAGCGAAGCTTCTGAATTTGTTGAAATTAAAGATGATGATTTCAGTATGAGCCTTGATTTGATAAATGCAAAAAAGAGCAAGGAAATAAAAGTTGAGAATACAAAAGAAAAAACTGCTTCTGAAAAACCAACTATCGAAGAAGCATCAGAGCTTACGAAATTCAGCTCATCGATTACTTATAAGGATATACTTGAGAATACAGATATAGAGTATATTGCTTACGGTGATAACCTGAAAGAAAACATCATAGTTAAGGCAAAAAGCGAAGACTATATTTACGAGTTTAAGCTTAATGCCGATGGACTTGCCGCCAAATTAGAGGAAAGCGGTTCAATATCTCTTTGCAACGAGAAAACAGGAGAAATAGAGTATACAATCCCTGTGGGGTATATGTTCGATGCCAACGGTGAGTATTCTGATGCGGTAAAATATACACTTAATCAGAACGAAAGCAAAACATATACACTAATAATTACAGCGGATGCTTCGTGGATCAACGAAGATGGCAGGGCATTCCCTGTGACGGTTGATCCCTCCGTAGTTAAATATGGCAATACAATTAGCGATTCCTTTGTCTCTTCATATATTTCAAATGGAAATTATGGAGAAGAAACGTACCTTGAAGTAGGTTATGTACCCACATTGGGTTTTATGCGTATATTTTCCAGAATGAATTCCTTGCCTAGCGTTCCGGATGGGGCAGTTATATCATCAGCAACATTTAATATGAAACAATACAGCTATGAGAATTACGGCATTTCATCTTTAACACTTGCGGCTGTCGAGGTTCTTGCAAGCTGGGATGAAGTACAAATGACTTTAGATGGAGAAGGAATATGCTGGAGTAATATGCCTAGTTGCAATAGTCAAATAATTGATTCCGCAACAGTTTCGGAATATACAAACGGCAATTTAATCGACTTTGATATTACTGTACTTGCGAATAAATGGTATTCCGGTTATAGTAATTATGGATTATCAATATATTGCACGAATGAATACATGTGCTCAGAAACCTATTTTGCTAATGCAATATTTTATTCTTCTGATAGCTCTGGAGTTTATAGCACGACAACACCAATCTATGTGGTTGGATATAGATTAAAAACAGGATTGGAAGACTATTATTCATATCACACGCAAAATATTGGTGATAAAGGTATAGGATACGTAAATGATTATAACGGAGCATTAGTTTATACTCAGGATTTAGGTTTTTCAGGTGCTTTTCCATTTGAGATAAACAGTATATATAATAGTTTCTATGATGGAACAGAGTATTCCAGCTATTATAACGTTGCTACAAACAACTTCGGAAAAGGATGGAAAATAAGTACATATGAAAGATTAACAAACGAACCCGGTTTAGGATATGTTTATCATGATAATGATGGAACAGAGCATTGTTTCGATTATATTTCAGACCAAGGTTTTTATTTGGACAAAGACAGAACCGGATTAAAGCTTGAAGTAGGTAGCACTTATTATACTTTGACGAACGGATACACGAAAGCAGTGAAGACATTCTCTGTATCAAACGGACGGCTTTCAACAATAACCAGTGATAGCGATACCTATAGTTTTACTTATACAAACGCAGGCGGTATTAATCAGATTTGTACAAATGGCGTAACAATTTATCAATTCACTTATACAAATGGTTATTTAACGTCAATAACAGATGATGACAGTAAAACCGCATCATTTGCTTATTCAAACGGTCTTTTGTCAACCATTACAGCCGTGAACGGAGAAATATATACATTCACATATAATTCTACAACGAATATATTGTCAAATGTTAAGGATAACAAATCCAATTACAACATTACGTATAGCTATGAGACATCAAACGGTTTTGGTCGGATCGAAAAAATACAAGAGGCTATCGGCACGACGTTAGGACAAGCAATTGCTATTACATATGAAGATCACAAAACAACCTTCAGATCATCAGGGGCAGATGATGTCCTTGCTACAATAACGTCCTCAACAGACCTTACAACTATTGATGACTTGCTTACTGTGTATTTATTTGACGACTACATGGATATTATTAATGTTTACACAACGAATGCAGCAGGGAATGTTCTTTATGAATCAACCGCAGCAACTTACAGCAACACAGATACTTTCGCTGCAGGAGATAATAACGTACAAGCGGTTGCAACAACGGGTAGCGGTAACCCAAACCTTTTATTCAATTCTAGTTTTGAAGGTACAAATAATTGGACAGAAAAAACATATGGTACGACTATCACAGATGCCATTACAAATTATGTTACCGCAAATTATTTTATTGGGAATAAATCCTTAGCAGTTATTGTTCCGACTACGAACAACTCTGTTTATGGAAAATACCAATCTGTTTTACTTGCTGCGGGGACATATACATTATCTTCCTATATAAGAACATATAATATTGCCGCTTCAGGTGGTGGTGCATTGCTCTCGGTTTATAATAGTTCGAATACACTTTTGGCGAACTCCGAGATGTTGACTGGAACATCCAATGCAGACATTCAAAACGGTTGGAGGCGTATATCGGTAACCTTTACTCTTACTGCAACAACAACCGTATATTTGCATTTAGGTCTTAAAAATGCAACCGGTGCAGCATACTTTGATGCAGTAAGGCTCGATAAAGGAAATGCCTATAATACATATGACCTGCTTACTAATGGCGGCTTTGATTTAAGTAATTCAAATGCTGAGTGGACCACAAATAACTGTGGTTATTCAACAAGCGCAGGCTTGTTTGGTACGACCGCACTTGAACTAGATGATTGGAGTTGTCCCGGAAACACATCAGCATCCCAGACAATTCCGGTAAACGCTGTTCTTGGAACGAATTTCGTAATCTCGGGTTGGGGCAATGCAGCTTCAATTGCTAAAGGTGGTAACAGTAAGTTTGGAATAAATGTAACTGTAAACTATAACGCATCTTCATCCGAAATCTTTTACATTCCTTTCAACTATAACATATTATCAAAATGGCAATATGTATCTAAAGCAATTATTCCGACGAACACAACCACCGGTGATTATATTACCAGTATAACGGTTTCATTGCTCTATTATTATAATACTGGAGCCGCATATTTTGACAATATATCGCTAACGGTCAATGGTGTTAATGTTTATGATAACACTGAATCTACAAATAAGATTTTTGACACTTATGGTAACTTAACAAGTGAAACCGTTGATGGGGTCGTATACACATATACACATGATTCAAATGGCAATGTATTAACAATTACTGTTGATAATATTTTAAAAACAACATATACATATGATTCCAATAACAATATACTTACAGAAACAACCGATAACATTCGATATACTTACACATATGACACGAATAACAATGTGGCAAGTACTACAATTGCTTATGTTGGTTCAACAACTGTTACGAATGGTGATGATGTATTTTATACCTCAGCTACTTATGATTCTGACGGTAATCAACTCACGAGTACAAACGAATTTGCGAATACAACCACCTATACTTACAATAATAATAATATTACAAGTATTACTGATGCAAGAAATAACACGACAAATTATACCTATACGAATGACGTGCTGACAAGGTTGTGGACAACTATAAACAGCACAGAGGTTTCCAATTATTTTACTTATAATAGTTTTGGAAGCATTTCCGGTATAAATCACACAGTGGGAGGCACGAGTAATCTAACATTCAACTTTACCTATGATACATTTGGTAATCTAACATCCATACTCCAGGGAACTACCACACTTGTAACCTATACATATAATTCGTATAACGGTAAGCTTACCAGAACACGTTATTATAGTTCCACGAATCTCTATATTGATTATATCTACGATGCAGTTGACAGGGTAGTATCGATAGAATATAATGATGTTGTAAAGTATTCATTTAAATATGACGAAAAGAGTAATTTACTTGAAGCTATTGATAATGTTAACGATATAACGGAGAAATATGAGTATGATTTGAATTATACTCTGATTCATTCTTATCAGATTACTACATCATCAAAAGCATTTATTTACACAAAGGAATATGAGTTTAACACAGATGGAGAAAACACAGGATATTCATATATCTTTGCAAACGGAACAAAGACAGGAAATAGTTATACATTTAATGATGATAATACCATTTCTTCCGTAGGATTATCGAATGGATATTCAAAAAATTATGTGTATGATGTTTTCGGAAGAAATGTTTCCGATTCTATTAAAAACTCAAGTAATACAAATATCTTATCGGCTACATACGGTTATCTTGACAGCAACAGGATAACAAACGGAAGCAGCAATGTTGTAGGCACTATTACTTACAACGACGCAACCGTTTTAACCTACAGTTATGATGCAACCGGAAATATTACATCAATACTTAGGAATGGTTCTTCCTATGTATCTTATGTATATGATGCTCTTGGACAGATGACAAGAGAAAACAATGTAACCGCAGACGATTCTTATGTTTATGCATATGATAATAATGGGAATATATTGAGCAAGAAAACATATGATTATACATCTGGAATATTAGGAACTTGCGAAAGTACAATTAATTATACATATGGTAATACCAACAATAATACACAACTTACAAATTATAATGGAGCAAGTATAGCCTATGATTCATTGGGAAATCCTTTGAATTGGAGTAACGCATCCTCGCTCACCTGGTCTGGCAGAGAACTAAGTACTGTTGTACTTAATTCGAATAATACGCTTTATTTTAAGTACAATGCAAACGGAATCCGTACTAATAAAAATTATCTGTATTATTTGCCTGGTGGAGATACAGCAACCATTAATACAGAGTATGTGCTTGACGGAACGAAAATTATTAGAGAAACCCGATCCGGAAATGAAAATGCAACATTATATTATTACTACGACGAGAATGATAGTGTAATAGGTTTCAATTATAACGGAACCGATTATTATTACCGTAAGAACCTTCAGGGGGATGTTGAAAGTATTTGTAATGCAAGTGGAGCTGTTGTTGTTTCTTATGCTTATGATGCTTGGGGTAAGATAATCAATATAAGCGGTACATTAGCGAGTACAATAGGTGAAATCAACCCCTTCCGTTATCGTTCGTATTATTATGATACCGAGACGGGTTTCTATTCGTTACACTCACGTTATTATGACCCTGAAATTGGTAGGTTTATTAACGCAGACGTACCAGAAAGTATGATTCTGCAAGGTGATAGCAGTATTCTTGCAACAAACCTTTTCGCTTACTGCTTTAACAATCCAGTCAACTATGCCGATCATTCTGGAATGGTTGTAACACCGGCAAATGTGATTGGTGCAATAATTGGTGCAGGTGCCGGAGCGTTGATTGGCGTGCTTCTTGTCAGTCATTTCAATTTAACCGGATGGAAAAAATGGCTTGTAATAGGAGGTTCAACAGCTCTTGTGGCTATTATCGGTTGGTTTGCAGGGCCTGTTATATACAAGGCTATTACGGCCATTACTCCAATGCTACAAGATGCTATTGAAAAAGGGAAACTAGCATATAATAAGATAGCAACCTCAGTCTCTCGATTTTTAGGATTGTTGCCAAAATGTTTCGTAGCGGGGACATTAATAAAAACACAAGATGGAGAGCGACCTATAGAAGAAATAAAAATAGGTGACATGGTATATGCGGAAGATCCTGAAACCGGTGAAAAAGGGCTAAAGAGAGTTACAGATGTTTATGTAAACGAAACTGAAGTACTTATTGAGATTGAAGTAAATCAAACCATATTAAAATCAACTCCCGAACATCCTTTTTGGGTTATCGATAAGGGCTGGATAGAAGCTGAACGGCTAATAATTGGTGACAAATTAAAGTTGAGCACAGGGGAAATTGCAATAATAAATAATGTAAACAAGGTGTTCTTAAATACATCTGTAAAAGTTTACAATTTTACTGTTGAGGATTGGCATACATACTATGCTGGTGAGTTAAGCGTATTAACACACAACCTTAATTGTAATGATACAGCTCAAAAAGTTATATCAGCAGAGAGAAAAGGTAGCATAAGGAGAGAATTTCCGAAAGAATACTTAAATAAAACAGTTCAACAAATAATCGATGAAAAAAACAAGGGGATTGCCGCCGCAAGAAAAGCTTGGAAACTTTTAAATGACAACAGATGGAAGAAATGAGAAGAAAAAATGAACGAATTATTTTCTGTTATATATTCTCTTTATCCTAGAAATTTAAAATACAATTCATCCGAATATATTAATTCGCCACAACATTTAAACTTTCAACAAACCATCATAAGTAATGATATACTTAAACAACAAAAGGAGTTTTATAATCATGTAAAAAATATTTTTCATGATTATTATGTTAATGACTTTACGAGCAACGATTATTGGAGTTTTGAATTTATTGTGTTGCTAAATAAAATTGAAAATATCTTGGATGATGATGTTGAACTATTAAAAAAGCTAGGAGGTGTTAGAAAAGATATTTTCATTTATATTAGCAAAATTTCTAAATACTATTGTTATACCTTTTCTGTTACTAGACTTGTTGAAAAGAGTTTGGATTTTAAATATCAAGATTTAACTCACACCATTAAAATGGAATTATCTGAATTAAATGATTTTATGAAATCACAAGGCTATTCTTTATTAAATGCGAGAGAAATCAGTCAAGTAATACCAGATATTGAAACTGAGTTAACTGAAATGGGAAAAGCAAAAGTATTTGATTTGCTTTTTACTGACTTGTATTCACATGCACCATATGAGGAATATGATTAACTTTCAACAGCTTTCACTACCAAATCTATCACCCGTCGCCACCGTTAAAGTGGCGGCGGGTAAATCCCTAAACTTCCCTACAAATCTCCACACAATTCGTATTTCTTGCTGTTTTTGACCGCCCACAACCTCTTGACTTCCAACCTCAATCCGCTCTATTAGCTTATTGAACATAAGTGGTATTAGCTTGTCAATGTGCAGATAGTCGAGGATTAGTTCACGCTGCTTTTCGGCATTGGTTTGGTTGTCGTTCTGCACTTCCAGCTTGGAATCAATGGCAGTAGTAGTCGTCCTGTGGGATTTTGGTAAACCGTGAAACGGTTTTCCATAATTCCATCAGGTGTAACACATCAATTGTAATCCTACAAAATATAATAAAATCTCAATCTGACCTTATTCTTATTTTAAAATAGAATCAAAAACGATCGTTTATGATACGTTTTCATGCATATCCGGAACC
>ENA-UOOM01002095-UOOM01002095.1-fermentation-metagenome-genome-assembly--contig:-NODE-2095-length-17227-cov-3.859131_pt1 | contig 17227 bp, 11 predicted proteins | sample MGYA00245781_ERZ724031 | MGnify/ENA primary metagenome ERZ724031 (study PRJEB28704, sample SAMN03018317) | fermentation metagenome | biome: anthropogenic terrestrial biome; feature: soil; material... | reverse complement strand
CCTACATTGAAACCTTTCATTTGACGCCGGAGCTGGGATTCGATGGGGAGACCTGTACTGAAGCGACGGTGCGGGCCTCGGTATCCGCCTCCGGAGTGGAAGAAGGGCGGGATGGGCATATTCTCCTGTCCCTGAAGGCGCCGGAATCCGGCAGAACTTTTGAGGCGGACATTCCGCTTTCCAACGGGGGAGGAGAGATCTCCAAAAGGAAAGGACAGGCGGAAATCCCTGTCACGGACCCGGAACTTTGGCAATACCGGGAAGGGCGGCTTTATCTGGCGGAAGCAAGGCTTCTTGTACACGGAAAACAAACCGATGCCGTAAAAAGTTATGTGGGGCTCCGCAAGGTGGAAACAAAATGGCTGCCCGGGCACAGCCCGGAGGAGACCCGGGATCCGGAGGAGCAGTATCAGTATGTATACCTGAACAACCGGCCGTTTTATGTACTCGGGGTTCTGGATCAGTGCTACAACCCATTTGGCATATACACATACCGCAGTTTTGGAAAGGAAGGCCCGCAGGGAGTACGGGGATCCATCGCTTATGATATCAACCGGACCCTTGCCTATGGATACAACGTGTCCCGTGTTCACATCAAGGAAAACGAACCGCTTTGGTATTACGAATGCGACCGCGCAGGGCTGCCCGTCTGGACCGAGCATCCGTCCAATTTTTACGCAGAACCGGAAAATCCGAACTGGCAGGCGGCATATCGCCGGGAAATGACCGGCATGCTGTCCCGGCTGCACAATCATCCCTCCATCCTCATGGTATCCAGCATCAACGAATCCTGGGGCATCACTGGTACCCACAACCGGACGCCATGGGAAAATGAACTGAAATCCCGTTTTCTGGAAGAGGCTGCCCGCGAAACAAAGAAGGTCTGGCCCCATGTGCTGGTTTGTGACAATTCCGGATTTGGAAAAACCGCTGCCGGTGAGTTGAATGACTTTCATATCTATCCCTCGGGGCATTGGGATGCCAAAAAGCACTGGGAAAAGCTCGTCCGGGACTGCTATCCGGGTTCCACCTACAACTGCATTCATCACAGTCACTCACCCCATGCCATCGGGGAAGCGGTGCAGACCGGCCGGCCAATTCTGGTCAGCGAGTTTCTTCATATCAACGGCATTGACATGCAGCTGCGTATGTTTCAGAAGATTGCCGGATATGTGCGCATGAATGTGGCATCCCATGAGACGGAGGATTCCGGTCCGCTGACTGCGGAACGATGGGAACGGGATTATGGATACGTGGATTCGGATCTGAATCCTGTTGGCTATGATATGGTCAACAACATGGACATGGTGGTCTGGGATCAGAACCGCATCTTTTATGCCAGGCCCGGCGAAACTGTATCTGTGGGTCTCTATACTTCCCATTTTTCATGGAAAGCCGTGAAAAAGCCGGTCCTTCACATTACGGTGACGGGGATCGACACGTTGGGGCGATACCTGCCGGATTTGTTTTCCCGGGATACGGCTGTGGATTTCCTACCGTTTGCTGTGGAAAAGCAGGCTGCTTTTGAAATGGCCGTTCCTGAAACCATCCGGGGCGCTTATTTGTTCGCGGAAGTAAAGGACGGCGAAACCGTTCTATGCCGCAACTACATTCAGCTTTGCGTGCGCAATGTCCGGGACAGGATAGGGAAACTGGCTGAGATTCCTGTGGAAAACTATCGGAGCGCACAGGGCGATTATCTGTTTGAAGAAAGCTGCGGCGGGGCTTCGGCCGTTGCCGTTCACGGGCGCGGATCCCTGGAATATTCGTTTACGGCGGAACGATCCGCGGCACAAGCCGTACTCATTCTGGAAGCCGGCGCCAGGGAGGGGAAGAATGCCGTAAAGGTAACCGATGAATGTCTCCACGGGAGCCATATTGAAATCCATCTGGATGGGAAACTTCTTCAAACCATCGCACCGGCAGATGACCCTTCGGACGAACGCGGCCTCTTCTCCAATTCCATGCAGGGCGGTGATCCGTATCATTACGGCAGGACAGGGCGGCTTGGCTACGGAGAACGCTTTGAGGTGCCGGTCCCGGATGGACTGGACAGAGGAACACATACCCTGCGCTTTTGCTGTGACGAAGGAGGCATGACCCTGTATGGTGCCTGTTCCGGCCGCTATGGTTTTGCACCCTGTTTTGTGGAAACCGCTGTGCTGTAAGTCCCGGAAATCTAAGGAATTATGGGATCCTATGCAACGGCGTGTCCGGATTTTCCTTCCGGAAATTTTCATCAGGGGACTTCAGGGAGAGCACAAAGTCAGACAGGACAGGGGTCGTCGGAAACTCGCTGCCGGATACGGGGTATCCTGTTTCATAGGGTGAGGGTCCGACGAAGGTACTTCTGGTTCCTTTCAGCCGGACCTGATCCTCCGATATCGTTACCATGGCATAAAGCGGATCCCGATAGGGCGCCGTCTTTTTAAGATAGGGATACTCCCGGTCGATTTCTTTGCTGTATCGGATATGGGAGTATTTCTCTCCCAGCCACATGTTGGAGATGCTGTTCACGTTGGCATAGCAGATCCCGCCGCGCAGGGTCACACCGTCGATATGACTGTGGCCGTTCATGCATAGAATGACACGTTTTTTGTCTTCATTGACCCTGTGGAACATCCTCCACACATCTTCCCGATTCTGTAACCCCATGTGCGAGTCCGACAGGGATGGGTGGGAAAAGACCACGGACGGCCATGGCGAAGCCATAATATCCTGTTCCAGCCAGGAAAGCTGCTCCGGAGGAAGAAACGGAAAACTTTCATTGGAATATTGGTAATGGTTGCAGTGCTGAAAGTGCAGGAACTTGCCGTCCTTTCCGCGCACATAATTGCAGTCCAGCACAATAAAATGATGATGCCCCCTGTCAAAGGAATAGAAAGCACGGCCGGCTCCCAGAAATTTCAGCGCCTGATCTCTGGTACAGATATCCATGTCATGATTGCCCAGCACATGATGGACAGGCTTTTTAAAGGAATGCAGCATGCGGATTGCCTCGCGCTTTTCATCATCCCGGTTACATTGGAAGGCCCTTGGATCTATCTTGTAGCCGGAAAGCTTTCCGTTTGTTTCCCGGTTCAGAAAGTCCCTGTCCGGATAGGAAAAGTCTCCGAGGTTTACAATAAAGTCCACATTGCAGCGCTCCGCCGCATTCAGAAAGGTTCTCAGCCGGAAAAGGGAGTCGTGCATAATATCCATGTGCAAGTCCGTAAAGACTCCAAACACAACGCTCCCTTCGCCGTTTTTTACTGTGCCGGATTTTTCATTATTTTCGTACATGATACTCCTCCTTGATCATTATAGAATTATACTACGGGTTCCATCCTGTTTCCATATTCTTTTTTGATCCGCTATTACGCCATTGCTTTATTACTCTGCTGATCTCTTTTTCCATTCACTATAATTTACGATGACTTTTTCAGCCATTGTCCATTCTCCTGGGTTTCGTAATTTGAAACAGGATGGTATAATCGAAAGGGGCGGAAGAAAAAAAGATGGGGGAGAGGTTCCTGTGAGGATCATGATAGAGGACGGCATGATTTATGACGGCAGCGGCGGAAAGGCTTACAACGGAGATATTCTGATCGAAAATGACCGGATTGCAGCAATCCGTGTCCGGCAGGGAATGCCTGCCGATCAAAATGAAGCTCATAAAAATACAATCGATACATACAATGAATGGAATCCCGACTGGGTGATGGATGCCGGCAAAAAAGCGGTGACGCCTGGTTTTATTGATTCTCACCGGCATTGCGACATTGCTGCCGTCTCGGATCCGGATTTCGGTAACCTGGAACTGGCGCAGGGGATTACGGCGGTTCTCGGCGGAAACTGCGGCATGTCGCCGTTTCCGTATACGAAGGATACCGGGCGGCAGATGCTGGATTTCATGGAACCGTGTCTCGGGAAAGCTCCGGAATGGATGAAGTTTTCCGGGTTTCCCGAATATATGAAAGCATTGGAGGATGCGAATCCGGTTCTTCATGTGGGACAGATGATTGGAACCGGTGCTGTGAAGATTGCGGCAAAGGGATTTGAAAAGACACCTTTTACCCCATCGGAGATGGACCGGGCGAAGGGATATCTCCGGGAAGCACTGGAGGCCGGTGCTTTTGGCGTGTCTGCGGGGATCATGTATGTTCCGGAGTGCTATTCCACCACGGAAGAGTTTGCAGAACTGGTTCGGGAAGCGGCAAAAATGGGCCGGATTCTGACCTGCCATATCCGTGGGGAGGGGAACAGCCTGGTTTCTTCCGTTGAGGAAGTGCTGAAAATCGGCAGGGATGCAGAGATACCGGTGAACATCAGCCATTTCAAGGCAGTGGGCCTGAAAAACTGGCACAAAACCATATATCAGGCGATGGATAAAATTGAGAAAGCCAGAGCCGCCGGGCAGGATGTAACCGTGGATTTCTATCCCTATACCGGAGGATCCACCACTCTGATGACACTGCTTCCTCCCGGCATACAGGAACCGGACCTTCAGGATACCCTTCGCATGCTGGATACTCCCGGCGGCGCCGGGCGGTTGAAGCGGGAGATTTACCGGGAACACAAGGGCTGGGACAATATGGTTCTGGATATCGGCTGGGACCGGATCCGGATCAGCTCGGCCAATCGGGAGGAAGACAAGCCGTACGTGGGGAAAAGCATCCAGGAAGCCGCGCACGAACAAGGCTATGGGGATCCGGCAGATTTTATGTGCCGGCTGTTGGTGAAGGAACAGGGCAGAGTGGGGATTCTCCTCATGAGTATGGATCAAAGGGATGTGAATGCCATCGCGCAGCTGCCCTACTCCATGATTATCTCCGATTCTCTGTACGGCAATGTGGATTCACCCCATCCCAGGCTGTATGGCTCCTTTCCCAGAGTGATCCATGAACTGGTCCGGAACCGGAGAGTACTTCGTCTGGAAACGGCGATCCACAAAATGACGCAGATGACAGCGCAGCGTTTTCATATTGCCGGGCGGGGGACCCTGTCGGTGGGGAATTATGCGGACATCAATATTTTTGATTCGCAGAGGCTGAAGGACAGAGCGACCTATGAGAATCCGAAGCGTCCGGCGTCCGGACTGGATATGGCTTTTCTGGACGGCAGACTGGTCTGGAACGAAGGCAGGCAGATCGGTGCCTGCCATACAGGAGCCATGAGATATGGAGACGCAGGGTTTTGAGTCTGGCATGGCAGCAGGGCATATAGAAGGATAGCGATAAATAAGGCGGGGGCGTTATGGTACAATCGATTCAACAGTTTTTACTTCATCACGGGTTCTATGAGATATGGGCAAGGATTCTGGCCAATTTTGCAGCTGTCGTACTGATCCTGCTGGGCAGTACCTTTGTGTATTATGTTGTGAAGCGAATCCTTACCCGGATGGTCGAAGTGTATGGGAAATTTATTAAAAACAAATGGGGCAGTGCCCTTCGGAACGGGAAGCTCATTGTACTGCTTTCCAGGCTGGCAGCTGCGGTTGTCATTCATGTTTCGGCACCGGCATTTCCAAAGCAGCAGGGCTGGATCCAGCGGCTGGTGTTCTGCTTCATTCTATTCACGATTATCCGGATCCTGTTTACGCTGCTGGACGAGATTGAGAGGATCTATCGTTCCTTTTCCATCTCCAGGGAGAAACCGATCAAGGGGTTTCTTCAAATCGTGAAGATTGTTCTGTCCATATTGGCTGCCATTATCATTGTTTCGGCATTGATTGAGCGGTCTCCCTGGGCGCTGCTCAGCGGGATTGGCGTGTTTTCCGCCGTACTGATGCTGATTTTTCAGGACTCCATTCTGGGTTTCGTTGCAGGAGTGCAGCTTTCCGGGAACGATATGGTTCATGTGGGGGACTGGATCGAGGTGCCGAAATATAGCGCGGAAGGGGAAGTGGTGGACATTACCCTGAATACGGTGAAATTGAAGGGCGGGGATAAAACCGTTGTTATGATACCGACCCGCGCCATGGTAACCGATTCCTTCCGGAACTGGAGGGGTATGGTGGAATCCGGCGGACGGAAGATACAGAGCCCCATTTTCATCAATATGGACAGTATCGAATTTTGTAACGAAGAGATGCTGGACCGATTTGAAAAAATGGATTATTTAGAGGAGTACATCCGCGGTATCCGGCAGAAACGGGAGGCGGGAGGGGAAAGCCTCCGGATTTCCAATGTTGTAATCTTCCGGGAATATATCCAGGCTTATCTGAAACATCACCCTTCGCTGCGCGGGGATATGACCCGGATGGTGCGGCAGCTGGCTCCGTCCCAATACGGGCTTCCGGTGGAGATCTACTGCTTTGCCGATACCACGGACTGGGCAATCTGTGAGGAGATACAGGCAGATATTTTTGATCATGTCCTTGCTGTCCTGCCGCAGTTCGGTCTCCGGATTTTCCAGAGTCCGTCCGGTTCGGATATGAAAACTCCCCAGTCCGACGGCAGCGATACCACTGAATCGGGGAGATCCTGAAGATCTCTATTCTGAAGGGGTTTCCAATTCCATTCTGAAGGGGTTTTATTCTGTAGGGTTTCCTCCGTCTTCCTGCCGGTAGTCTTCCAGGAAAGAGCCGATGCGCCGGATGGCCATTTTCAGGTCTTCCTTTGCCGGCAGGAAAACCACCCGGAAATGATCCGGAGCCGGCCAGTTGAAACCGGTTCCCTGAACAAGAAGCACTTTCTTCTCCGACAGGAGATCCTTGATAAATTGCATATCGTCCGTTATATGAAACCTTTCGGTATCCACTTTGGGAAAAGCATAAAACGCGCCTTTTGGTTTCACGCAGGACAGGCCGGGAATGGCGTTCAGCATTTGATAAACGATATCCCGCTGCTCTCTCAGTCGTCCTCCCGGTACAATAAATTCCCGGATGCTTTGATAGCCGCCGAGAGCCGTCTGGATGGTGAACTGGGCCAGGGCGTTGCTGCAAAGACGCATGGATGCCAGCATATTGATGCCCTCAATGTAATCCGAGGCGCCGGACTTGTCCCCGCTCAGAACCATCCATCCGGCCCGGAACCCGGCGATCCGGTGGGATTTTGACAGCCCGTTGATGGTTACACAAAGCACCTCATCATCGATCAGGGATGCAGTGGATACATGTTTCTCATCGTCGTAAAGAATCCGGTCATAAATCTCATCCGAAAACAGGATCAGGTGATGTTCCACTGCCAGCCTCACAATTTCCTGAAGGACGGATTCAGGATAGTTTGCTCCTGTGGGGTTGTTGGGATTGATAATGACGATGCCCCTGGTCTGGGGAGTGATTTTCTTTTTCATGTCTTCAATATCGGGGTACCAGTCGGATTCCTCGTCGCACAGATAATGGACGGCAGTCCCGCCGGCCAGATTGACCGATGCGGTCCACAGCGGATAATCCGGCGCAGGCACCAGAATTTCATCTCCATGGTCCAGCAGGGCCTGCATGGACATAATAATCAGCTCGCTGGCGCCGTTTCCGATAAAGATATCATTTACCGATACATTTTCGATGTTTTTATGCTGACAGTACTGCATAACGGCCTTGCGTGCCGGGAAGATACCTTTGGAATCGGTATATCCCTGGGCATTCCGTACATTTGAAATCACATCCTGAATGATTTCGTCCGGGGCGTTCAATCCAAAGGGGGCCGGGTTGCCGATATTCAGCTTGAGAATATGGTAGCCTTCATCTTCCATACGTTTGGCTTCATCCATAACGGGACCCCGGATGTCATACAGGACATTGTCCAGCTTTGATGACTTTTTGATAACTGACATTTTCCAGCCTCCCAAATCCATTGAAAAGTAATGTATAAATTTTCATTCAGTATACATGAATTCCGGGGGAAAAGCAATGAAAATGCATCTCAGTCCTTTTGAAAAATCAGTCGGAAGAACCGGAGCGATCCGCTCAATACATGAATTTTGACAAGGGATCTTTTTGCTTCGGAAAGTCTGCATGCAAAAAGTGTCTGCGGCTGCATGGCCGGTTCCGGGGTGAACGTCCGGACCGTTTTGCTGTATCGTCCGTGCAAATCTGTGCAGGTTCCCTGCATAACAGCTCAACACGGACGGTGCAGCCTTCCGGTACTTCATTGATAGAATACGTTGCAAATTCTCCCTGCCGCATTTCCAGAGCCAGCAGATCCCATCCGCTGTCGAAGGCAAATCTTCGCGGAACGGGCTGCTTTTCTGCAGCAACAATTGCCATCCCGGTCCTTGTCTGATAATGATACAGATTGCCCTCAGTTCGGAAACCGCTGCAGGAAATACCCTTTCCGGGCACCAGGTTAAAGTCCGTGGCGCGTACGCTGCAGTCCGGCCGGCGAAAGACAGCATTCGTGACATCGAGATTCCACCTGCAGTGTGAAATACGGATATTCTGCAGAAATTCGTCCAGTATCTTTCTTGTCCGTTCGGTACCGGGATGCTTTGCTCCATGCGTATATTGAATGATTTCATCCCATCCTTCCGGTTTGTTCACTGAGCAGGGGGAATTTGTACAGTCCATTTTTTTCCATGGCCAGAGATTGAAACCGATTCCCAGGGAGCTGCACAGAGGATACATAGCAGTATACCATTCCAGAGTGTTTTCCCCTGTTTCTCCCAGCCATAGCGGCTGATCCAGCCGTTCGGAATACTCCAGAAAAGGCTGCAAGGCCTCCATGCCCGGTTTACAGGCATACCGATGGAAATGGATCACCATGTTCCCGTCGTATTTCTTAAAGAATATGGATGGATCGGTGGCCCATTGGGAACCTTCCATGGAAAGCATATGTCTGGTATCTGTTTTCCGGATTTCAGCAATCAGTTCCTCGTAGAATACGGATAGGGCGGGCGCCAGCGGATTCAATGCATATTCCCTGCCATGGACCGGCGACAGGGGCTCATTGAGCAGGTCATAACCGCCTACAATCCACCGGTCCCTGTAACGCCGGGCGATCTCTTTCCAAAGCTCCAGACATTTGGTTCTGCTGTCCTCATCGGTGAATAACCGGGGAATATCGTCAATGGAGTCATCAATGTTTGCGCCTGTCTGGCCGCCCGGAGCGCCGTGCAGGTCCAGAAATGCGTATAATTTGAATTCCTCACACCAATCCAGGCAGCGGTCGATCCGCGCAAAACCATCTTCCTTCCAGATACAGCCCGGGCCTTCCTCCATCAGGATCCTCCAGTTTATGGGAATTCTTACCGAATTGTAACCAAGATCCGCCATGAAGGCGATATCTTCCCGTGTCACATAATTTTCCCGGTATTGTTTCCAGAAAGCAGCTGCATAGTCCGGACCGGTCAGTTCCCGGATGACGGCTTCGATTCTTCTTGGCCGGTCAAAGCGGTTTCCGTCCCCCGCAAGCCACATATACCCTTCGGGCAATAACCAGTTTCCCAATCCCCAGCCGGTCAGCAGGATCCTGTCTCCGGATCCGTTTACAATTTTCTGCCCGCGGGTGTGCAGGAATCCTTTTACATTGGAGTTTTCTGCATGGGAAGGACAAATCTTTTCACTCATTTTGTCAGGGCCTCCTTTTTTGTATGCCGGATCTGCAGCCTTTGTGCTTTTCCTTCCGTAACGTTTCCACATCCCTGTAAAGGGGTGTGGCTGTTTCTGTGAAAATTCAGATATCCGGGGAAGCTGCATGATCCGAATGGTTCTTACCTGATTCTAACACAGGGCAAAGAATATCAAAAGAGTGCGGGACAAAGCGGGAAATAAGTATGGAGGAAAGCAAGACATTTGCCGGCGGTTCCGGAAAGAATGATTATAATCAATAGTTCTGTAAATATCTGCTTGCTTTTCCCCGGCGGACATCGTATACTGATATCTGGAAAGTGCATGGAAACTTGTTATCATTGCTTTATGAAAGTGTGTAAATTCTATTGAAAATTTCAAGGAAAAGGAGGAACCTGGAGATGAGGATGAACCGCATGAAGTTTCGAATGACAGGATGGACTGCTGATGTTTCTGCCGATACGTATGACAGTTCTGATGCCGGAATTCCTGCATACTCTTTTCCTTTCTCCATATGTTCCTGGATCGGATAATCTCTTACGATTGCCGGTTTTGCTTTTTGACAAGGAAAAGCCATGGGACTGCAGTGGAGAGCCCTGTGGCTTTTTGCAGAAAGATGTATGGGCAGCCATGCAACGATGCGCTGCCGTGAGAAATACCATTTCGCAGAAGCCATGGGAGGATCAGGCCCTGTGGCTTTTTTATGCTATAAAAGCCATCCACACAGATTAAAAACAGGAAGTGACAACTACATGAAAAACATGAAACTGCTGATGAGCTTTATGAAGGGGAGCCGTCTGCTGTATGTTGGATCCATTTTGTGTGTCGGGATATCCACCTTCCTCTCAATGATATCCCCGCTGATTGTTCGGTTTACCGTGGACTCCGTGATCGGAAAGGAACCAGCGGATCTGTCTGCCCGGATTGCCGGTCTTCTACGGTCCATCGGAGGCATGGACTATTTGAAACGCAATATGTGGATCTGCGCTTTGGTGCTGCTTGGCATCAATCTGATCAATGGCCTGTTTGTCTTTTTCAGGGGCAAATGGTCCGCCCGGGCTTCGGAGTCCATAGCGAAAAGTCTGCGGGACCGGCTGTACGGCCATTTGCAGAGCCTGGACTATGACTATCATGTCAAGGCGGAGACCGGGGATCTGATTCAGCGCTGCACCTCCGATATGGAGACCATCCGCCGTTTTCTGGCGGTGCAGCTGGTGGACGTGGGCCGTGCCCTGTTTATGCTGGTTATGGCGATTGCCATCATGCTTTCCATGAATGTACGCATGACCATTGTTTCCCTTGCCGTTGCTCCGGTTCTCTTTCTCTTTTCCTTCATCTTTTTCCGGATGGTTCAGAAAGGCTTTCTGCAGGCGGATGAATCCGAGGGAAGGCTGTCCAATATGATTCAGGAAAATCTGAACGGGGTGAGGGTCGTCCGGGCCTTTGGGCGTCAGGCCTATGAGAATGAAAAGTTTGATCAGAAAAATACGGAATACAGGGACTTGTCCTTTCGAGTTACGAATCTGATGGCCCTGTACTGGTCCCTGTCGGATCTGATTGCCATGCTGCAGATCGGCATTGTCGTTGTAATGGGCGTTTATTATACTGCGACAGGTTCCATTACACTGGGCACCTTTCTGGTGTTCAGTTCCTATGTGAATATGCTTCTCTGGCCCATACGCCAGATGGGCCGGATTTTGACCGACATGGGCAAAACCCTGGTGTCTGTGGGCCGGATCCAGGAGATCCTGGATGTTCCTTCAGAAAGTCAGGACCCGGGTTGCGGGAGGCCGTCCATTGCCGGGAATATCGTATTCCGGAATGTCAGTTTTGAATATGAAGGGGGACATCCGGTTCTGAAGGATCTTTCCTTTGAAGTGAAGAAAGGGGAAACGGTTGCCATTCTGGGCCCCACCGGTTCGGGGAAATCCTCCCTGGTTCATCTGCTGCAGAGGCTGTATGACTATAAAGGCGGATCCGTCACCATAGGCGGGGTGGAGCTGCGGAAGATTGACAGGAAGTGGCTGCGTCAGAAGGTGGGCATTGTTCTGCAGGAGCCGTTCCTGTTTTCCCGCACCATTAAGGAGAATATCGGCATTGCCAAGCGGAATGTCAGCGAAATGGAGATTTATGAAGCCAGCCGCATTGCTTCCGTTCATAAGGTGATCGAGGAATTTGACGACGGGTACGAAACCTTTGTGGGGGAAAAAGGCGTTACCCTGTCCGGCGGGCAGAAGCAGAGGGTGGCCATTGCAAGGACGTTGATCCAGGACAGCGATATCCTGATCTTTGACGATTCCCTCAGTGCGGTGGATACGGAGACCGACGCCGCGATCCGGAAGGAATTGAAGAAAAGAAGCAAGGATGTTACAACCTTTATCATATCCCACCGGATTGCAACCCTGTCTGAAGCAGACCGGATCCTGGTCCTGGACGACGGGCGGCTGATTCAGTCCGGCACCCATGAGGAATTAATTCATCAGCCCGGCCTGTATCAGCGGATCTGGTCCATACAGAACAGTCTGGAGAAGGATCTGCAGGACAACAGCCAGCTGGTTGGCTGAGAAAGGGTTTCGTACCCGGCACCTTCGTCCATGAACTCCGGCTGCGTTGGCCGATAAGTGGTCTGAGCCGAAGGGACTGAAGGATAGCGTGATTTGTTTCGACTTCGTATTTAAGAATAAGGAAGGTTCAGTGTATGAGTTATCCGGAAGAGCAGGAATATACCAAGGGACTTGACCTGGGGCTGTGGAGACAGCTCCTCCGTTATGCAAAATCCTATCGAAAACAGTTGATTGCCATTGCCTTTATTATGATCCTGACCGGCGGAATTGATGTCGTGTTTCCTCTGATGACCCGGTATGCCATTGATCATTTCATCATGCCGGGGAAACTGGAGGGCATGGGGAGGTACGCGGTTCTTTACGGCCTGTTGGTTGTCTGCCAGGCAGGGAATACCTGGATATTGATCCGCACGGCAGGAAAAGTGGAAAACGGTCTGGTTTATGATATCCGCAAAAGCGGATTTGAAAGATTGCAGGAATTGTCATTTTCCTATTATGACAAGACTCCGGTGGGCTGGATTATGGCCAGGATGACATCGGACTCCCAGCGCCTGGGGGAAACCATATCCTGGAGCCTTGTGGATCTGACCTGGGGTGTGACCATGATGCTGGGAATCGTCGTGGTCCTGCTGATGCTGAACTGGAAGCTGGCATTGATCACAATGTCCGTTGTCCCGTTCCTGGCGCTGGCCAGTGCCTATTTTCAGAAGAGAATCCTGAAGGGATACCGACAGGTCCGAAAGGTGAACTCCCGGATCACCGGAGCATTCAACGAGGGAATCCTGGGTGCCAGGACAACCAAGACCCTGGTCCGGGAAGAGCGAAACCTGGAAGAATTTGAAGGCCTGACCGGGGAAATGCGGGGCGCTTCCATCCGGGTCGCGATTTTTTCCTCCATCTTTTATCCCATTGTATCAGCACTGGGTGGAATCGGAACGGCCCTGGCACTCTGGATCGGCGGCGGAATGGTGATCCATTCTGCCATCAGCTTCGGAACGCTTGCAAGTTTTATTACCTATACCATCCAGTTTTTTGAGCCCATCGGCAATATTGCCCGTATTTTTGCCGAGCTCCAGTCCGCCCAGGCATCGGCGGAGCGGGTCTTATCCATGATTAATACCCCGCTGGAAATCGAGGACCGTCCGGATGTGCTGCAAACCTACGGGGATGCGTTTCATCCGATTCGGGAGAACTGGGAGCCCATCAAAGGGGATGTGATATTTCGGAATGTCAGCTTTTCCTACCAGGGCGGCGAAACCGTACTGGAGAATTTCAATCTGCAGGTAAAGGCAGGGGAGACCATTGCGCTGGTGGGAGAGACCGGTTCGGGGAAAAGCACCATTGTAAACCTGATCTGCCGGTTCTATGAGCCCACGAAAGGTGAAATCCTGATAGACGGGGTGGATTACCGGGACCGGTCGCAGCTCTGGCTGCAGTCCAACCTGGGCTATGTGCTGCAGTCCCCGCATCTGTTCAGTGGAACCGTGAAGGAGAATATCCGTTACGGAAGACTGGAGGCAACGGACGAAGAAGTTCGGGAGGCGGCCCGGCTGGTCAACGCGAACGGTTTTATCGAAAAACTGGAAAAAGGATACGATACGGAAGTCGGGGAAGGGGGCAACCGGCTGTCCACCGGTCAGAAGCAGCTGATATCCTTTGCCCGGGCCATCGTGGCGAATCCCAGGCTGTTTGTGCTGGATGAAGCGACTTCTTCCATCGATACGGAGACGGAACAGATCATTCAGAAAGCGATTCAGAATGTGCTGGAAGGCAGGACCAGCTTCATCATTGCCCACAGGTTGTCCACTATCCGTACTGCCGACCGCATCCTGGTGGTTGTAGACGGGAAAGTGACGGAAGAAGGGAATCATCGGCAGCTGCTTGCCCAAAATGGCTATTACTATCGGCTGTATACCAATCAGTTCATGGAGGAAGAAGGAGACCGAATCATCAACGAATGACGATAAAAATGCGGAAGACCATCCCGGAAATGGGGTACGGTTCTTCCGCATCTTTTTTATGGGAGGATGGATGGAATAAGATCTGCCCACCATTGAAATCATCGACTTCTCAGCATGTCTGTTCATGGGACGTCTTGACGATGATTTTACGGATACTGTCTTCCGACAGATGATATCGGCTGACCAGTTCTTCAATTTTTGCTCCGTTGGTATACCGGTGGTATATTTCATGGTTCCTTTTTCTTAATTCGGACCGTGTGCCGTTGTTTTCTCCCCATCCGGCACGGGCAGTACCTTCTTTCGGTATATAGACCAACTCACCCTGTATATACTTTTGCAGTTCCCGGAGCAATTCACGGGGAAGGACATCCCTCCCGTTTTTGTAACCCAATGATCATTCCCTCCTTGAAATAAGACACCGTATTCGAAGAACCAACTGAAGTTTCTGTCATCTGGGTCCCCTCCTTCCTTATTTTCTGAAATTCCCTTAAAAAAGGGTGCAAAAAACCCCGCGGAACCATCCACGGGGCAGGAAATAAAAAACACGATTTCAACCATTCGTGTTTGTGCTGACAAAAAAATTATCCGTGATCAATAGATGATGGTTGCAAAGATACGACTTCAAAGGCATCAAAAAACGACCCTGAAGTCCAATATTCAGTTCAGAAGCATAGGCCCTCCAGCTCATTTTTTGCGTTGATCATTTTATCCTGCACTCCTTTCTGCTGAATTTTTCTTTTTATCTCAACCTTTAATAAAATTATATAGTAAAATATCCCACCCTGTCAATAGGGATTTACAATTTAAACTCTGCACTTGTCAAATCATTACACATTTGGTTTCTTCCCATTTTTTTAGTTTTAACGTTTGGTTCGATAATATTTTTTGTTGTCAAACACGCCACTGCCAGGAAATGCAAAAAATAAATATCTCCCCCACCGTTTCTTGACATTAACATAAATAAGGGAAATAATAGTGTTAAAGATCAGAATTCACTTTGTGCAGGATCGCCTGGGCGCCGTGAAACTGTTGGAGCAATATTATCCTGCCGAACCCTACCATGCCGTGGCTGATGAAGCCAGCGTAAAATCTGAAAAGAATCTACTGAAAACTGAAATTGATGCATATATCACCACTTTTGTCGCCGACAGCGTGATGAAAGGACTGGATGATGCAGGTTGGCAAAAAGCATCTGGATACCTGCAAAGCGCTGAATGTGGATCATTATGTGGAGCTGATGCAGATTCCATATGACAAATTCAATGAAATGAGTTAATATAAGTATTGGTATGACTCGGTAACACGGAGGGAAGGATCGCCTTTCCCTCCATTCCATTTATTTTTAGAAAAGGGGGAGGGCTTTCCATGAATGTATCCACATCCATAAATGTAATGTTCGGACAGGGTCCGGTGGCCTCACAGATGAAGCGTATATACGATGCAGGCTTTCGGCATATGGATATCAACTTTAACGACTGGGTGGATCAGAAGACCGGCAACGGTTATTTTCCCTGCTCCGAAGAGCAGTGGCAGGACTGGGTGCAGTCCATCCGGAAGTTTTCAAAACAATATGGTGTTGTACTCAATCAGGCACATGGTCCCCTGTTCAATATTTTTGCAGAGGGCGAACGCGGTGACCACCTGAGGGAAATGTGCGGACCAACATTGAAAGCCGCTGCGGAACTGGGGATTCCATGGGTTGTTTATCATGCAGGCACCGCAGAAGGGGATTTTTCGTCTCCGGAGCATGTGCGCAATCTGAAGGCAGAGAACCATCGCTTTTTTGATCCGCTGGTGAATTTGGCGGAAAAGCTTGGCGCAGGCATTGCCATTGAGAATATGTCTGATAAATTCAGCCGGAATCACAGAGGGGTTTACTGCGCCCATACCGGGGATCTTGTTGATTTGGTGGACAGTTTTGGCAGCAAACAGGTTGGCATCTGCTGGGATACCGGTCATGCCAATCTGCAGGGGGTCAATCAGCGCAAAGAGCTGAACAGGCTGGGCAGCCGGCTGAAAGTCCTGCATGTTCAGGACAGCGACGGGAAAACCGATCAGCATACCGCTCCCTTTTACGGAAACATCGACTGGGATCAGCTGCTGGCCGGGCTGCGGGATATCGGATATGCCGGGGAGCTGACCTTTGAAGCGCACATGTTGATTCGAAAGGTACCGATCAGCTGTCAGAATGTCGCACTTCAGCTGCTGTATCAACTGGGATGCGAACTGAAACGGCGCTTTGATGCCCTGCCGGTCGCATAAAGGAGGAGACCTTTGAAGATTCATATTATTCGGCATGGTGATCCGGATTATAGAAACGATGCACTTACCGAACTGGGAGAAGAGGAAGCAAAAAAGCTTTCGGATTATATGCGTTTGCTTCCGGTCACCCGGCTCTTTTCTTCTCCCATGGGCCGGGCCAGGAAAACTGCAGAATATACTTCCAGGGCTCTTGGGATGGAAGTGGAGACCCTTCCCTGGATTCACGAGGCAGGCGCATTTATGACCAGACCGCAATATACGGGGCTGGATGTTCCGGTGATTGCCTGGAATCTGCCCAGACACAAGATAGATGAGCTGGAACATCTTGGGGAGGATTGGGTTTTCTCCAACTGGTTTTCCCATCCGGACGCGGAGGATTACCTCTTCAATCTGCAAGACGGCATGAACCGGTTTTTGCGGAACTATGGGATCCGAAAGGAACAGGATGCTTTTTATGGGACAGGCCATGTTTCCCGGGAGGAAATCGCTGTTTTCTGCCATTATGGTTCCGGATTGACGGCAATCTCCTATCTTTTGGGAGTTTCGGTTCCGTTTCTCTGGAGAAGTGTCTGGCTTCCGCCTTCCAGTGTCACGACGGTTCTGGCGGAAGAGCAGCAGGACAATCGGATCAATTTCCGGATTACCGGGCTGGGTTCCTCCACTCATTTGTTTCACAGGGAGTATGTTCAGAACACCAGCGGGCTGATGTACAATACCCGCTGAAAGACCAGGCCGAAGGGAAAATAAGCCAGATAAAAGCGGATAAAATGAGAAATGCGAAAAAGCTTACGAAGAAGCCCGGGAGACAACATAAAACAGGGAGGTTGACCCTCCCTGTTCCGGTCTGCTAAAGGGCAGACCACCTTCCCAACATAATCAAATCAGACCATCTCCTTTCCGTTGGTATGATGGACCGTTTTACCTGTTCTCTCCGGGAAGTACACGGCTAACAG
>ENA-UOOM01002094-UOOM01002094.1-fermentation-metagenome-genome-assembly--contig:-NODE-2094-length-17230-cov-3.251994_pt1 | contig 17230 bp, 16 predicted proteins | sample MGYA00245781_ERZ724031 | MGnify/ENA primary metagenome ERZ724031 (study PRJEB28704, sample SAMN03018317) | fermentation metagenome | biome: anthropogenic terrestrial biome; feature: soil; material... | reverse complement strand
ATCGTCACCTCCAGGTCCGAGGCGTCGATGCCCGTCACGAGGACGGGCCCCAGAGGGCAGAAGGTGTCGAAGGACTTCGCCCGGGTCCACTGGCCGTCCCGTCCCTGAAGGTCCCTGGCCGTCACGTCGTTGGCACAGGTGTACCCCAGCACGTAGTCGAGAGCCCTTTCGGGGGAGACGCCGCTGCACCTCTTCCCGATGACTACGGCGAGCTCCGCCTCGTAGTCCACCCGTTTGGACATGTCGGGGTAGAGGACGTCGTCGCCGTGCCCCACCACAGTCGTGGAGGGCTTCAGGAAGATGAGGGGCTCCGACGGGATGGGGAGCTTGACCTCTTCGGCGTGGTCCCGGTAGTTCAGACCCACGGCCACGACCTTCGTCGGGTCCGTGGGGGGGAGCCACCGCTCGATCTGGTCGACGGAGCCGACGGCCGCGCCCCGCTTCGGGTCGTCGAAGAGACACCCCTCCAGGGCGTAGACCGTCCCCTCGTCCATCAAGCCCGTCACGGTGCGCCCCTGTATGACACATCGAACATAGGTTTTCTTCATCATATCCTCCGTTGGGTGAAGTACGCGCCGCAGCGCGTTGGCCGTATCATATCAAATAGAGGCGGCCACCGGAAGGCGCCTCGGCGGCGCATGATGCAGACGGAGGACCATCGCCGTGCAGCGAGCGAAAGTCGGCCTCGCCCGATGAGGCCCCTTTATCGGCTGGAGATCGGGTTTTTCCTCGACAGTACGGCCGTTTCATGGTACTTTTATGGTGTTTCATATTCCGTGTTTTCGTGACAAGGGGATGACCACATGGACAGTGGGCCTCAAAGGATGGACAGGATCATAGGAGCACGGTAGGCGTCGGACAAGGCAGGATCGTTTCTCCCCCTCCTCCCGGCGTTTGCCGGGTTTTTCACGTTCCAAACCGAAAAACGCAATGAAAATCCGTCTCAGGACCCGGTGAGCCGCCGCTCGCGGGGTTGCCCCTGCGTCCTGGGTCGAAGGAGGGGACATTATGGAGCACATCAGGGACGAAGTTCTTGTCCAGGTGGAGGATCTTTTCCAGAACAGGCGCTTCAAGGAGCTGAAGAGCCTTCTCGCGGCCATGGAGCCGGCGGACGTCGCCGAAATTGTGTCCGACAAGCCCCAGGCCGAGCGGGCCTTCCTCTTCCGCCTGCTCCCCAAGGACCTGGCCATCGAGGTCTTCGAGTTCCTCGAGGGGCAGGAGCGGGAGGAGCTTCTTCAGAGCTTCACGGACGTGGAGACGGCGTCCATCATCGAGGAGATGTCCGACGACGACCGGACGGCCCTCTTCGAGGAGCTCCCAGCGAAAACCGTGAAAAAGCTCCTCGCCCACCTCTCCCCCGAAGAGCGGCGACTGGCGAACACCCTCATGAACTACCCCGCCGACTCGGCGGGGAGGGTGATGACCCCGGAGTTCATCGATCTCAAGGAGTCCATGACGGCCGAGGAGGCGCTCACCAGGATCCGTCGGACCGCGGCGAAGAAGGAGACCATCTACACCACCTTCGTGGTGAGCCCCGACAGGAGGCTCAAGGGGACCCTCCATCTGGAGGACCTCATCCTCGCCGCACCGGAGACCCCAGTGCAGGAGCTCATGGACGAACAGCCCATCTTCGTGGAGACCTCCACCGACCAGGAGGAGGCCGCCCAGACCATGTCGAAGTACGACCTTCAGTCCCTGCCCGTGGTGGACCTGGAGGGGCGCCTCGTGGGGATCCTCACCTTCGACGACGTCCTCGACATCGTCGAGGAGGAGGCCACGGAGGACTTCGAGCGCATGGCGGGCATCCAGCCCCTCCAGGACGACTACCTGGACACCAGCATCACCTTCGCCGTGGGCAAGAGGCTCCCCTGGCTGCTCGTGTGCATCGTGACCCAGTTCATCTCCTCCTTTATCCTGAAGCGATATACTTTTGCCCTGGAGAGCGTCGTCGCTCTGGCGTACTTCATCCCCATGCTCATCGACACCGGAGGGAACACGGGGACCCAGGCGTCGACCCTCGTGATACGGGGGCTCACCGTGGGGACCGTGCAGACGAAGAACCTTCTGCGGGTCCTCGGCAGGGAGGCCGCGGCGGGGCTCATGATCGGCGTCGTGCTGGCCGCCTTCGGCGCCCTCAGGGCCTGGTTCATGGGGACGGGCGTGGGGGTCGTCTTCGTGGTGGGGGTCTCCGTCACCGCCGTGGTCGTCACGGGCAGCGTGATCGGCGCCCTGCTGCCCTTCATCGCGGAAAAGATGAAGATCGACCCCGCCGTCATGTCCGGCCCCTTCATCACGACGGTGGTGGACGTCCTCGGCTTGCTGCTCTACTTCGAGGTGGCCCGGCGGGTTCTCGCGCTCTCGTAAAGCTCCTCGGACACCGACGGGGAAGGGAAAGATCCGGACGAAAGAGGGAATACTCCATGGCAGAGCTTCTGACGGTCTCCGAAAGATGGAGACAGGAGCACCCGGAGGCGGCGGGCGCCTGGCTGGAGGCCTTCGTCCCTCCGGGGACGGGAAGGGAATCCCGCCTTCTGGAATTTCAGGAGGCGACCCTGAAGGAGATCCGGGCCGCCCACTCCTCCCGTTCGCGGGGGGAGCTCCGCGCCCTGCCCGTATTCCTGGCCTACGAGCGGTACTATAAAAAGTTCAGGAAGACCTACCACGTCTTTCTTCAGTTCCGCTCCCTCGTCCTCGAGGGGCGCCCCTTTCCCCGGACGCCCCCGCTCGTCCGCGTCATGTTTCTCTCCGAGATGAGGACCTTTCTGCTCACCGCCGTGCACGACCTCCAGCAAGTCCGGGGGCCGGTGATCCTCGATTCGGCCGAGGGGGGCGAGGAGTACGAGGCCCTCGGCGGCGGAGAGCAGAGGCTCAAGACGGGGGACATGTACATGAGGGATTCCGACGGCATCGTGTCGAGCGTGCTCTCCGGCCCCGACGGAAGGACCATGACGACGGACGGCACGACGTCGGCGCTCTACGCGTCCTACCTCCCCCAGGGGGTCGGCTTCGGCGAGGGGGAGGCCCATCTCGACTTCCTCACCGAAGCCCTGAGAGCCTATTCCGACGGCCTGGAGATCCGTTCCCGGGGGATCGTCGGCGGCAAGACCGAGAGCTGACCTCCCCTCCGCTCTTTCTACAGCTTCATGTCCCCGGACTTGATGTGGCCGGATTTCCGCAGAAGCTCGGAGAAGAGCAGGGAGAGCGCGGCGGGGAGCAGAATGTGCAGCACGATGATCCCGGGCCAGGCGGCGGACCCCATGACCTCGAGGGCCGAGACCTGTCCCACGAGGCCGCTGGTCCCCATCCCCGCCCCGACGCGGCTGTTCTCCATCCTGAAGACCATGGTGGACAGAGGCCCGAGGATGGCCGAGGCCGCCGTGGGCGGCACCCAGATCCAGGGATTCCGGATGATGTTCGGGATCTGGATCATGGACGTCCCGATGCCCTGAGCGATCAGGCCGCCCACGCCGTTCTCCCGATAGCTCGACACGGCGAAGCCCACCATCTGACAGCAGCACCCCACGACGGCGGCCCCCGCCGCGAGGCCCGAGAGCCCCAGGGCGATTGAGAGCGCCGCGCTGCTGATGGGGAGCGTCAGGACGAGGCCCATCACCACCGAGAGGATGATGCCCATGGGGAAGGGGTGCAGGGTCGTCGCCAGGTTCAGCCCCTCGCCGAGCCAGGTCATCATCCCGGCGATCGGGGGCCCGGCCAGGATGCCGACGAATCCTCCGAGGACGATGGTCCCCGCCGGGACCGCGATGATGTCCACGCCCGTCTTGCCGGCGATCATCCGGGAGAACTCCGAGCCCACCCATGCCGCCACGAAGGCGCCCACGGGCTCGCCGATGGCGAGAGACGCCGCTCCTCCCGCGAAGGTGACGGACCCCGCTCCTATGGCCCCTGCGGCAAGGGATGAAAAGATCCCGAGGGGCGGAGCGCCCACGGCGAAGGCAACGCCGGCCCCTATGGCCGGTCCCATGAGGACTTGAGCCACGCGGCCGAAGAGCTCCACGGACGGGATGCCCAGCAGCTGCCCCGTCTGACGGAGGATGAGCCCGATGATGAGGGAGGAGAACAGGCCGAGGGCCATGCCGTTGGAGACACGGATGAGGTAGTCACGTACGCCGGAACCCTTGGACGCCATGATGGGCATCGCTCCTTTACAGAGAATATGACAGATGTAAAGTATACGCTCCTACCGTTCGTCCAGCAAGTACCCCAGGTCCCTCAATCCGCGGAGGACCGTCTCCCAGGCCGCCTCGTCGGGGAGCTCCAGAGTGTGGAGGTGCACCCCGTCCGTCAGGGAGGAGAGAGGTTTCCCGCCCTCCGTCCGAACCTTCTCCATGAAATAGTCCACGTCGCTCTCCGTGGACAGCATGAGATTCCCGGTGATCTCGCCGTAGAGGGGGTGCTCCACGATGACCTTCAGCACCGTGGCGCCGGAGCGCACCATGACGAGCAGCTCCTCCTCCATCTGCCGGTCCGTGCCGTGGCGCGTGACCACCGTCCGGACGAGGCTCGTCTCCTTGGGGCCGAGCAGCACGTACCCCTGGGGCGTGGCCATGACCCGCTCCCCTTCCGCCCGAAGGATTGCCACATCCTGCACGATGGCCTGGCGGCTCACCTCGAAGGCGTCCGCCAGCGTTCCGCCCTTCACCGGGGCGTCCTCCTCGGCGAGCAGCCGAAGGATGGCCCTTCTCCGTTCCGGTCCGTTCATGATCGTCCTCCCCGGGTTCTGCAAAAGAACGGGTGCAGAATCGCCGTTTCTATGGTATAGCATAAAGAACGCGAAAGTGCGAAATTCGCCGGGAGGGACGACTGTGACGACTTACACGGAGTATCTCTGGTTCAACACGGACAAGCGCCGGGACCTGATCCGGATCACCCCGTCCCTGGAGGCGATTCTGGGGAAAAGCGGCGTTCGGGAGGGGCTGATGCTCGTGTCGGCCATGCACATCACCGCCGGCATCATCGTGAACGACGATGAGCAGGGGCTTCATCGCGACATCATGGGGTGGATCGAGCGGGTCGCACCGGCGGACCCGTCCTACGAGCACCACAGGACGGGCGAGGACAACGGCGACGCGCACCTCAAACGAATCCTCGTCCATCATCAGGCCATCCTCCCGATCACGGAGGGGCGCCTCGACCTCGGCCCTTGGGAACAGTGCTTTTACGCAGAATTCGACGGCCGGCGGAGAAAACGCGTCGTCGTCAAAATAATGGGGGAATAGACTATGAAGACATCGTACGTACTGGGGATGCTCGTCATCCTCGCGCTGATGGTGCCGCCGACCTCCGAAGCCAGCGACATCATCCCCATGGAGGACTTCTTCCGGAACCCGGAGAAGAGCGCCTTCCAGCTCTCGCCCTCGGGCGACCTCCTGTCCTTCCTGAAGCCCTGGGAGAGCAGGATGAACATCTTCGTGCAGAGGATCGGGAGCGACGAAGAGGTCCGCGTCACCTCGTCCACGGACCGGGATATCCCGGCCTACTTCTGGTCGGGAGAGGGGCGCCTCGTCTACCTCCGGGACAAGGGGGGCGACGAGAACTACCACCTCTTCTCGGTGAACGCCGACGGCACGGGAGAGAGGGAGCTCACGCCCTTCGACGGCGTCCGGGCGTCCATCATCGACCGCCTCGAAGAGCGGGACGACGAAATCATGATCGGCCTGAACCGGCGGGACCCTCGTCTTTTCGACGTATACCGCCTGAACATCGTGACGGGCGCCCTAGCCCTCATCGAGGAGAACCCGGGGGACATCGCGGGGTGGATGACGGACCACGACGGGAAACTCCGGGTGGCCATCAAATCCGACGGCGTGAACAGCTCTCTGCTCTACCGCGACCGGGAGGACCAGCCCTTCCGGACGCTCCTGACGACGAACTTCCGCGAGTCCGTCATTCCGCTCTACTTCACCCCGGACAACAAAAAGCTCTACGTCTCGTCCAACCTCGGGCGGGACAAGCAGGCCATCTTCCTCTTCGATCCGGCGACGGCGAAGAACGAGGAGCTCATCTTCGAACACCCCGACGTGGACGTCCAGTCCCTCTTCTACTCGAAGAAGCGAAAGATCGTTACCGGGACGGCGTACGAGACGGATCGGGTCCACTACCACTTCTTCGACGAAGAGCGGGGGGAGCTGCAAAAGGAGCTGGAGTCCCGGCTGCCCGGTTTTCAGGTCGCCGTGGTCTCCATGAACAAGGAGGAGGACAAGGTCCTCGCCTGGGCCGGCCATGACCGGACGCGGGGGGCCTACTACTTTTACGACCTCGGGTCGAAGGAGTTCCGGAAGCTGGCGTCCCTCTCCCCCTGGCTGCCCACGGAGAAGATGGGCTTCATGAAACCGGTCGCCTACCAGGCTCGCGACGGTCTGACGATCCACGGGTACCTCACCCTGCCGCCGGGCGTGCGCGAGGCGAAAAATCTGCCCGTGGTGATCAACCCCCACGGCGGCCCCTGGGGAAGGGACTCCTGGGGGTACAACCCGGAGGTCCAGTTCTTGGCCAACCGCGGGCTCGCCGTCCTGCAGATGAACTTCCGCAGCTCCACTGGGTACGGCCGGGCCTTCTGGGAGGCGGGCTTCAAGCAGTGGGGACGGGCCATGCAGGACGACATCACCGACGGCGTTCAGTGGCTCATCGACCAGGGCATCGCCGACCCGAAGCGGATCGGCATCTACGGCGCCTCCTACGGCGGGTACGCCGTGCTGGCCGGCCTGGCCTTCACCCCCGACCTCTACGCCTGCGGGGTGGACTACGTGGGCGTCTCGAACATCTTCACTCTTCTCGAGACCCTGCCCCCCTACTGGGAGCTGGGGCGCCAGATGATGTACGAGCAGATCGGCGACCCCGTCAAGGACAAAGAGCTGCTCCGCGCCGTCTCTCCCGTCTTCCATGCAGACAAGATACGGGCCCCGCTGTTCGTTGCGCAGGGGGCCAACGACCCGAGGGTGAAGAAGGCCGAGTCCGACCAGATCGTGGAGGCCCTCAGAAAACGGGGCATCGACGTGGAGTACATGGTGAAGGAGAACGAGGGGCACGGCTTCCACAACGAGGAGAACCGCTTCGACTTCTACCGCGCCATGGAGCGGTTCTTCGCCGAGCACCTCGGCAGCCGGTCCGGGACGGAGTGAGGATGCCGTGACGGTACCGCCACGGACGGCCGAACTGCCCGAGGAGACCCTCAAGATCCTCCGCGACATGCAGAGGAATGAGTCCACCGATGCGGTCATCTACGCCCGATTGGGGGCGCGCACGCCGGGCGAAAACGGCAGGGTGCTCGCCCGAATCGCCGCCGAGGAGGAGAAGCACGCACGCATCTGGAGCAAATACACGAACCGGACCGTGGAGCCCAACCGCTTCAAGGTCTGGTTCTTCCTGCTTCTGGGCGCCCTTTTCGGCCTGACCTTCGTGGTCAACCTCCTCGAAGGGGCCGAGAAGCAGACCCAGCATGTCTACGAGGAGCTCAAGGGGCGCATCCCCGAAGCCCAATGGATCCAGGAGCAGGAGGAGGAGCACGAGGCGCGCCTCATCGCCATGATCGACGAGGAGCGCCTCCGGTACATCGGCTCCATGGTCCTGGGGCTCAACGACGCCCTCGTGGAGCTCACCGGCGCTCTGGCCGGCTTCACCCTGGCCCTGGGGGACACCCGGACCGTCGGCCTCGCGGGGCTCATCACGGGCATCGCCGCCACCCTCTCCATGGCCGCCTCGGAGTACCTGTCCAACAAGGCGGAGGGCGGCGAGAACCACCCCCTGAAGGCCTCCGTCTATACGGGCATCGCCTACCTGATCACCGTGGTCGTTCTGCTCCTCCCCTACTTCGTCGTCCGGAGCCCTCTGACGGCCCTCTTCTTCTGCCTCGTGGGCGCTGCGACCATCATCTTCGTCTTCACGTTCTTCGTCTCCGTGGTCCACAAGAAGCCCTTCAGGCCGGCCTTCTTCGGCATGATCGCCATCAGCTTCGGCGTGGCCCTCATCTCCTTCCTCATCGGATGGGCCGCCAAGCGCTGGCTCGGCGTGGAGGCCTGAACGGGGCGGCGCTCCCCGACAGAATAGAAGATACGCACAAACCCACCGGTTTCATCGGTGGGCTTGTTTGTCTCTGTGGCAGGGCGCGAGACCTCCCCGTCCTCCGACTCCCATCCGTCCCGGTGCAGGGGGCCTTTACCGCGCACCCTCCTCCTTGAGCCAGTCGATCCAGTACAGGTCCGTCCTGCGGCTATGGAGGTTCCGGACGCTTCCCTGGAGGCGCAGCTCCTTCAGAAGCTCCAGATCCAGGTCCGCCACGAGGGCCATCTCCGTGTTGGGGGTGGCCTCCGCCGTGACGGCGTCGTGAGGGAAGGCGAAGTCCGACGGCGTGAAGATGGCCGACTGGGCGTACTGGATGTCCATGTTCTCCACCTTGGGGATGTTGCCCACGCTCCCGGCGATGGCCACGTAGCATTCGTTCTCTATGGCCCGCGCCTGGGCGCATCGGCGGACCCTGAGGTAGGCGTTCTTGGTGTCCGTCCAGAAGGGCACCAGGAGGATGTCCATGCCCTTGATGGCGAGGTAGCGGGAGAGCTCCGGGAACTCCACGTCGTAGCAGATGAGGATGCCGACCTTGCCCACATCCGTCTGGAACACCTGGAGCTCCTGTCCGCCCTGAAGCCCCCAGTAACGGTGCTCGTCGGGCGTGATGTGCAGCTTGTACTGTCTGTCCCAGGTTCCGTCCCTCCGGCAGAGGAAGGACACGTTGTAGAGCTTGTTGTTCCGCATCTCGGGGACGCTTCCCGAGACGATGTTGATGTTGTACGACACGGCCATCTCCACGAGGTTGTTCCGCAGGTCCGCCGTGTACCCCGCGAGGGAGCGCATGGCCTCGCCGGGGTCCTCCTGGTCGTACCGGGCGAGGAGGGGGGCGTTGAAGAGCTCGGGAAAGAGCATGAGGTCCGCGTTGTACCCCGCCTGGGTGTCCACGAAGAACTCCACCTGCTGGAGGAAGTCCTCGAAGGAGTCGAAGCTCCGCATCTGCCACTGCACCACGCCGAGGCGCATGGAGCTCTTCACCTTGGAGATGAGGCGCCGTTTCTCCTCATAGTAGATGTTGTTCCACTCGAGCACCACGCCGTGCCCCCTGGAGCTGTAGTCCTCGGGCCAGTAGTCCTCCACGAGCCTCTTGTAATGGAAGTCGTTGCTCATCTGGAAGGTGAGCACGGGGTCGGTGATCTCCCGGCTGCTCACCATCCGGATGTACTGCTGGGGCGACTTTTTGTCGGCCCAGCTGTCATAGCCCGGGATGCGGCCGCCGATGATGATGCCCTTCAGGTTCAGCCGCTCGCACAGCTCCTTCCGGGCGTCGTAGAGCCGACGGCCCAGGCGCTTCTCACGGTACTCCGGGGCGACGAAGATATCGATGCCGTAGAGGTAGTCCCCGTCGGGGTCGTGGTTCTTCAGATCGCCGTCCCCCACGATGTCCTTGTAGGTGTGCCGGTCACCGTAGCGGGAGTAGTCGATGATCAGGGACAGAGCCCCCGCCACGACCCTGCCCTTGTCCTCGACGCAGAGCTGCCCTTCGGGGAAACGGGCGAGCATGGCATCGTACTGGGCTCTGGTCCACGCCCCGCCCATCTTCGGGTAGGCGGCGTTCATGACCCGGCGAAGATCGTCGTAGTCACCGGGCGCAAAGGGGCGCAGTTCAAGCTCGTGGACATATCGTTTCCGTGCCACTTGGCGGTCTCCTCCTCTCGCTGGAAGCCATGACGACCATTATACCCCGCAGGGGGAGGAGAAGGACACCGGGGGCCCGGCATTGTACGCCGGGCCCCCGATTCGGTTCCTGATCGCGCCGACGCCCCCGGAACGGAGCGGCGACACGACGCCGCGAGGCTTCGCCTATTTCAGCAGAGAGCAGTTCGGGTCCTTCGGTTTCTCCGGGTCCTGATAGCGGCTCTCGAAGCACAGGCACGTCACGGGGATGTCGTAGGGCCCGTGCACCATGCCCACGGGGCGGCAGGCGTAATACCCCGCCGGGGCGGTCAGCTTCTTCCCCGTGTCGATCATGTACCCCTCGAGGATGTAGACCTCCTCGCAGAAGTCGTGGATCTGCACCGCCGGGATCTGGACGCCCGGCGCGAACCGGACGAGGCGCGTCAGGTTGCCCGTCTCGGGGTCGCGGGACAGGATCTTCTCGGAGATGCCCACGGGAGCCCCCTTGACCTGCCGCCACTCCCCCATCAGGAGGGTGTCGCTGAACTCGATGGTCTGTTTCGCCATGGTGCAATCGCTCCTTTGCTGATATTTTTCCTCACAAGCCGAGGTAGTTGGGCACCCACGTCACCAGCCCCGGGATGTACGTGATCATGAACAGGACGACCAGCAGGGGGATGAGAAGCAGCACGAGATCGTAGAACATCTCCCGGAGGGTCGTGTTGGCGATGCCGCAGGTGACGAAGAGACAGACTCCCAACGGAGGAGTGCACATGCCGATGGTGAGGTTCACCGCGACCACGAGGCCGAAATGAATCAGGTCGATGTTGAAGGCCTTCACCAGGGGCAGGAAGAGGGGCACGAAGATGGTGATGGCGCTCGTGGTGTCAATGAAGGTCCCCGCGATGAGCAGGATGATGTTCACCACCATGAGGGCCCCCCACTGGGAGTGCACGACCTGGAGCAGCGCCTGGGCCACGGTCTGGGGGATCATCTTGACGGTCATGAACCAGATGAAGAGCCGTGCCGTCATCAGCACCGTCAGGATGACGCCGGTGGTGATGGCTGCGTCGATGAATGCGCTCTTGATGGATTTCCACGTCAGTTCGCGGTACACGATGCCTCCCAGGAGGAGCGCATAGGCTACCGCGATGGCGGCGGACTCCGTCGGGGTGAAGATCCCAAGGATGATGCCGCCGACGATGATAAGCGGCATCAGCAGGGCAAGGATCGCATCCATGAAACCCTGCCGGACCTCCTTGAAGGAGGCCTTAACGGGGCGCCCTATATACCCACGTTTTTTGCTGATCATCCAGTTCGCGATCATCAGGGAAAGGCCCATCAGAAGCCCTGGAATGACTCCGCCCATGAAGAGCTTCGCAATGGAGCTCCCCACGATGACGCCGTAGACCACCAACGGGATGCTCGGAGGGATGATGGGGCCTATGGACCCCGACGTGGCAACCAGCGCGGCTGCGTAGTTCTTCGAATACCCCTTGTCGAGCATGGGCTGGATGAGGAGGGCGCCTATGGCCGCCGCCGCCGCTATGGCCGAGCCGGTCACCGCGGCGAAGATCATGGAGGACACGATGACCACCATGCCCAGTCCGCCCGGCCAGTGTCCGACGAGGGCTTCGGAGAAATCGGTGATCCGCCGGGAGATCCCCCCGACGGCCATGAGGTTGCCCGCCAGGATGAAGAGGGGGATGGCGATGAAGGCGAAGTTGCTCACCCCGCCGTACATCTGCTGGACGACGACCTGAAGGGGAAGCTGCGTCCCCACAAGCCCAACGAGGCTGATGATGCCCAGGCCGAAGGCGATGGGGACCCCCAACAGGAAGACGCCGAAAAGAGCTACGATCCACAGCATCGCCGAATCACCGACCTTCCTGGGGCGTTCCGCCGCCCGCGAATCCCCGCAACTGCCGAAGCAGGTCCAGGACGACGGAGACGAGCATGAAGCACACGGTGGCATAGGTCAGGCTCATGGGCACCTGCACGTAGGTCATGTACTGATCCATATTGTCCGTCACAAACCGGATGGAATAAAAAAGGACGGCGCTCAGGAAAACGAGGATCACGATGTTGCTGAACAGGGCAAACCACGGCTTCGTCTTCTCCGGAAAGGCCTGGATCAGGACGTCCACGTTCAGGTGGGACTTGTTGAAAACCCCTACGGCCATGCCGAGGAAGACCGAATAGGTGAACAGGATCTGGATGACGTCGTTCGCCCACGGCATGGAGAGCTGGAACACATAGCGCTGGATCACTTGGGCGAAAGTGATGACGAAGACTCCCGCCACACAGGTCCCCGCCAGAAGGGCGAAGATTTTCTGTACTGTTTTCACGGTACCCGCTCCTCTCTCGTGCTGAGAAAGCCGGGCCGGCGAAGCGGCCCGGCTTGTATTCCGCGCGTTCCTATTCCAGGGGGATGTTCTTCACCTTCTCCATGATATCCATGGGAATCGCATCGCCGAGAACCTTATAGAGGTCCTTCGTGGCTTCGGCAAAGGCTTTGATGTCCGGATGCTCCTCGACCTCGACCCCGGCCTTCCTCATGATGTCAAGCCGTTCCGCATCCAGCTCGGCCAGTCTGGCTCTCTGGTAGACGGCGGTCTCCTGGCCGGCCTCTCTCAGGATCTTCTGATGTTCGGGGGAGAGGGCGTTGAACCATTTCGGGTTGGCGAAGACCAGGGCTGGCTCGTAGGTGTGCCCCGTCAGGGAGACGTACTTCTGGACCTCGTAGAACTTCATGGAGTAGATGGTGGCGATGGGGTTCTCCTGGCCGTCCACCACCTTCTGCTGCAGCGCCGAATAGAGCTCGCCGAAGGGGATGGGCGTGGGGATGGCGCCGAGGCTCTTCATGAGCTCCACCTTGATCTTGGACTCCTGAACCCGGATCTTGAGCCCCTTCATGTCGTCGGGGGTCTTGACGGGACGAAGGTTGTTCGACATATTTCGGAAGCCGACCTCCCAGAAAGCGAAGTTCACGAACCCCTTGTCGAGGAGGAGCTTGTTGAAGTACTCGCCCACTTCACCGTCCAAAGCCGTGTAGACCTGCTTTTTCGTCTGGAACAGGAAGGGTACGCCGAAGAGCTCGAGCTCGGGCGCGAAGCCGGACATGTTGCCGGGGCTGGCGCTGCCGATCTCGATGGTGCCCATCCGGACGCCCTCAGCCAGGTCGCGCTCGCCGCCGAGCTGCCCCTGGGGGAATATGGTGACCTGAAGCTCGCCGCCGGACTTCTCCTCCACGAGCTTCTTGAAGTGCTCGGCCCCGATGTGGTACTGGTGCTCCAGGCTTCCCGAGTGGCCGAACTTGATGTTTATGGGCGCCGCAAAAGCAGCCCCGGCCAGAAATACTGCGCAGACAGCCACGATCGAAAGGATCCACGTACTCTTCTTCATTATCTTCCCTCCTGCTTACACGAGTTTTTTATAGACTTCAGGGACTCTGTCCTTGAAGACGGTGAGAAACTGCCTGGTCCTGGTCACTTCATCGGTGTCGATGACGACGTAGCCGGCCTCTTCGCCGTTGCCGCCCTCGAACAGCACCTCGCCCTTCGGCCCGAGGACCATGGACCCTCCGCCGAAGTGGGTATCCCCCGATGTGCCGCACCGGTTGCAGGCCACGACGTACATCTGATTCTCGATGGCTCTGGCCATGAGCAGGGCTCGCCAGTGGTCCGCCCGGGCCGTGGGCCACTGGGCGCTCACGAAGAGGACCTCCGTGCCCTGGAGCGCGTAGCTCCTGAGCCACTCGCAGAACCGGATATCGTAGCAGATGACCACGCCGGCCTGTACGCCCTCGAGATCGAAGCGAAGGTCCTGTCGTCCGGCGGTGAAGTACTTCTCCTCCTCCATGAGGCGGATCAGGTGCACCTTGTCGTAGTGCCCCACGAGGTTCCCCTTCGGGTCGATCACCTGGGCGCGGTTCGCGAAGCCGGACCCTGTGGAGACGAGGACCGTGCCGCCGACGAACCAGACGCCGTACTTCTTGGCGAGGCCGCCGAGGAAGGCCTGCGCGTCGTGCCCTTCGGGGTCCGCCAGCTCCTTCGCCCGCGAGAGGGCATAGCCCGTGTTCCAGAGCTCAGGCAGCACAACGGCCGTGGGGAGGTCCGACGGCGTATGGGTTGCGGCCATCCACCGCTCGATGTTCTCGTAGTTCTTCTTCTTGTCCCCCAGGGCGATGTCCAGCTGGAGGACGGCAACCCGCATCTTCATTCCGATCACCTCAGTTCCGGTCCGGAAGGATCCGGACGGTGTACTCGTGTCGAATTTCCCGGTTCAGGACGGGGTCCTTCAGGGAGAGCACGTGCTCCGTCCCGTAGATGAAGCCCTCGGCCAGGATCGGCAGCGTCCCGCTGAAGAGGGCGATGCGGCCGGCCGGCACGGGCGAGTCGGCGCGGGCCAGCTCGAAGAGCTTTTCGGGGGGGAGCATCTTGCCCAGGGTCCCCTCCTGATAGAGGGTGCCGTCCACCCACATGCGCAGCTCGATGGCGTCCCAGTGGTCCCGGATTTCGGACACCGACCAGAACATGGACCCCACGACCTTCGAGCTGATCTGCTTGGCCTTGGCCACGGACACCGTCTCGAGCGCCCTGTCCGTATGGTCGCTGGCCACCGTGACGAACAGGCCGTTCTCTTTGCACCGCGCGAGGAAGACCTCCGCCTCGCCCGAGGTCCCCTCGCCCACAACCCAGAGCATCCGGGCAGGGGCGACCCGCTCGGGCTCTATCCAGTACATCGACGGCACCTGGCTCGGTGCCGGGACGCCGATGCGCCGAAGCTCCTCCACGTGGGCCAGGACGCTCTTCTGATCCCGCCCCGTGTAGCCCGCCGCAACGCAGGCATCCCACGACAGGGCGACCCTGTGGGAGGTCCCGTCCTTTCTCACCACAACCGACTCCATCCGCATGACCTTTCAACTCCCCCTTTCAGATTCGAACGCCATACCGTCGAGCTTTCGGAGAAGAATGTTCTCCGTGCTGTCAAGGTGCTCCTGCAGAGCCTGTTTTGCCGCCTTCTTCCGCCCCTCCCGCACCGCCTCCACGATCTTGCCGTGCTCCGACAACACGTCGTCGTACCGTTTCTCGTTCATGGCGAGCATACCGAGCCAGATCATCTCCTCGCTGACGGCGTGCCAGAAGGTGCGGAGGCGCGAGTTGCCGAGGACGTGGAAGAGCACTGAGTGGAAGGACTGGTCCGTGGTGATGAAGGAGAAGAGGCTGCCTCTGGCCCCCTCCATCTCCAGAGCGATGGACCCCATCCTCCGGCCCGTCTCGCGGTAGAGCCCCGTGTTCAGAAGCAGATCCAGGGCGTGCCCCTCGAGGAGACACCGGACCTGGAAGACCTCCCGAAGATCGGAGGTGGACACGGAGCGGACCTGGATATTCTTTCTCGAATTGACACGGAGCCACCCCTCCTGGGAAAGACGCTGCACAGCCTCACGGACGGGCGTCCGGCTGACGGAGAGCTCTTCGGCCAGAGCGCGCTCCTGAAGGGTGGAATCCGGGGGAAATTCGAGGGAGAGTATCCCCTTTTTAATTCTCTCGTATACGCCTGAAGCGAGCTTGTTCTTCATGGTATACCACCCTGTGCAACTGGTATACCACAAGAATAGAACGAAAAAAATATCCTGTCAAGAGGAGAACGGCGGTTACGGAGTGTGCAAAAGGCTGAGGAGATTGGAGACGCCCCGGCGCTCCGGTCGCTACCGGCAGAGCAGGAGCATGAGGTCGTTTACGTTGGTCCCGGTGGGCCCTGTCATGACGAGCCCGCCGCACGCCGCAAGGGCGTGGTAGGAGTCGTTGTCCGCCAGAGATTTTTCAAGGTCAACCCCCGCGCCGGCGAGCAGACGGGCCGTTTCCCCATCCACAATGCCGCCCGCGGCATCCGTGGGGCCGTCCGTCCCGTCGGAGCCGACGGAGAGCACCGCCGTTCGAGGCAACCCTGCTATGCCCTTCGCCGCCGCGAGGGCGATCTCCTGGTTCCGCCCGCCCCTCCCCTTGCCCTTCAGATGGACGACGGTCTCGCCGCCGAGGAGGACGGCGCAGGGAGGGGCGACGGGGTTCCCCGAGGAACGGATCTCCCGGGCCATGGAGGCGATGAAGGAACCGGCCTCCCGGGCCTCGCAGTTCAGCGTCGTGGTCAGCAACAGGGTACGGTATCCGAGGCGCTCCGCCGCCGCTAGGGCGGCATGGCACAGCGCCCCCACGCTCCCCGCGATGACCGATGTCACGTTATCCACTGTCTTGGGGGTCTCCTCGTCCAGAGCCCGCCGGACCTGTTCAGGGAGGTCGAGACCGTATTTCGCCACCACCCGAAGGGCATCCTCCGCCGTGGAGGCATCAGGGTGGGCGGGCCCTGACGCGATGCTGTCCAGCCGCGTACACGGACGCGGGAGAGGCCAGGACGGCGAACCGCCCCGCCTTCACGGCGGAGAGGCGCTTGCGGATCATGTTGATCTCCACGATGTCGGCACCGCACGCAAGCAGCTGATCCGTGACGGACACGATATCCGAGAGGTTCAACCCCTCCCTCGGCCTTTCGAAAAGGGCGGACCCTCCTCCCGAGACGAGAAAGAGCACCGTGTCCTCTTTTTTCAGCCCTTCGACGGCGGCCAGAGCCCTCTCCGTCGCGCGAACCGTGTTGTCGTCGGGGATGGGGTGCCCCGCCTCGTGGATCTCGAAGTCCCCGATGGGCCCCATGTTGTGGTGGTACTTCGTGATCACCACACCCCTGTCGCACCGCTCTCCCAGGATCTCGGCGGCGGCCTTCGCCATCCGCCACGCCGCCTTGCCGATGGCCACGAGGACCACCCGGCCGGCGCCCGTCATGAAGGGGGCCCGTTTCAGCGCCTCCCGAACGGCCGCTTCGGGCAGGACGGCCGCTATGGCCCCGCCGAAACCGCCGGCCTTCGTAACCACGGGCAGCCCATCGTGCGGACCTCCCAGGAGGCGGACGAGGGGGATACCCGGCTCAACCTCCCGGACAAGGCGCACCCCCCGCCCGCCAAGGGCACGAACCACCTCCACGGCGACCTCGCCGCCCGTGACGAAGAGCCCTCCCGTCCCGACGTTCCGGAGCACCTGAGCCACGATGGCGGCGAGGGCGCGGCTTATCCCCTGAGCCTCGTCGGCCGATCGCCGCACTGGGCTCTGCTCCGCGTCGAAGGACGAGGACAGAAGGGCGTTTCGCCCGCTCCGAAGTATGGCCGTCACCGCAGCGGATGCCCGCCGCACCTCGTCGTCGCGGCATTCGAGAAGGGTCTCCACGTCCACAGGAACGGGGTGCGCGATGCCTCGCCCCGAGACGTACCGAGCTTGATCGACGCTTTTCTGACTGAGGCTGCCCACGACGAGCAGCACCGGTTTCGGCGTCACCAGGGCCGCAGCCAGCCCTGCAGACCCGACCCAGAGCACATCCTCCGGCACGGCTATCTCCATCACGCCGGCCACGATGGAGCGCAGGTCCTCCTCCGTCTCCCCGTCGAAGGAGAATGTTCCTCTCCCACCCGCCTCCGAGAGGATGCGGG
>ENA-UOOM01002093-UOOM01002093.1-fermentation-metagenome-genome-assembly--contig:-NODE-2093-length-17240-cov-3.384056_pt1 | contig 17240 bp, 15 predicted proteins | sample MGYA00245781_ERZ724031 | MGnify/ENA primary metagenome ERZ724031 (study PRJEB28704, sample SAMN03018317) | fermentation metagenome | biome: anthropogenic terrestrial biome; feature: soil; material... | reverse complement strand
CCAAGCCAGCCATTCTTCGATGCCGCTATCTCTCGCACCGCCGGCGAAAAGGTGCTCGCTGCGGCAAAGAAGAATGACGATTGCGATACTTGCAAGGCTATCGTCGCTTCAGCGGACATGCTGACCAAGAAATCCATCTGGATATTCGGCGGTGACGGCTGGGCTTATGACATCGGCTACGGCGGATTGGATCATGTGCTCGCCCAGGGTCAGGATGTCAACGTTCTGGTCATGGATACCGAGGTGTACTCCAACACCGGCGGTCAGTCTAGCAAGGCGACCCCCACTGGCGCAGTCGCTAAATTTGCAGCAGGCGGCAAGAAGGTCAAGAAGAAGGACCTCGGCGCCATCGCTATGACTTACGGTTACATCTACGTCGCCTCTGTCAACATGGGCGCAGACCCCGCACAGGTAGTCAAGGCTATTGCCGAAGCCGAAGCGTACAAGGGACCTTCCCTGATTATCGCTTACTCCCCCTGCATCAGCCACGGCATCAACATGAGCCGTTCCCAAGCGGAAGCTAAAGCGGCTGTTGAGGCGGGTTACTGGCACACCTACCGCTACAACCCAACGCTTGCCGAAGAAGGAAAGAACCCCTTCATACTTGACAGCAAGCCCCCGAAGACTGAATATAAGGACTTCATCATGGGCGAAGTGCGTTACGCTTCCCTGACGAAGCTTTTCCCCGAAACCGCAGAAGTGCTGTTCGACAAAGCAGAGAAGGAAGCCAAAGAGAAGCGCGAGTATTACGAAAAGCTATCTGAGAACTAAACCTTATAAAAACTGCTAATCCCCGAAAGGCGTGGAGATATTTCCACGCCTTTCTTATGTGTTTTGAGGTGCATTTTACACTGCAAAGGAGTATAATACAATTTAGTGTATACATGGAGGTATTACGGATGGCAAATCCCACAGTAACAATTGAGATGGCAGACGGCGGCATTATTCACGCAGAACTTTACCCGGAACTCGCGCCGAAAACCGTCGAGAATTTCACCGATCTCGCGAGCAAGGGCTTTTACGATGGTCTTATATTCCACCGCGTTATAAAGGGCTTTATGATTCAGGGCGGCTGCCCCCTAGGGAACGGTACCGGAGGACCGGGGTATACAATCAAGGGTGAATTCAGCCAGAATGGTTTTAACAATAGCCTCAAGCATACCCGAGGGGTGCTTTCTATGGCGCGTTCAAACCAACCTGATTCTGCAGGAAGCCAGTTCTTCATCATGACGGACGATTCTCCCCACCTTGACGGTGCATACGCAGCCTTCGGTAAGGTGTTAGATGACGAAAGCCTGTCTGTTGTCGACGCCATCGTATCGAGCCGCACTCCCAGAAGCGAGATAAGCTCCGGCAAGCATCCCCAGTCCATACTGGACGACGAGGGCAACCACTTCGAAGTTCATCAGGGAAATGTGGATATGCCCATCAAAACACAAAAGATCAAACAGATTAAAGTGAACAATTCCTAACCAAAGCACGACAAGGCGGATGCTTTTTGCACCCGTCCTTTTTTTGAGCGATGAGTTGGGATTTTGGAGTTTTGTAGTATATATGAGTAAAAACAAGCTTTGGACAAAAGATTTTACGATAATCACCTGGGGAACCGTTATTTCCATGCTGGGGAACGCTGTTGCCAGTTTTTCATTGGGTATTCTTGTTTACGACAATACGGAATCCACCCTTTTGTACGCTTTATTCTTTGTTGCCGTATTTTTACCCCAACTGGCGGCCCCTCTTGTCGCCGGGCCTTTTTTAGACCGGTTTTCACGAAGAAAGACCATCTATACATTGGATTTCATATGCGCCGGAATGTTTTTTATGGTTGCCATAGCAGTCAGTTTGAATTTCTTCAGCTATCCGCTATATCTAGTGCTCGCCTTTGCAACGGGCGCGATAAACGCAATCTACACAGTGGCTTACGAGAGCTATTATCCAGACCTTATAAGCGAAGGCAATTTTTCTAAGGCTTACTCGATAAGCAGCCTTATTTACCCACTTGCAAACACCATCATGGTTCCGCTGGCGGGCGTCGCCTACGAAACTGTCGGGCTTGCACCGCTGTTCTTTTTTAACGCCTTTTCTTACCTCATTGCTGCGATATTTGAAACGCAGATTTCTAAATCTTCGGAAAAACATAGGAGTAAAGCGACCACTTCTTATCACAGTCGGCAATACTTAAAAGATTTTAAGGAAGGTGCTGCGTATCTACGGCGAGAAAAGGGGCTCCTTGCTATCACCCTCTACTTCGTCGTCTCTATGTTTTCGGGTATGGCGATGCAGGTCCTGATGCTGCCATACTTCAAGACCACACCGGGGCTTACCGTATCCATGTATACGGTCACAATGAGCATATCCACCATCGGCAGGCTTATAGGCGGATTGGTACATTATAAATTCAAGTATCCTACACACCTTAAATTTGCTATTGCTATATTCGTATATCTCACACTTTGTGTGCTGGACGGATTGCTGCTCTTTATGCCCTTCCCAATTATGGTAATCTTCTGCTTCTTTACCGGATTGTTGGGCGTTACATCTTATAATATAAGAATCTCTGCAACACAGAACTACATCCCAACTCAAATGCGTGGAAGGTTCAATGGGTTGTTTTTGATGATTACTACCGTCGGCACACTGACAGGGCAGCTCTCAGCTGGTTTGCTCGGCGAGGTTGTGCCAGCGCCGTATGTCATTGCTATCTTTATGGTGGTGAACGTTTTGGGGGTTATTTTCATAATGCTGCCGAACAAAAAACACGTCAAAAAAATATACAATCAGGATATCTAGCTGACCAGCGCTTGGAAAAAATAGCAAAATAGCTGAATGATAATTCGGCGCTCTCCTGCGAATATGGAGGGAGGGCGTCAATTTATAAAACCCTCTTAGAAAGGGAAACATAGTAAACGTGTGTAATATATAATGTGTTACTTCGATTGTTATAAGCTCACGGATGCGCTATTATAAAACCAAAGCGACACATAGTTGTTCAGAATGCAATTAGAGGAGCTGATAAAATGGATATAGTTCTTGTTAGACACGCGACGGCTGTTCCTCGCGTTCAAGAGCCGATCGACGTAAAAAGAGAACTGACAAAAAGGGGCAGAAAACAATTCAGCAAAATTTGCCGTTCAGTGAAAAAGCACGTTAACCCCGGGCGGAATGTTATTATTTGGACCAGCACAGCTGCAAGAGCGCTCCAGACTGCGGAAATTTTGGCTTGCGAGTTAGACATAGAAAATATTGTTAAGCATTACTTTATATACTCGGGGAATTACTCTTCCTTCTGCGATGCACTGCAAGGCATAGATGAAAATGCGACTCTGTTCGTTGTCGGGCACGAACCCTCCCTTGGCGAATGGAGTGTCCTGCTTTCTGGTACAAGAGTTGCTTTCAAAAAGGGTGCTATGGTAAATTATCATTTGCTTGGCATGAATCCTCCCAAAGCGGAGCTTAAGTGGAAAATAAGAGCTTCTCTGCCGGATGAAGAAGAACCGAACGTGGATGTCGGGCAGTATTTCACCATGAATGACTACAAAGAAGTCGTTCTTAAGCTGCTTGCGGGGATAGAGGACTTGCGCGTACAGTTCTTGAAATCCCCTAACGATATCGAATCAGTCCACTATATAAGGGTAAAGATACGTCAAATTCGATCGTTGCTATCTTTCATCAAACCCATGACCAACAAAAGGGAATATGTTGCCATCCAGGAAAAACTAAGAGCGATGGCTGAAAAGTTCTCGTATATACGCGAAATCGACGTGCTTACCATACAATGGCAATCTTTGAAGGACAGCTCAGTCGAGCTTACGAGTAGCAATGCGGTGTCGGGTATATTACACAGCGAAAGGGAAGCCGAAAAGCGCATGCTTTGCGATTATGTTGCTGGAGATTCCATGAGTGACGAACTTGGTCGTACTGCAAAACGCGTTGAGCGGTGGAATGGTGATTATGAGGATGAAGCAGCATTCGAACAATTCGCCATAGGACGGTACAAACAATGGAACAACGATGTTGCAAACGCAATGAAGCAGATGGATCCTAATGACCTAGCAAATATTCACCGTATCAGGATACGTTTCAAAAAGCTGAGGTATGTCCAAAGCAACATCAAATTGTTCAGCAATAGTGCAGCATTAAATCTAGAATCACTCAAATCTATTCAGGATACCCTCGGAGATATTTGCGACACCTTTGTCGGTATCGCTCTCTTAGAAAAACTGAGAAAGAAGTATCCTTCTGATGATTTGCTGCACGAAACCGATGCATTCATCGAGCATCTGCGCACACACCGCAAGAAATTGTTGAACGAGGCTGAAGATTACTTGAAGACTAGAGAATGAGCAAAAGATTGAGCACGCGCATGAGCCACTTGCCTAGCTCTCGTTATCTGCCAGCTTTTTATGCCCTTGTTAAGCATATTGCCTGGCTTAAGTTGTAATTTTACGGTGCTTACACCTAGATTTTGCACAATAAAAATACGCTTATTCTAGACTATAGCAATCAGTTATTCGCTATTGATTATGTTTTTAGCTGGCGTATTTTTGCACTAACATGAGTATGATTATGACTGCAGCAATCGCGAACCCAACAACGCTCATCATCCTTTTCAGGTTTTTTTGTTGCTCAGCATTACGGGATGGAGTATAATACCGCGATTTCAGTTTACCCTGGCAAAATGGACATACAGTCATATGGTCGAGTACGTCCTTTCCACAGTGTGGACAGGGCACTACATGCCTTCTCATATTCGATTGGGATTTGTTCACAAGCCATCTCTCCTTTTACTAAAAAGGGCGGCATTGATTGCCGCCCAACTCTTATTTAAGCCAGATTTCAGTGCAAAAAAGAGTAAAGAGAACCATGCCCCCGATTACAACGCCTGCAACTACGAGAGCTGCCGCGACAGCGGAACGGATAAACCGCCTGAGGTCTATGCCGTTAATCCCTTCAGCGTCGGCATGATTGTGCGCTTCGTCGTTCTCAGCATCGCTGCCAAAAGATTTTCTACCTTCGACGTAACCGGGCATCCCGGGTACGTTCATGTTTACTATCACCCGACCGTCGTCGTCTGGGTATACTTTTTTCTTTTTCATGATAATTTTTCAGGCTCTCCTGCCTGGGTCTGGTTGGTATCTATAGCTTTATGCTCGTCTTCACTACCCTTCGGTAGTTTCCCACCGTTAGCCATCACTTCTTCGTCGTACAAATGGCAAACGACCATATGACCGTCGTCGAGGGTAATCTGCTTAGGGGGTATGGATTTGCATACCTCCATACACTCATTGCAACGTGTGTGGAACTTGCATCCGGAGGGCGGGTTCGCTGGGGAAGGTATGCTGCCTTCTAGTATTATGCGTTCCATCTTGACCGTTGGATCCGGCATGGGAATTGCCGAAAATAGCGCCTTCGTGTACGGGTGGAGAGGATTGCCAAAAATATCTTCCTTCTCTGCGTACTCCACCATATCCCCTAGGTACATGACACCCACCGTGTCTGAAATATGCTCGACCACCGAAAGATCATGCGAGATAAACAGGTAGGTTAGCCCGTACTCGTCCTGCAAATCCTCGAGCAGGTTTATTATCTGCGCCTGTATTGAAACGTCCAATGCGGAAACAGGCTCATCGCAGACGATGAATTCCGGATCAAGAGCCAAGGCGCGCGCGATGCAAATACGCTGGCGTTGGCCTCCCGAAAACTCGTGGGGATACCTTTCTTTATGATAAGGTTGCAGCCCGCAGGAGCGCATTATCTTGGTGATGTAGTCGTCATACTCGGCGGGAGGGACGATATTGTGCTCTCGTACCGCCTCGCCAATAATCTCTCCGACGGGAAGCCTAGGCGAAAGGCTTGAGTACGGGTCTTGGAATATAATCTGTATCCTTGGTCGCAGCTTGCGCATTTCGCTTTTCGTAAGGGAAAAAACGTCTATTCCGTTAAATAGCACCTCGCCGTCGGTTTTTTCCTGGAGGCGCAGAATGGTTTTCCCTACTGTGGTCTTGCCGCATCCTGATTCGCCCACCAAGCCCATAGTCTGACCGTGCTTGATAGCGAATGAAACGCCATCCAAAGCCTTAACATTGCCCGCAACTCTGCCGAACATGCCAGACTTTATCGGGTAGTACTTTTTAAGGTTTTTGACTTCGAGTATGTTTTCGTTATTATTGGCACTTGTGTTTTTGCCTTCAACCATCATCTCGTGCCACCTCCTTGTCCATATGCAAGTAGCAGGATACAGAGTGAGTCGGTGAAATCTTGATCTCTCTCGGGTATTCGCCATTGCATACCGGGATGCACTTCTCGCACCTATCTTTAAAATAGCAGTAGTTGGGCATGTTGATTGGGTTTGGAACAGACCCGGGAATGCTGTAAAGTCTATCGACGCGCTTAGTTACAACCGGCTTGCTGGCCATCAGTCCTATGGTGTAAGGGTGAGCCGGATTGAGGAACACCTCTTGGGCGGTGCCTTTCTCTACGACCTTGCCGGCGTACATAACCACGACGTAATCCGCCATTTCGGCAATGACTCCCAGGTCGTGCGTTATCAGCATTATGCTGGAGTTGATTTTGTCCTTTAGGTTGCGGAGCAAATCGAGTATCTGCGCCTGAATAGTGACATCCAGCGCGGTGGTCGGTTCGTCCGCAATTATCAGCTTTGGCCCACAAGCAAGCGCCATAGCAATCATGATGCGCTGGCGCATACCTCCTGAAAGCTCATGGGGGTACATTCTATAAACACCTTCGCTATTTGCAATTCCGACTGTCTCAATCATCTCGATGGAACGCGCTTTTACCTGCTCATCTGTCATTTCCGGGTTATGCAGTTTGATGACCTCGTCTACCTGCTCGCCTGCTCTGAACACAGGGTTAAGGCTGGTCATGGGCTCCTGGAATATCATGGACATATCCTTGCCGCGAATGCGCTGCATGGCTTCAACAGGAGTTTTGGCGATGTCGTATACCATATCGGAGCCGGCAAAGCGCACTGTTCCCTTTACTATTTGACCTTGAGGGCGCTGCACAAGCTGCATGAGCGAAAGGCTGGTCACCGATTTGCCGCAACCCGATTCGCCGACCACTCCCACGGTTTTGCCGATGGGGACATCAAAAGAGACACCGTCTACAGCCTTAATGACGCCGATATCCGAAAAGAAATAGGTGTGCAGATCGTCAAATTCCGCGACGTTGTTGGGGTCGCGCATTTTCGTGGTGTACTCAGATGGATCCACATTCTTGCGTTTGCGCTGCTTCTCGATCTCTTGGGTAATCTTGTAATTTTGCTTGGTAATCCTCCGTGACTCCTTGGCGGAGATATAATTAGACTTTTTGGCCTCAGAACGCTCTTTGCGTTTGCTTAGCAAACTCATCTCTCTCACCTACCTTTTCATCTTGGGGTCGAATGCGTCGCGCAGTCCGTCGCCCACAAAGTTAAAACCGAGCACGGTAGCGAGAATGAGCAGCCCTGCAGGCACCCATATAAACCAGTAATTAGTCATAACATATACGTTGGTAGCGGCATTTATTATAGTTCCCCAGGACGCAAGCGGGTATTTAACACCAAGCCCCAGAAACGATAGCGTCGCTTCGGTAATAATTATTCCGCCGAGGTTCATCGTTGCGTTTACTATAAGCAGAGGCATGACGTTGGGTATGAGGTGGCGGAAAATCCTGCGTCTTACGCCGATACCCGTAGCTTCTGTGGCTACCATAAAATCCTGCTCGCGCAGCATCAATATCTGGCCGCGCACCGTTCTGGCGATACCTGTCCATCCCATGAGACCTAGTAGCACCATCAGAAGGTAAATTCTTATCTGCGGCGTAACCTTGTATGCGTCAAGCACTGAAACCAGAATTAACAGCATGGGCATCTGCGGTATGCAGTTGAACAGGTCGACCAAGCGCATTATTATTGTATCTACCCAACCACCGAAATACCCAGAAATACCGCCTAGCACAACACCTATAAACAGCTCAATCAGCACAACCACAAAACCTACCATGAGCGAAACTCTGCCGCCGTACATAAGTCTCGTTAAAACGTCCATACCGTTGGCATCTGTTCCGAGCCAGTGCTTAGCCGATGGAGGGGAATACATGTCTATAAGTTCGGTAGGCATATCTGTTCTGATAACATAGTTTGCATTCGATTGTTCGACGGTAAAACGAACATCCTCACCTGCTTCGTCTTTCAAAGTGAAGGAGTTCTCCTTGCTGGTTATCGCTCTGCGCGCTTCTTCCTTGAACCCGCTGCTCAGCAGAGTGTCGTCTATAGCGGGATTAACGATAATGTCGGATATGGCGGCGAACACTTCTCCGTCTTTCAGCACCGTTACGTTACCTTCCTCGTAATTGAGACCGTAGCGTGTACCATCGTACTCAAATGTCGTCGCTTTGCTGGTGGCGGCGACTTCAGCGGCTATGCGGAAATCAACGGAATTGATAATGGGTTCATCTGCAGTGTCGACAGCGTCAAAAATCTTCTTTGATGCGACGGCAATTCTGGTGCCGATTCCTATGTCGTAATTCTTGTTGTCTTCCGCGATTGTGTATATGTTGCCCCTATAGGCCATCGTGTTTTCACCAGCCTGCTGAGCAGCTTCGAATGCGGCTTTGAATTCGTCAGTGATTTCTATACCGCCCTCGACGTTCTCATCGTAGGTGAAGAATGATTTTATAACGTGTACCTTCGCCACAGTCATGGTGCTTGAAATGGCGTAAAGATCTTCGCCAAAAATCTCGAGTTGATAAATCTGGTCGCCAACGGTAAAGGTTTCGTCGCCCGAATTAACGGCGAGTATGGTCTTTGCCCTAGCAGCATTGTCGAAGGTAATGCCATCTTTAACGGTATATCTGAGTTCCCTATTGTATATTGCGCTGGCGTACTGAGTGGGTGTCATCTCATAAGTCTTAAATACTTCTGACTGACCATAAGGGCTGATTAGTCCGCCTAAAAAGGAGAATGCAAACATGAGTATAAGAATAACAAGACCGGTGATGGCTAGTTTGCTCCTCATAAAGCGCTTTAATACGAGCATGGACGGAGAGAGTACTTTTACTCGGCGCTCATCATCTAACGTCCCGACGGTGAATTCTTCGGCTTCGTTGGTATATACTTTCTTTTCATCCTGATCGAATTTTCCGTTCATGTACTCACCCCCCTCAGTTAGCCCTTACGCGCGGATCAACTACGGCATACAGAATATCCGTTATTAGCAAGCTGATCTGGGTAAGAATGATTAAAAATGTCATATAGAACATGGTAAAGGGGATATCCCCCCCTATCAAAGCCTGGTATGAAGTCCAACCGATGCCCGGTATTTGGAACAGCGTCTCGGTAATCATCGCTCCGCCAAACATCGACGGCAATAAATTGGACATGTAAGAGACTAGAGGTATAAGGGTATTCCTAAAGGCATGCTTATTGATGACTACCTTTTCGGGCAAACCCTTTGCATAGGCTGTTCGAATATAGTCGGAGTTCAGCACTTCGAGCATGTTTGTTCTCGTATAGCGCATGAGTCCGCCTATGCTCAGCATTCCAAGGGTAATTACAGGCAACACATAATGCCAGGCAATGTCTAAAAACTGCCCGAATTCTGACAGTTGCTCGTGGTATCTCCCGACTATTCCGTATAGGTCGAACCACTGCAGTTTGATGGCAAATATATATTTAAGTATCGACGCCAAGAAGAACGTGGGCAGCGATATGCCCATCATTGCAAATATCGTGACGGCGTAATCTGTTTTGCTGTATTGTTTTCGCGCAGCCAAAATACCCAATGGGATGCCTACGGACAATTCAATCACCAAGGTTATCGCACTCAATATAACTGAATACCAAATAACCTCGCTGAATTTTTGGGTGACAGGCACTGTAAATTGCCAACTATCCCCGAATTCACCCTGGATAGCCTGTCCCATCCATGTTACAAAACCTTCTGGGATGCTTTTATCCATGCCGTAGTACGTATTAAGCTGCTCGAGCCATTCAGTGTAGCTCTTGCTGTTAGGCTGCATCGAGCGCTGGCGGGCGATGTTTTCTACGTATGAGGTGGGCAAACTGCGCACAACTGCGTAAACAATCAGCGAGCCGAAAATAATTATAAATATACCTAGTATGATGCGTCTTATTAGGAATCTGCGCATAGGAAAACCCCGCTCTCTTAATTTTTGCGCCACGATTAGGCGAGGTCCCATCAATCGACAAATACAGACTGAACCAGAACGATTTCGACAAAGCTCATAAGTATGTTGAGCCCACGAAGAGTGGGCTCAACACCAATCAGTCGGTTTATGTCAGATTATGCTTTGGGACCGGAAACGACTTTCCCGTTCTCAACGGTGAAGCCGGCAGCCTCAAAGAATCCTAGGGCAGCCTGTTTTGCTGCATCGTACCTTTCCTCCTGAGACATTTCGGAGGTATAGATGGGGTTGCCGTTCACGTCCAGAGAGAAGGCATAGGTGTATCCTTCGTCGGTGGCCTGAGGTGCCGCCCAGGAAGTGTTGGAAATGGGGTACTGGATCACGCTGGCAGCATCGCCGTAGTAGCTGTTGATAGCTACGTCGCGATACACGGCGAATACGGTGGCAAGACCCTTGCGCAGATTCTTGGACGCTTCGGAGCCGGGGTCGCCTCCAATATTGATGGTCGCGGCGTTCAGACCGAGATAGCCATAGCCGAGGTTGTCAACACGGCTGGTGGTGACGACGTCGCCGGTCAGCTCGGAATTGGAGTTGTAGCCGCGGATTTCTTCGAAGTATGCGCGGGTGCCGGAAAGTTCGCCAGCATCAACAGTGCCTGCTGCGACGGCGGCGGCAACCTCGGAGGGAGTGGTGACCTTAAACTGGAGGTTTTTGGTCTTGGGTGCGCCCTTGTAATAGAGTTCGTTTGCTTCGTAGTATATGGTCTTGTTCTCGTACTTGATGAACTTGTACGGTCCTGCGCCCATGGGAACGGTCTGCACCGGGTTGATGGTGGACAGGTCGCCATAGGGATGGCCGAACTGGTTGTTCTCATAGTCGTACTGGTCTACATCGCCGTAGTAGTGGAGCGGAGCAACCTGAATTCCGCAGATGGAGTAGACTGCGGGAGCGGAATAGCCCTCGGTCTGCACCTGTACGGTATAATCGTCCAGCTTGGTTATTCCGGAGATGTTGGGGATACCGCCTGCGCCATCAGGGTCAGCGGTGCCGAAGTGGGTAATGAACTCGCCGTTGATTGCGCCGCGGATGTCTGCGCCTACAGCGGATTCAACAGAGGAATAGGCATCGGGGTCGCCAGCATACTTAGCATAGGTCTCGGCGTAATAATCGTCGAGGGTGGGCATATCGTCTCCCTCGAGGGTCCACTTCTTCTCGGTAGCGGCACCTACGAAGTTGCCGTCGGCATCAAAGGAGCCAAAGCCCCACATAGCCATGCCATACATTACTTTCAAGCCTTCGGAGGCTTCGATATCGGCAGCGGTGCGGCCGTTGGCATAGGAAGCGGCGTATTCGTCGTTGAGGTAGTTAGCCATAACGTAGTCTACGATGCCCTGCACGTCGGTCTTCCAGTTGGCTGTAAGGCCATCCCAGAAGTAGGTCTGCATCTCTTCAGTCCAAGCGTCTGAGGAGGACCAGGCATGGTCGGGGCCTGCTGCGTAAACAGCTTCGACAAGTGCGCTGTACTCTGCGTAGATTTCATCAGAGGTCTGGGTCAGATAGTTCTTCAGACCAATGATGGGATAAGAATTCAGCGTTGTGGATCCGACATAAGAGGGGTCGAGATATACATAGTAGTTGAAAATCAGGTCGTCGGCGGTGAGGGGTTTGCCGTCGCTGAACTTGATGTCATCGCGGAACTTGGTTACGTAGGTGGTCACGTTGGCAGCTTCGTCATAGTCGACGGAGATGTCTGCAGGACCCTGATAGAGGTAATCGGTTCCGTTGAAGTTGACAGTTTCGCCTTCGATTGCGTTGAATACGATGCCGCCAAGACGGTCGGTGGTAATCGGAACGATCTGGGTCATGTCGACAGCGTCCATATCATAGCCTGTATCGGCATAGTAGGGGCTAAACTTCTGGGAGAATTCCTGGTAGGCCACAACAAAAGGATCGTTGGGGTCTACCATCTCGATTTTTTCGCTTTCCTTCAGCCAGAGCCAGAAGGTAGTTATGTCGGGGGTGACGGTGTCCATCTTAACACGCTGGGTAGAGAACACGGTGCAGTTTTGGCGCTGGTAGGTAGGCAGCTCGACAGCCCAGTCGGCGATTTCGTCCAGAGCCAGCTTATAGATGGCCTTGCGGTATGCCTGATCGTCGCTTGTGCGGGCATCCATGATGTAGCCGTCCAATGCTTCGGAAGTGATGCGGTAGTGGTTGGAGTCAGAACCGCCCAGTCCGGGGACGTTGGAGGAATGGTACACCTGATACATATCGGGGTCGATTGTGGCGCCCCAAGCAGCGGTCCATAGATCCTGAACGCCAGCGTCAAGAGCATTCCACAGGACGTTGGAGTCGGAAGGGTCGTTGATCTCGAGAGTGATGCCAATGTCGGCAAAAGCAGCCTTGGCGTCGGTCAAGATTGCAAAAGCGGGGTGGTCGCCCACGCCTTCACCGGGGATGATTACTTCGTACTCGAGATAGGACTTGCCGTCTGCACGAGTAGCGGGCACGCCTGCATCGGTTTCTACCGGAGCAGGAGACGCGTCCGTAGGAGCGGGTGTTGCTTCAACATCGTTCCCTGCAGTTGCGCATCCGGTCAGGAATGAGCCAACCATCGCACAGGCAACCAGTAGCGCAAGAAGCGCCAGGTTCTTTTTCTTCATTTCATACCCTCCTTATTAATTAGGATGCAGTTAGCACTTTTGAAAAATACAAATTGCCTATGCATTCTACTTGTTCAACTATACTCAACTTGGTCTCAACTGTCAATAACAATGCTTGAATTCGAAGCTCAAATATACTGCATGATGGCATTATTTGTCCGTTTTATAACCGTTTTCAGTACTATTGGTCTTCTTTGTGTGTGTTTTGTTTTACTATAATAACTGGGAGCGATCGTTGATATTTCCACATCACAAATGAAACTATAAACACCAAAAAAATCATCCCTAAAAACAGCAGCTCGTTCGCTATTTTCTGGACCTGCTCAGTCAGTAAAAATACGATAGTTCCAACGATTGTCAACCCGGAAGTGATTACAAGGCCGAAGGTAGACTTTAATAGTTCTTCTACCACAGAATCGCGTTCTTTTTCGGTCATTTCCCTTTGCGCAAAAAACTGCTTTACACAGTCGTATGCCATAACTGCGAGGGGCAAGAACATGCTTATATAGGGCAAAGAGACCCACATCCGCCTCGTTCCGTCAGTATTAAGTAGCCCTGCACCCACAAACAGCGCAGCGCATAGCAACGTGACCGCCAAAAAAACAATCCTGATTTTTAGTAGTTTCTGATCCGAAACATCGTACTTGAAGTAGTCGCCCTTGTATTTATAGTTGTACTTTAACCATCGCCCTTTTTTTCCGTGGAGTTGTGGTGTGGCTTCGTACTGACTTGAGTAGTACTTTTTTGATTTCATAAATAAACCCCCAGTGTGATATATATATTCTATCACGACTAGGGGTAACTCACAATAACGCTGATTTTTTACAGTGAATCGTACAGTTTCTTTAACTGGGGAATAGCCATAAACTCTTCGAGGGTAAGCCCGGTCTCACCCAATTCTCTTTGGTTTTTCGTTCCTTTTTTGACATCTGCATGGTAATCAGAGCCGCCAGATATAAAGAGCCTGCCGCTGTAACGACCGATTACCTCCTGCCATATAACTTCCCGCGGGCGCTTATCCTTGCTACTGGTTTTGTCGTAGGTGTACCTACCTTCTATTCCATCCAGCCCCGCCTCGATAAGTGTTTCTATGTATTCCCAGCGGGTCATCTCTTGGCCTTCCATACAAACTATTTCGTCTATCAGCACGGGGTGGGCAAGTATTGCAATTCCGCCGGCTTTGTGTATAGCGTCGATGATATGCGCGCCTGAGGGTTTTTCGCGCTCGACAGAAAGATACGGGTCATCGCGCACAAAGAGCTTTGCACTTTTCCAATCAGGAGTGTACCCTTTTAACGCCATCATGTCAAAAATGCGTTTTTTTTGCAACTCCAGTATATCTATGCGCTTTCCGCCAAGATTGAGAATCTCTTCCATATCCATGGGATAGCCCCGCTCGTTGAGGCGCTTTACAGTTTCGATGTATGCCTGGGCTTTGCTTTGGGCGATTTCATTGGCTTCCTGCGCCATTATGTCGCCTTCCCAGTCGCACCCCAGACCCACTATATGCACGTCCTGCACAGTGGTTTCGCTTGAGAACTCTATCCCCTGAATCAGCGCCACACCCTGGCTCTTTGCAAACTCAACTATATCTAATTCCCCGTTCCCGGGGATCTTGGCGGTTTTTGGCGGGATTACATCGTGGTCGGTAACCGCCAGTATCTTTATCCCCCTGGCTGCGGCGTTCATAACCAGCTCGTAGGGCGTGTCGTTTCCATCGCTGTTGACTGTGTGGGAATGAAGATCTACGGGATATGGAGCTTTCATGGCTTTCTCCTAAATATTGAAAGTTGTATTAGATACGTTGAGCTCTGATTTGCCGGAATGCTTACAGCTCGAGGGTTTCACCGGCAAATACGCGGATATGCCTTTCTATCAATTTGCCGGCTGCTTTTTCGACACCTTCGTCCAGTTTGATAGGGTTAATCTTGGGATCTTCCAGCAGCCTTTTAGTCTCGCTGAGGTAAACCTTTTTTAATGCGGTAGAAATATTGATTTTAGCTGCGCCAAGCTGTGCCAGCTTGTGGAAGGCGTCAACCGAAAGACCTGTGCCTCCGTGAATGACCAGCGGTGTATTTTCCTTGCCTAGCCGCTCCACAAGCTCGTAGTTTAGGACGGGGACTCCCTTGTACACACCATGGGCTGTTCCAATCGAAGGTGCAATAGCGTCCACACCTGTATTCTCGATGAAGTCCATGGTATCCTCGTAAGTAGCCGGGTGGGCATTCTCGTGGGAGATTTCGTCTTCGACTCCACTTATTACTCCGACCTCTCCTTCCACAGCAACTCCGCGTGTGTGAGCGTATTCCACCATTTGCTTCGTCTTCCGGATGTTCTCCTCCATCGGAAGCGAGGAAAAATCCATCATGACTGCATCCCAGCCAGCATCTACGCAGGCTTTTGCAATTTCTTCGTCCATGCAATGGTCAAGGTGAATCGCTACCTTTGTCTTCGCGTCCTGCCTCAGTCCATCTAACATGCGAAACATAGGCTTAACTCCATACCTTTTAACTGTACCAGTAGACGGTTGGAGTATTACATTACGGTTAGCCCTGCTTGCAGCTTCGATGACAGCCTTTGCAGTGTTGTAGTTCAAGATGTTTATGGAGGCAACAGCTTTCTTCTCGCTCTTTGCCTGCAGCAGAATGTCCAGAAACAGATTCGACATAGTAACCTCTCCTTTCGAGTTTGTACATGCTTATGTTTGTATAGACAAGTTTGTTGAAATTGCAAGGGATGGCGTTTGGTGCCGTCCCTTAGGTTTGCGGTCTAATATATTGGGATTGTGTACCCCGCCTTACGCTTCGTATTCGAAACGAAGCTTGACCTTATCTCCTCTGAACAACACCTTAGTATATTCAAAAATACTGCCGTCCGCTGCTTTGTTGACATCTTCAAGCAACAAGAGAGGATACCCTCTGTCGATATGAAGGAGTTCGGCTTCCTCTGCGTTAGCAGGGACAGATTCGAGAGATTCGTAGACAGTTTCCGCCTTGTATCCAAATTGGCGCTCAATAATTACGCAGAGCTGTTCGCCCTCGAGATCCTGACCTTCAAGGTCGAGACAAAGAGACACGGGAATAAAAGAGCGATGCAAGCTGATTGGTTGACCACGCGTATAGCGTATGCGCTCGATATAGTGGACTTGATCGCCTAGCGTTATGCCGAGCGATTCGGCCACATTCCTGTTCGCTGGCCCTACTTCGTACTTGACGAGACGAGTGTGTATTTCATAACCCATCTCTTCGAGTTGCTCGCGAACGCCCATATAAGCAGGCGAACGCGTGGATATCTTTGGTTCTGATACAAATGTACCTTTACCCTGTACTCTGTACAGAAGACCCTCTTTTACCAACATGGTGATTACTGAGCGGACAGTCATGCGGGAAAGACCGTAGGTTTTGCTGAGTTCGTTTTCTGAGGGTATCGCATGGTTCACCTGCCATTCGCCGTTCATAATCGATGTGCGAAGTAGATCCTCGAGTTGTGCGTATAAAGGTTTCGGGTTATTACGGTCCAGCATGCTTTCCTCCTAATTACATCACATATTACCATGTGCTATTAAATTCGTTATAATGAATACTCTTTTGTTTACATGATTATACAGGCAAATGTGACTCCATGTCAACAACCTGGCATGCTGTAACAGGTTGCCCATTTAATTGACCAGTAGGATTTAACGTGTTCTGTACCTGTATATATAAGTTAATGTATTTCGGCATATATGTCAAGTGTTTTCTACAGATATACAGCATACGATGTTTAGATATTACTACAGTTTTACCTAGTAATCGATAACACTGTTGTGCTTCTTCCATGATTTGATTCTTTTGCGGATTATGCCTCAGAATCTAGATGTTAATCAGTAAATTTTAGTTGACAAGCAATGTAGCTTGAGGATATAATATGTACTGTCGTCAAAACGACCTCAACTTAATGCGGCAGTGCTGGAATCGGCAGACAGGCACGTTTGAGGGGCGTGTGCGACGAGCGTATGGGTTCAAGTCCCATCTGCCGCACCATTTTAAGAGTTCCGAGTAATCGGGACTCTTCGTTTTATGTAGCCCATTAGGGCGTTTGTCGGTTTACTCGCAGACTAGGAGCTTGGCAATAATACCAACGTCATGGCACAGTTTTAATGGCAGGTATGCTACGAAGTGTAACACTTTTTTGTGTTTATTATTTATAAAAACATTTACATAAAAAGTAGAGCCAATGCAGGCACCAGCTCCACAAAAACTCTTGTGTTGATTCTGCGTGCATATTATACCACATCACCCTCACGATGGTCACCCTTGCCTTCGGCTAACAGTTCTTACTGCCAGGTCTGTAGCGGACTTCCACCGCCAAGCTATCGCCCATGCCAGGCGCACGTTAAAAGCACCCTGTTGGGTGCTTCAGCCTGTCAAAGAAAAGGAGTTTTCACGCAAG
>ENA-UOOM01002092-UOOM01002092.1-fermentation-metagenome-genome-assembly--contig:-NODE-2092-length-17242-cov-20.537674_pt1 | contig 17242 bp, 16 predicted proteins | sample MGYA00245781_ERZ724031 | MGnify/ENA primary metagenome ERZ724031 (study PRJEB28704, sample SAMN03018317) | fermentation metagenome | biome: anthropogenic terrestrial biome; feature: soil... | reverse complement strand
GGTAATTAAACCTAGATGCTTTTTAAATATTTACTTTTTGGCCGCTATGATTTCTCGCAAAACTTGATTTTCATTTTGGATAGTCTGAAACTTGGAACTCTGTTTTTCGTATTGCTTCAAAAGTTTCAAACTAACTGGAACTTTTCTGTCTTTAAATTTTGGCTTGCAAAAAATTCCTCTTGGAATATCAAGAATGCTAAATTGCTTTTTAATTGGTTCGGGATGAGTGATTGAATGAAGCTCTTCTTCCAAAGTATTAGCATCTTCAATACTCAATACATCTGAAACAGTTTCATTAGTTTTTTCGTCTATCATGACAGCTATGACTTTTTTGGCACGGCCATCATATTGAAAATGTAATTTCATCAGTTATCTCCTTTTCGCTTAAATCTCAGTAACGAAGCCTTTTCTAAAAAATTGAAACAATCGTGATAGTTTTGTTTTAGCAAATAAATAAACATAACTAAGGGGGCTTTTCAATGTGGCTTTTCGGTAAAGATAAGCAAAACGATAAAACTAAAAAGGATGGTAGAACCAAAGATAAGGCAAAAGATAAGAAATCTGCAATCTCATCTGTTTCTAAAGATACCAAAAAAGTAGAAAAGAAAGATAAAAAGACTGCAACCACTAAGAAAACAGCCAAGAATGCTACAGATACTTTTAAGACAAAGGCAAATCCCAAAGCTAAAGCAAAACCAAAGGTAATTGCTAAATCTGTCAAAATTTCTTTTGTTGACGATAAAGGCAAAAGATTAGCTAATGACTTCTACTTTAAAGGAAAGATTGGCGAAAAAGTTCAAGCTAAAATCTTGCCATCTATAAAAGGCTATAAGTTAAGCTCAAGTATTGATACTGTTCCTGCTATTTCTGATAAACATCAATCGTGCAAGCTTACTTATAAGGAAAACAAGCTTAAGCTCTCTCTTCTTCCAGTTAATGCCAAGGGCAAATCAATTGATAAGAAGAAAGAAATTGAGATTTTAGCCGACAGCAAAATTGATCCAACCAAATACTTGAATATTAAGGGCTATAAATTGGTCAACAATACTTATACAGCTAAAGATGGCGACAGCGAAATCAAAGTAGTTTATGAGCCATTGCAAGCAAAGCTTCATATTAAGTATGTCGATCATGATGGAAATCAACTTAGAAAATCTACTGAACTAGGCAAAACTGGTGAAGATTATAAGGTAGTGCCTGAAAATGATATTCCTGGTTATACCGTTGATAAGGATCAAAAGAAATTAACGGGTACTTATGCTCCAGGTGTCAACAATGTTGAAATCACCTGCACGCCTATTGAATCCAAGATTGTCATTGCCTACTTGGATGAACGTGGCAACAGTCTTCATGAGCCAACCACCAAATCCGGTGCTTACCACAGCAAATATGAGATCACTAAAGCCGATTTACCGGAAATCAAAGGTTACAATTTAACCAGTTCATTAACTGAAATGAAAGGCAGATTTGGTTTAGAAACCAAGCCATTTAGTCTTAGATATGAAAAGGCAACTGTTGAAATTCATATTAAGTATTGGTTTGACGAAGATCATACCACTTCAGTCAAAGAAGATGATGTACTTTCGGGCTATTATGGCGACAAATATGGCTTTAATGTGTCTGAAATTAATGGTTATGTAGCAGATAAAACCTTTATTGAAGGCAACTATGATCTTGAAACTAAAGAATACAATGTTGTTTATCAAAAGCAACCGGCCGTAGTAACTTTCAAATTATTGGATGAATTAGGTCATCCAGTGAGTGAAAAGCCAATCATTAAAGAAGGCTTCTTTGGCGATTCAATCACTGTCGCTTTACCTGAAATTGATGGCTACACTCGTCCTGAAAAAGCGCTTGATTATGTCTTCAATGATTTAAAGAATACAGTTGTCGTCAACTACCAAGGCAAAGACAGCAAGGTCAATGTGAAATATATTGATTCTAAAACCAATAAGCCAATCTTTGAAACTTCTTTGCCAGGCATTGTAGGAACTGCATATAATTGTGATCCGCAACCGTTTAACGGATTTAAACTCGTTAAGGTACCTGCTAATGCTTCAGGTAAATTCACGGCCAAAGAACAAGAAGTTAAATTCTTATATGAATTAATTGATTGCGAAGTTGTAGTTCATTATTACGATACGGCCTTTATGTTCCTTGAAAATAAATCTGTTAAAGGCAAATTTGGAGATAAATACGATATTGCGACAGAATACAAAGCAGGCTATAAATTCAAATATGCTTCAGGTGATCTTAAAGGCACCTACAACCGTGATCGCATTGATATTAATTTGTACTTTGAGCCGACTAAGATTAGTTTCAACCTTTTGCCTGTTACCGCCAAAGGTGAAGCTATTGGCTTAAACTCGCAACTAATCATTTCAGGATTAGTAAATCAGCCATTTTCTGCTAACTTGCCTGAAATTCCTGGTTACATCCCTACCACTAATCAAATTAGCGGTATCTTGAAATCTGAGTACGACAAGAAAGCATTCAATATTGTTTATGACGCAGAAGTTCAACATGCTTACATTAGTTTTGTTTACAAAGACGGCTCTTTGGCAGGTCAATTCGCCTACCCTACTTTTGACTTGCAGGGACATACAGGAGAAGAAACTACTTACTCTGTTCCTCAAGTAGTTGGCTATAAGCCATCTAACGACAAGATCGAAGTTAAATTTGATACACACGAGCAAAACTTTGAAGTTGAATACACGGTTGAGAAGATTAACTACAAGATTATCTTTAATGATTTAAACGGCAATCAAGTTGGCACTATTGAAGATCAAACAGGTAGCTATGGCGATACCATTCAGCTTGATAACATCCCTGATGGCTATCACTTGCCTGAAAATTCACTTGGCAGCTTTGATTTAACAAGCGATACAACTTATATTATTTCTGTTGAACCGGACGAAATCTTGCTTAACCTTATTGGTATAGATGATAAAGGCAATGACTTGAAACTCAACCGTCAGGTATCAGGTAAATTCAATGAAACCGGCAAGTTTGAAGTTCCTCAAGTTGAAGGCTACACTACCGCAAGCCCTACGATGGATGTTAAATTTACCAAAGACAATGATCCGATCAAGATTGAATACACTCCTGAACAGCACACGATCACCATTAGCTATATTTCTATTTCCGGTGATACGTTAGCGCCTAAGAGAGTTATCGAGACTGCATATCAAGAGCCTTATTCTATTGAAGCAATTGATATTCCAGGAAAACATGTATTAGAAAATCAGAAACGTTCTGGTGTCGTGGGGATGCAAGATCTTGAATTTGCATTTGTTTACCAAGACGGAGACAACAATTTTGATGATTCAGTTACAGACTTAGATACTTTAATTGCTAATAATGGAGTGGCTGAAAAGCCTGCTAAAGCTGATCCTGAACAAATCCAGGTAGTTCCGGCTAACTCTGTTAATAGTAATATCAAAACCACTCCTTTAGCTTCTAAAGCATTAAAAGAAAAAAATAATCGAAATCTTTTGATTTAAAAATAATAAAAGACCTAACTCTGACATATTGTCAGAATTAAGTCTTTTTTATTTCACTACAATTTTTGATGAGAGGAGAAAAAATTTGAATGTCTAAAATTTATAGTGAATCATATTCTTATATTCCGAAACCAATTCTTTGTTCTTTTGATCGCCTCCATCTAAGTTTGCTGAGTAGAATACTGGAGCATCTTTATGAGTTTTATCAATAAATTTTTGACTAGCTTCAGTAATAATTTCATTTAGAATTGCTGCTCCAATTACTGTTGAAGTTGGGCCAACTTTTTGTGGACTACCCTTCAATTGAACATCTGCGTCACCAATAGTTCCATGATTATCCAAGACAATATCAGAAAGTTCGAATAATCTCTTACCTGAAGAATGCCTGCTGGTGACAGATTTAGAATATTCAAGATTGGTTAGTCCAATAATTTTAACGCCATGTTTTTTAGCATATAAAGCAAGATCAATAATTACCGGATTTCTACCAGACACGGAATGTAATATTAGAATATCGTTAGGCTTAAAGCTAATAGTTTTACCTAATTGTGTCCCATATCCTTCTAAACGTTCCATATCGCTAGTAAATGTAATAGGCTGACGATCTAGCATTACTTCTCTGCCAAATATGGCATTAATAGTAATCATTCCACCTGCACGATAATACATTTCTTGTGCTAAAATACCTGCATGACTAGCGCCAAAGATATAAATTGAATTTTTATTTTCGTTAGCTTTTTCAATTAAATCAACAGCTTGCTGTATTTCCTTTTTGTCTTTGTCCTTGACTATATTTAATATTTTTTGAATGTCATCTATGTATTCGTACATGCTATATCATCCCAATCAAGGAAGAAATTCCTCTACTAATCATGGTCCATAATGACAAGTCATTACCACCAAAGATAAGAATCCAGTTCTTAATAGTTCCACTTGTTAAAACAGCGGAGAATCCGACTAATGCGACCATAAAGATTGATGCAACAGCTGTACCAATAATGGCCCCACGTACACCACCTTGTCCTTCACCGACAATTGATGCACCACCACATTCAAAGAAGCTGGTAATTACAAGAGGTACAAGTAAGATACCAAATGCATTAGTTGCATTACAAATAATTACTAAAATTGTTGAAGTTACAAATGCTGAGATAAAGCCGATGATAACTGCATTTGGTTTGTAGTTGAACAAAATAGGAACATCAAAAGCTGGCTTGGCATTTGGAACAATCTTTTCTGAAATACCTTGAAAGGCTGGAATAATTTGGTTGATAAGTAATCTAACTCCGTAAAGCAAGATTAAAAGTCCACCACCAAAATTAAGTCCGGCATCAAGTGATACTGTAAATAAGTTGCTACCTTTAGTTACCAATGCAGGTGCAAATGATCCGACAATTAAGTTAACAACAAACATTACAAGACCACCACTGACAGAAATATCACGGAAGAATGATAAACTTTGTGGTACTTTAATGTCTTCAGTAGAGTGGGCTTTATTGCCTAAATGTTTAGCAACAAAACCAGAAATTAAACCCAAAATTGTAAATGGGTGTCCAATTAAAAATGAATCATCACCAGTTGCTGCCCAAACATATTTACGAATAACCCAAGGCGCAAATGAGAAGTACAATGCTGAAAGGATTGCACTAACAATGATCAATACAGGACCTCTAAGTCCACCTTCAACACCACCGGCTACAATTACGAATGGAACCCACCATAACATGTGACCAGTTAAGAAAATTGATTTAACAGGAGTAAATCTAGCAATTAAAACATGAATTACTAATGCTAAAAACATTGCCATACCAACAGCACCACCATAATCAGCGGTGAAAGTAATATCAGACAATCCCTTAGCAACACGAATTCCCATTTTGGCTTGGACAGCAGTGTTAATGTTCGATACAACACCGGTTAACATATTTACACCAGCAGTTAAAATGACCATACCAAAAGCTGCGCTAAATGTTCCTTTTACAATTTCAGCAAATGGCTTCTTTTGTACGATTAATCCGATCATCGCAATTAATCCCAAAAGTACAGGCGGATTTTGCAAAATACCTTGCGAGATAAAATTAAATATTCCTTGAACGATAGCCATAATTAATTACGCCTTCTTACTATCTAAATACTTTTGTAATGCAGTTTTAACTTCTTCTTTATCCATGAATTTCTTAATTGGAATAACTGGATTATCGGTTGACTCTTTTAAATCTGGAGCTAATTCTGCACTAGTAAAGTAAACATCTGCCTTAGTTGCCTTTGCTGTTGCAATATCTGTATTAGAGACGTCAGCATCAAGGTTTAGCTCTTTTACGACTTTATCAAGAGTCATTTTTAGAACCATTGAGCTTCCAACTCCAAATCCACAAACTGCTAATATTTTCATTATTCTTACCTTCCTTCTTTGAAGATCTCTAGAATTTTCTCTTTATTTCCTTCTAAAATTGTTTGATATGCTTTATCATCCATAAAGATTTTCATTATCTTTTGTAGACTTGATAAATGACTTGTATTATCTACTGCTGCCATAACAAGAAAGATCTTTACTGGCTTGCCTTCTAAATCAACCGGTTTTTTGACTATTAACAGACTCATTCCCATTTGGTTAACACCCACGCCTGGCCTTGCATGCATTAATGCAAAGTAATCAGTGAGCACCATATAGGGACCATTCTGTTTCACACTTTCAATCATGTTATTTACATAGATTGTTGAAATTTTGTTTTCTTTTAGTAAAGGCTTACTTGCTAATTTAATAGCTTCTTTCCAATCTTTACATGTTTCAGTAACTTGAATGTTGTTCTCATCAACCAATGGTTTTTCTGTATTAAGCAAATTCCATCATCTCCTTCTTAAACCATTCTTTATCTTCTATGCCTTTCATTATTATTTCCATAAAAGGCTCAACTAGTTTTCTATCTTTCGAAGTAATCATCAATAAACAAACCACATTGGTCTTATTGTTTCCCCATTTTATCGGTTTATTCAATATGCTTACTGCCAAGCAACTATGACTTAATTTTTTTGGATCACCATGAGGTATTACGAAGCCATTTCCTAAATATGTTGATTGAAGTTGCTCTCTTTGGTTTATTGAGACTAAATATTTTTCTTTTTCTTCATCATTTTTCCAATCATTCAAAGCGAGCAGCTCTGATAAAACTTCTTCTTTATCACTAGCTTGACTATTTATAATAATATTTCCATTTAATAAAGACTTTAATCGTTCTGTTGATGGTAGCTGAGATTTATTCTTTTTAGCTACTGTCATTGTTGTGTCGACGTATTTATCAACCACGTTCTTCATATCATCCTTTGTTAAAAGTGGAGACACTTTAACAACAGGAACAGATAACTGCGGTAATGGTATAGTCGATACAACTAAATTAGCGTCATCTAAACTTCGATTATTTATGTCAAGTAAAGATACAGTATCAACAATTGAATTTACGGGTAGTATTCTTCGTAATTGTGCTAAAGCTAATGAACTTGTTCCAATACCATGAGGACAAACAAATAAGATTTTTTTATCTGCTTTATTTCTTTCTAACGCAGCTTGAAAATGAATAGTAATAAAAGCAACCTCATCATCAGAAATTTGTAAATGATTATCATTGCCAAAATTATTTAAGTAATACCACACAACTCCATAAGTTTTAGAATAACTATTTTTTATTTCTTCTTTTAGTGGATTAATAATCGTAGTATGTGTCTTTAATCGCAACATCATCTGATAGAAATGAATAGTTAAATCATTTTGTAATTGTGGATCAGAAATAGAACCCATCTTTAGTGCATTTTGAACATCAAAGATAAATTTATTTACTTTTTCTTTCACATTATTGGGGATGTTTTCATACTGAACAAAAAAGTTTATATCGCTTCCTAAAATCAAATAGGCTAAACATTTTAGTTCATCACTCGAAAAAGTATAGATTGATTCATTCTGAATCGACTGAATTATCTCATTACATAATGGATAATCCTTTAATTGATCGTATTCGGCTAAATTATTACTATCATTAAAGACAACATGATGTCCATTTCTACCTCGCTGAATTAAAATAGTTATAGTTAAAACTATGTTTTTTAGATAAATATCTGGTGTATCAAACTTTAACGATATTTCTTGATCAGAAATAATTTTTTTAATTTTAGATAATAATTTTTGATCAAGAAACAAATTAATGATATCGTCTTTTTTACTATCTTTTTCTATTCTAGAAATAGCTCTCTTGATGACCTCTTGCTTTTTTACTTCACTACATTCGATAAACGTACCTGAATTATCATATTTTAGAGGAACATCATCTTCTGCTAGCAGGCTTTTAATATAGGTGATGTCATTGGCTATGCTACTCCTCGCTACAAAGTAGTCTTGTGCCAAATGCTGATAACTTAAATGTTCCCCGTCCAACAATCGAACTAATATTAAATATTTTCTAGTTTTGCTATTCGGGATATTTGTTTTCATTTAAATCATCACCCCTCTCATTAATAAATATAAGATAGCGCTTACATTAATAGAAGAACATTATTTTAGTAAATTTTTCTTATTTTAATTGAACACCTGTTTTATCATTAATCCAAATTCACTTTAAAACTGTTATCATTTACGAAAGGTGGTGATGCTAAATGGCAAATTCATATCCAATGAGATATTACAGATCTTGGGATAGCAAGATAACCGTAGTCCAGGAGACAAGAGACGAAGTAGTTAAAGACCCTGAATACAGCACTAAACTAGTTACTAGATTCCAAGTCTCAAATACTCAGCAAACTATTAATGTCAAAACTAACTGGATTGATTATCCATTGCCTGAAAATACTTGTTTAGCATCCCTTCTGTTGAAGAAAATACCTGCTCTCAAGCAAATGGATTATTTTTTGCCATTAGTTGAACAATCATCAACACGCAGGAAACACGCTTTAACCTGTAGCACTTTGATTTTAAAAGACGGTAAAAGAATCAAACAGTACATGCCAATAGCTAGTACGATTCATGACTTTGATATTTATAAATCAATTCCATCTTCCTTTACAGTTTCAGATGGTGAACACATTTACTTGATTAAGCCTAGGGACGTGCTTGAAATCACTGAAGAATAAAGCATAATAAATATGTACGTTATACACGTTTATTATTTATATTTATCATACATGTCGATTGTCGATGTATACTGCACATTTTTTAAGAAACGTAACCTTATATAAATACAAGTTACAAAAGATTTTTACATAATTTGGTAATTAAGTATGGAAACAAAACAATTAGCAATTTTTCTTGATGTCTGTAAAACACAAAGTTTTTCTGAAACTAGCAGAAATATGTACATTACACGATCTGCCATTGTTCAACATATTAATAAATTAGAAAAATATTTGGGTGTTAAACTTTTCCATAGAAATTCTCACGGTGTTAAATTAACTGATGCGGGAAAAGCGTTAATTCCTCTTGCGCAAAATATGGTTGACACTAATGATTCTATTATTCAAACTATGCATAATTTTTCTCATACTATAACTATTGGAACCATTTATTTACAAAAGCCGAATCTGATAACGAAAATGTTAAATGATAAGCCAAAGTATGCAAAGAAAATTCAAATCAATTTCCAAGAATTGAATAATATTAAACAGATTAACAGTCAAATTGACATAATTGAATATTACGAAGTTACCAAATATTTAGATCAATCATTTAATTTTCTTAAATTAGAAGAAGAACCGATATTCATTGCTTTGCCACCTAATCATAAATTAGCAAGAAAAGATTCTATTGATCTAAAAGATTTAGAAGGTTATACTGTAGCAATCGAAAAATCAGGTGTATCCGTTATAGGAGATAAAGTAAAAGAAAAGCTTGAAAAATATCCTCAAATCAATTTAAAAAGCTATGGTATTTATAACTCCTCATTCTTTGCTACTGCACAGTACAATAACTATTTAATCTGTATCGCAAAAGGGATGGGAATTGATACAAAGCCTTATGTTTTGCGTCCATTAAATGTTTCAGAAAAAGCCCTTTATGGAATCTATTACCGAAAAAAGCCAAGCAATCTAGTCAAAGAATTTATCAAAAAATTCTAAAAAAATACTGTTCAGTATATTAACTGAACAGCTTTTTTATTTTTAAATATTTAAAATTCTGTCAATGTTGTATCTGTATGGGTTTTATCTGGATACTTCATTAAATCTGCTAGATTTGGAGCTTTTCCTTCTACTGCATCTTTAGCTCTCTTTACTACTAATGGTGCAATACCTTTATGAGTAAGAATGTAGAAATCATTATTTTCTAATCCCTTGAAGATTGTATCTGGAACTGTATCCATTGGTAAACCTGTAGTTAAGTCTTTAACAGCCATTTCTTGGCCCATCTTGAATGCTTTACTTTGATAATATGGATCTGTTTTATCTGTATATTTTGCTGGTCTATATTCTTCTGAGTGCATCAAATGAGTTTGAACGAATGCAGGAGTAAAGACATGAATATGGATCTTGTCTTGCTTATAGGCTTGCAAGTCATAGGCAACCGCTTCACTCATTCCTACTACAGCAAACTTGGTTGCGTAATAAGCTGGCATCCCTGGTGCAGTTAATAAACCGGCTGCTGAAGCGACATTAAGAATATCACCACCATTTTCTTGTTTCATCATAATTGGAATGACTTTTCTTAATGCATAAACTTGACTCATTAAATCAGCATGAAGAATCCATTCCCAATCTCTAGTTGGCAATTCCCAAATAGGACCTGGAACTGCAACACCAGCATCATTAACCAGTAAATCAATTTCACCGAATTGATCCATTGCTTTGTCAACTGCATCATAAATATTATTTTCTTCAGTTACATCAGCAACAATTTTTAAAACTTCAGTTGTTTTGCTTAACTCGTCAGTAACTTTATTTAATGCTTCTTCATCTTGATCAACTAAAACTAATTTCATGCCCCGACTAGCAGCTTTTTGGGCAATGGCTTTACCAAAGCCATGAGCCGAACCAGTAATAAAGGCAACCTTATTTTTAAATTCTTTCATAATAATGCCTCAAGTTTTTCAATAAATAATAATGAAGTTAATGTGCCTTGGTCATAAAGCTCATTGCTTTTTTAAGATCTGGAGCTTTACCATTTATGGCATCCTCTGCTCTACCAGTGATTAATGGATTCAATCCAGGGTGAGTAAGAATGTAGAATTTATTATCTTCAAGTCCTTTAAATACTATTTTGCCCATATTATCTAAAGGCATTCCTGTTGTAATTTCCTTAGTATTTAAAGCTAAGACTTTCTTAAAGGTCTCACTTTGATAATATGGATCATTTTTATCACTATATTTTTCAGGTCTATAATCCTCTGTGTGATCAAGATTTGTATGAACAAATGCTGGAGCAAATACATGCATATGAATCTTGTCTTGCTTATAAGCTTGCAAGTCATATGCGACAGCTTCTGTCATCCCCACAACACCGAACTTAGTTGAAACATACATTGGTGAACCTGCCGTTGACATTAAACCGGCCACAGAAGCAACATTCAAAACGTCTCCACCATTTTCCTGTTTCATCATAATAGGTAAAACTTTTCTCAAAGTGTAAACTTGGCTCATTAAATCTGCATGGAGAATCCATTCCCAATCTCTAGTTGGAACTTCCCAAATTGGACCACCAGTTGCTGCACCAGCATCGTTGATAAGCAGATCAATTTGTCCATATTTAGACATAACTTTTTCTATAGCATCATATACTTCTTGTTCTTCAGTTACATCTGCAATGAGTTCTAGAACTTCAATATTCTCATTTTTAAGCTTATTACAGAGTTCGGTTAAGGCTTTATCATCTTGATCAAGAAGAGCTAACTTCATACCTCTTGAAGCCGCTTCTTCTGCAAATTTCATACCAAAGCCGTGTGCAGCTCCGGTAATAAAGGCAACTTTATCTTTAAATTCTTTCATAATACTGCCTCGTTAAATTTATTTAAAATCTACTAATTCATCAAGTGAATATCTGGTAGTAGTAATTTCTGCTTCTGCCTTAGGATCATGTTTACCAATAGCAATTGCCATAACTGGAACATATTGTTTTGGATCAAGTCCCATTGTTTCAGCTGCTTTTCCAGCATCGTATCCAGCCATAGCATTAGTTTCGTATCCATGCTCACGTGCAATAAGCATAAATTGCATTGCAGCAAGTGAAGTATCAACCATAGAATCAGCTACTAACATTTGTTGTGGAGCTTTTTCATACAAAGGCATAAAGGTATTTAAAGCAGCATCCATAGCTTCTTTAGTTACTTTCTTTTCTTCATACATACTATGCCATAATTGACTGTACTTCTTATAAGCCAAGGTATTACCAAAGAATAATACAACTGCAGAGCTGTCATCAATTTGTGGGAAATTAAATTTCATAAAATATTGGTGAAGCTTTTCTCTACCCTCTTCTGTATCTACAACAACAAATTTCCAAGCTTGTAAGTTACATGCTGAAGGTGCCGTAATCGTTTCTTCAAGCATTTCCTTCATTTCTTCACGATCAATTTTTATTGATTTATCAAATCTACGAACTGAATGTCTTTCTGTCAAAATCTTATGAAAATCATTATTTACTAAAGTCATAATAGACCTCCTATTGGGTAATTGTTATCGCTTACATATATTATGATAATTGGTTTTTTATCACTCTGTGTTCTATTTTCTTGCTTTGCTGTTAAGCATTTACTTTACAGCAGGAAGCAAATTTTGTTATTGAGTCATCTAAAAAGTGATCAGATTAATATTGTTGATTTGTATATTTTTATCTGTTTATGTTTATCATATATGTCGATTGTTGATATACATTGTATATACTTATTAAGTAAAAAAGACTGATAGTTTACGCTTTTAACTCGTATGCTATCAATCTTTTAGTTTATATTTTTATAAGTTTCTTATTTCAAATAATTACAACTTTTACAACTTCTCATAATTTCTATTCTGCTTATTGAATTTTTTCGTCTACATTTAAGCTCAAATAAGTTTTCCTTAACCTTAAGGCAACTGATTTTAACAATCGGGAATATTCAATTCCTTTGCAATATAGCGACATTAATTCTGTTAAACCATTTAAGGTATCAGAGAATACTTCTTAATCATTAAATTTAAAAGGCCACGCATACAACATGTGTGGCCTTTTTTGGTAAAAATTAGCATTGCTGTAATACTGTTATTATAGTCTTTACTGCATCAAGCAGTCATGTTTAATATACATCTACGCTATACATGTTTATTCAATATGATCACTATACATGTTTATTGTGGTGTACAACCCAACAAAAAAACTATGAATACACTAATTCTCCGTTTTCATTTGCATGAATCACATTGCCTTTAAGCAATTGTTTTACGAAAGTTTTAGAAAAATGGAGAAATGCTAATTTTGGAAGTATGTAAGGATCCTCTTCATTTAATTTCTCCTTTACAGCTGAGTTATTATCCAAGAGTCCCAAAGCCTGTTCTCTTGTATCAAATGGCAACGTTATTAAGCCGTTTTGACTGATATTGCCTTTATTAAGTGTGTAATAGATAACTATCTGCCAAGCTAGCTTATCTTGCTTACTGATGCCGTCAGCTTCAAGATTTTTGTATATATCGGGATGCTCATTAAGAAATTGTTCAAAGAAAGCCTGTATCTTCGGCAATTCATCTTCTCCCGAATTTATTGGATCAGGATTTATCTTCTTTTGGAACTGTTCAATCTTTTCAATCGCTAATTGTTCCTGTCTTGCTTGACGTAGTTTCTCAGCCTTATCTTCATTAACTAAATTATCAAGGATAGCTTCATCTTCTGGATATAGCGGTAAATCATTCTTTCGAAACTCTTGTAGCATTTCCATCTTCTTAGGATTAATTTCCTGAGTTAGTTCATTATCTTGAATGTAGTTCCATTTATCTATTGGAAAACGCATCCTTTGATGATAGGACGACAGCAAATAATCAGTCCCACGATCAATCGTATGATTAATCTTATTAACCTGAGAAATCACTTTTGGAGGGATGTCTGCTTCTTGCTCAAGGTGATTTTTGCCAAACTTCTGAATATGACCATCATCTGAAGCCTTACAAGTAAAAAGATATTTTACATGCTTGCCGCAAGTACATACTAGCGGAGAAGCCATCGGATTATGTATATCGTAAAGCGGATATACTTCTTGCTTTATTAATTGCCAATATACTCCCTTTTGGTTGACGCTAGTTAGCAAAGCCGAGTTAATCTTGTATCTTTTATATTTCTCTATTGTTGCTTTTTGACTATTAGTCAGCTCACTTAAATATTGTTGACGTTCTTCTTTAGTTAAATATTCTAAGTTTTTTAGGTTACTCATTTTAATCACCAGTTTTATTACAGCATGAAAGGATAATTATTTATAATTTGCTTCTACATCTTAAAAAATTATCTTGTTAATGCAAACTTTAGTTCGTATAATAGTAATAAATACGCACAATAGTTCGCATATTGAAGGTGAAAAAGATGTACGATTACAAATATGAACCGCATAGGCTTATCTTCATGATAGACAACAAGAGCTTTTTTGCTTCTTGTGAAGCACTGAGAATGGGATTAAATCCAATGAAAGTATGTTTAGCAGTTATTTCAAGACAGGAAGGTGCTAATTGGGGATCTGGTCTAATTATGGCTGCTTCTCCCTTAGCTAAAAAGAAATACGGCTTGCACAACGTTATGAGAGCAAAAGACTTACCTGCTCCAAATAAAGCCCCTGATTTAAAGCTCATTGAACCGCACATGAATCTGTATATTAAACGTAGTATGCAGGTGTTAGATATTTTCAGAAAATATGCTGCAGACGAAGACATACACATGTATTCCATAGATGAAGGCATGATTGATATTACTAATTCTTGGAAGCTATTTGGTGACGATCCAATGTATGTTGGCAGAATGATTCAGAAAGATATTCATGATACTTTAGGTCTTTATACCACTTGTGGAATTGGTGAAAATCCTCTTTTAGCAAAATTAGCAATGGATATTCAGGCTAAGCATAGTCGTTCAATGATAGCCTATTGGCATTATCTTGATGTTCCCGACAAAATTTGGACTATTCCTAACCTAGAAGACGTATGGGGTATTAATACTCGGACGGCTGATCACTTAAGACGTATCGGCATAAAAAACATGTATGACTTAGCCCACACTGATCCGACAATATTAAAAAAAGAATTTGGCGTTATTGGTGAACAACTTTTTGCAGAAAGTTGGGGCGTTGATCGAAGTATTATTCGAGAAAAATACCATCCCAAAACTAAAAGCTACGGTAACTCCCAAGTGCTTTAGTACGACTATTACGAAGAAAAACAAATTAAAATAGTTATCCGTGAAATTGGAGAGCAAGTTGCGTCAAGAATTAGAGCGCATAATCAAAGAGCCGGAAAAGTGGGTTTATTTATTCGCTACTCTTTTGCAGAAGATTCATTCGTGGAAGGTAATTTTGGCTTCAATGTTCAACGTAAAATCACTCCAACTAATGTTAGTCACGACTTAGTTAAAGAGCTATACAGGCTATTTGACGAGCATTGGCACGGTGAAGCCGTCCGCTGTATTGGTGTCAATTATGGTCAATTATCTCCTGATAAAAGTATGCAGCTCAATATCATGGAAGACCCTGAATTACAAATTAAGCGTTACAAATTGGATCATGTGATTGATGATGTTAGAAAGAAATACGGTTTTTCAGCATTAGTGAAAGCTTCAAGCTTGGTTAAAGGTGCAACAGCAATTAAACGAAGCAACCTAGTTGGTGGTCACAACGGTGGAAATGCATATGAATAAAATAAAAGCATGTTTTGATAGTTCAAATTGAGCAAATCAAAACATGCTTTTTTTGACCGTCAAGTTTTTTGTAACTTGTTGATCATTAACACGCATTCATATTATATCTAATTTCAAATTTAGTTTTTGATTTATCTTTGTGTGTTTAAAACATTCTATGCATATTTTCTATACATCTTTCCTGCACATCAACATTGTGTATGTTGATTAAACATGTTTTGTAATTATGTTTAATGTTGATGTATATTGTAGATAAAGACTGTATATTATTTTTATATAAAAAAGCGAGTAATATCAAAGTATTACTCGTTTTTGTCATAGTCATAAGCTTCTGGATCTATATCTGGATGATACGGAAAATTAGGATTAAATTCTACCTCGTCTGGTTGCCTATTAATTCCATCTTTTATTTCCATATTTCTATGATCTTTTTTTGTCTCTTTAGCCCATGCTTCGTCAACCTTGGCATCAATAACTTTTCTAGGAACTTCTAAATTAGGCGTATTTAAACCTGTTAAATCTAATAAAACTTCTTCAGCAATAGTATCTTTTCTAGGAACATATGGCTTATCATTATTGAGTGTTTGATGAGCTAATTTCTTTTCTTTTCTAAACAAAATAGCTTCTAGCTCATTCAAGTCTTTCTTATCACCTGATTGTAAGACTCCTTGCTTATTTAAATCTTCATATAAAGTAACGAGTCCTTTAACCTGAGTAATACTGTATTGATTAACTTTCTTAAGCTCAGAACGAATGAAGACTTTAGACTCCTCTTTATCACCACCAAAGATCGTTTCAGGATGAGCATGCTTGTACAATTTTTCTGTCGTGCCAAGTCTTAGTTTTCGGTAATAATCGAATGCTCTAAATTTTTGTTTGGCTGTCATGTTCTTATTATTTCTAATGTTTAGAATCGCAATGGATTCATCTAAAAGCTGTGAATTGAAATCTTTTTTATCTCTGTCTTCAGGAATCCAGGTAAAACGATAGCCAACAATCTTTCCTTTTTCGTATATATCGTTGATAGCTAAATTAGCAAAAAATGGAGATAATTCCTCCAACGCTCTGTTCAGAACCCGTTGTCTAATATTACTTGTCTTGTAGGTTTTGGGAATATTAAAAAGTTCTCTGAAAGTTTTTAGATCAAAGTTTCGTACACCAGTAGTCCGATATTGTTTAAGTTCTCGATAAATTTTTTTAGTATAGTTACCCTTTAACGAAGTGTATTGTAACAATGAAAATCTTGTCCATTGTTCTAGTTGATTAAACAATATTTGAAATTCATCGTTAACTTGGATGACGCAATCAAATGTCTCAGGATCTAGTTGCGAACGGTGAAATAAATTACCTTGATGCAATATAGGGTGTCCAGTGGATTTATCATAAGTTTTATACTTAATAACTATTTTTAAGAACTTTGTCAAAGTGTCATTAATGTTTTTGATAAATGTTTTCTTAGAAACATGCTTGTTAAACCCAATCAATCTTTTCATTTCCTCAGGCGGAAACCTAACGATCCTGTTAGAGTTGCCATATAACTGAGCAATACAAGCATAGAACATATTGTTTTGGACTTCGGTAAATTCGTCCACATCACGAAAAAGATCCTGCGTATTAACATCATTTGACATTTTGACCATACTACTGGTCTTCTTTTGGTAGATCTCTTCTTCTGCAGTTTTATTTTTTTCAGGCATAGTAAATTCCTTGAATCACGTTCTTGATAACATTTGTTAATTATTCTGTTGTAAGTATAACATATACGTGGCCAAATGTTGCCATTTATTTTTAAACCACAATATGTTGTATTAAAGTGCCTGTTTTTTTTGCCTTCTCGGTATAGCTAAATATAAATAAATACGTGTGGTGCTAGTTAAATAAATTATTTATAAAAAAAGCCCAACAAAGT
>ENA-UOOM01002091-UOOM01002091.1-fermentation-metagenome-genome-assembly--contig:-NODE-2091-length-17246-cov-4.831598_pt1 | contig 17246 bp, 17 predicted proteins | sample MGYA00245781_ERZ724031 | MGnify/ENA primary metagenome ERZ724031 (study PRJEB28704, sample SAMN03018317) | fermentation metagenome | biome: anthropogenic terrestrial biome; feature: soil; material... | reverse complement strand
TTTCGCGCTGCTTCACGGTACTCGAAAAACATTACGCTTACTACAGGTAAGGGGGATTTAGTGATGCCAATTCTTTCTGCACATAATATTAAAAAGAGTTTCGGAGGCGTCGAAGTCCTCAAGGGTATATCCGTAGACGTTGACAAGGGCGAGGTGCTTACCGTCATAGGCCCGTCAGGTTCCGGAAAAAGCACGTTTTTAAGGTGCGCGGCACAGCTTGAAAGTATAGACTCGGGAGAAATAAAGATTTGCGGCGAAACGCTGGCCTCGAACAATGAGTCCGGGTGCGCCGTATATGCCGACAAGGCCGCGCGCAGCAGGATATCGCGGCATGTAGGCCTTGTTTTTCAAAATTTCAACCTTTTCCCCCATTTTTCAGTTTTAAGGAATATAACCGAAGCGCCAGTCCGCGTCCTCGGAAAAACTAAGGAGGAAGCCGAAAAAACCGCCATGGGGCTTTTGGAGAAGATGGAGCTGTCTGACAAAGCCGGCGCTTACCCGTGCCAGCTTTCGGGCGGCCAGCAGCAGCGCGTTTCCATAGCGCGCGCTCTTGCCATGAGCCCCGATATCCTTTTTTTCGACGAGCCTACGAGCGCCCTTGACCCGGAGCTTACGGGCGAGATACTCGAAGTAATACGCGCCCTTGCCGAAGAGCACATGACTATGGTAGTTGTTACGCACGAGATGTCTTTTGCACGCGGCGTGGCAGACAAGGTGGTCTTTATGGCCGACGGCACGGTGGTTGAGGAAGGCCCCCCGGAGCAGCTTTTCGGCAATACACAAAGCGAAAGGACAAAAGCCTTTTTGTCAAGGTACAACGCGGGCGGCTGAACCGGCTGTCCCTGCATGGGCCGGAGATATCCGGCCGTTTGCATTTTGGCCTTGCAAAAGGTTATTTTTTTGTTTATTATAATAAATGCGGTTTATTAAATATTCTATAAAGTTTTAATGCGGGGGGTTAAGAAATGCAGCTTGCTTTTTACGGAGCCGATAAAGAAGTGACCGGCAGCTGCCACTGTGTCGTTGCCTGCGGCAAAAAAATACTTGTTGACTGCGGGCTGCATCAGGGTGACGGTGACGAGAACAACGAAACTTTTCCGTTTGATGCCTCGAAGATTGACTGCGTTATAGTTACGCACGCGCATATAGACCACAGCGGCCGGCTGCCGCAGCTTGTAAAGGAAGGCTTCAAGGGTAAAATCTACGCTACAGGGGCAACGTGCGACCTTTTGTCCATTATGCTGCTTGACAGCGCGCATATACAGGAAATGGACGCCGTTTACGCAAACCGTAAAGGCGAAAGGGCCGGCCGCGCAAAAGTTGAGCCGCTTTATACGGTTGAGGATGCGCAGAAAACCCTGCCGCTGCTTGTACCGTGCGTTTACGGCGAGAAGAACAGCGTTTGCGGCGGGATAGAGTTCCGCATGGTTGACGCGGGGCACCTGCTCGGTTCGGCATCGGTTGAGATGTGGATAACAGAAAAGGGCAAAACGCAGAAAATCGTCTTTTCGGGCGACATAGGCAACCTTAACCAGCCGATAATACGCGACCCGCAGTACATAAAAGAAGCAGACTACGTCGTAATGGAATCAACGTACGGCAACAGGGAGCATGACCCTATAGCCAATTACGTTCCGCAGCTCGCGAAGGTTTTCGACGAAACGCTCGCGGCAGGAGGAAATGTAGTCATACCGAGCTTCGCGGTCGGGCGTACGCAGGAGATACTTTACTTCATAAGGGAAATGAAAGAACGGGGGCTTGTGAAAAGCATGCCGGACTTCCCCGTTTACGTCGACAGCCCGCTTGCAGCAAAGGCGACGCAGATATACGCCGGAAGGCTTGACGGCTACGCGGACGAAGAAACGGTGCGCGTCATCAAAAACGGCTTCAGGCCGATAGACTTTTCAAACCTGCATATATGCGAGAGCGTCGAGGAATCCATGGCGCTTAACAGCGGCGTGTCGCCGAAAGTAATCATCTCATCAAGCGGCATGTGCGAAGCCGGGCGGATACGCCACCACCTTAAGCATAACCTGTGGCGCGGCGAGTGCGCCGTTGTCTTCGTAGGGTACCAGGCGGAGGGGACGCTGGGGCGCATGCTTGTTGACGGCGTGAAAGAGGTTAAGCTTTTCGGTGAGGAAATAAAAGTACAGGCCAAAATATACAACTTTAAGGCGCTTTCCGGCCATGCCGACAGGAAAGGCCTTTTAAAGTGGATATCTTCTTTTACTCAGCCGCCGCGCCGTGTCTTCGTGGTACACGGCGAGCATGACATATGCGAGGGCTTTACATATGACCTTGACAAGCTCGGCTACAGCGCTTACGCGCCTGAGTTTTGCGCGGCTTTCGACATGGAAAGCAACAAGGTGATAGACGAAGGCGTGCCTTACAGGCGCAGACTGAAAAAATCGGCGCAGCGGCGTTCGTCGGCTTTCGTACGCCTGCAGGAGGCGGGCAGGCGCCTTCTGCTTGTTATACAGCATAATGAGGGCGGAGCCAACAAAGACCTCGCTAAGTTCGCCGGCCAGATAGATTTGCTTTGCGAAAAATGGGACAGGTAGCCCCATGGAGCTTCCCCCTTTGAAACCGCGCAAAAAATGAGCATATGTGGAACCTCATCCAGTAATTATATTTGATTGGAAAAATAGTTATAAAAAATCTGCTATAATTAATAAAAATGGTTTTGCCGGTTTTATATGTTTATTAGGGGGGCTCACCACGTATTTTAACGTAAACGAACTGCTTATTTCTCTTTCAATGACGCTTGACTTTGCCGAAAAGGGAATCCTGAGCAACAACACTAACCATGGTATGAGAGTTGCATATATAGCCGGCCGTATAGCGAAAGAACTGTCTATGACCGACGAAGATATTTTTGATTTGGTGTCGTATTCTCTTTTGCATGACAACGGCGTTATGAACGCGCGGCTGAAAAAAATAGGCTATAAAAACAGTTTTAAGATAGAAAACGACCCTGAGCACTGCATTCAAGGCGAGAAAAACATAAGCTCCTTCCCTTTCCTGCACAAAAAAGACAACGTCATCATGTACCACCACGAACGCTATGACGGCAGCGGCTTTTTCGGAGTGGAAGGGAGAAACATCCCCATGTACTCGCGCGTCATATCTTTGGCGGACATAGTCGCCATAAGGTACTCTATGGGCATGGACAGCGACTACATAGTTTCTTCCATTGCGGGCGAGGCGCGCATATATGACCCGGTAGTGCGCGAGTCGTTCAACAGCCTGAGCAGGCATGTCGAGTTTTGGCTCGGCATGGAGGATATGTTCGTTAAAGACTCCCTTATATCAATGCTGCCCAAAGTCAGCACAAGCATGGACTTCAGGCAGATAAGGAATATTTCGCAGATTTTCAGCCGGATAATAGATGCCAAGTCGCCGTTTACAGGCTCACATTCGCGCGGCATAAGCGAAAAGACAGGGTTTATATGCAGGTACTATGAGTTTGATGAAAAAACTTACTGGAAAATGCGCATAGCCGCCGACCTGCATGACCTCGGCAAGCTTGCCGTGCCCAATGAGATACTCGACAAGCCCGGCAAGCTTGACAGCAAAGAGTTCAGGGTAATACAGTCGCACCCTTTTTATACGAGAAAAGTAATAGGCATGATAAAAGGGTTTGAAGACATAACCGAGTGGGCTGCCAACCACCATGAAAAACTTGACGGCACAGGCTACCCGTACGGCTTTGACAAGGAAAGGCTGGACTTTAATTCGCGCATTTTGGCGTGCGTGGATATTTACCAGGCGCTTACGGAGGACAGGCCCTACCGTAAAGGAATGTCCCATAAAAAGGCAATCGACATTATGGCGGGCATGTCGGCGAACGGCCTCATAGAGGCAACTATAGTTGAGGATATGGACTCGATATTCAGAAATATGGCGTGACTTCTGCAGATGTCATTAATATAAAATATGTAAAATAATATAAATATAAACGCCGTAAATTAACTTATATGTTCGCCGCAGCAACGTTGATACATATAATGCAATAAAGGCCGCAGCCTGGTTCTTTTGGGGGGATAGCATGAAAAAGCCTTTTAAGCTGTTTACGGCGGTTTTATGTGCCGCGCTGGCACTGCCGGTCTGTTTCACAGGCTGTGGCCTTAAGCCGGCAGCCGGCGCTTCTCCGGCTGCATCCGTGCAGCCGGTTCCGTTTCCCACGGGCGTAAGCAGCGCGCGCAGCGGCAGCTCACATGCCTCAGGCGGTACAGCTTCGTCAGGCCCTGCTAAAGAAAAAAGCGCTGCCGGAACTTCGCTCAACGTTCTTGACAACTCGGTTTTCATAGGCGACTCGGTTACGCTTAAACTGCAGAAATATGTCGCTGCCCAGCGTAAGAAGGACGGGTCGTTTTTTGGCGGCGCAGAGTTCCTTACCGCGGGCGGCATGGGCAGCGGAAACGCGCTTGAGCCGCTCGGCAAAAGCTCGATACATCCTTACTTCAACGGTAAAAAGGCCATTCTTGAAGACAGCGTAAAGGCTATGGGCGCTAAGAGCGTATATATAATGCTCGGCATGAATGACATAGCAGTATACGGCATAGACGGCTCTGCGGAGAACCTCGAAAAACTCGTAAAAAGGATAATACGGAAAAATGAGGGAATTAAAGTATATATACAAAGCGTTACGCCTATCATTAAGGAGAAACAGAAAAGCACGCTTAATAATGAAAATATAGAAAAATACAACAACATTCTGCGGCAGCTGTGCAGCGGGCAAAGCTGGAGCTATGTAGACGTTGCATCCGTCGTGCGCGGCGAGGACGGCTCACTGAGGCCGGAGTACTGCAGCGACCCGGACGACCTGGGGATGCATTTTACAGACAATGCGTGCCAGGCATGGGTAAAGCTTCTTTTGAGTGACAGCGGCGCAAAGGGGTAGGTGTAAAATGAAAAAAATTCCGGTGCTTATTTTTTTGGTTTCCATGGTTATGTTATCGGCGTGCTCAGGCAGTACCGGGAAGAACGCTGACCTTGACTCAGTTATGGAAAAAATGAAAGGGAAGATAACAAATTCCGAGATGGAAGATATAAGCCCCGGCGACATGACTTCAAGCTACGGCCTAAAGCCTGACGACGTAAAGCAGTTTGCGGCGTATATCGACTCAACCGGCACAAAGGGCGACGAAATCGTACTCGTTGAAGCTGGCGGGTCTGAAGCAGCTGAAAGGATAAAAACAGACCTTGACAACAGGTACGGGCAAAAGGAAATTGAAATGAAGGATTACCTTCCCGCCGAGTACGCGGTACTTAAAAAGTGCAGTGTCGAGAGGTACGGAAATTATATAAGCATGATAGTGTCGCCGCAGTATGAGGAACTTGAGAAAATCTACAGGGACTCCTTTTCATGACACGGCCTTGTCAACGCCTGCCATTGTCACGTTTCAGCGCCGGAAGGGGGCGCTTGTCGTAAAGCGTGCAGAGCTGCATGGCCGGTATGGTCAGCAGAAACCATATTACTGAAAATTTCGGGCATATTTGGCCCATGATATTAAGCGGCATATCAGAGTAGTCCCAGACATCGAGCATTAAGACTTTATTTACCAAAATACCTATAATGAATTCAACAGAAGTTATTATTGCAGAGCCTGCAAGGCATTTTAAAGCGAGATGCATGCTTTTCATTCTGCCGTTGCAAACTTTGTTTATAAGGCAAAGGCAGACGCCGCCGGCTATTGCCATTGAGAAGTCGGTTTTTCCCCGGCAGATGATTTCCATAAGCGGATATATTGTTGCGCCTGACGCAAAAATGCACATGTTCTTTTTCATGTTTCCACCACCGTTCCACTTGAAAATTGTTCGCGAAACGGCGTTTTTTATACTTGGGAATATGTTTCAAAAATTGTTGAAACCATTTCCGCGCAGACATTGGAGGAGGAAATAATTGGTATCGCATCTTTACAGCATGGGGCTTTTCGGCATGGAAGCGTTTACAGTTGAAGTCGAGGCGGACATCTCATCAGGGCTGCCGTCCTTCGAGGTAGTCGGGCTTCCGGACGCGGCCGTTAAGGAGTCGCGTGACCGCGTAAGGTCGGCGATGAAAAACTGCGGCTTCGACTTCCCTTTAGGGCGCATAACCGTGAACCTTGCGCCGGCAGATAAAAGGAAAGAAGGGCCGGTGTACGACCTGCCGCTTTTTATGGCAGTGATGAAGGCGAGCGGGCAGCTTGGCGCTGAGCTTGACGGCAGCGTGTTCATAGGCGAACTTTCGCTTACAGGCGAAGTTAGGCCCGTAAGGGGTGTGCTCGCTATGGTTATAAACGCGAAAGAAGCGGGGTTCGAAAGGTTCTTTCTGCCTTACGGCAATGCCGCCGAAGGCTCTGTTGTGGACGGGATAGATGTTTATCCTGTCAAAAATGTCGGGCAGCTCCTGCGCCATTTGGACGGTCGGGAAAAAATACAGCCGGCGCAGCCCCAGGCTGCGTGTGAAGACGATACTGCCCCGATGCCGGATTTTTCTGAGGTGCGCGGCCAGTATGGGGCTAAAAGGGCTCTCGAAATAGCGGCCTCAGGAGGGCACAACGTCATGCTTATAGGGCCGCCGGGCTCAGGCAAGAGCATGCTTGCAAAGCGCCTGCCGTCGATACTTCCGGAAATGACTTTTGAAGAAACTATAGAAACAACAAAAATACATTCCATAGCCGGAGTTTTGCCGCCAGGTGTTTCGCTTATACGTAAGAGGCCGTTCAGGTCGCCGCATCATACGGTCTCTGCGGCAGGGCTTTCAGGCGGCGGCAGCGTGCCGCGCCCGGGAGAGATATCGCTTGCACACAACGGCGTGCTGTTTTTGGACGAGCTTCCGGAATTTTCACGCTCGGCGATGGAGGTCCTGCGCCAGCCCATAGAAAACGGCAGTGTCACCATATCGCGTGTGAGCGGCACTGTTTCATATCCGTGCTCTGTTATGTTTGTAGCGGCGATGAATCCGTGCCCGTGCGGGTACTTCGGCCACCCAACGCATAAGTGCACATGTTCACCGCAGGCGGTGTCGCGTTACCTGTCGCGCGTTTCGGGGCCGCTTTTAGACAGGCTCGACTTACATATAGAGGTGCCGCCGGTCGGCTTTGACGAGCTTGACTCAAACGAAGAGGCTGAAAGTTCCGCCGAAATAAGGAAACGAGTAAACGCCGCGCGCGCGGTACAAAATGAGCGCTTCAAAGGCACGGGCATAACGTGCAACGCGCGCATAACTCCGGACAGGCTGCACGAGTACTGCCGGCTTGACGAAAACGGGCGGGAACTGCTGAAAAATGCGTTCGAAAAAATGGGCCTTTCCGCAAGGGCGTATGACAGGATACTTAAGGTCTGCAGAACCATCGCTGACCTCGACAAAAGCAAAAACATAAAGACGCGCCACGTAGCCGAGGCGGTTCAGTACCGCAGCCTCGACAGAAAGTACTGGCTCAACGGCGGCAAGGCATAGGACGTCTTTTACTGGCGCGGAAAGCTTTTTATATTCCACTGTGTAAGCATTTGCTTAAAATAAGGCAAAAAGTACGCATGGCAGTTAAAAGTTAATAATTTAAAAAAATTATGTAATTGTATGGGCATAAACATACATATTTTTTCACCTTTTAAACACGCCTCCAAAGAGCAGAATATACACGGAGGTGTTTAAAAATGTATTTTAACTATTACAGCTGGTTCTTTGCCGGCGCATTGTTTATGCTTTACGGAGGCTCAAGGCTGTACCGCTACTTTTTATCGCTTCCGGACGAAACACAAAGGCAGATTATAGATGAAACCGGCGGCACGGGAAAAGAATTTTATGATAAAATAAGGGAAATGAAAGAAAAAGAATAACCCCCGCAGAGAACGGGGGCTGCATGTTTATTTTATTTTTATGACAGCCTTGTCTTGAAATCATCATACCCGAACTTGCGTATAACGTGAAAACCGCCGCTGCCGTGCAGGACTATCGCAGGCAGGTTCTCGCCGTTAAAGGTATTGTTTTTTACCATGGTATAGTGGGCCATGTCGCAGAAAACAAGCCTGTCACCTGAGTTAAGCTTATGCTTAAACGAATAGCTGCCTATTATATCGCCGGCAAGGCACGTCGGCCCCCCGAGCCGGTAAGTGTGGGCGTATTCGCCCGGCTTGCCGGCTCCGATTATTTCAGGACGGTAGGGCATCTCCAGCACGTCGGGCATATGGCACGCAGCCGAGGCGTCGAGCACGGCGGTTTCTATGCCGCTGTTTTCTGTTATGTCAAGTACGGTTGAAACGAGGAAACCCGTGTTGAGCGCCACGGCCTCGCCTGGTTCTAGGTAAACGTCAACGCCGTACTTTTCTTTTATATATTTTACGGAATTAATAAGCTTTTTCAGGCAGTAGCCTTTTTTAGTTATATGCTGGCCGCCGCCGAAGTTCACCCATTTCATATTTTTAAGGTACATTCCGAATTTATCGTCGAAAACGCGTACTGTCCTTTCGAGTACATCGGCCCCCTGCTCGCACATAGTGTGAAAGTGCAGCCCTTCTATGCCGCCCATGCCGTTGCCGCTGAAGTTTCGGGCTGTTATCCCGAGACGCGAGCCGGCGGCGCACGGGTTGTAAATTTCCGTCTGTATTTCGGAATACTCAGGGTTAACGCGCAGGCCGCAGCTTATCTTTTCAGAGCTGCCGGCTATTTTGGGCTTGAATTTTTCCCACTGCGCAAAAGAATTAAAAACGATGTGGTCGCAGTACCGCGTTATGCCGTCAAATTCGTCTTCCCTGTAAGCCGGTGAGTATATGTGCACTTCTTTGCCCATTTCCTCATACGCGAGCCTTGCCTCAAAGAGCGAGCTTGAGGCGGCGCCGCAAAGGTAGCGGCCGATGAGAGGGTATAATGAAAACATGGAAAAGGCTTTCTGTGCCAAAAGTATCTTACAGCCGGCTTCATCTTCGACATATTTTAATATTTTAAGGTTATCTTTAAGCAAATGCTCATCCACAACGTAGCACGGCGTAGGCGGGACGGAAAAATCTATATCATACATTTTGCGCCTCAGTCTATAAGGTCTGGTGAGAAGCTCTCGTGCCACGCAAGGCCGTTTTTGTTAAGGGCGTCCATGTACGGGTCCGGGTCAAGCTCTTCTACGTTAAAGACGCCGGGCTTTTTCCATTTGCCGGTAAGCACCATCATGGCTCCTATCATGGCGGGGACGCCGGCGGTGTAAGCAACGGCCTGCGAGCCGACTTCACGGTAGCACTCCTGATGGTCGCAGATATTGTAAAGGTAATAAGATTTTTCCCTGCCGCCCTTAACGCCGCGGAAAATGCAGCCTATGTTTGTTTTACCCTTTGTTTTTGGGCCGAGCGAAGCTGGGTCGGGAAGCACCGCTTTTAAAAACTGCAGCGGCACTATTTCCTGCCCGTTGTAGTTTATAGGTTCTATGGACGTCATGCCTGCGTCTTCAAGCGCGTGCAGGTGGTCGAGGTAGCTTTTTGAAAATGTCATAAAGAAGCGTATCCTTTTTATACCCTTTATATTTTTAGCGAGCGACTCAAGTTCTTCGTGGTGCAGCAGGTAAATATCCCTTTTGCCTATTTCAGGCAGGTCGTAAACACGCTTTACGGCCATAGGAGGGGTCTCTATAAACTTTCCGTTTTCAAAGTAGCTGCCGTTGGCGCTTATTTCACGGATATTTATTTCCGGGTTGAAATTGGTCGCAAACGGGCATCCGTTGTCACCCGCGTTTGCGTCAACTATATCTATGGAGTGTATTTCGTCAAACTGGTGCTTCTGTGCGTAAGCGGAAAAAACGCCCGTAACCCCAGGGTCAAAGCCGCTGCCGAGTATGGCGGTTATGCCGGCGGCTTTGAAGCGCTCGCGGTACGCCCACTGCCAGCTGTACTCGAAGTGGGCTGTTTCGGGCGGCTCGTAGTTTGCCGTGTCAACATAGTCTGTTTTGGTTTCAAGGCAGGCATCCATAATGGACAGGTCCTGGTACGGGAGTGCCACGTTTATAACTATATCCGGTTTAAAATCGTTTATAAGCACGGCGAGCTGCCCTGCGTTGTCGGCGTCCACTTTTGCGGCGCTTACTTTGGTTTTGCCGCCGCTTAGCTGGCCTTTAAGGTTTTCGCACTTTGAAAGCGTGCGGCTCGCTATACATATTTCCTCGAAAACGTCCGGGTTCATGCAGCACTTATGCGCCGTTACGCCTGCTACGGCACCGGCGCCGATTATCATTGCTTTTGCCATTTTAAGGATTCCTCCCCTTTATTTACTTTAATAATTTGTTTTCAGCCGTAAGTTTGCCATACGGATTTAATTATTTATAATATTTATATTTTACAGTAAGAATTTTCAGGAGAGCGCTAAAAGCAGCTCACGGAGCACTTTGCAAGCGGCCGCGGTTGAGCAGCCGCTTTGGTCGTAGACAGGAGACAGCTCCACTAAGTCGCAGCCGACTATGTTTAACCCGCACACCGTGAGGACGGCGTTTAAAAGTTCCGAAAAGCTTACGCCGCCGGCTTCGGGCGTTCCCGTGCCGGGAAAAACGGACGGGTCAAGCACGTCGAGGTCTATTGTAAAGTAAACAGGTTTGCCTTTTAACTTTTGGACGGTTTCGGGCAGCCCGTTAAAATTAAATTTATGTGTGCAAACATGGCTTTGCCCCCATAAAAATTCGCTCCTGTCGCCGGAACGTATGCCGAACTGGTGTATATGGCCGTCGCCGACAAGCTCCCATACGCGGCGCAGGACGCATGCGTGAGAAAGCTTTGCGCCGAGGTAATCGTCCCGCAGGTCGGTGTGAGCATCAAAATGTATGACGTACAGGCCGGGGAAGCGCTTTGCAACGGCCCGTACCGCGCCGAGCGTTACGAGGTGCTCGCCGCCTATCATGCACGGGCGCTTTTTGCCGTCAAGGATACGCTCCGTGAAGTTTTCTATTGCGCCGAGCGCCAGTGCCGTGTCGCCGAAGCAGAGTTCGAGGTCGCCGCCGTCAAAAACGTGCGCGTCGGCAAGGTCTTTGTTTTGGTACGGGCTGTACGTTTCGAGGCCGAAAGACTCGCTCCTCATAGTGGAGCTTGCAAAGCGGGTGCCCGGGCGGAACGAAGTTGTTGAGTCGAACGGCGCGCCGAAAACGACTGTTTCGGATTCTTCGTACCCGCAGTCGCAGCCTAAAAATGTTTCAACGTTTTTTTTCAACATCTTGCAGCAATTCCTTTACATAGTTTGGCAGCAGGAACGAACCTACGTGTATGCGCGTGTTGTAGTAACGCGTTTTAAGGCCGAGCGCGTTCCAGGCGTCTGCCTTAAGGTCTTCTACCGGGTGGTATTTTTTAGAGGCGAAGCCGAAAAGCCAGTGCCCCGACGAGTAAGTAGGTATGTGTGCCTGGTACACCCTGCTTATGGGGAACGACTCGACTATCCTTTTGTGCGCCCGCTGCATCGCTATCGCGTCGTTTTTGTAGAACGGGCTTTCCTGCTGGTTTACGAGTATGCCGTCCGCCTTAAGAGCGTTGCAGCAGTTGCCGTAAAATTCTTTCGTAAAAAGCCCCTCACCGGGTCCGAACGGGTCTGTAGAGTCAACTATGATGAGGTCGTACTCGCTGCGGCGCTCGCGAACGAACTTAAGGCCGTCCTCATAATATATTGACACGCGAGGGTCGCTTAGCCGGCACGCAGTCTGCGGCAGGTACCTGCGGCACGCGTCCACCACCATGCTGTCTATCTCCGCCACGTCTATATGCTTTACGGTTTTATACCGTGCAAGCTCTCTCACGGCGCCGCCGTCGCCGCCGCCTATGACGAGGACTTTTTCTATGGACGGGTTTACCGCCATAGGCACGTGGACTATCATCTCGTGGTAAATGAACTCGTCCTTTTCAGTCAGCATTATATAACCGTCGAGCGTAAGGAAACGCCCGAATTCGGGTGATTCAAAGATATCTATCCTTTGAAATTCACTTTCGGCGCAGTAAAGCTGCCTGTCGGTTTTTATAGAGAACCTGACGTTTTCAGTGTGCTTTTCCGTAAACCAAAGTTCCACTTTTACTGTCCTTTCAGCACGTTTATTTTTTCTATGCTGCTGTCCTGAGTGCCGGTCATAAAGCAGCCCTTTTCCTTTGCGTACATTATATACTCTACTATTTCGTCTGTTATTATTTCGCCGGGCGCGATTATCGGTATGCCAGGAGGGTAGCACATGACTGACTCGCCGCATATTTTACCGGAGCTTTCAGCAATGGGCAGAGGCGCTTTTTCGGCGTAAAAGGCTTCCTGCGGCGGCATGGCGACTTTTGGTTCTATATATTCGGATGTCAGCAGGCCCGACTTGTCACGCTTATAGCGGCGTTTTATTTCCGAAAGCGCTGCTATAAGGCGCTCGGCGTCAAGTTTTCTGTCGCCTATGGAAACGTAGGCGAGTATGTTGCCTATATCGCCGAACTCTATCTGTATATCGTACTCGTCGCGTAATATGTCATACACTTCTATGCCGGCAAGGCCTATGTCGAGCGTGTGTACCGAGAGCTTGGTCGTGTCGAAGCCGCATATGTCCCCGCCGTTTATAAGCTCTTTTGAAAAGGCGTAGTACCCGCCGATTTCGTTTATTTCACAGCGCAGGTACTCAGCCATGCGTATTACGGCGGCAAATATTTCTTTGCCGCGCAGTGCGAGGTTCCTGCGTGAAATGTCGAGCGACGACATCAAAAGGTACGAGCCGCTTGTCGTCTGCGTAAGGTTTATTATCTGGCGCACGTAGCTTTCGTCAACGGACTTGCCCGTAAGCAGCACGGAGCTTTGGGTAAGCGAGCCGCCGGACTTGTGCATGCTGACGGCGGCCATGTCCGCCCCTGAGAGCATGGCTGCCGGCGGAAGTCCGGCGCCAAAGTAAAAGTGCGTGCCGTGCGCCTCGTCGGCAAGCACGAGCATGCCGTTTTTATGCGCAAGTTCTATTATACTTTTTATATCGCTGCATATGCCGTAATATGTGGGGTTGTTTACGAACACGGCTTTCGCGCCGGGGTTGGCCTTTATTGCCGCCTCGACGTTTTTAAGTGACATGCCGAGGGAGATGCCGAGCTTTTTGTCTATGCCAGGGTTAACGTAGACGGGTACTGCGCCGCAGAGTATGAGCGCGTTTATGGCGCTTTTATGTACGTTGCGCGGCATGATTATCTTGTCGCCTTTTTTGCAGACCGACATTATCATGGCCTGCACGGCGCTCGTTGTGCCGCCTACCATAAAAAAGGCGTGGTTAGCGCCGAAAGCGGAGGCGCAGAGCGCTTCCGCTTCGCTTATAACCGAAACCGGGTGGCAGAGGTTGTCGAGCGGCTTCATGGAGTTTACGTCGGCTGAAAGGCACTTTTCACCTAAAAAGCCTACAAGCTCCGGATTTCCGCGCCCGCGTTTGTGGCCGGGAACGTCGAACGGGACTATGCGCATTGACTGGAATTTTTGCAGCGCCTCCAAAAGGGGGGCGCGCTCCTGCGAAAGCTTCAATCCTTGTCACCTCCGCTGTCGTAGACGTTTTCGCCGCTGAATATTTCTATCATTTCACGCCTGAGGCTTTCGCCTATGGCGAGCCTGCGCTTTGGCGGCAGCTCATACACGTCGGTGTTGAAAAGGTAGTTCTGCAGGTCGATTTCCTTTATGAGCATTTTAGTATGGAACATATTTGCCTGGTAGACGTTGATGTCAACCGCATCATATTTTTTAAGCGTTTTGCTGTCTATATAGTCCTGTATGGACGTTATGTCATGGTCTATAAAGAGCTTTTTGCCGTTTATGTCGCGTGTGAAACCGCGCACGCGGTAGTCCATGACTATGATGTCGGAGTCAAAGCTGCCTATGAGGTAGTTTAAGGTGTCGAGCGGCGTTATCTCGCCGCACGTGGAGATATCTATATCAACGCGGAAAGTCGCGATGGCGTTGTCCGGGTGGTACTCGGGGTACGTGTGCACGGTAACGTGGCTTTTGTCGAGGTGGCCGAGTATCTCGCCGCCGCGGCTTTTGAGCGCGGCTATATCGCCGAGGTTGCATGAAGCGTCTATCCTTTCATGCGGAAATGCCTGCTCCGCTATGAGGATATCCACGCTTGCACCCTGCGGGTCGTAGTCCTGCCGGCTTATGTTAAGCACCTGGGCGCCTATCATCTTTGTTACGCTGCACAGTATGTCCGTCAGCCTTTCGGAGTTGTACTGTTCATCTATATAAGCTATATAATCCCGCTGCTCGCGCTCGCTTTTTGCGTAGCAGACGTCATAAATGTTAAAACTGAGCGATTTGGTAAGGTTGTTGAACCCATAAAGCTTCAGTTTGTTTTTCAACCCTAACATCAAGCCTCCCCAAAGAAAATCCTGCGGCACACACCGCAGCCGCCATAATGTTATAATGCGCAAATAATCCTGTATTTCAAGAAAAAATAATATTAAAGCCGTAAATACTTAAAAATCCTAAGATGGCAATGTAAATACATGAAAAACCTTTGAAATCCTTTGCCGTACTCTGCTTGACGCAGCTGTGTGCGCGATAAAAGTCAATTTCTATTATATCCATAAAATCCTTTAAGTCAAGTAAAATAATATTTTTTTGTAAAACGATGCCGGCCTGCCGGCGCGGAACCCCGCTCTTAAGAGGCGGTGCGGGCCGTAAAACAGCCTTTTGCACCATTATAAAGTGTGAACGGGCGCGCGGCGCGGGGAATAGGATGTGTTTAGGCTCCCGCGGGAGCCGACTGCCATGCGAATTGCGCAGGAATGTAAACGGAGGTTATTTATTAATGCCTAATAAATTTATATTCAGTGATGCAAAAGATTCCAAAACACAGATGTACGGCTCCAACGGCGGAGCCTTGACGCCCCTCTCCGTAGACGGTACAGGGCAGATGAAAATGACTGTAACGGACACGTTAAACGTTACGGTTACAAATATACCGGGTGTCAGCGTACTTAACACGCCTGAGGTAAGCATAGCCAACACGCCGGGCGTCAGCGTGCTTAACACGCCCGAGGTGAGCATAGCGAATGTGCCGTCTGTACAGGTAGCGGGGGTCGCGGCGACAAGCGAATCGGTTGCCGTGACTACAGGCACGGGAGCCGCGCACGTTTTGGCCGAGGATACGTCCAAACAGCGTGAATATTCGTTTTATGTCAGCAACCTGAGCGAAACGGCCACTATGACGCTGGCACTGCAGATAGCCCCGGCAGACGAAGATACTTATTACGTCGGCGACGGCGCAACCGTGGCGCTGCCCCCGCAGTCCGCGACGGTGCTTGTTCCGCTTAAGTACCTCAGCTTTACGCGCCTTTCGTACGATACCGGTACGGAAACGGCGAATTTTATAGCTTACTATAACGCAAAGGTATAAAAACGGCGCGGCTCTTTGCCGGCCGCAGTAACGCACGAAAGGCTTAATGCGCGCCGTGCCGCCATGGCAGCGGTACGGCGCAGGTTTTAACGGGAAGTGAACAATATGCTGCTCAGCCTTTGCATGATAGTCAAAAATGAAGCCGATATCATATCGGGCTGTTTAAAAAGCGTAAAGGGCATAGCTGACGAAATGATAGTTGTAGACACCGGCTCTACTGACGGCACTGCCGCTTTAGCGGAAAATATGGGCGCTAAAGTATATAATTACGAATGGAATGACAGTTTTTCGGACGCAAGGAATTTTTCGCTTTCCAAAGCAAGCGGCGACTGGATACTCGTTATGGATGCGGACGATATACTTGAACCGTCAGACAGGGGAAAAGTCCTCGGCACCGTAAAAAACGCGCCTGCGGACGTTGACCTGTACTGCTTCAGGACGCTTTGCTACTCAGGGAAAGCCCCGTCTGCGGAAAACGTGCTTATAAACCTTAATATAAGGCTCATAAGGAACGGCAGGGGTTTCAGTTATAAAGGCCGCATACACGAGCAGGTCTGCCCCAGTGAAAGCAATAAGGGAAAGTATAAAATAGCCGCGGCTGATATACGCGTACACCATTACGGGTACCTCGACTGCTTTGTAAAGAAAAAAGATAAACGCGGGAGGAATATTGCCCTTATACAAAAAGAGCTTGACGAAGCGCCGGACGACGCGTTTATGCTTTTTAATATGGGAAACGAATACCTTACGCTCGGCATGCCGGAAAAGGCACTTTTGTACTACCGGCAAAGTTTTGAAAGGTTTGACCCCGCAGCCGGCTTTTCATCGTCCCTGCTCATAAGGATGGCGGCGGCGGACGGGTACCTGCACAGGTACGGCGATATAGTTGGGATTGCGGAGCTTGGTGCAAAGTATTATCCCGAACTGACGGACTTTGTATATATTATGGCGGACGCCTTCCTGCGGCTCGGAAAAACGCGCCGTGCTGAAAACCTGTTTAAAAAATGCGTAAAGATGGGGCCGGCTCCTTTGAACGCCAACGGCAGCGCCGGCACCGGAACTTTTAAGCCGCATTTTGCGCTCGGAGGGATATACCTTGCGGAGGGAAACCGCGGCAAAGCACTTTGGCATTACCGCAGAGCCGTAAAGTACTGCCCGTACTTTACGGCAGCGTATGCAGCCATGGCCGGCATATATACCGGGGAAAATATGCAGCCTGATAAAATAAGGAAAAAGCTCATGCGCGCCGCAGGCGGCACAGCTCAAAACACCGCGTTCCATATGATGCTTTCCGACATACTCTATGACAGGGGATTTTATGAGCAGGCCCTTAAGTCGGCAAAGCTCGCGGCAAAAGCATCGCCTGAGAACTGCGCCGCGTATTACAATGAGGGTGTGTGCCTGTTTTATATGGGAAAGTACAGGGAGGCTTACGCCGCGCTGCTCAAAGCGGGCGGCAGCGCGTTTGTAAGCAGGTCGGCGTTTTTTCGCATGCTGTGTACCATTTTGGACAGCGGCATAAAAAAGAGCGAAGGCGTATTTTTTGAAAAAAAAGCTCGACTTTCCGTATTACAGCGTGCTGGAAGCTTTCGCGCGCCTTTCTTACGGGCCTGAGAGCGATACGCTTTCAGACTGGTACGGAACGCCGGCAATATATGAAAAGGCAATCTTCGGCCTGCTCGAAGTGCTTTTGAGGGCCGGAAGGACAAAAGGTTTCCAAAAGGCGCTTTTGCTGCTGAACCTTATAACCGACGACACAGTACTGCTTTCGCTCGGCAAGCTTTACTACAAATACGGATATTACAGCCTTGCTTATAAAGAGCTTGAGCACTCTGTAAAGCTTACCGGCAAAATAGACGGGGAAGGTATAAAAATAATGAAAAACACGCTTGGGGCAGCGTGCGCCGCAGCCGAAAAGGC
>ENA-UOOM01002090-UOOM01002090.1-fermentation-metagenome-genome-assembly--contig:-NODE-2090-length-17247-cov-13.030537_pt1 | contig 17247 bp, 15 predicted proteins | sample MGYA00245781_ERZ724031 | MGnify/ENA primary metagenome ERZ724031 (study PRJEB28704, sample SAMN03018317) | fermentation metagenome | biome: anthropogenic terrestrial biome; feature: soil... | reverse complement strand
ACGTTGTCGCGCAGGTGCTCGTTGGCATCAAACCCGCGGAACTGCCCCGCATAGGGCCGCTGACGGCCGCCAAGCAAGTCGCGCAGAAACTTGCGGTACGCGTAAATGGGGGAGAGCACCAGCCCCCAATAGAACAGCGCCAGCGCGCCCATGGCGATGAACAGTGCCGTGGTGAGCCAGCGCGAGCGGATGACCAGGGAATAGACTAGCCCCGCCAGCAGCACGGCCTGCGCCAGCATCAGCCAGTTCAACCGCTGCTTGTATTGTTTGTCAATGTCGCTCAGGTGTTGCGGTGTGTACACGGCGAACCTCCTCATTAGATATGCGCATTTTAGCGCACCGCTGCCCCTTTGTCGAGTTGACAGGGCAATGCACGGCTGGCTATAATCATATGATGCCGCGCCGGCGGCGTGCTGGGCTATGCCCAAAGAGAATGAAACGAGGTAACTGATTGGCCTATTCCAAAGAGTTTGAAGAACTGAACGTCTCCATTGACATCCTCAAGGCGCTGGAGGCGATGGGCATCCATACCCCCACCACCGTGCAGAAGGAGACCATCCCGCCCATGATGGCGGGGCGCGACGTCATCGGCATTGCTCCCACCGGTACGGGCAAGACCATCGCCTTTGGCATCCCGATGCTGGAGTATATCAGCCTGACCGAGCAGCGCGTACAGGAAGTGGTGCTGGCCCCCACCCGCGAGCTGGCCATGCAAATCACGCAGGAGTTGACGTCGCTGGCACACTTTATCCCGCAGATTCGTATCGCCTCGCTGTATGGCGGGCAGCCCATCGCGCGCCAGCTGGCGCAACTCAAGCGCAAACCGCAGATTGTGGTGGCGACCCCCGGCCGTATGCTGGATTTGATGAACCGTGGCATGGTGCGCCTGGATCAGGTGCACACCATGGTGATTGACGAGGCCGACGAAATGCTCAAGATGGGCTTTGTGAAAGATGTGACCCGCATCATCGAGTCCGTGCCCCACACGCGCCAGTTGGTGATGTTCTCAGCCACCACCAATGCCGACGTGCAGACCATCTCCTGGAAGTATCAGCAGGAGCCCATCGAGATTTATGTAGAGGCCACCCAGGAGGACAAGCCCAAAATCACGCAGTACACCATCATCGTGCCGCGCGAGAGTAAGCTGGAGCGCCTGAGCTACCTGCTGGACAGCGATGAGTTCCGCCGGGTGATGGTCTTTACCAACACCAAGTATATGGCGCAGCGCGTGGCCGACAAGCTGCAAAAGCAGGGCTATCAGGCCGAGGCGCTGCATGGCGATATCCCGCAGAGCAAGCGCACCACCATCATGAACAACTTCAAGCGCGGCAAGTTCCCCATTCTGGTGTCCACCGACGTGGCCGCTCGCGGCATCGACGTGGATGATGTGGAGGCCGTCATCAACTACGACCTGCCCAACGAGAATGAGTATTATTTGCACCGCATCGGCCGCACCGGGCGCGCCAGGCGGCACGGCGTCTCCTTCACCATGATGAGCTATCAGGAGAGCGTGCGCATGAACGACATCCTCAAATACATCAAGACCACACCCATCGCGCTGCACTTTGATGCCGACGGCATTCTGCGCACCGAGGACAAGGAAGCGTTCTTCGACCACATTTAAATCTACGAAGCCTTGACGATGAAGCCGCCGATGACAGGCGGCTTTGGCGTATCTTACGATACCGCAAGATAGGGCGATGCAATGCCGGGCTATGCTATACTGATATTAATATGTAGTCGCTTGGGGGAAGGTATGGAGCATGTGCTGCTGGTGGAGGACGACGCGCATCTGCGCGATGGGCTGACCGAGCTGTTGACACGGGAAGGGATGCGCGTGACGGCGGCGGCTACTGCATCCCAGGCCGACAGGTTGATGGCGCAGGAGGCGTTTGACCTGGCGGTGCTGGATGTGGGCCTGCCGGATGGCGATGGGGTGAGCCTGTGCCGCCGCTGGCGGGACCGGGGGCAAGCCTTGCCGGTCCTGTTTCTCACCGCGCGCGATGAGGAGATGGACGTGGTACGCGGCCTGGAAGGGGGCGGTGACGACTATGTAGCCAAGCCGTTTCGCATGCTGGAGCTGCTATCCCGCATCCGCGCGCTGCTGCGCCGCGGGCAAAGCCAGCCCCGGCAGGTGGCCGGCCTGCATATAGACGCAGACCGTATGACGGTAACCGTGCATGATGAGCAGGTATTTCTGACGCCCACCGAGTATCGCATCCTCACCACATTGGCGCGCGGCGCCGGGCGCATCATCACCCGCGGCATGCTGCTTCAGCAGATATGGGACGAAGGCGGGCAATACATTGATGACAATACGCTGTCGGTGCATGTTAGCCGCCTGCGGGAGAAAATCGGCGCGCACCGTATCCGCACGGTGCGGGGGGTGGGGTACCAATGGGAGGAATAGCCGTATGGCTGCTGTTGGGATTGGCTGTGGCGCTGGGGGTAGCCCTAGTCATCATCGGCTATCGCCTGGTGCGCTTTCGGAGGGAGGTTGGGCAGCTGTCCCGGCGGGTGGAGCAATTTATCGCCTCCCCAAAGGCCCAGCCCCAGGTCAACCTGCGCGAGGACGCGCTGGCAGCGCTGGATAACAGCATCGCCGCGCTGCAAGGCCGCCTGCTGCACGTCTATTCGAGCCTAGACGCGCAAAGCAGGCACGGGCGGGACATGATTGTGGAGCTGTCTCACCAGCTCAAGACGCCGCTGGCCTCGCTTCGTCTGTACTGCGAGATGGACGCCTCGGCGCATGTTGATGAGCAGATTGAGCAGATTGAACGCATGGAGCGGATGATCGCGGCCCTGCTGCGGCTGGAGAAGCTGCGCGCTGGCGGCGTTGACTTTGCCATGCAGCTCTGCCAGCTGCACGTCGTGGCTCATGAGGTAATCGAGGGCTTTCGCCCGCTATACCCCAACAAGCAGTTGCTGCTATCGGGAGAGGCCACGATTCGCTGTGACGCGGCCCGCATGGGCGAGGCGATGGGCAACCTCATCAAGAATGCCTGTGCGCACACCGCCCGGAACGGCACGGTGTGGGTGCGGTTGTCGGCCGGGGAGACATCGGCCACCATCGAGGTGGAGGACGACGGCGGCGGCGTGCCGACGGAGGATTTGCCGCGGCTGTTTGAGCGGTTTTTCCGCAGCGCCCGCTCCAGCCAGCATGAGGGCACAGGCGTGGGCCTAAGCATCGCGCGGGCAATCATCCGCCTGCATCACGGCACCATCCAGGCGAGCAATGGCCCCAAAGGCCTGCGGGTTGTGGTCACCCTGCCGGACCTGCGCCACACCCTTAAGAAATCGTAAGACAGCCGTCACCCAATGGTAAGGCGTATGCGCTATGCTGATGTCATGGGAGGTGCGGATATGACCATTATGCGATGCGAGAACCTGAGCAAGACCTTTCAGACAGGCGAATATGCTGTGCACGCGGTGCGGGAGGTCAGCCTGGGCTTTGAGCCAGGCGGCTTCTGTGCCATCACCGGGCCCAGCGGCTCGGGCAAATCCACCTTGCTGCACATGCTGGGCGGGCTGGAATACCCCACCGGCGGCAAGGTGTATTATGAGGATGCCGATTTATATCAGTATAATGATAATCAGCTGTCGCTGCTCAGGCGGCGGCGCTTTGGCTTTGTGTTTCAGGCGTACAACCTGGTGCGGGAGCTGACGGCGTACGAAAACATCCTGCTGCCTGTGATGCTCGACAAAAAGCAGCCCGACAAGGTCTATATTGATCGCTTGGTGGAGATGCTGAACATTGGCGACCGGCTGAGCCACCTGCCGGGCGCGCTATCTGGCGGGCAGCAGCAGCGCATATCCATCGCGCGCGCGTTGGCCAACAAGCCGGCCATCCTGTTTGCCGATGAGCCGACCGGCAACCTGGACGGTGTGACAGGGCGCGAGGTGCTGGCTCTGCTGCGCCTGGTGGGGCAGGAGCTGGGCGTTTCGCTGGTGCTTGTGACACATGACCTGGGCATCGCCGAGCAGGCCGACCGCATCATCCGTCTGGAGGATGGGCGCGTGGCTTCGGACAGCGGGGCAAAATGACATGAACGGCAAATTGAGCATCAACCGCCTGGCCATGGGCAGCATCCGCGCGCGCAAAAAGCAATATGTATCGCTGTGGGTCGGCATTGTGCTAGCAGTGTTTTTTGTGTCAAGCCTGCTGCTGCTGGCGCAGAGCATCTATTTTTCCTTTCAGGACAGGTATCAGCAGCGGGCAGGCCGTCAGGATGCCATCCTGCGCGATGCTGAGCAGGCAGAACCCCAGCAGATGCTGGACAGCCGGTATGTGACCGCGGTGGGCAGCGTCTACGTCATAGGGGAGGAGGCCACCACCGGCTTTGCCATTGGATACTACGACGATACGGCGCAGGATATGCTATACCGCACGCTGCTGGAGGGCCGCCTGCCGGAAAAGCCGGGAGAGATTGCCCTGGAATACGGGCTGCTGCAAAAGATGCGGCTGGATGTGCCGTTAGGCCAGCCGCTGACCCTCACGGTAAAAACCCCGGCTGGCAACGCGAAATTCCTGCCGGATACAGTTAAAAAGACCTATACGCTGGTGGGCATTCTGAAACCGCAGGACTATGAAGGCTATGCCAGCTACTACAGCGAGGCTCATTACCTTCAAATGCCTGCCGCTTTGACAGCGCAGGATGAGCAAGTGGCGCCCGGTGGGCGGCCTGTGGAGCACCGCACCGTGGTGCTGGCGCCGCTGGTGGGTTTACTTGCCTTTGAAAAGATGGCCGGTGAAGCGTGGGGCGCGTACAACGTGTTATTCACACGCTACAACGTCTTGGACGCCAATCCGGAAAACATGGCCGCCTTCCTGATGACGGTGGCGGGCAGCCTGGGTGCCGCGCTCATCCTGGCCGCTTGTATGGGCATCGTCAACGCCTTCAGCGCCAGCCTGAATGAGCGCCGTCAGCAGATTGGCATGATGCGCGCTGTGGGTGCTACCTCCCGGCAAATCAGGCAAATCTTCGGGCGGGAGGCATTGCTGATGGCGCTGGTCAGTACCCCGGTTGCGATTGGCTTGGCGTGGCTTATGGTGCGCGGCATCACCGCGCTGACTGGGGGCGTCATCAAGTTTTACAGCGTATGGTGGTTTCTGCCGGCGGCGCTGGTGCTGTCGTTTGGGGTGGTCATGCTGGCAGCCGCGGCCCCGCTGCATAGGGCAGCCGGGGTATCGCCCATGCAGGCCATCCGGGAAACTTCCCTGCTGCGCGCCCGCAAGCGCCTGCGTGTAAAGCCCAGACAAACGTTTGACGTGCCGGCGCTGCTGGCTTCGCGTCATCTGCGGCTGTATCAATCCCGCCAGGCGGGCGTAAGCCTGCTGGTAGCGCTCAGCATGATCATCATCACCTTTGGCTGGCTGGGGGTGCGCGGCACCATGCATACCACCCCGGCAATCTATGATTACGAGATTAACCGCCCCATGTTCATCGGCGGTGGGATGATTGATGATTTTCCTCAACAGCGGCTGCTCAGCGAGGCGGATATGGCGCAGGTGATGGGCTTGCCCTATGTGAAACAGGTGCGCATGGTCAAACAGGTTAATGTGAATTTGCTGTTGGACAAGGTGACGCCCTATCTGGGGACCACCTCGTTCAATGGCTACCTCATTGGAGACGAGAAGGATGTTCCACCATGGTGGAACCGGGAACACTGGGCATATCAGCGCAAGGAATATAACACATTGCGCAGCGCCATGAATATGCAGCAGGAGCTGTTTACGACCACACTGACTGCGATTGACGAAGACTCTCTGAGAGCTTTGCAGCAGCGGGTCATTGCGGGCACCATGGACCTGCAGGCCATCAACGAGGGTCGCGATGTTCTGTTGGTCGCGCCCGACGCCATCTACCTGAACGTGGAGGTCACTCCGGATGGGAACGGTGTTGGCATAGATAGCACGACCACCCCAAAGGAGGGGCAGCAGTACGACCATGTGTATCACAATGATGTCTTCCGTGTGGGACAGGAAATCGACTTGCTGCGCCTGTTGCCTTCAGGCGAATCAGATTACGCTGGACGATGGATGCCTAAGCCGGAAACCGTGCGAAGTGCCCTGCGCAACCAAAGAACCGTGCGCATAGGCGCTATCCTGCGGGATGGATCGGGTGGTTTGTTTGGGGAAATCTATGGAACCGGAGAAATGGCGACCAGCCTGTCCGGCTTACAGGCGTTAGGGATGGACGATGTTGGATATCACAAAGTATCGCTGACCCTCAACCGGTCGCCGGGCGAGGAAGCGCGCAGCTTTCTGCATAATACCCTGGCCGATATTGCTTTGCGCGGCGATAACCTGCAACTCACCGATACCTTCCAGAGCGCAAGGGAGCAGCGGCAATGGACACTGGTGTTGTTTGCCACGCTGGGGGCGCTGGTACTGCTGTTCTTTGCCCTCAGCCTGAGCATGGTGAACAACGCGCTCACCAACCGCATCAAGTCCGACCGGCGGGCCATCGGCACCCTGCGCGCGGTGGGCGCGCCCCTGGGCGATATCCTATCCTCCTATCGACGGCAGGCGTATGCCATGCTGGGGTGGGGCGCAGGCCTTGGGCTGATGCTCAGCGTGGCCATTCTCCTTTGGATGAAGTGGCGCAACACCTATTTGCCGCAAGGGATATCCATCATTTGGCTGGTGGCCGCACAGGCTTTGTTTCTGGCGCTGCTGGCATTGGTGAGCGCGCTGGGCTTGCGCGGCCGCCTGCGGCAGGTGACCCGCGCCAGCATTGTGGACAATATCCGGGAGCTTTGAGGAATACATACAATGAAAAGATATATGCTGATGGTTTGCGTTGCTATGCTCGTGGCAAGCCTTGCGCCGGTGTTGGCGCAGCAAGAGCCTTTCACAATCGAAACCCGCAACGTGTACGAAAAAATGGCACGCCCTTACGCCCAAGGCTATCAACCGCTGGTAGAAGGACGCACGGCGCACATCGTGCTGCCACTACAGAGCGATGTAAGTGAAGGGGACATCACGGCCACGCTTGTGCCGGGTGATGCCGCGGCCTTTCCCGCCCCGATGGACGGCGCATTCAGCCAAGTGGTGGCGCGCCGCGAGGAGACCGTGGCCGGTGGAAAGGTGAACCTATACAAGGTGCACTTCAAACTGCCGCTGTACCGCGACCGGGTGAAGGGCGATTACACCTATGACGTCGTCATCGAGGGGAAGGATGCTGCCGGGGTGTCGCTTCGCCAGTTGTTCCCCGGCCTGCTGGTCATCCGGGATGGCTTACCCAATACAGAGGTCCCTGCGCTGTCGCTGACTGATGTGGCGGCCGACAAGGATTTGCTGGTGGGTGAAGAGGGGCTGCTTCGCATCACGGCGCGCAACCCCAGCACCAGCCAGATGATGCGGGACATCAGGCTGCGCTTTGTGGACGATAAGGGGGAGATATTGCCCCTAGTCTCCGACACCCTGCGCCTGGATGTGCTAAGGCCCGGTGAGGAGCGGGCGTTGTCGCTGCCCATGCGGGTGATATCCACGGCGTCGGCGCTTCCCCACGCCGTGGCACTATCCTGGGAGGTACGCTATGGGGAGGACAAGACGGCCAGTGGCGCTGAGCGCTTTACATTGCCCGTGTATCAGGAGGCGCGGCTGCGCTTTGGCGAGCCTGCGCTGCCCCGCAGCGTCATGCAGGGAGATATCGCCACCTTTGGCATGAATATCATGAACATGGGCCGCGGTGCCCTGCATAATGTGTTGCTTACGTTTGATTTGCCGGGCCTCTCCGGCGGCGGCAGCCTGCTGGTGGGCAAACTGGACCCGGGCGAGAGCAAGCAGGCCTCCGCCAACCTGCGTGCCGCCATGGACGCCCTGGGCCCGGTGGACGGCCGGGTAGACATCACCTACGAGGATGCCTACGGCAAACAGTACAGCCAACAGGTGCCGCTCACCACCCAGGTGGAGGAGAAAAAAACCGTGGTATTTGAGCCGACGGAGGACAAAGATGAGCAGCAGGGTATACCGCTGCGCGAAATCGTCGCCTGGTCAGCGGCGGGCGTGCTGTTGTTGGCGCTGCTCGTACAATCCATCCTTTTGCGCCGCCGCATCCGCACCCTGGAGGAGCGCGGGCTGTAGGGGCGAGGGGTGAGCGGTTAGCAGTTAGGGGTGAAAAACGGGAGCCATCTGCGCAGCGTGTGCGCGAATGGCTCCCGTTTTAATGTGATTTTTCTGTTGACAGCAGGAAAATATTAACAGCTCATAAGCGTATAACTCCTAACCGCTAACCGCTAACTCCTAACCTCTCACTGCTGTACCGCTGCCTGGAACGCGTCCAGAAATGCCTGGTTGCTCCAGGTGCCGCAGGCGATAAGGTTGCTGCCGCGCACCGCCATTTGCAGCACGATGCCGTTCTGATATTGGATGAGCAGCGCCTGGTCGCTGCCGCGGCTGGCAGCGCCCTGCCAGGAGGCACTGCCCGTCAGCGTGCTCATCAGGCTGCTCACCTGGCCGGGGTCGGTCACGGTGCCCACGCCGGATAGCTGCAGGCCGACAACCTGGCCCTGCAAGGTGCTGCCCAGGCCCTCACCGCCCGTCAGCGCGCTGCCGCTATAGGACACGCGCTGGAATACACGGGTGCGGCCATCCACCTCCGCGGCCACGGCGGTGCCATGCATGCCGCTAACGGCATAGACGGCTGTGCCTTGGGGCGCTACGTTGCTGAGCACCTGCTGGCCTTGGTCCAGCGCGGGCTCTTCTGTATACACCTCCACGGTGCCCAGCTGGCCGCCCAGCAGCCCGCCATCAATGTGCGAAGGGTTGCTTAGCAGCCGGTAATAGCCGCCATTCACCCGAATCAGGGGGAAGTTGCCGCCCGAGCCATTGGCCCACACGCCCTTATAGGTGGGTACGCCGCCGGAGGAATCCAGCGTGATGCTGCCGCGGGGCAAATCCCACGCGCTGAGCACGCCGCCCGCGGGCAGATTGCCGGCGACCTGGGTGTTGATGAGGGAGGTCTGTGTATCCCGATGCAGGAACAGGTTGATCCCGATGGCCCCGATGCCCAGCACAAACACCAGTGAGCAGGCCAGCGTCAGCGCGCGCCGCAGGGGAAAGCCTGTCTGCCGGAGACTGGGCCTGTGCTCCCCGCTAATGATGCGCTCATAGAGGGCCTGGTCGGCCTTCAGGCCACCCAGCGCCTCGTTTGCGATGTCAGGCAGTTTGTTGAGCTTATCCACCTGTCGTCTCCTCCTCCAACATGACCTTTAACTTCTTTCGTCCGCGGGACAATTGGCTGGCGATGGTACCGGCCGGTACCTCCAGCATGGCAGCGATGTCCTCGATGCCATAGCCCTGATAATAGAACAGAATAAACACCTCGCGCACCTCGGGGGGCAGGCCGTGAATGGCCTGCATCAGCGCTTCCTTTTCCAGCCGGTTGTCGATGTCATCATGGGCGGGCAGTATTTCCAGCTTTTTACTGCCCAGGATAACCCGCCTGGCCCAGGCGCTGCGCCACAGGTCGCGGCATAGGTTGAGCGCTACCTTCAGCAGCCAGGATTTTTCACTCCCGGCTTTCAGCACAGGCTGGTTCTCCATCAGGCGGATGAACACATCCTGCGTGACATCCTCAGCTTTGCCGCGGTCGCCCAGGTAGAAATAGCTGACGCGCAGCACGTCATCCGCGTACTGCCGGTACAGCGCCTCAACCTGCGTGGCGTAGTCCTCACCGTGGCTCACTCGCCCCTCCATCTACCGTGTCCACTATATAACGCACGACCCTGCGGGATGTTTGCATACACCTTGCGATGATTTTCGCAAATGCATGGTCATCCGCCTCAGTATAGGCAGGTCCTTCATACCCGTCAAGGCGGGAGGTGGTGGTCTGCTTGCTCAAATACGGCGGGATGGGTATAATTATTTGGTAAAATGAAACCAAGTGGAGGATGTTTGGACAATGTCGGGAAAACGTCGGGGCGTATCCGTGTTCAGAACCCTGGGCTCTTTGATATTCGCGGGCGCGGTGGCTGTCGGCCTGCTTTATTTGGGCGATATGGTGCTCAAGCGCATGTTCAATGCGACGGCCATGTCCATGCCGTACTACATCGTTTTCGCGCTGGTGGCGCTGGCGGTGTTTGTGCTGATGGTGTTTCCGGCCAACCGCCCCGGGCGCAGCATCAAAAACTTTCTGCGCTGGCTGCTGATTATCGTCTTGTCGCTGGGCATCGCGGTGGGCGGCATCGTGTGGAACCTGCAAAACGAAATGATGTACCAGACCGCGCACTATGACGCCGCCGACGAAGCAAAAGTGAAGGCGATGGCAGGCATGGAGGAAATCACCGTGTCTGACCGTGCCAGGCAGACCTATCACGGCTGGCTGTGGAAGAACGCGCCCGACCGCGCCGGGCTGGTCATCTACTTCGGCGGCAATGGCGAGTTCGCGGCCAGCTCCATGAGCAGCATCGCGGGCACCGCGCAAGCCGGTCAGTTGTTCAACGGCTACAATGTGCTGATGGTGGATAACCCAGGCTATGGACAAAGCCAGGGACAGCCCGGCGACGACAACATCTACCGCATGGCCTTGGCCGTGTGGGACCATATGGCTGCCCGCCCGGATGTAGACCCGCAGCGCATTGTGCTGGCCGGGTGGAGCCTGGGCACCGGTCCTGCCGCGCGCTTGGCCGCCGAAAAGGAGCCCGCCGGCTTGGTTCTGATGGCACCCTTCTATGACGGCCGGGAGCTGATTAATGGCGTGATGGATGCCAACATTCTGCCCAACTTTCTGGAGTTCCTGGTGCGCAACAAGTATCAGAACAAGCTGTACGCCAGGGAGACAGAGGCCAAAACGCTGGTTATCGGCGCCAAGAATGACCGCATGATTCCGGTGGAGCAGGCACAGCGCCTGGCCAAGGAATACCCCAACGGCACCTATCTGGAGGTCGACGGCAGCCACAGCGACGCCCGCTTTGGCCCCAACGCTTTGATGGCGATTGCGCAGTTTTTGCAGCAGGCCGCGGTGAAATAGCTGAACGACTATCCATCGCAAAGGCGCGCTCCGCTTCGGGGCGCGCCTTTGCAGTTTCTATGAGTTATTCGCTGCTGCCAAGCACCAGATCGCTTGCTTCCCGGACGGAGAAGGCGTCAAAATACGCGTTTTCCATGGGAATCCACTCGCGGAAGAATCGCTGGGCCATACGTTCCCCATTGCGCACCAGTATGCGCTTGATTTGCTCATCCGGGGGTACATCCAGAAATACCTTGAGGTCGTAATGGTCGCGCAGGTCGGGATGAAGGCTGTAGGCCCCTTCGATGATGGAGAGCGGCGCCGGGCTTGCCTGCACCGGGGCCAGGCTGTCGCGCTGGCAGTCGTACACATGGTAGGTGAAGGGTACGCCCTGGGACAGGGGGATTAATACCTCCCGCAAAAAGCGCTCCCTGTCCACATTGCCGCCGGGCTCGGCCAGACGCTCCGGGGTGCGCATTGTTGGCTGCAAAAAGAAATCGTCCATGTGGTACACGGCAGCTTCCGGATACAGCTCCTTCAGGCGCTTGGCCAGGGTGCTCTTGCCGCCGGCGCATGGGCCGTCGATGGCCACCAGCGGGGCGGTCACGCCCATCAGCGCGTCAATGGCCTCCAGCAGGGGATGCATCAGCGTTCCTCCCGGAAGTAGTTGATGCCGCACCCTGCGGGCTGCTGGTTTTCCCTGCGCATGCGGATGGACGAAATGACCAGCACCAGGCACGTCACCACAAACGGCAGCATGGAGAAGATGGCGCCGGGAATGTCGATGACCTCCTTGGGGATGTACAGACGCAGCACGCTCAGCGCGCCGAATATCAAAGCACCTAAGATGGCCTTCAACGGGCTCCAGGAGGAGAAGATGACCAGCGCCAGCGCAATCCAGCCCTGCCCGCCCACGATGTTGGGCTGCCAGTTGCCCACCGCGGTGACCAGAGAAATATACGCACCGCCCAGCCCGCAGATGCCGCCGCCCAGCAGAATGTGAATGTACTTGTACCGGCTCACGTTGATGCCAACCGCGTCCGCGGCAGCCGGGTTTTCACCGACCGAGCGCAGGTTGAGGCCCTGGCGCGTGCGGTTGAAGTACAGGCTCATGCCGATGGCAATGAGGATGACCAGATACGTGAGGATGGAGTGGCTGAAGAGCAGCCGACCAATCACCGGGATATCGCTCAGCGCGCCCATATCCAGCGGCAAAAGTGCCCGCTTGACACCATCGGCCACCACAACGGACCCAGCGGGGTAATTCTCCTTGAGCGATTCGCCGATGAAGTTGGCCACACCCGTGCCAAAGATGGTGAGTGTCAGGCCGGTCACGTTTTGATTGGCCTTGAGGGTGACGGTAATAAAGGCGTACAGGGCTGCCCCCGCCATGCCCGCCAGGAAGGCGAACAGCAGGGCCAATACTGCGCTTTCCATCAGAAAGGCAGCCAGGAAGCCGATGATGGCCCCCAGGTACATCATGCCCTCCACACCCAAGTTGAGGTTGCCGCTTTTTTCAATCAGTATCTCGCCCAGTGTGCCATACAGCAGCGGCACGCTGGCCAGAATGGCGGCGTAGAGGAACGCCAGCAGTTGGTCTAAGAAAGTCATGCGCGGGCCTCCTTCCTCAGGGCAATGCGGTAGCGGATAAAGAACTCGCTGCCCAGCACGAAGAACAGAATCACACCCTGCAGGATATCGGACATGGAGGCGGGGATGCGATACTCGGTCTGCATCATGCTGCATCCCTTTTGCAGCACACTAAACAGGAAGGACACGATGAGGATGCCCACCGGTGACAGCCGCGCCAGCCAGGCGACCGAGACCGCCGTAAACCCACGCCCATTGGCGACAGCATCCGTCAGCTGGCGGTCTGGCCCTGCCACCTGCAGCATGCCCACCAGGCCGCAGATACCGGCGCTGAGGAACATGGTGCGCATCACGATTTTTTTGACCGGCATACCGGCATAGCGGGCGGTCATCTCGTTCTCGCCCACCACGGTCAGCTCATATCCTTGCTTGGTGTGGCGCAGGTAGATGAACAGGAAGGCCACCATCACCAGCATCACAATCCACCCGATGTGCACATTGCCCACACCGGGGAAGGGCACCTCGGGCAGGCGCGCCTGCTTGGCGAAGCGGGGCATGGCGGCAAAGCCGCCCTGTGGGTCGCGCCAGGGGCCTTCACGCAGGTAGGTGATGAAGTACATCACGATGTAGTTGAGCATCAGCGTAAACAGCGTCTCATTGGTGCCAAAGCGTGTCTTAAAGTACGCGGGCACCAGTCCCCACAAGCCGCCTGCCACAATGGCGGCCAGCGCCATCACGATGAGCAGCATCCAGCGGGGCAGACCGTTGTGAAAATAGGCAAAATAGCTGGCCGCGATTGCGCCCGCGCAGATTTGTCCTTCCCCACCGATGTTCCAGAAACGCATTTTGAAGGCCAGCGCCACGCCCAGCGTCGCCAGGCACAGGGGAATCATCAGCTTGAGCGTTTCCTTTTGCATACCGGCGCTGCCCAAAGCACCGCGCAGCATGGTGCCGTATACGCTGAAGGGGTTGAGCCCCAGGAATAGCAGCAACAGACCGCCGATCATCAAGGCGCCCAGCACCGCCAACAGGCGGTAGGCCCAGGTGCGTGCGGGGGTCAGCTCGCCCCGCTGCACCACATGCAGGCGGTCAAACAAGGCAGCGCGGTTAGGCATAGGCATCCTCCTTGTCGGTGGTCAGCCCTGTCATCTTCATGCCCAGCAGCTGCTTGGTGGCAAACTTGCTATCCACAATGGCGGTCAGCCGCCCTGAGGACAGCACGGCAATGCGGTCGCAAAGGCTTAGCAGCACGTCCAAATCCTCCCCGATAAACAGCACGCCAACGCCCTTTTGTTTTTGCTCGTTGAGCATGTCGTAGATGCGCATGCTGGCCCCGATATCCAACCCGCGCACCGGGTAGGCGGTAATCAGCACGCGGGGGGAGAGGTTGATTTCCCGCCCCAGCAGCACCTTTTGTACGTTGCCGCCGGATAATTTGCGCACCGGGATGGTCAGGCTGGGGGTCGCGATATCCAGCCGCTGCACCATCTCCCGCGCCTCCTCCCGGGCCTCCTTGCGGCTGAGGAAGGCGCCGCTTTGGTCGCGGTAGCTTTTGAGCAGCAGGTTGTCGGGGATGTTCATGCTGCCCACCAGCCCCATGCCCAGGCGGTCCTCGGGGATAAAGGCCAGGGACACGCCGCGCTGGATGATTTCCCGCGGGCTGAGCCCGTCGATGCGCTTACCATCCAGTAGGATGCTGCCACCCGATACCTCCTGCAGCCCGGCGATGGCCTCGCACAGCGCCTTCTGACCGGAACCGGCCACGCCCGCGATGCCCAGTATCTCGCCCGCCCGCAGGGTGAAACTGACGTTTTGCAGTTCCTGATGCCCATCGGTGCCGGTGACGCACAGCTGGTGAATATCAAGAATCGTATCGCCCACCCGCGCCGGTACGCGCTGGATGTTCAAATCCACCCGTCGGCCCACCATCATCTCGGTCAGTACAAAGCGGTCCGCCTGCGCGGTTTCGATGGTGCCCACATTCTTGCCCTTGTGCAGCACCGCCACGCGGTCGGAGATGTCCATCACCTCCTCCAGCTTGTGGGTGATGATGACGATGGCACGGCCTTCCTGCTTCATCACGCGGAGAATATCAAACAGCGCCTCAATCTCCTGCGGGGTTAGCACGGCGGTGGGTTCATCCAAAATGAGGATGTCCGCGCCGCGGGTAAGCACCTTGAGGATTTCCACCGTCTGCTTTTCCGACACCGACATGTTATACACTTTTTTGTTGAGGTCTGCCTTCAACCCGAGCTTTTCACACACCGCGTCGGGCGACAAGCCGCCCTTGGCGCTGTGCCCGAGCAGTATATTCTCCCTCGCGCTGAACAAATCCACCAGCTTGAAATGCTGGTGAATCATGCCGATGCCAAGCGATATGGCGTCCTTGGGCGAGCGGATGCTGACGGGCTTGCCGCCGATTAAAATGCTGCCGGCGTCCGGCTGATAGATGCCCGACAGCATATTCATCAGCGTGGTTTTGCCCGACCCATTCTCGCCCAGCAAGGCCAGGATTTCACCGTGATGGACATCCAGGTCGATGCTATCGTTGGCGATGACCGGGCCAAAGGCCTTGGTCAGCCCGCGCAGGGAGATGGCAGTGGATGGCTCTGTCATGGCACTTCCTCTCAACTGATTGATGGGTCGATTATGCAGAAGATGGCGCGAAAAATCAAGATATAGAAAGGGGCTGCCGAATGAAAGCGGCAGCCCCTAAGCAGGAAAAGTTATTTCACCTCTACGCCTTTGATGAGCAGGTTGGTCATCAGGCCGCCGGTGATGTCGCCGTCGGCCAGGCTCTCGCCTTCCTTGACGACCAGTTCATCGGTGTTGCTGTAGATGGGGCCGGTGAAGACGTCCCACTCGCCGGAGACAATCTTGGCGCGGGCTTCCTCAATCTTTTCAGCGGTGCCTTCGGCCACATTCTTGGTCAAGGGGGAGATGTCCACCATGTTCTCCTTCAGCCCCAGGAAGTAGTTGACCGGCTGCCATTTGCCCTCAATGAGGTCCTGCACCTCGGCGGTGTAGACGCTGGACCAATGCCAGATGGGGGCGGTGAGGTGGGCGTTGGGGGCTTCGACGGACATGTCGGTGTTGTAGCCGCAGCCAAACTTGGCGGCTTCCTCAGCGGCGATTTGGGGCATGGCGCTGTCCACGTGCTGGGCGATGACGTCGCAGTCCAGCGACAGCAGGGCTTCGGCGGTCTGCTTCTCCAGCGTGGGGTCGCCCCAGGAGTTGATGTACTTCACATAGACCACAGCGTCCGGGTTGACGGACTGGATGCCCAGGGCAAAGGCGTTGATGCCGCCGTTGACCTCGGCGTTATCCGGCCATGCGGCCACATAACCCACCTTGTTGGTGGTGGTCTTCAGGCCGGCGGCGATACCGGCCAGATAACGGGCCTGATAGATGCGGCCAAAGTAGTTGTTGAAGTTGACGCCGTTGTTCTTGTAGCCCGAGCAATGGGAGAAAACGACCTCAGGGTATTCCTCGGCCAGCTCTTCCATGTAGTTCATATAGCCCCAGGAGTTGCCGAAAATGATGTGGCAGCCGGCGTCCACCAGCTCGCGCAGGGCATTCTCGCACTCAGAGTTCTCGGGCACGTTGAACTTGTACAGAATCTGCTCGTCGGTCAGGGCAAGCGTGGTCTTCATGCCTTCGATGCCGTTGTAATGGGCGCCGGTGAAACCGTCATCCTTGGGGCCGATGAACACGGCGCCAACCTTGAGTTCTTCCAGTTTGACAGGCGGGATGGCCGAGGCAGTTTCAGCCATGGCGGGCAGCAGGGCCAGGGTGAGCACCAGGGTCAGGATGATGGACCACGCTTTTTTAATCATAGTTTCCTCCAGACGATTATTTATTGCTGAACGGTGTCTTGGAACCGGATGTGCCCATCTCGTATTTCCTCAATCACCGCCAGTGACAGCAGGGGAATGCCCATCGCGCGGATTTTCTGTCCGCCGGGCTGGAATCCTTTTTCAATCGCGATACCCACGCCAATAAGCTGCGCCTGGGCACGCTTCAGAATGGCAATCAGCCCGCGCAGGGCTTCGCCGTTGGCCAGGAAATCATCCACAATCAGCACCTTGGCGCCTGCTGGGATGTAGCGCAGGTCCACCCGGATGTGGCATTCGTGCCCATGGGTGAAACTGTAGATTTTTTCCTCCGCCATGTCGCCGCTTTGATTGGCTGCGGGGGCTTTTTTGGCAAACACCACGGGTATGTCGCCCAACGCGTGCGCAGTAGCCAGGGCCAGGGCAATGCCCGAGGCCTCCACCGTCAGCACCAGGTCGGGCTTATCCCCGGCATAGCGCTGGGCAAAAGCTTGGCCCATCTCAAACAGCAGCCCGGTATCCAGCCGGTGGTTGAGGAAACTGTCAACCTTGACAATTTCACTGCCGATGCCACGGCCCTGGCTGCGGATTGCGTCGATGAGCGCCTGCATCTTACCCTCCAAAACACGAACATTAAAATGAAAACCAATTTGATTATACAGTTTTTAGGGCGCACTTGCAACAGGCAAAGTGGACATTGGATGTGAATGTTTGGGACAAATTGCGTTTCTCGCTATCCCGATATATAATGGACAACATCAATATTGGGAGGTTGACAGGCTGATGGCAGGAGGCCGCCGCTACAGACCAAGAAGGCGAACCGTATTCCGTGGAAGTACCGCGTTGCAGCGGCTGCTTCTGGTGGTCGC
>ENA-UOOM01002088-UOOM01002088.1-fermentation-metagenome-genome-assembly--contig:-NODE-2088-length-17267-cov-3.097316_pt1 | contig 17267 bp, 16 predicted proteins | sample MGYA00245781_ERZ724031 | MGnify/ENA primary metagenome ERZ724031 (study PRJEB28704, sample SAMN03018317) | fermentation metagenome | biome: anthropogenic terrestrial biome; feature: soil; material... | reverse complement strand
CACGACGCTCTTCCGATCTGTCGTGGGCGGCAACCTGGCTCGGATGAAGATCGAGGTCCGGGTCCGGGACCTGGAGCATTTCTACGCCATCGTGGCGAAGATCAACGCGGTCAAGGGAATGATTCAGGTTACCAGGGGGTGACGGGGCGTGCGGGCATTGGTTCAGAGAGTATCCTCTGCGAGCGTTTCGGTGCAGGGCACCGTGGTGGGGACGATCGGCCCGGGGCTCTGCATCTTTCTGGGCGTCGCCGAAACCGACGGTGCGGCTGAGGTGACGTGGATGGCCGATAAAATAGTCAACCTGCGAATCTTCGAGGACGGGCAGCAGAAGATGAACAACGCTCTGCTCGACATAAAAGGAGAAGCGCTCATCGTCTCCCAGTTCACGCTCTACGGGGACTGCCGCAAGGGTCGTCGCCCCTCCTTCTGTGCGGCCGCCGGGCCTGAACACGCCGAGGCGATCTACGAGCAGTTTAAACGTGCGATGGCGGAACGGGGCATCCCCGTCGCAAGCGGAACGTTCCAGGCCCACATGGTGGTGCAGATCGCCAACGACGGCCCCGTGACGATCTTCATTGAAAAAGAAGCCAAACACGATGAACAGGAGGCTCCGTCATGAGACACAAGCGCTTTCCGCTCGGCCCGCTCTGGACGAATACCTACCTGGTCTGGGACGATTCGGGGACGGGCTTTGTCGTCGACCCGGCGGCCGCCCTGGACGGGATCATGGATTTCATGAAGAGAGAGCATATCACCGTGGAGGCCGTCTTCCTCACCCACGGTCACCCCGATCACATCGGCGGCGTGCCTCAGGCCGTCGAACTCCTCACGAAAAAGGTGATCGTCTCCCGGCACGATGCCCCCATGGTCGAGTCCCCCAATCCGCAGGTCCTGGCGATGACGGGGTACGACTTCCCCGGGGTGCGCGGCCTGACGTACGTCGAAGGCGGCGAACGTATCGCCGTAGGCCGTATGAGCGTGGAGGTTATCGCGACGCCCGGCCACACGAAGGGTGGAACGTGCTATCTTGCGACCCAGGATCAGGACGCCCTGTTGCTCACCGGCGACACGCTCTTCGCCGGAAGCGTAGGGAGAACGGATCTTCCCGGAGGCGACTCCGCTGAGCTGGAGCGGTCCATCGAACGGCTCTCCGCTTTCCCCGATGGCCTGATGGTCCTTCCGGGGCACGGGCCGGAGTCGACCATAGGAGAGGAACGCAGGAGGAACCCCTTCTGGCCCGGCCGAGCCGGGGGCTGGTTGTAGTGCGCGTCGTATCTCTGCCCAAGGACGAACGGCCGAGGGAGCGGCTTCGGCGATGCGGAGCCGAGAGTCTGTCGGGGGCTGAACTTCTGGCGATCCTTCTCAGGACCGGAACCCGGAGCAAGGACGTGCTCGAGCTCGCAACGGAGGTTCTGGCCGCTTTCGGCGGCATAACGGGCCTTGCCAGGGCCGTGGAGAATGAGCTTATGGCCTTTCAGGGCCTCGGAGAGACGAAGGCGGCCGTCCTCATCACAGCGGTGGAGCTCGGCCGGCGGATGGCCGCTGAGCAGAGCGCCCAGCTTCCCGTCCCGGCGAAGGAGTCCTGGCAGAAAGCCGTCGCTTCCGTGGCAGCGGAGCTTGCCTCCGAAGAGCGGGAGTATATCGTGGCGCTCCATATCCGGAAAAACGGCTCCGTGATCACCATGGACCGGATCTCCTACGGAGGATTGGACGGAGCCTTTCTTGATGTAAAATATCTTCTGCGACGGGCGGTGCGGTTGGATTCCTCCGGCCTGGTCTTGATACATAACCACCCTGATGGGACAATGATACCAAGCGAAGAGGACAGGCAGTTGACCCAATTCCTCCTCGGAAGAGCGAAGCTGCTGGATATTTGGCTTCTGGGGCATTTTGTAGCGGCAAACGGAAAGTTCTTGGCGATACCTCTTTCCTGAGAAGCCTAGAAAGCGAGGAGTGACGGCTGTGTTCAGATTTTTTTCGGGCGTTTTCGGCGGAGATGTGGGAATTGACCTTGGAACGGCCAATATCGTCGTCTATGTGAAGGGCAAAGGGGTCGTTCTGAGTGAACCCTCCTCGGTGGCCATTCGGAAAAAACCGAAGGGCGGCATGACGGAAGTCATCGCCGTGGGCAGCGATGCGAAGGCCATGGCGGGCAAAACCCCCGTCGGTGTCTCCACGATCTCTCCGTTGCAGGATGGCGTGATCGCCAACTTCGACATGACCGAAGAGCTCATACGGTACTGCCTCACCAGGGCCGGAGGTACGAGCGGACCTCTCTCGAGGCCCCGCGTGGTGATCTCCGTCCCGGCCCAGGTCACCGAGGTGGAGCGCAAGGCCGTCATCGACGCCACCCTCGGAGCGGGGGCCCGTGAAGCCTACGTCGTCGAGGAACCCATCGCCGCAGCCCTCGGCGTCGGTCTCCCCATACAAGAGCCTCGCGGAAGCATGATCCTCGACATAGGCGGAGGGACGAGCGAGGTGGCCGTGCTCTCCCTCGGCGGAATCGTCGTGACGAACTCCCTTCGGACCGCGGGCAACGACATGGACAGCGCTATCGTGGCCATGCTGCGCCAACGGTACGCCCTGTTGATAGGGGAGACAACGGCCGAGGACGTCAAGATCACCATCGGATCCGCCCTTCCACTGGAGAAGGAGCTGGAGATGTCCGTAAAGGGGCGGGACCTCGCCGACGGGCTGCCGAAATCCGACGTCGTCAGCTCCGTGGAGGTCCGGGAGGCCCTCGAGCCCATCGTCCTGAAGATCGAGGACATGGTCAAGGTCGCCCTCGAACAAACGCCCCCGGAGCTCGCGAAGGATATCGTCGACCAGGGGATCATCCTTTCCGGCGGCGTCTCGCTGTTGCGCGGACTGGCCGACCGTCTTTCCAGAGCCCTGAGCACGCCCGTCATCGTCGCCGAAGAGCCCATGAACGCCGTCGCGCGCGGCGTGGGCAATATTCTGGAGAACCTGGACGACATGAAACGCATTCTGCTTTCCGTGGATAAGGGGGTCAAGTGACCTACGCCGGAGAGAGCACGACATGAGAAACGACTTGCACACCAGAGAGTGGATTCACGGCTTCATCGCCGTGATCCTGAGTTTGCTGCTTCTGGCGGCGGCTCCGCAAAGACAGGTCTTCAGGAGAGCGGTGGACGTCGTCGGCACTGTCCTCTCGTACCCCGAGTCCCCGGCAGTCGCCTTGGAGCGGGGGTTAAAACGGCTCTCCCTCTGGTTCACGAACCAGAAGACCCTGCAGGACAGACTCGCCTCTCTTGAATCGGAGAATACCCGCCTCAGGTTGCTGCACTCCATGAACTCCGCCTCCGCCGTCGTGGCGGAGCTGGAGCGGAAGACTGGTTACGCCCGGGTCACTCTGCGCGAGCCCCTTTCGTGGTGGTCCGAGGTGCGGATGAACAGAGGTTCGCAGAACGGTGTGTCCGTCGGAACCTCGGTCCTTCAGAACGGTGCCCTTGTCGGGCGTGTCCGTTCCGTGGGCGAACGCTCCTCATGGGTCGAGCTCATCTCGTCGACGTCGTCCCTGATCCCTGTCGTCATCGAGGAGACGCGTGACCTCGGCGTCGTCGCAGGGGATGGGGACGGGGGCTTGCCGAGGGGATGACCGTCAGCACGGCCATGGTCAGCGAAGCTCTTCCTCCCGGCATCCCAGTGGGGAAAATTGCGGCGGAGACCCAGGACACCGCAGGCTCCTATCGCGCGTGGCGCGTCCTTCCCCAGGGGACGCTGTCGCAGCTCTATACCCTCGAATACCTGCCCGTCACGGTCGGCGCCACACGGAACGGAACGCCCTCTCCGATGGAGAAGAAGCTATGATCTACGGGATTGTCTGGTACGTACAGGACTTCCTCTGGGTTCTCGGGGCCGGAAAAATTCTGATCCCCGAGATTTTTCTCATCCTGCTCGTCGTCCTGTCCATGTGGAAGCAGGAGAAGGGTGAAGAGCGCTACTGGGCCGCCTTCATAGGCGGCGTGTTGTGGGACCTCCGGTGGCTGGGCTTTCCGGGGCCGACGGCGCTGATCTATGTCCTCACCATCATGGCCGTTCGATGGATATGGCTTATGGTCCCCGTCTCCGGACGGACGGTCCTTCTCTTCGGCGCCATTCTGTGGTGCGCGCTTCTTCCCGTCTCGCTCCTCCGGATTCTTCTGTGGGGGCTCCGCGGGGGCACAGTGTTTATGACCTATCTCCTCCAGCAGAGCTATAATCTGCCCATCGTGCTCTTCGCCTGTGCCCTCTACGCCTGGAAGCTGAAGAACTCCAATGCCTGACCTCCGCTCCACCTCGAACCGGCGCCTGAAAATGCTGTACGCCCTCATCTTCTGCTCCTTCCTCGGGCTTGCAGCGGGGCTCTATTTCTTCCAGATCATGCACTCCGACCGCTACACCCACCTCGCCTCGAACAACCGCCTTCGCATGATCCGATTCCCCCCTGTCCGGGGCGAGCTCTTCGACAGACACGGAACCCCTCTCGCCGTCAACGTGACCACCTTCGACATCATGGGGTACCCTCTGGATATCGAGCGGGAGAACATGGTGGAGACGCTCGCCGCCCTCCTCTCACGCCACGGTATTCCGGCCACCGGCGAGGAGCTCGGCGCATCGCTGAAAAAGCAGTACGGACCTCCCTATCGCGTCGTCCGTATCGTGGGCAACATCACCCTGTCCCAGATGGCCGACCTCGTCGCGGATCCGGAATTTCCCCAGCAGCTCTTCCCGATACCCGTGTGGAGGAGAACCTACCCGGCGGGGAGCCTCGCGGCCAACGTCACGGGCTTCGTGGGCGAGATCAGCGAGCAGGAGCTCAGGACCCTGTCCGACAGCGGATACATCGGGGGCGACCTCATCGGGAAGGGCGGCGTGGAGCGGCAGCATGAGGCGATGCTCAGGGGAACTCCGGGAGAGGAGTACGTGGAGGTGGACGCCAGGGGACGAAAAGTCAAAAACCTCTCCGTGAAACAGCCGGGGCGGGGCGTCGATCTGCTTCTCTCCCTCGACCTCGGCGCCCAACGCCTCGCTGTGGATCTCATGAAGGACTACAAAGGCGCGATCATCGTCATGGACGTCAAGACCGGGGAGGTACTGGTCTCCTATTCGTCGCCCTCGTTCGACAACAACCTCCTCGCCTGGGGGGTCTCATCCAAGGAGTGGGACGCTCTCGTCCGGGACCCGGCCAACCCCATGATGGACAGGACGATTTCGGGCGCCTATCCGCCGGCATCGACCTTCAAAGTCCTCACGGCCCTCGCGGCCCTCGAGGAGAAGGTTGTGAACACCTCCACGACCTTTCGGTGCTCCGGCTCCTTCAAACTGGGGCCCCGGACCTTCCGCTGCTGGAGACGTTCGGGCCACGGCTCCGTCAATCTCCTTTCGGCCCTTCAGAACTCCTGCGACGTCTATTTCTACCAGGTCGGCCTGAAGCTCGGCATCGACAAGCTCATGGAGTGGGGCGATCTGTTCGAGCTGGGCCGCCCGACGGGGATCGATCTGCCGGGTGAGGTCTCGGGCACCATCGCGGGGCCGGAGTGGAAGCAGAAGCGCCTCAAGGAGAAATGGTATCTCGGCGACACGGTGAACTACTCCATCGGACAGGGTTTTTTGCTCATGACGCCCATCCAGATCGCCCGGATGTATGCGGCCATCGCCAACGGCGGCATCCTTGTCCAACCTCATTTTTTCTCCACTCTGGGGCAGAATTCTGTTACACTTCCTGTATCGAAGAAAAACCTCGAGGTCATACAGAAGGGGTTGGACTATGTCGTCCGCCGCGGGACGGGCCGACACGCCGCCAGTTTCGGGGTCACCGTCGCAGGGAAGACCGGTACGGCGCAGAATGCCCACGGAGACGACCATGCCCTTTTTGCCGGCTACGCCCCTGCGAAGGATCCGAAATACGTCGCCGTCGCCATGATCGAAGCCGGTCTCCACGGCGGCTCCATTGCTTCGCCCATGGTGGGGGAGATCCTGTCCTACCTTCTTGTCCCCGAATCGAGGGGCAGGTAGCCGGGCACAAGACAGACAAGACGAGGAGGGTGAGACATGCCTGAACCGATTGAGGAACGAGGCGCGAAGGAGCTCAAGGACATTCTCCTGAAAGGGGCAGGCTACGGCATCCGGATGATCGTCCCCGACGGCATCTCTGAGGAGGAGATGTTCCTCAAACTGGACACGCTGTCCGCCGAGGCCCTTTCTCTGGGCGGAGGGCTCGGCGTGGTCCTGGACCTTCAGGGCCGCCCTCTCTCCCGCCCGTCCATTCTTCGGCTGATGTCGGAGTTCATCTGGCCCAAGGGCATCAAGGTACTCTCGTGGACGGCGTACGATGCCGCCACCCTCGAGAACCTCAAAGCGCTGGGGATCTCGACGGGCGAACCCGTCCCGGAAAAGCGGCGGAAGAAAGACAAATCGACGCCCGGCGCGCTGCTGCTGATCCGATCCCTTCGTTCCGGGCAACGGGTCGAACACGACGGAGACGTCATCATCATCGGCCATGTCAACGACGGAGCGGAGGTCCTCGCCGGGGGCAGCATCTGCATCTGGGGCAGGCTGAAGGGGACAGCCCACGGGGGACTGGACGGGAGCGGCGAACATACCGTCGTCGCCGGCCTGTTCGAGGCCAATCACATCCGCATCGGTACGAAGGTGAGCGCTTCCCTCAACAGTGATATGGAATGGTGGGGAAAACCTGTTATCATTACCGTTGAAGAGAACTCGCTCGTCGTACGGAAGCTGAGGCTCTGACGAACGTCCCTTCCGCCCTGTGCGATCACGGGGCGGAGAGGCAGACGATAGATAAGGGAGGAAATCCAGTGGACCCAAGAATTATTGTGATCACATCGGGCAAGGGCGGTGTGGGGAAGACCACGACCACATCGAACATTGCGGTTGCGCTCGCGAAAATGGGGCACCGTGTCGTAGCCGTCGACGCCGATATCGGCCTTCGGAACCTCGACGTGATGATGGGGCTCGAAAACAGGGTTGTCTACAACTTCATCGACGTCCTCGAGGGGACCTGCAGGCTCAACCAGGCGCTGGTCCGCGACAAGCGGGCCGATACACTCTTTCTGCTCCCGGCTGCCCAGACACGGACGAAGGACGCGGTGACGCCGGACCAGATGGAGCAGTTGTGCGACATGCTCCGCAAGGAGTTCGACTTCATCCTCCTCGACAGCCCGGCGGGCATCGAGGGCGGCTTCAAGAACGCCGCCGTCGGCGCCGACGAAGCCCTCGTCATCGCCACCCCCGAGGTGCCCTCCGTCCGGGATGCCGACAGGATCATCGGGATGCTCGAGTCCATGGGGAAAGCCCCCATTCGCCTCATCGTCAACCGCCTGCGCTCCAACCTCGTGCGGGAGGGGGAGATGCTCGACGTCCGCGACGTCCTCGACATACTGGCCATCGACCTCATCGGCATCGTGCCGGAGGACGACAGCGTCGTCAAATCCTCCAACCGAGGCGAACCCCTCGCCTTCGGCGATTCCTCCCCGGCGGCTCTGGCCTTTCAGAGAATCGCCTCCCGCATCGTGGGGGAAGAGATCCCCTTCCCCAGCTTCGAAGAGGAGCAGAACAAGGGGTTCTTCGCCGCTCTCAAGAAATTCTTTGGTTTGAAGTGACAGGAGGACAGACACATGGCATGGGATTTTTTGAAAAGGCTCTTCTCGACGGGCGGTTCGAAGAATATCGCGAAAGAACGCCTTCAGATCGTCCTGATTCACGACCGGGCGGACATTACGCCCGAGATGCTCGATAATCTGCGCAAGGACATGATTGACGTGATAACCAAGTACATGGAGGTCGACCTGTCCAAGATAGAGATGGACTTCGACCGGGAGGACCGATCGGTGGCCTTCGTGGCCAACATCCCCGTGACCCGCATCAAGAGGGGCGTGGTTGCCTCGTCGGCCGGGAAGCCCGAGGAGAGAAAAGAACAGGAGAAAACAGCCAATGGAGGAAAGAAGGCCACCCCTAAGAGAAAGTCTGGCCAGCCTTGATAAGCTCCAGCTCGTGGCCGTGCTCGCCCTCTATCTTCTGGGCATGCTGTCCATCTACAGTGCCGGAGCGGGGAGGGCGCTCAGAGGCGGCGAGCTCGCGCTGCGGCAGGGGATCTGGGGCGTCCTGTCCATCTGCGCCTTCCTCGTCGTCCTCCACATCGGGTACGAGCGCTTTTTCTCCCTGGCCTACAGGATCTACGCCGGGGCTCTGGTGCTTCTCCTCGGCGTCATCGTTCTCGGCCTGACGGTCAAGGGCGCACAGAGCTGGTTCAATCTCGGTTTTTTCAGGCTCCAGCCCGCAGAGTTCGGTAAGGTTGCCCTTGCCCTCGTCCTCGGGAAACACCTCAGCCGCTTCCCGCCCAACGACGGCCCCTCCTTTGTCGGCGGCCTTCTGTTGGCCGCCGCCTCGGGGGTGCTCGTCCTGCTCCAGCCCGACGCGGGCAGCGCTCTGGTCTACGGAATCATCGCCTTTGCGGCGATTGTCGTAGCCGGCGCTCCGAGGAAGTACTCCACGGGGCTCATTCTGGGTGGTGCGGCGCTCGTTCCCTTTGCGTGGTTTTTCCTCAAGGACTACCAGAAACTGCGCATCCTCGTGTTCATCGACCCGTGGAGGGATCCTCTGGGAGCCGGCTACAACGTCATACAGTCGCGGATCGCCATAGGGTCGGGGGGGCTCTTCGGCAAGGGGTACATGAACGGCCTGCAGAGCAAGCTGCGTTTCCTCCCCGAGCCCCATACGGACTTCATCTTCAGCGTCTTTTCCGAAGAGTTCGGATTTGTCGGCGCCCTGCTCGTGCTTCTGCTCTTCGGCCTTCTCTTCTGGCGCATGCTGGAGGCCGGGCTCCGTTCGAAGGATATCCGGGCGAAGATTCTCGTTGCGGGGATCGCCGCCTGGATGTGGTTCCAGGTCGTTGAAAGCATCGGCATGAGCATCGGCCTGCTGCCGATCACGGGGCTGCCTCTGCCGCTCATGAGCTACGGGGGAAGCTCCCTCCTCGCGCTCTCGATCGCTTTCGCACTGATACAGAGTGTCTACATCTCGACGCTGAAAAGCTACGAGTGATCAAATTTTCCCTGTCGTGCCCGACATTGCGGCACTATGGTCGGCAGGGTCTTTTTTGGAGGAGCCTATGGATTTCCCCGAGTTTGCTGACGGGATGTGGCCGCTGCTCACGGGAGCGAAGCGTCCCTCCCGGTACGTCGGATGCGAGTATGGCACTCTTCCCGAGAAAGGGGGGGAGCGCCCTGTTCGGATGTGCCTCGCTTTTCCCGACACCTACGAGATCGGCATGAGCTATCTGGGCTTTCAGATATTGTACTTCCTCGTCAAGAGCCTGCCCTACGCCGACGTGGACCGCGTCTACTGCCCATGGCCCGACCTCGAGGAGCTCCTTCGGGCCCGAAGTCTCCCTCTTTCGTCCATCGAGAACGGCAGACCCGTCGGCCAGTTCGACCTCGTCGGCTTTACCCTCCAGTACGAATTGAGCTATACGAACGTCCTGACCATGCTCGACCTCGCCGGCATACCCCTCCTGTCCGAGGAGCGCGGAGAGAAGGACCCCCTCATCTGCGCGGGAGGCCCGGGTGCCTTGACGCCCGAACCGCTCGCTCCCTTCGTCGATTTCTTCTGCCTGGGCGATGGTGAGGAGCTGCTGGCCGAGGTCCTGAAGGTCCTCTCCGAAACGAAGGGGGCGACCCGGCAGGATCGCCTGTCCGCCCTGTCGGAGGTAGAGGGCGTCTACGTCCCCGCTTTTGTCGACTACTGCCCGCACCCCGACGAGGGCGGCCGATTTCTGTGGAAGCGCTCGAACAAGGATGTCCCCCTCTTTCAGAGGAGAGCCGTGCAGTGCCTCGACAGCGCCTTCTCTCCGGAGATGCTGCTCGTCCCCTCGGCGGGGATCGTCCACGATCGTATCCCCATCGAACTTTTCAGAGGCTGCACGCGTGGGTGCCGGTTCTGTCAGGCCGGAATGGTCACCCGCCCCGTCCGGGAACGATCGCCCGATTCTCTCGTGGAGAGGGCTCGCCTGCTCGTCGACAGGACGGGCTGGGAAGAGCTCGGCCTCCTGTCCCTCGCGTCCTGTGACTACAGCCATGTGGTGCCCCTGATCCGGTCGCTCACGTCGGCCCTTGCCGACAGAAACGTCAAGATCAGCCTCCCCAGCCTCAGAATGGACGCCTTCTCCGTGCTCCTTGCCGCCGAAATGGAGTCCATGCGCAGAGGGGGCTTGACCTTCGCCCCCGAGGCGGGGACGCAGCGGCTGCGGGACGTGATCAACAAGGGCGTCACGGAAGAGGACTTCGACGTCTGTCTCGAGACGGCGCTCTCCAAGGGGTGGGACAGGATCAAGCTCTATTTCATGATGGGACTCCCGGGCGAGACGGACAAGGATCTGGAGGGGATCGTCGACCTGGCCGAGCGGGCGTTCGCCATCGGCCGACGAAACAGAAAGAAGCCCCGTATCGCCCTCTCTGTCGCCGGCTTCGTGCCGAAGGCCCATACGCCCTTCCAGTGGGAGCGCCAGTCGACGGTCGAGGAACTCCGCGCCAAGGGACGCTTTCTGAAGGGGTTGGCCATGTCCAGACAGGGAGGAAAAAACAACCGTCTGTCCCTGAAGTACCACGAGCCGGAACAGACGGTCCTGGAAGGGGTCTTCGCCAGAGGCGACCGCGCCCTTGCCCCTGTTCTCCTCGAGGCGTGGAGGAGGGGTGCCCGTTTCGACGGGTGGAGCGAGACCTTTTCGTACGACCTGTGGATGGACGCCTTCGACCGGACGGGCATCGACCCCGCGCGATACGCCCACAGGCAGCGGACGAAGAACGAAGGGCTCCCCTGGGACCACATCGCCGCGGGCGTGTCGAAGAGCTTCCTCTGGCGCGAGAAGGAGAAGGCGGACCGGGGGCTCCTCTCGCCGGACTGCCGACCCCACGGGGTGGACCAGGGGGCGACCTGTCACGGATGCGGCGCCGTCGCCTGCCCCCTCGCCCCGGGGCAGAGAGGGTGATCCCATGCGACTGAGGCTCACCTACTCGAAGCGCGGACGCGCCTGTTTCATCCCGCACATTGCAATCCCCTCCGTCTTTGCGCGGAGCGGAGCGAGGGCTTCGGTTCCTTTTCAGCTCTCCGAAGGGTTCACCCCCCGGCCGAGGATCAGCCTCGGGCCGGAGCTCCCCGTAGGGATTCCCGCCCTTTCGGAGCCCTTCGAGGCCTGGGTGCACTCCTTCGACCAGGAGATGCTGCGCCGATGGGATGAGTGCCTCCCCCCCGGATTCTCCCTCACTGGAGGGTACGAGGTCCCCGAGGGCTCGCCCGGCGAGGCGAGGGCTCTGAGCAAGCATTGCGAGGCCGCCTCCTGCCTGCTGGCCATACGGGGCGAGACATCGCCCTCACCCCGGCTCGCGGCCTGCCTGGAAGGACTTCGGGACGCGGGGGAGATCCTCTCCGTCACGTCGGCGTTCATGGGCGATCGTCCCTGTCTTCGGTGCATCGTCGAGACGCCGTCGAAGAGAGGTCCGACCCTCCTCGTCAAACCCCTCGTCGAGGAGGGTATCGTCGAGGGGTGGGGCGACATCCTGCTCGTCCGGGAAGCCGTGGGGCGCCTCGTCCGAGGCGCGGCGGAGGGAGCGGAGTACGGGGTCGTCCCCCTCTCCTCCCCGAAGGACGAGCATCGGTGAGGGAGAAATTCGGAAGAGACCAAGGAGGACCTTTTTGTGTCCGAAAAACGATCTGTTATTGACCGGAAAATCATAGCCAACTGCATCGACACCGAGGAGACGAGGGTCGCCATATGGGAGGACGGGCGGCTGGCGGAGCTCTTCGTCGAACGCATGTGGGAACGGCAGAAGGCGGGGGAGATATACAAGGCGAGGATCGACACCGTCCTTCCCGGAATCCACGCCGCCTTCGTGAACATCGGTGACGGACGGAACGCCTTCCTCTATCTGAACGACGCCCGCGGCCTGCACCTCGAGCCGAACCAGGAGGTCGTGGTCCAGGTCATAAAGACGGCGCGCAAAAACAAGGGCGCGCGAGTGACGACGCGCCTCTCCCTCCCTGGGCGGTATGCGGTGCTGGTCCCCGGAGGGCAGGAGTCGGGCGTCTCAAAGCGCATCACGGACGACGAGGAGCGCAAACGCCTGAAGGCCCTCGCGAAAGAGCTCCGCGGGCCCGGGCACGGCATCATCATCCGGACGGCGGCCGAGGGTGTCGACTCAGAGGCCATCGCCCACGACGTGGAGTGGCTCCTCGCGCTCTGGAGGGAGATCGAGCACGACGGCGTAGTGCAGGCCGCCCCGTGCCTTCTGTACAAGGACATCGGACTCATCGGCCGGGTGCTCCGGGACGAATTGACGCGCCAGGTCTCCGAGATCATCGTGGACGGCGAGGAGGAGTACCGGAACGTCCGGGAGCATCTTCCCGGGCTCTGCGGCGCCCCCCTCCCGGAGGTCACGCTGTACACCGGCACGACGCCTCTCTTCGAGTACTACTCCATAGAGCGGGAGATCGAGGCGGCCCTCGAACGGAAGGTATGGCTGAAGTCGGGGGCATATCTGGTGATCGACCATACGGAGGCCCTCACCGTCGTCGATGTGAATACGGGAAAGTACATCGGCACGACGGACCTCCGCCACACGGTGCTCGAGACGAATCTCGAGGCGGCCGACGAGATCGCCCGGCAGCTTCGCCTTCGGGCCATCGGCGGCATCATCGTCATCGACTTCATCGACATGGACTTCGAGGAGGATCGGTCTCAGCTGCTCCATCGCCTCGAGGACGCGTTCCAGCACGACCGGTACCGGGCGAAGATCTTCGGCGTCTCCCAGCTGGGGCTCGTGGAGATCACCCGGAAGAGAGCGAGATCCGACATCCGCTCCACCCTCACGCGAAACTGCCCGGCCTGCGCCGGAACGGGGCTCGTCCTCCGGGAGGACACCATCGCCATGTCCATGAAACGGTTCCTGCGAAAGGTGTCCATGGCCAACAAATCGGAGGCCTTTCTCATCGAGGCGCACCCATCCGTCGCCCAGTACGTCCGGGAGACCTACGTTCCCCTCTGGGGCGAGGAGCTGGGGAAGGAGATCTTCGTCGCCGAGGTCCCCGAGTTCGCCTGGAACAAATTCCGCCTCGACGTCCAGGGCAGCGTCGAGCAGGTCGAACGGCGGGTAGAGCAGATGGAGAAGAGGGAGGCCTGCATCGTTGTTCATCGACCGCCTTCGCGTTAAGGGGTTCAAGAGCTTCGGGCTCCCCCAGGATCTGGTCTTTTCCCCGGGGCTGACGGCCATCGTGGGGCCGAACGGAAGCGGGAAGAGCAACCTCCTCGACGCCCTCCGATGGGTGTTGGGCGAAAACGGGACCCAGCGCCTGAGAATCGTGAAACAGAGCGACCTGCTGTTCTCGGGGAGCGCGAGCGTCCCCTCCTCCGACAGGGCCGAGGTGACCCTCTCCATCCGGGACCGGGAGGGGGAGGGCAATCAGTCCTGTTCAGTGACGCGCTGCTATGCCCTCGAAACGGGGACGGTCCTCACCGTGGACGGCATGAGGATGCGCCTCTCCGACCTTCAGGAGGTCAAACGTCTCTGGCATCTCGAAGGGGACCAATTCGCCTTCATCAGCCAGGGTGAGGTGGCGGAGGTCATCCGCCAGCGCCCATCGCAGCGGCGCGCGCAGCTTGAAACCCTGTTCGGGATCGACCAGTACCGGACGAAACGGAACGAGACCTCCATGAAACTTGCCGCCGCAGAGGAAGAGGGCCTTCGTCTGGGAGCCCTCCTCGCTGAACTGGAAAATAGGCGGCAAGAGATCGCCGGGGCCGTCCGCCGGGCCGAGAGGGCGAAAATACTGCGCGACAGGCTGGAGGAGAACAGGCGAGTGCACTATCACGCCCGCCGTTTCCTGCTCGAGGAACAAGGGCGCTCCATCGAGGGGGATATGGTCGCTCTCGGAAGGCGAGGAGATGCGACGGCACGATGGCTGCGCCTCTGGACCTCCATGGACGACAGGGCCCGGCGGGAAAACACGGACCGCGCACGAGAAATGGCGCTGCTGGCTGAGGAGTGTGATGCCATCACCGGAAGGCGGTCGGAGTTCCGCAGGATGTGCTTCGCCGCTGCATCGACGATACGGGAGATACAGTCCAGATTCCGATCGATCCGGACGGAGCGGAGCGCCGCAACGGCTTCTCTTGGCGAAGTCCAGAGAGAGTCCGATGAAATTCTCACCCGCGAGAAGGGGCTGAGCGAGGAGAGCGCCTCTCTCGCCCTCCGGCAGCGGGAGCTCGAACAAAAGTCCTCGGCTCTTCAGCGGGAACTGGAGAGACGGCGCAGGGAGGAACAGTCGGCCAGGGAGCGTTCAACCGCTCTTGCCGCGGAGCGGGATATCCTTCGCACCAAGCTGTCGTCGAGAAAGGCGTTCCTCGAGTCCTGCTCCCGGGACATCGTGAAAGCTCATGCGGACATGGAGTCCGCATCGGCCTCCGTGACGCTTTTCAAGGAAGAGCTCACCCTTCTTGAGGCCAGGGAGGAGGAACAGAGGGAGCACAGCAGAGCCGCGGCCGCCCGGAGCAGAGGCACGATCGCCCTGCTGCAGCGGACCAGGAAGGAACAGCACCTTCTGGAGGAGCGGTACGAGGACCTCCAGGCGCGGGAGAGCTCCTCCTACCCGGAGCCCGTCCGTTTTCTCGTCTCCGCCGCGCGGCTCGGCAAGACGGCGATCCCCATGATGGTCGCCCTCGAGTCCTTCACATGCCCTCCCCGTATCGCTTCGGCCCTCGAGGCCTACCTGGGCGGCCGACAGCACTGGGTTTTCGTCCGAACGACCGAGGACGCCGGCCGCCTGATAGACATGCTGAAGAGACAGCCCATGGGTCGGGTGACCTTTCTTCCCCTCGACCGCGCCCGCCCTCGTTCACCCGACAGACGGACCTTTCTGCCCGGCCACGGCGTGGTGGGGTGGGCGGACGACCTGATCGTCGCGGACCGGGAGTGGAACGACGCCGTCCGCCACATCCTCGGCGACCTGCTGCTGCTCGAAGGGTACGATACGGGGGCGGAGCTCGTCCGGAAAAAGGCCCCCTTCCCCATGGTCACCCTCGACGGGGAGGTCTTCGCCCCGTCGGGGACCATCAGCGGCGGCCGAAGCAAAAGTGCCGGCGGGGCGATCGAACGACGGCACCAGATACGGGCTGTTGGCGAACAGCTCTCCGCTTCCCGGCAGGAGGTGGAGCGCCTCACGGGTCAGTTGGCGGACGAGGAGCGCCTGGAACAGGAGAGCCTGGCGGAGAGAGAGCGGCGGACCGTCGCGACGGCGGAAAAACGCAATGCCCTCCGCGAGGCCGAACGAGCCCGGGCCTTCGAGATGGAACGGTCGCTCCGCCTGAAGGAGGAGGAGGCGCGCTGCTCCGCAGAGATAGAGAGTGGAGAGCGTGCCCTCGCCTCGCTGGAGGAGGAGATTCAGGCCCTCTCTCAGGGGCAGACCAGTGGACCGGGGACCGAGGAGGGGAGCGACATCCTCGCCCATCTCGACGAGGTGACGCGGCAGGCCGCCCTCGCCGAGGAGCGACTGTCCAGCGTCCGGGCCGTTCAGTCCAGGGTGCAGGGCGAGATGGCCAGGTGGGCGGAACGTGTCCGCCTCCTGGAGGACGAGGAGGCTCAGGTCCTCCGGAGGGAGGCCGACGAAAAGAAGAAGCTTTCGCTCTGGGGCAAGGAGCAGCTCGGCCTCGTCACGCAGTACGGCGAGAAGATGAGCGCGCTGACGGCCCTGCGGACGGGAGAGGCGGCCGCAGAACGCCGCCTTGACCGTCTGACGGCTCGCCTCAAGGCGGCTGCTTCGGCGGCGAATGCCGACCGCGAAGCCCTTGAGACCGTCCTGCGCCGGAAAGAGGCGATCGAACAGGAGCTTCGGCAGATCATCGACCTCTGGGAGGATCAGTTCCCCTACGGCGGAGCCTCCCCCTGTTCGGAGCGCGACGGGGAGGCCGTCGCGGCGACATGCCGCCGCCTGGAACGAGAGTTCAAAGCGCTCGGCGACGTGGACTGGGGTGCCCTGTCGGAGGATCAGTCCCTTGCGAAACGAACGGCCTTTCTTTCGGCACAGCTCGACGACGCGAAGAACGCCATCGTCGAGCTCAAAGGCATTCTGGCCGACACGGACCGAACGGTCGGCGCGCTGTTCGTCGACGCCATGACGAGCATCAACCGGACCTTCGACGCCCTCTTCCGCCGCCTCTTTGACGGCGGCGAAGCCCGGTTGCGGATGCAGGACACCGGTGACGACGACGATGCACCGCCGTCTGCCCCGTGGGACAGAGGCGTGGAGATCGTGGCGCGCCCGCCCGGCAAACACCTTCAGAACCTCGCCCAGCTCTCCGGTGGGGAGCAGACGCTCACGGCCATAGCCCATCTCTTCGCCTCCATGGAGGTGGCGGGCGTCCCGCTGGCCGTCCTCGACGAGGTGGATGCCTCCCTGGACGAGCCGAACCTTCTGCGTTTCGGCGAACTGGCCAGGGAGTACGCGGCGGGGAGGGGGTTGCAGCTCATCGTGATGACCCACAGACGGGCGACGATGGAGCGGGCCGATGTCCTCTACGGCGTCACCCTCGATGAGCCGGGGCTTTCGAAGGCCCTGGGTCTTCAGATGAGCGAGTGGACCGGAGAGGAGCGGGAGGAGCCATGAACGGAACGTCGCGGGACGACATTCTCTACGGCGCCCTCTCTCTCGAACAGCCGGAGTCGGGGCCGAGGGTCACCACGGATACCATCCTCCTCGCCGCCTACGTGCGGAACACCTTCGTCCGACGGGGGAAGGAGGCATCCCTTCTCGAGATGGGGTGCGCCTCGGGGGCCATTGCGCTGATCCTGGCCCTTCGCTTTCCCGAGATCCCCACCCTCCGGGGCATGGACATCCAGGGGGACCTCGTGGCCATGGCCCGAAGAAACGCTCGGAGGAACGGCCTGCACGACCGGCTCTCCTTTATGGAGGGTGACATCCGGCGCATTCGGGAGCACTTTCCGCCCCAGTCCTTCCGAGCCGTCGTCATGAACCCCCCCTATGAAGAGCCGGGACGGGGCCGCCCATGCGCCTCGGAGACGGCGCAGACCGCCCGTCAGGGGGGCACCTGTTCCATCGGGGACGTGGCGGACGCCGCGCACTACCTTCTGGGCAGCCATGGACGGTTGTACCTCGTCTTCAAGGCCGAACGGGCCTCCGAGGTCCTGACGACCCTGACGAGCCGGAAGATCGAGCCCAAACGCCTCCGCTTCGTCCAC
>ENA-UOOM01002086-UOOM01002086.1-fermentation-metagenome-genome-assembly--contig:-NODE-2086-length-17273-cov-3.190382_pt1 | contig 17273 bp, 14 predicted proteins | sample MGYA00245781_ERZ724031 | MGnify/ENA primary metagenome ERZ724031 (study PRJEB28704, sample SAMN03018317) | fermentation metagenome | biome: anthropogenic terrestrial biome; feature: soil; material... | reverse complement strand
CCCCCCGTGGTAGCATCCTCCTTAAAAACAAAACCAAGCCCTAAACCCATAGTAAAACCACCGGCTAATGAGTATAACAACAGATCATGAGATGACGTTCCTGACACAAAATGATATGTTAATTCTGTTATCCAAGGCGCTGTCAAGTCAACAACTACTGACAAAAGAGCAGCTCCAATTAAAGATTTAATAATGAAATGCTTCCCTCTGACCTTTAACCCTGCCAAAAACAACGGAACATTCATAACAAGCATGGAAATACCCACAGATACTTTTCCGCCGGACACATAATAAAGTACGGTAGCAATTCCGGAAACTCCACCAGGCGCTATTTTATAGGGAACCAAAAAGATATTCATCGACAAAGCTACAATTATAACTCCAAGGAGGAGTGAAAGCATTGATAGAATTCCCTTTAGTGAAAGTTTCATTTTACACCTTCTTAAATTTCTTAACTCAACTTTCCCATCTCAGCTTTCGGGTAATATTTTGAGATGCTAATACCGACATGCTGAGATGTGATATAATACCGCCATCGGTAGCCTGCAGAGCAGGCAAGCATCCATAATGCTATGGGAAAGATGTGTTATAAACTATTCATATCTTATTCATTCGTGTGACGAGGTTATTATATCATGATTTCGAAGAAATCCATGATATAGTTGCGCATATGCTCACGTTTTGCTAGCAAAACGTTACCTGTATAGCCAACCGCAGGTTATCTTTTTCTGCCTTCGGCAGAAAATTTCGCATGTGCATCAATTCCGCACGAGGCATACAATATCCTCAGTGACGAGGATATTATATCACAATTTTATTGAAAAATGATGTTTCATTAGCAACGCATTCAAATTTAATATTTTGCGCAATAAATAACCCCCGCATCTTTTTAGCAGGGGTTAAAAATTTGGCTGACCGGTTATTATTCTATGCCGTATTTCTTTTTAAATCTGTCAACACGTCCACCAGTGTCTACCAGCTTTTGTTTACCGGTAAAAAACGGATGGCATTGTGAACAAATTTCAACTCTAAGCTCTTTTTTTGTTGAGCCTGTTTCAAATGTCTCTCCGCAAGCACACTTTACAACTGCTTTTTCGTATTTTGGATGTATGCCTTCTTTCATTTTCTTCACCTCGCTTAGCCGCATATTCTCTATGCCATATGCCTTTTAGCATGATTATTAAAAAGCGCCGCTTGTCATTATATCATAATGGATATGCCATAGCAAGAAAAATAATATTTACATTTTTTTGAATTTTGCAGATGGATACCTATATCATTATTTCACGGCTTCCGTCGCCTGTTTCCGTGATATAAAAGCTGGCGGGATAGCCTATCCTTTCATTGTATGCTTCACCTACCAACCGAATAAACTCCGTAACCATATCTTCCTTAACAAGGCTTACAGTACATCCGCCAAATCCGGCACCAGTCATTCTTGAACCCAATACACCATCAACTTTTCTGGCTTCAATAACAAGTGTATCAAGCTCTTTCCCGGTTACTTCATATAAATCCCGAAGTGAGTTATGAGAAGCATTCATTAGTTTTCCAAAAGCTACTAAATCATTGTTTTTTAATACTTTTACAGACTGGATCACTCTTTCATTCTCCAATACAATATGCTCAACGCGTTTTCTAACAGTTTCGTCTGTAATCAGTTCCTTATATTTATAAAAATCATCTACAGATATTTCTCTAAGATATTCTGCCTTTGGAAAAGTTTTCTTAAGATAGGCAAGCCCCTTATCACATTCACTTCTTCTCTCGTTGTATTTGCCTTCACCTAAGCTTCTTTTTTTATTAGTGTTTGCAATAACAAGCCTGTAACCGTCCATTTTAATGGGAACCATCTCCCAGGTTAAATCTCTGCAGTCCAAAAAAATTGCCATGCCTTTCTTACCCATAGCAGATGCAAATTGATCCATAATTCCACATTTAACGCCAATGTAGTTATGCTCTGCAGCTTGTGAAACCTTTGCCATTTCAACCATGTCAATGTCACGCTTGATTCCCTGGGAAGCATCTCCTAAGCTTACTAATGCTATCGCAGTAGCCAGCTCGATTGCAGCAGAAGAGGACAGCCCGCTTCCTAAAGGAACCTTGTCGTCATATAGCAGGTCACAGCCACAAAGAACATATCCTGACTTTTGTAGCTCATCAGCCACACCAAGCTGATAATTCCCCCATTCTAAGTGCTTATATTTATAAAGCTCGTCAAGATTTGCGTTTACCATCTGCTTTAAGTCTGTCGCAATAAGATTTATCTGCCTGTCAGAACGAGGTCTTACCAGAACTGTAGTTGACATTGTTAAAGCAGCAGGAAACACAAAACCGCCGTTATAGTCGGTATGTTCGCCGATAAGGTTCACTCTGCCCGGAGATATAAACCCGCGCAACCCTTTTTTGTCACCGCCAAAATATTTTATAAAGCTGTCTGATAATTCATTAATCATTATAGTACTCTGTTACGCAAAACTTGTATTATGATTATCTCCATAAAATCATAAAATTGACTTTCTGATGAAATTTAAGACTTCTTAAATTTCATCAACCTCGTTTTAACGTAATTTCTCCTCTCTTTTTCAATTTATCATATTTATAAGATCACACTTCTATAAGTGGGGTTCCCTGTTCTTCCTTCAGTGGGGGCAAGCTCCCGCCGAAGCCCATTGTGTATTTTGCTGCTGAAAAACACGTGATGTTCAGTTTAAGTAAACTATATGAAACGTCACAAATTCATGTAATTTATTTTATGCTATATAAGTTGAACTAAATTTTACTTATGCCGTCACAAGCAAATAACAAGTGGGAGTAGCGTTTTTGCAAAGGCATAAGGTTAAGAAAATATTCAACTTATATACCTATAATTCAGAACTCTTTGCAATGATAGTACAAGTCCAAAGACGTTGTATAAAGTTTACTATATACTTCATACCTCTGACCTCTGACCTCTGACTTCTAAGTCAGATGACTGCTTGTCCATATATTTCCGATAGGCCTTTTTCAGCTCTTCAGCCTTCTCTTCAGGTGCTGTTGGATTGCAATGCGCCCATACTCCGGTTTCGCTGGAAGCATTAAATTTTTGTTTTTCTTTTGAACGCATTGGAGGGAAAAATTCAATATGAAAATGGTAGTAATCTGAAGTATCTCCACTATTCACAGGATTTTGGTGCATACACATCATATACGGAAAGCGTGTGTCAAACAAAGAATCAAGCATTCCCGTGGTTTCTCTTATTACCTTTGCAAGATTCTTTTTTTCCCCGTTATTCATTTGTGTTATATTTTGTTTGTGTGTTTTGGATATAATATAAACTCCATACGGATACTCGACAAAAAACGGGAGAATTACGGAAAAATCATCATTTTCAAAAATAACTCTGCTGTTAAACTCCCTTTCTTCTTTTAAAAAACGGCACATCAAACATTCACTTTCAGCTTCAAAGTGCTCCTTTGATGATTGGAGCTCCAGTTCGATCTTTTTCGGAATATACGGATACCCATATATTTGCCCGTGAGGGTGAGGCATCGTTACACCTACCACCTCACCACGATTTTCAAAAATAAAAACATACTTTACCTTTTTATCCTTAGATATTTCCGAAAACCGCTCCACCCACAAATCCACCAGCTTAACAACATGATCTAAAGGCAGTTCCGGTAAGGTAACAGTATGCTTTGGCGAATATAATATAACCTCACACTTCCCATATGACTCCGTCTCCTTAAAAAAACTGTTGCCTACAGGATCGGGTAATGGTGGGGTTGGTGATAAGGCTGGAAAATCGTTATCATATTTTAAAACCTCATAAGGCTCAACATTCCCTGACTCCGGACAAAAAGGACACCAGTCTTTCGGCATTTGAGGTCTGTTTTGCCTGTGGGAGGCAATCATAGTCCAATCTTTAATAAAGGGGTTCCAACGTAATTCGGCCATTCCAATCTCCTTTCAAGCTTTTAAGCATATCACGAATATTTCTATCAACTATTCTAAACTTGAAAGCAAATTTTGTAAACAGCACTTTTGCATTAACATACGCAAACATTAGCGGAAGATAGGGAATTGAGAACCTTACTTTACAAATCCCCCATTCTTTAAATTTACATATACGAGCCAATAGCCTTTCATATCATCATACTCCTTATTTTGGCTTTCTACCCATCGGCATATATTTTCAAAGGGTTTTCCATCAGAATCATCTTTTGCGGGGACTCCTAATACAAAATAATTCATATCATTATGAGCCGACCGGTAAAAGCCTGCAAGGATGTGCCTATATTTAAACAACCCAACCAATATTTTTGGATTAGCAAACAAGGGAACTCTCATATTGCATAAAAAAAGCAGATTGCTCAGTTTAGCAATATCATTTACCCTGTACCAAGCATAATCATGCCGAGGATTAGAAAACGGCTCAATTGTTTCGAAGGTCTCCTTTAGTTTTTTTTCTAGCTTAATGTCATCCACAATGTTTTCTACGTTTCCTTTGTTGTCCCTGTATTCTCCTCTTTGTGCAGGTTCTGCCTTTGCCAAAGAAATAACGTTATCCTTTTCAGGTTTCGTCTCGATAGGCTTTTCTTTTCTAAGAAGCTTTTGCCTGACTGTTTCATCCCACGGCTTGGTCTTACTGCAAATGCCTATAAGCGGTATAAACACTCTGTTCCTGTGCTCTGATGCAATTATAATATATTTTATGTTCTCAGGCTTAAGACCAACTGCTTGCATTGCTGAATTGTCAAGATTCCTTCGTAGTCCACCCATTCCGTTAAAGACTTCAAGATTTCCAACCCTGAAAATCTCTGTTTCTTGTGCTGTATTATATACAATAATAACAGTGTAGGGTGAAGTTCCACCTCGTAAATGTTTTATCTGAAGAGACAGTGCTATACCGTCCTTACCGCTCTCAAGCCTGACAAAACCCTCAGGCAGGTTTTGAAGACCAAACCCGGAATCCAGCTCTTCAAGGATAATATATTTTTTATAATAACTTGATTGTTCCATTATATACCCCCAGCAATCATGCTTTCCATAAATATATATGCAAGGGATTATAAAATAAGCCTATATTTTGTCCATCTATTTAAAAATTTATTATAACGCTATGGTTTATAGGGCATAAGTAAAGGATTCAGGCATACAAAATGCATAGCCATACTTTCGCCGGAAGCATAGCTTTGAAACAACGCTGTGAAAAACGGGGGAGGGCGCTTTTGCTTTCGCATTTAACTGGTCGAGGCTTGTTGCATGTTCAAGTAGGCGAGGGTTATCCTTCTTTGAGAACATTCCCGTAGTAGTTACGCACCTTTGGTACGCACCTGCATTGGTTCATAATTCGCACAAGCGATCATTGGAGTTGTAATTGAAGAAATTAGATGGAAAACAATTTTGAAAATTCGTTAAACGTCACGATTCTATTACATGATTTGACAATTGAATAAACTGTTCCACTGAAAGCTCCTCTCCACGGACAGTTTCTTTCAGTTTCATAGTTTTAATTAATTCCCTAACTGTTTCTTTATTAAGCATTAAACCGGGATAATTACTCATTGCGTTTAATAAGGTTTTTCTTCGTTGAGAAAATGCTGCTTTTACACATTGAAAGAATACACCTCTGTCTTTTATCATCTTAAGATGATTATCATGCAGCATAATACGGAGAACTGACGAATCAACATCAGGCTTCGGTATAAAGCAATTACGTGACACATTAAACATTAGCTTGGCATAACCTGCTGCCTGTACCCCTACGGAAAGTGCACCATAATCTTTAGTTCCTGGCTGAGCCGACATCCTTTGCGCAACCTCTTTCTGAACCATAAGTACCATGCGCTCGATTGGGAGATTATTCTCCAAAAACATCATTACAACAGGCGTTGTAACATAATACGGGAGATTTGATATAACTTTCACCGAACCGTTCCACCCGCTAATCAGAGATTTTACATCAACCTTTAAAATATCATTATTAATTATAGTGATGTTCTCAAAAGACCCTGTTGTTTCGTTCAGAGCAGGAATTAAGTTTTTATCAAGCTCAACTGCAATTACACTTCCTGCTTTTTGGGCAAGTTTAACTGTAAGAGCACCTATACCCGGGCCTATTTCCAAAACAAGATCCTCCTTAGTCAAATCCCCTGCATCAACTATTTTTTGCAAAACATTTATGTCGGTGAGAAAGTTCTGACCAAGAGATTTCGTCAGCCGTATCCGGTATTTATTTAAAATTTCATTAGTGTTAATCACAAAACCACCCTCAAAAAACATGTTTTCTAAAAGATGTACCGGAACAAAGCTGCTCCGGTACAATTATATAAATATTTTGATTCATATATAGCTCGCTATTTAGTGTAGTCAGTTTCTTTCCACCGGCTGTCATTCTGCTCGTTAAGTATGTATATCTTAACTTTTTTCTTGCCCCATCTGGAAACAGCTTCTTCAGAGTCAAAATAGAGATCTATCAGATTGCCCTTTATTGCGCTTCCGATGTCACCCGCAATAGCGAATCCATAATCTGGAGTATTTCCTACTACTTCTACATAGACCCTTGTGTATAGTGGTATTACTTTCGGATCAACAGCTATAATTCCTTCTCTTGCTTTCATCCCTGTATAGCATATACCAAACTCCGGATGATCGGGATGTTTTCCTGTGTCCTCAAATGATGATGTATATGATGTTGCATACATATCCAATACTTTCTTATATCTGACTGTATCTCCGCGAGATGTTTTAAAGTTGGGAACCGTACCGAATTCTATCAGCTCACTTACAGGATCCTTTGTCACTTTTTCATCAATGAATACACGTGATACGATTCTATTGTCCTCGTAGGTTATTTTATAGCGTTTCTCAAGAAAGCCGTTAACACCTTCCTGCATAACCTTTTGCAGACCTTGATTCATTTTTTCATTAGGTGTTTTCTCTATTGCATATGGTATCTCTTCAGCTTCTGTAATTAATTCTTCCCTTACACGGATAATTTTGATGTCCATTCCAAGATTTATAGGCTCATCCAGTTCTCTTCCTTCCACCCTATCCAAGGGTCCCATAACAATTCCGTTTGCAGCAATTGTCTCTTCAATAGTGTCGTAATAAGTCATTACCTGAGTTGTTCTGCCTTCAAGCTCAATATTAACCGGAACTGCACGTTTGATAATCACCTCATGAACCGTATCATCTGAAAGTTTCATTGACAACGGTCTGCTGACGTAATCATAGGATTCTACTAAAACTCCCATTTGATTAAAAACCGTTTGTACGTCCTCACCCATAGTCTTTACATGGATATCAGTGTCACCTTCAACAATCCTGACCTCTCTCATCAGCTCATTATACAGGTAGAACCCAGCTGCTACAGACACAACGAGCAAAACAAGCAAAACAAAAATCCGCTTAAGGGGCAAACTGCGTTTCGCATAGCCCAATAATAAATTTCCCATTCACAACTTCCTTTCATCAAACACCATGCAAGGCTTTCCTCCTAATTTCCAACCTTACACGTTTGTCCCCGGTTTTTAACCAGGCTTACCCATTCTGTGAAGCAGCATTTTATTTTTGTACAGCATACTTCATCATGCCCGGATAAGTGAATACCCTATATAAGATTAGGGTATTTTTATTGTCTTTTTAAGTTACATTCTAGGCTTTCTCCCCATTCAAAGCATTTGTTTTCGGTGAAAATCTTTTGCTGTGATTTAGGAGCTTACATTCCTTAGTAACTCATGGTACGCAGTGACAAATCATTTGCCTCCCTGCCAAATATAAGCTATACAATAATATCTCATTGCCCAACTATTGTCAACCCTGCTGAAATGGCGAATTGGTGCGGCATATAGCGTTTACATCCAAAGGGTAATTATCCATTTACTTGTACTGTGTTTCCTCTTAATGAACTCGCATTGCTGAATACATAAGTAAACTATATTGAAATAATTTAATTCATGAAATACAGTGATTTTTGAGTTTATGCTTTAAAATAATATTATGATTGCTTCCCAGAAAGTCGTTAAACGACTTTTTCCTGCAGGTTTGTCTGCAGGAAGTTGCAGCTTGCTTCAACCTGGTGCAATCATAATATGGTTATCCAGCCTTCTTTCGAAGGCTGATGAAATTTAGGATATCTTAAATTTCATCAGAAAGTCACTTCGTGACTTTCTGGGTGATAATCATATTATACACAATATATTCAAAATATATTCATTTTTTTGCCTATTATGCTTATTCAAACCGTAACCATTCATTTGTTAATAGTAAAGCCTGTGTGTGAGTGGTGAGAAAGCTGAGTTAGTAACTTCAAACCAATAAGCGTTTGCGTAAATTGTACGCAAACGCTTATTGGTTTCTTTTATTCCAGTATGAGGTTACCAAAACATTCAGGTCTGTGGAAATCAGGTATTTCGCTTTTCACTTCGCTCCAACAACCAAAATGCGCATGCCCTTCCAATTCTCCACATTTATAAAAATTACCGGTCAATTTAGTTCCGGATCCTATTTTTATCCTACCAAAATATTCTTCAATAAAAGCATAAGGAATAAAAAATTGAAGGCTCCACGATGGACCTGAAAAGCTTTCTACTTCATCTTCCCTTACTGATGCTTTTATACGGAAATTTTCAAGCGTTGATTCAGGTATCGGTAAACGCTTAAACCTGTCCTTGCCTAATCCTAAATTAAGGGTACCCAATGCATTTAACTCAAAATTCAGGTATCTTTCGTCATTTTCGGGGTTTGGTTTGAAAAAGAATTCCATACAGCTATCTTTATATACAGGATCATTCATTTTTGTATATGAAGCCACAATTTTATTTTCATATGAAATCATATATACATGAAGCCCTTTTTCTGTATATAAGATTTTTGCTTCTGTTTTAGGTCTATAACCGTTGTTATCCCATGGATAACAACAGATTTCCGCAGTTTCTGCCAAATCCCATATACTGCTGCCAGACATCTCAAGCTCCGTTGCTTTTTTAATGTAATAAACATTCCTCATAGTACCATCTCCAGTCAAATTATTGTAATAACACAACTTCCCACAGTGTTTTAGGCACTTTCTTTTACAGAATACTACCGACTGCCGCGTAATATCTCACTTAAGCATGCCGGTATCAACAACCAAAGTGGGCTTCGCCCACACCCCAATATAGGAACTCACAGATGCAAAACATAAATATTCTTGTTTTTTATTTATGTTTTGCATCAGTAAGTTACTAAAACACTACTCGCAAGCTTAGGTGGAGGATATCTTTGTTGCATCACTAATAATTTATTTACAGGTTATTAGTAGCGCAAACTACATTATTGCGACCTCTATCTTTAGCTTCGTACAATGCACCATCGACTTTTTTGATAAAATCATTGACACTAATTTCATCAGTAGGTATGATGGAAGCTACACCCAATGTGATTGTTACAAACCCGCATGATTCTGAATATTTGTGTGGGATTTTCGCATCATCGATTGCTGTTCTCATCATCTCAGCATACTTGTGGGCTTCTTCGAGTGTTGTTTGTGGCATGACCGCAATAAACTCATCTCCTCCATAACGAGAAAAAAGATATTTATTATTTAACAAATTATTTAGAATACCGGCAATTTGCTTAATACATCTATCTCCCTCAGGATGTCCGTAATTATCATTGAATTCTTTAAAAAAATCAATATCAAGCATTATAAGTGACAGCCAATGAGAATACTTCTTTGAGTGCTCCCATTGTTTTTCTAAATAATCAAGGAATTTGCGGCGATTTGGTATATTGGTCAGGGAATCAACCTCGGATTGCAATTTGATCTCCTCTGTCTTTATCCTTAATTCAATTCCATCAATAATTTGTTTTACCCTTTCTTTTTTCTGTTCTTGCTCGTAATGTACATAAAGCCTGTAATATTTCAATTCCAATACATTATCACCAAGCTTATCATAAAGCGATGTTAAGTAAAAGCATATTTGCAATGTTTTTTCATAAATATTGTTTGCGGTAGCAAGGGTATATGCATCAAGCAAAACATCTATGGCTTTTTGATGCTCATTTATATCAATTAAAAATTCATGGTAGTTTATCAATATATTTATTTTATTGAAATAAACACTTTTCTTATCAGCAACTGCAATTGCTTCAGTAAAATAGTGCCCCGCTTTATCGTAGCATTTTAACTTCCAATAAATCAGAGCGTATATTTTATAAACCTCACAAAAGTGAATTTCGTATTTATGCTTCGTCAGCAATTCTAACGCAACAGGTAAAAGCTCAAGAGCTTTATCATAATCACCAAGAAAATAATTAACTTCAGCTAGATTTATATGGGCTATTCCTTTACATGCTTTAATCGGATCATTCTCAAGACCCTTTTCATAATATAAAAAGGCATTATCATAATCACGGAGCATTTTATATATCTCACCAATATTATTATATGCGATGCTTATTCTATCACTATATTCGTACTTGTTAGAAATAAAAAGAGATTTGTTGTAATAATCATAAGCGTTTTCATAATAAGCCAATTCAAAAAAAACATTACCCAGCATGATGAATGCTGAAGCTATATAATAATTTAAATTGTATAGTTCAAGCATTGAAAGAGCCTGTATTATATAATCGATTCCTTTATCGTATTCACTGATATTTGTATAGATAAAACCTATTTTTAATAATAAAATTGCTTCACCTTGAGGATAGTTAGCTTTTTTGCTTAACTCATATGCGCAATAAGCATCTTTTAGCGCTGTTTTATTGTCGGCGTATATAATTTTCTCGATGCTTTCTATCATATCATCTATTTTTTTTATGGTATTTGCATCTTTGTTATCCATCAATTTCCAGCCTTCCTCCATAAAGATGATTTGAACCGCCTATAACGAGCTAAAAAACACTTTCCCTCTGTGTGAAATCTAACCTCATCTTGATGCTACACAATATTAATAAACGAAAAAGAGCCTCGCTTGATTTGTAAATATGTTACCCTATTTCTTTTTCTATTTACATTTCACATGTGATCATGTTTTGTTTACAAAACGTTGCCTATATAGTCAACCGCAGGTTTTTCTTTGGCTATACCAAAATAAATAGCACGTGTATCAATTCATGTCTATATCTGCTGAATTTCCAATTCAAAATATATAGTATTATTATAGCACTAATTTTGTAAACTTTCTATGCTTACAATCTCTATGTGTACGTTCGAAAAGTCACGCACATCGGAGGTATACTGTTAAAATCCGAAGGAGCATCAACCCACATGACCACCCGCTGCTTCACATGAATGTCTGACCTGTAATCACTCACAATCTTTATACCCAGTTTTCTTCGCATTTTCCTGCAAAAAAGCATTAAGTGTTCGGATATTCGCCTTTTTTTGAAGGACTGTGCAAAAAATTGAATCGAAAATCTGCATACCCGATTCCGAGCTTTACTCCTAGGTAATCGTATTACGACCCTTTCTCTTTGCATCATACAAAGCATTATCGACCATCCTTATAAAATCATTTATCATTGAGGTTTCACTGGGAATTATTGTGGCTACACCCTGTGTGACGGTCACATAATCAGATACTGTTGAAAAGCTGTGATTGATCTTTGTATCTATGACTTCCCTGCGAATTCTCTCAGCAATAGCTTTTGCCTGCTCTGATGTTGTATTAGGCAAAATAGCCATAAATTCGTCCCCACCATATCTGGACAATAAGTAATTACTCTTAAGTAAGCTATTCATCAGTTTAGCTATAGTTATAAGGCATCTGTCCCCCTCCGGGTGACCATAATTGTCATTGAATTCTTTAAAACAATCTATATCTATCATAATAAGAGATAGTGGAAAACAGTTCTTCATTGCATGTTCCCACTCTTTTTCTAAATGCTGAGTAAATTTTCTGCGGTTTGGTATACCGGTAAGGAAATCGACTTCTGACTGCATCCTAACGTACTCTGTCTTAACTCTTAACTCAATGCCATCACGTATTTGCTTCATTCTTTCCTCAGATTGCTTCCGATTATGCATAATATATAGCTTATAGTACTTTAATGCAGATTCAATATCGCCTGTTTTTTCATAAAGCATAGTAAAATAACGGCAAATGAGTATCGATTTCTCATGGAAATTATTCCTTGCAGCATATTTATATGCCTCGGACAATGCATTAATTGCTACATCATAATCATTCTGCTCCATCGTAAACTGGTGATAATATACCAATAAATCAATTTTTAAATCATGAGCCATGGCTTTTTCTGCGATATCAAACGCTTTAAAGAAAAACTCCCTTGCTTTTTCTAAGTTATCAAGTTTCCAGTAAACAAGAGCATGAATTCTGTATACTTCGCATAACGCAGCTTCAAAATTAGCTTCCATGACTTTTTCAAGAGCTATTTGTATAAATTCTTGCGCTTTAATATAATCTTCTTTAAAATAATACACTTCTGCTATGTTTACATAATATGAACCCATACATGTCTTAAACCCTGTTTTTTGATCCTCTTCAATGCTCTTTTGATAATAGTACAATGCTTTGTCATAATTTGTAAGTACCTTGTATATCTCCCCCATATTATTGTAAGAAATACTGAGCCGATCTGTGTACTGGAATTTGTGAGCTATATATGTAGATTTATTAAAATAATCGAATGCTGTTTCATAATAAGAGTATTTTGAAAACATACAACCCAAAATTGAGTATGCAATGCATAGATAATAATCCAGATTATATAGTTCAAGTAAAGGAATTGCAGCCAAAGTACATTCTATACTTTTTTGGGTTTCGTTTAAATTTGCATATATTATACCCAGTTGTTGTAAAATAATAGATTCTGCTTGGGGGTAATTAACTTCCTTGCTTTTATCCAAAGCATGCAATGCAATATTTAAAGCTTTTTTTAAATCTATAAATTTAAGCTCCTCGATCTTTGCTATTGTTTCATCTATTTGCTGATTTGTTTTTTTATTATCCATCATATGGTGTCCCCCCTTTCTAGACCTGTTGGAGTAATTCATAGTGACCGCCAAACTTTGTACTCAATAATATAATATCATAAATTTTTGGTGTATAAATTATATCGGAAAAAGTTGCTATTTTATTTGATTATTTATTAAAATGATTATCTCACTGAAAGTCGCTCTCTGGCACAGACCTTGACCTACAAACCGTAAGTCTGCGCATTAACAGTATCCATTTGAATAGTGATAAATATAACTAAAAAAATCTTAAATTTAACTTAAAATTATCTTAAATTCTATTCTATTCTAGTTTTTATCATTTCTAAATATTTTCAGCTTTACTGCGGTATGATATAATATCCTCGATACTGCGGATATTATATGCCTCCGGCGGAATTGATGCGCATGCGAAATTTTCTGCCGAAGGCAGAGAAAGATGACCTGCGGTCAGCTTTTCAGGTGACGTTTTGCACACAAAACGTGATCATATGCGCAATTATATCACGATTTCTTCGAAATCATGATATAATAATTTTGTAGGTAGGTTTATGAGTTTTGCTTTTTTATCTGTATAATTGAATATAGCGAGGCTAAGATGGATCCCCGCCCCACCTCTTCGCGTATTTTCAACCATTCTGGTTGAAAAACGCTTGGTGGCGGGACTACACTGCAAAAAGTTTAAATGACATCTGGGGTACAAGAAATCTCGTGGTGCAAAGCTTACACAAATTGAAATGTTAGGGGGTGTTTTAATGGGTATTTTTAGTTTTCTAGGTGGCATCCAAGTATATCAATTGATAATTCTTATTGCGGGGCTGGTTTTCCTTATTATTGAGATGTTTTCTCCGGGTTTTGGCATATCTGGAGGGATAGGGCTTGTTTTATTGGTTGTGGGCATTCTTATTACTGCTTCAACGCCCTTTGAAGCTCTTCTTATGTTTATAATTCTCCTTGTAATACTGGGCATGGTGCTTACAGTAATATTACACTCTTCAACAAAGGGGCGTCTTTCAAAAACCTTGATTCTAAATGAGAAATTAGATAAAGAATCAGGTTACATTGGAACAGAGGATCTCGAATATTTTGTGGGCAGAGAGGGCATAGCAGTAACTATACTGCGTCCTGCAGGCACTGCGGAATTTGACGGCATTAAGCTTGATGTTGTCTCCGATAGCGAATATATTCCCAATGGCACAAGGGTTAAGATCGTTAAAGTAAACGGACGTCGGATTGTTGTCGAGAGTATAGTAGTATAATTTTGGTATAATTTTAGTATAATTTTAATTTGAAAGGAGTTTTTTGTATGACAGGACCATTTTTTGCCGCATTTTTAATTATCGTCGCAATAATAGTATTTTTGTCCTTCTTTTTTAGTTTTGTTCCCGTTGGCTTATGGATTTCAGCCGCCGCTGCCGGCGTAAAGGTTGGCATTTTCACATTAGTTGGTATGAGGCTTAGAAGGGTAATTCCATCAAGAATAGTAAATCCGATAATTAAGGCTCAGAAAGCCGGCCTTGAAGCTTCAATTAATAAATTGGAGGCACATCATCTAGCCGGTGGAAATGTAGATAAGGTGGTTAATGCCCTTATAGCAGCTCAACGCGCAAACATACCGCTTGAGTTTGAAAGAGCCGCAGCAATCGATCTTGCCGGTCGCGACGTTCTTGAAGCTGTACAAATGAGTGTAAACCCAAAGGTTATTGAAACGCCAATAATTGCATCAATTGCTAAGGATGGCATTGAGCTTAAGGCAAAGGCAAGAGTTACCGTACGCGCAAACATTGACCGTCTTGTTGGAGGAGCAGGTGAACAAACCATTATTGCCCGTGTTGGTGAGGGTGTTGTAACAACTGTCGGTTCATCTGAATCCCATAAGGATGTCCTTGAAAATCCTGATTTAATCTCAAGAACAGTTTTAGAGAAAGGTCTTGATGCAGGAACGGCTTTTGAAATCCTTTCGATTGACATAGCTGATATTGATGTAGGCAGGAATATAGGTGCTCAGCTTCAGACGGATCAAGCAGAGGCCGACAAGCGTATTGCTCAGGCAAAAGCCGAAGAAAGAAGAGCCATGGCAGTAGCAAAAGAACAGGAGATGAAAGCATCTGTTCAGGAAATGAGAGCTAAAGTGGTTGAAGCTGAAGCAGAGGTTCCGAAAGCTATGGCAGCAGCACTAAGAGAAGGAAAACTTGGAGTTTTGGATTACTATAATATGCAAAACGTTATTTCTGATACTCAGATGAGGAACGCAATTTCAAATATGGGTAAACCAGAATCAACAACTCCGGGACCTAAAAAGTGATTTTCTCATTAACTCAGCTTTCCAACAGGTGGGCTCCTGTAGTGAAATCAAAGGTGGTGGTTTTTATAAATAACATGTATCGGGAAGTGATTTACAGGAAAAAAAACAATCAGGGTTCGAATAACACATCTCGAACCGGTTATATCGTTCCGCAGTCTATCGAAAGCTATCCAGAGTATCAGTCGGCACCTACTAAGAGGGGTATTACAAACCCTAGTGGTTTTAGTTCTGGTATGCCTGATGACAGAAGAACTATATCTAATTTTGAAGCAGACGAGGAATCTTTAATATATAAAGGAGCAATAGGTGAAAACGAGTGCCCGCTTTCTTTCGATAGAGAGAATATTTTGAACGGTATAATTTTTTCAGAGATACTGGGAAAACCTAAAAGCAAAAGAAGAGGTTCGTGATTCGGGTGGATTTTAATATATAATTGTTAAAATAACAGAAGAAATTGCTTATACCCATTTTTTTGCGAGGCAAAATAACGTGGCTTGAGGTTTTACAAAAAAGCAATTGAAAAAATAGTAGTTTTTTAGTTTAGATGAAGCAGCGGGTTCACCCGCTGCTTCATTGCTTACGCTTTTACTATATCATCCATAAACTTAAGATAGGATTCCTTTGTAAACTGAGGTTTATAGTTGTTCTTTATTTCGCCGGCTACTTTTGCACCATCCCACAGTAAATCAACTACGGTCATTGCCATTGCTTTTGCTGGTATTATGTAAACTGCTTCTTCATCAACAATTTTATAATCCTGACTGTGAGCTGCTCCGATAACGCCTCCCATATTAGGTTGAATAACAGGTAAAACGCTTCCCAGATCCCCAATATCTGTGGAACCCACCATATCAATTCCTTCGATAATATTTTCTTCCCCTATAAGCTGTATTGAATTGTTTTTAAATAATTCACTCATTGTATCTTCCTGAACCATAGGCAAATACCCCGGGAATTCAGTTATCTCAACATCTGCACCAATAGCATATGCTCCGCCTTGAATGGCTCTGTTTACTTTCTTGTTTGCATCCAAAACCGCACCCATGTTTTTCCCTCTTACGAAAGTTTCCATTCTGACATCAGCAGGAACAATATTAACTAAGTCTCCACCCTTTGTAATTATTGGATGTACTCTTATTTGATCCTCATCTCGAAAAGTTTCTCTTTGAGCGTGAATGCACATTAATGCAGCCATTGCGGCATTCAAGGCATTGACCCCGTCATGCGGCGCACCACCGGCATGGGCTTCCTTTCCTTTAAACCGGATTGTTTTGCCTATAAATCCTGAACTGCTGCCCCCTATAAATGACTTACGCTCCGGAGTGTTTGGCTGGCAATGCACCATCATGGCCGTATCCACGTCATCAAAGGCTCCGACATAAATCAGCTCCTGTTTTCCACCCAAAAAAGAAATTTTCCCTTCCTTTTTTAAACGCTCACGGTATTCCAGCTCAACAAATTCTTCTGCCGGAACAGCCATAAATACCACATCTCCGTCAAGGTATTCCTTTACACCGCTTTTAACAAACCCAATTGCCGCACCCAGCATTGCAGCGACTTGAGTATTATGACCACACGAATGTGCTGCGCCCGTTTTGCTGTCGGCATATGGGTGCATAGGACATAATACCGCATCCATTTCCCCCATTACAGCAACTTTAATTTTACTTTCTTTTCCTCTTAAATAAGCCTTAACACCTGTGAGCGCAAGCTTATCCTTGTACTCCAGCCCTAGCTTTGTAAATTCCTCCTTCACTGTTTCGGAAGTAGCGAATTCCTTAAAACCAAGCTCCGGGTTCTCGAGTATTTTTTTTCCAATCTCTAAAATCTCATTCTTACAACTATCTATCGTGTCACATACGATTTTTTTAAGCTCCTGCTTGTTCATATAAAACCTCCAAATTTAACATATTGGGCAAATTTAAGCTTTAATTTTCTAAGAAAATTTTTAGAATCAAGATTTCTTGCATCCAAAAAGTCACTTTGCGACTTTTGCAGTGGAATCAATATTCAATGAGCAGATCGGAAGAGCGTCG
>ENA-UOOM01002085-UOOM01002085.1-fermentation-metagenome-genome-assembly--contig:-NODE-2085-length-17287-cov-29.938254_pt1 | contig 17287 bp, 10 predicted proteins | sample MGYA00245781_ERZ724031 | MGnify/ENA primary metagenome ERZ724031 (study PRJEB28704, sample SAMN03018317) | fermentation metagenome | biome: anthropogenic terrestrial biome; feature: soil... | reverse complement strand
CTACGGCACTCAGCTTGCTAAACGCTTTCTGCCTGTACACCGCTCCCCCCAATCAGATATTTAATTGTATCACTTGTAGTTAAGATCAGTTATTTCCGATATCATTTTAGCAAGATACTTTGCCAAAATATGCCAAAAGACCATAAATTGTATCTTCTTTCTACCTGTATTCACGGCCTTAATCAAGCCTTAATCAAGCCTTCATCAAGCGTTAATAATTAACGCTTGATGAAGGCTTGATGACCACTTGATTAACACTGTCTACAGAGCTTACAGAGAGATTTGGAAAATGGTCTGCTCCAGCTCCACTCCAGCTCCACTCCACTCCACCACGCCCACGATCACCGCTATCGAACATTGCTATCGAACATGCGCTTAAGCGAGTCTATATTCGTTCATCACTCATCCATTTTTCCTTCTTCGTGCATAGACCATGCCCATAGCGGAGTATCAGCCAAAATTTGCCATTGACTAAAATCCTTGTTTTGTTTGAATGGCTTGCAATGGAAAAAATATAACATCTGGAGGAAAGATGAAAAAAGCCGTGGTAGTTAGCGCTAAACGTAGCGCTGTCGGAAATTTTGGCGGAGTGTTCAAAGATGTCTCAGCGGTAGAGCTGGGAGTACACACTCTGAAAGCCATTTTTGCGGAAAGCGGGATCAAACCCGAGATGGTAGATGAAGTGATCGTGGGCAACGTCTGCGGGGCCGGTTTGGGACAAAACGTAGCCAGACAGATCAGCATCAATGCCGGAATCCCGGACTATGTGCCTGCTTACACAGTTAATAAGGTCTGCGGCAGCGGAATGAAGGCTATCAGCCTGGCAGCTTTGATGATAGGCTCCGGCGAGGCGGAGATTGTGATAGCCGGTGGTTCGGAAAACATGAGCCAGATACCCTACATCTTGAAAGATGCCCGCTGGGGAGCCCGCATGGGTGATAAGACCATGATGGACATGATGATCCGTGATGGCTTATCCGATATTTTCAATGATTATCACATGGGTATGACTGCCGAGAATCTGGCAGAAAAATGGGGTCTTAGTCGGGAAGAGCAGGATGAATTTTCTGCTATGTCTCAAAACAAGACTGAAGCAGCGATGAAAAGCGGTAGATTTGCCGATGAAATCGTGCCCATTGCCATTCCACAACGCAAGGGAGATCCCATCATCATCGACAAGGATGAAATGCCTCGCGCGGGAGTTACCAAAGAAAGTCTGGCAAAATTGCGCCCTGCTTTCAAGAAGGACGGAAGCGTGACAGCTGCCAGCAGTAGCGGCATCAACGACGGAGCAGCCCTGGTATTGATCATGAGTGAAGACAAAGCCAAAGAACTGGGTCTCACACCTTTGGCATATTTTGTTGATAGTGCCTCTGCCGGTGTGGATCCTGCTATCATGGGATATGGACCGGTTCCCGCGATCAAGAAAGTCCTGGCAAAAAGTGGCTGGAAACTGGGCGATATCGAACTGGCGGAACTAAACGAAGCTTTTGCAGCGCAATCTCTTTCCGTGATCAAAGGCTTGGAACAAGAAGGTGTGGGCAAGATCAATCAGGAAATCGTGAATGTGAACGGCGGCGCTATTGCTTTGGGCCATCCCATTGGTTGCAGTGGTGCTCGCATCATCGTGACTCTGTTGCACGAAATGAAGAAAAGACAGAACAAAAAAGGTCTCGCATCGCTGTGCATCGGCGGCGGGATGGGAATCGCAAGCCTATGGGAGATGAAATAAGATGGCAGATAAATTGAAATTAGACAAAAGCATGGCAATGTATGAGGAAGCGCAAAAGCTGGTCCCCGGAGCAGTTGCCGGCATTCGCAGACCTTACAACTTCGTTCAGGGAGAATATCCGATCTATTTTGACAGTGGCAACGGCGGCAGAGTAACCGACGTGGACGGAAATGAATACATCGATTACCTCTGCGCTTATGGTCCCATCATCATCGGCTATCGTGAGCAGGAAATCGACAACGCCGTTCAGAAGCAGATAAATGACAAAGGCTTCTGTTTTTCACTTACTCAACCTCAGCAAAGCGAATTAGTGCGCAAATTGCAGCAACTGATTCCTTCCTGTGAGATGGCAGCATTGGTGAAAACCGGCAGCGATGCCACCACGATCGCCATCCGGGTGGCCAGAGCCTACACCGGAAAGACCAAGATCGCCCGTTGCGGTTATCACGGCTGGCACGATTGGTGTGTGGAGGTGAAAGGCGGCATACCGGAAAAGCTTTATGAAGACGTGTTGGAATTTCATTATAACGATCTGGAGGGATTGGAAAATATCCTGAAGGCCAATAAAGACGACATGGCGGCCATCATTGTAACCCCCGTGGGTCATCCGTTGGCTGCTCCGGTAGAGATGCCCAAGCCCGGTTATCTGGAAGGCGTACGCGCGTTGGCAGATAAATATGGCGCGCTCCTGGTTTTTGATGAAATCCGCAGTGGATTCAGAGTATCTTTGGGTGGCGCGCAAGAGTATTTTGGCGTAACCCCGGATCTTTCCACCTTTGGAAAAGCCATGGCAAACGGCTATGCGATCGCCGCGCTGGTGGGCAAACGCGAGCCCATGATGGTATTGGCAGACAAGGTGTTTTTGTCTTCCACATTCTTCCCAAATAGCGACAGCATAGTAGCTGCGTTGAAGACCATCGAAATTCTGGAACGGGACAAGGTGCTGGATGTAGTAAAACAAAAAGGCGAGAAATTTGCCATAGATGTGCAGAAAGTGATCGACGAATCCGGCATGCCGGTGGAGTTTTCCGGAGCTCCATGGATGCCCTTCATCACTTTCAACAAGGATGAAAATGGCCTTTACAAAAAGTTGAGAACGGAGTTTTACACACAGTTGATCCGTCGCAAAGTGTTCTTGCAGCCATATCACCACGGCTACATCTGCTTCCGACACAGCGATGCAGATCTGGCCTACACGGTTGGCGCCATCAAAGAATCTCTGGCCGAATTGAAAAAGCTGATGTAAGGGAGAGGCTAGTGGCGAAATACATCTTCGTAATGGGGGGAGTGCTATCATCCCTGGGCAAAGGCATAGCCACGGCATCCATCGGATTGCTGTTGAAATCTATGGGTTATAAAGTAGTGTTGCAAAAATTCGATCCCTACTTGAATGTGGACCCGGGAACGATGAGCCCCTTCCAGCATGGAGAGGTATTTGTAACAGACGACGGTGCCGAAACAGACCTTGATCTGGGACATTATGAACGCTTTGTGGATGAAGCGCTTAGCTCTGCCAGCAGTTGCAGCGCCGGGCAGATCTACGAAAGTGTGATAATGAACGAGCGCAAGGGCAGCTACTTGGGGAAAACCGTACAGGTGATACCCCATGTAACCAATGAAATCAAAAGCCGGATAACCCGCTTATCCGCTGATAAAGACATCGTGATCACCGAGATCGGAGGCACAGTTGGCGACATCGAGAGCCTGCCTTTTTTGGAGGCTGTGCGTCAATTGCGCCTTGATCTCGGGGTTCAGAACACGCTGAATATCCTGCTCACCTACGTGCCCTACATCAAGACCGCGGGCGAGCTGAAGACCAAACCTTCGCAACATAGTGCCTACAAGCTGCGTGAGATCGGTATCCAACCGGATATCTTGCTCTGTCGCAGCGAAAAGACTTTTGACGACGAGATATATTCCAAGATCGCGCTCTTTACAAACGTGCCCAAGGAAAGCGTGATCAATGCCATCGACGTAAAATGCGTTTATGAGATTCCGCTCATATATCAAAAAGCGAACTTGCCGGCGATCATTTGCCGGCATTTCAAAATGGATAATAGCGAGATGGATCTTAGCCAGTGGCAGCAATTTCTAACTAATCGTCAAAACAGCGATGGCGAGGTGAGCATAGCAGTTTGCGGGAAATATGTGAAGCATCACGATGCCTACAAGAGTGTGGTGGAAGCCCTGATGCACGCAGCGGCAAAACAAAAAAAGAAACTCAATATAAAATGGGTGGATTCGGAACGCAGCTTCAAAGCGGAGGATCTGGACAGCGAGCTTAAGGACATCGACGGGATCTTGATCCCGGGCGGCTTTGGCATCCGGGGCATCGAAGGCAAGATCAACATCGCTCACTATGCCCGCAGCAAAAACATCCCGCTTTTGGGCATATGCCTGGGCATGCAGGTGATGGCGATTGAATATGCGCGCAATGTGTGCAAATTGAACGATGCCAATAGCACCGAATTTGACGAAATTACGGGCAATCCGGTGATTCATCTGATGGAAGATCAACGCTATATAGACTATGTGGGTGGATCCATGCGCTTGGGAGCGTACACATGCAAGCTATGCCCGGACAGCCTTGCGCACCGTTCCTACGGAAGCCTGCAGATAAGCGAGCGCCACCGGCATCGCTATGAATTTAACAATGAATACAGAGAGAAGCTTTGCGAAGCCGGGCTGAGGCTGAGCGGACTATCCGAAAATGAGCTTTTGGTGGAGATTTTGGAGTATCCGGCAAACCGCTTCCATATAGGAGTACAATTCCATCCGGAATTCAAATCCCGTCCCAATCGCCCGCATCCTCTATTTATAGAGCTTATCAAAGCCGCGGTAAAGGCATAGATGGCGATCATCGTAAAAAAATTCGGCGGCACATCAGTAGGAAGCGTAGAGCTGATCCGCTCGATCGCGAAAAAGCTGGCAAAAGCCTATCATCGCGGAGATCAATTGGTGGTAGTGGTATCTGCCATGGCCAAGACTACAGACAATCTCTTTGGCCTGGCCTATGAGATATCCAAACATCCCAGCCGCAGAGAAATGGATATGCTGCTTACTGCCGGAGAGCGCATCAGTATGTCGCTGCTGTCGCTGTCGCTATTTGAGGAAGGCATACCTTCGATCTCTTTTACGGGATCGCAAAGTGGCATAATCACAGACGACCATCATGGTAATGCCAGGATTTTGAGGGTAAACGCCTTTCGCATACACGAGGAACTGGCGAAAGAGAAAGTAGTGATAGTAGCCGGCTTTCAAGGAGTGAGTACATCCAAAGAGATAACTACATTGGGCAGAGGCGGTTCGGACACTTCAGCGGTGGCCCTGGCCTGTTATCTGGGCGCGAGCAAATGTGAGATATATACCGATGTGGCGGGTGTTTACAGCGCAGATCCCAGAATAGTGCCTCAAGCTCAATTCATCGGTGAAATCGGCTATCTGGATATGCTGGCGCTCAGTTATAACGGCTCCAAGGTATTGCACCCCCGCGCGGTCGAATTTGCCTATCGCTACAAAGTAGCCGTGGAGGTAAAATCCTCCTTCACTTTTGAACCGGGAACCCTGATCAAACAAGAAGAAAGCCCAAAGGACCCACACATGGAAGAACGCAAAGTAAATGCAATCGCGCACAAGGATAACATCTTACGCTATCGTCTGGCACCGGATACCGGCGTTTTGCAGCTATTGGAAAAATGGCATTATGAAATCTATAAGATCAACCTCTATGAGGCTGCTTTGGAACTGTATATCGAAGAGAAATACGAGTCTGAGCTGGACTATATGCTTCAGGAATCCGGAATCCCGACCCCGGAAAAAAGCCGCGATATCGGCTTTGTGAACCTGGTGGGCTTGGGTCTGGCTGCAGATCCTGCCTTTATGGCAAAAGTGCTGAGGCTGTGTGCCAATTCGCATCTGCAGCGCATCTCACACAGTTGCCGGACTTTGGAATTGATGTTGCCAGCAGTGCAAGTGGCAAAGACTATAGCCCTTTTGCATCAGGAATTCTTTGGAGTAAATGGATGAAATATATTGTTACCAGCGCTCTGCCCTATGCCAACGGCAAGCTTCATGTGGGACACGTAGCGGGAGCATACCTCCCTGCGGATATCTTTGTCCGCTATTTGCGTCTGCAAAATGAAGACGTTATCTACATCTGCGGAACCGATGAACACGGCACTCCGATTTCGATCTCGGCAGACAAGGAAGGAGTGCAAGCCATCGAGATCGTAAAACGATATCACGATAGCATCAAAGAAGCCTTCGATGGTATCGGCATAGAATTTGACAACTTTTCCGGTACCGCGCGGGAAGAGCATTATCAGCTATCCCGTCAATTTTTCAGCTCTCTGTATAACAAAGGGCATATCCAGCCCAAAACAACTCTGCAATTCTATTGTGAACACGATAAACGCTATCTGCCCGATCGCTATGTGGAAGGCATCTGCCCCAAATGTGGCAGTGAAGGTGCCCGCGGCGATCAATGCGACAAATGTGGACAGACCTACGAGACGACATCGCTGAAAAATCCGCGTTGTAAGATCTGCGGAAACGAACCGGTGATCCGGGAAACCAAACATTGGTTCCTGCATCTGGCACGCTTTACCGATCAGCTGAAAGAATGGATATCGCATAAAAGCTATTGGAAAGAAAACGTGCGCAACTTTATGCTGAACCTTTTGGAACAGGGATTGATCGAACGCTCGATTACCAGAGACCTTAGTTGGGGCGTACCGGTGCCGCTTCCAGAAGCGGAAGATAAAGTACTGTATGTGTGGTTTGACGCTCCCATCGGCTATGTATCTTCCACCGTGGAATGGGCCAAACGCATAGGCCAACCCGAACGCTGGAAAGACTATTGGCTGGACCCGGACACAAAGTTGATTCACTTTATCGGCAAAGACAACATCATCTTCCATGCGCTCATCTGGCCGGCAATGCTGATGGGTCAAGACATCAAATACTGCCTCCCTCACGATATCCCCGCCAATGAATTCATGAATCTGGAAGGGGAAAAGATCTCGACTTCGCGCAATTGGGCGATCTGGGTGGATGAATTCACAAAACGCTTTGACGGCGAATACCTGCGCTACTATCTGGCGACAAACGCACCTGAGCGGCAGGATGCAGATTTCAGTTTCAAGGATTTTCAGCTCAAGATCAATGGCGAATTGAACAATGTATTGGGAAACCTTGCGAACCGGGTTTTTGCCTTTGCAAACAAGCATTTTGAGGGGCAGATATCCGCGGTGGATTGCGATGAAGAATGCAAAGCAATCCTGGACGAAGCAGATAAAAGCCTGGAAGAGATCAGTGCTTCCTATCGCGACTATCAAGTAAAGCGCAACACCCGTGCCATCATGGATTTGGCGCGCCTGGGCAATCGTTTCTTTGACGAGCGCAAACCCTGGCATGCCATCAAAGCAGATCGCAAGCATGTGCAAGAGACCCTGTGGGTGTGCGCATCGCTACTAAACAAAATCAGTATAGCCTTCTACCCCATTATGCCCAAGCACATGCAAAAACTGCGCGCGATGATGAGTTTAGCCCCCGTTCACAGCTGGGAAGACGCTTTTACAAGCACGCAGATCACAGTGAACAATGTCTCGCCGCTTTTTTGCAAGATCGAAGATGCCGCCATCGAGATGGAACTGGCCAGACTGCACAATATGGCAAAAGAGACAGATAAAACCGATTATCTGCCGGTGAAGCCGGATATCACTTACGAAGATTTCAGTGCTATGGATCTGCGTTTGGCAAAAGTGCTTGAGGCAACGCCTGTACCAAAGACGGACAAGCTATTTCATCTGAAAGTAGATTTGGGCTTTGAAACCCGGGAATTGGTTGCCGGCATCGCGCAGAGCTATAAAGCCGAGGACATCATCGGAAAAACCGTGGTAATGCTGGTGAATCTGCAAGCCCGCAAGATAAGGGGCATAGTATCCAACGGCATGATCCTGGCCGCCCACGACGAACTGGGCCTGCATGTGGTCTTGCCGGATGGAGGCTCTCCCGGCTCCCCGGTGCAATAATGCGAAAGCTTTCCGCCCTCCTGCTGTTCAGCCTTTCCCTGCTTTTCGCGGCGGAAATCCGGGATGGTATGCTGTATCTGGAGATCAACCTGGCCACTTCACAGCACTTGAGTTTAGAGGGCGAAGGCTTGGAACTAAGCGATAAGGATCAACTATTTGAACAGGTTTATAGCGGCAATATCGCCATCGACGTGGTGTCCACCGAAGTCGAAAACAGATATGGAATCATCGAACGGGTGGAATCTGCCCATGAACAGAGCGATTCACAAGCGGTAACCAACAGCTCTTTTTCTTGGGAAAACGATCAACTAAAGATCAAGCATGAATATTGGTTTTTCCTGCCGGATAGCTTTAGTGATCTGCAAGCCGCGCAATCTTATGCCTCATCAATAAACTATCCCTACAGCCGTATTCAATCTATCCCGATAGTAAATTCCACAGTGCGGATTGTAGGCAAGGACGGCAAAGAATCCTACTTTGAGAGTCCGCTAGGCATATATTCCAAGGGATCTTTGTGGTTGAACGGTCTGCCTTATGAAGGAGAATTTGTACTGAAGGTCCGAGGTGGCAAGCTGGTATTGAACCAGATCCTGCCTTTGGAAGAATACATTGCCGGGGTGATCCCGAATGAAATAGGCAACAACAGCCCGCTGGAAGCTTTGAAGGCACAGGCCGTGGCGGCACGAACCCATGCTGTGAGCCTCTTGCTCTACAACCGTCACAGCAAAGATGGCTACGATCTTTGCAGCAGTACTCATTGCCAGGTCTACAAAGCTAAGCATCTGCGCAATGAACTCATCGAAGAAGCGGTAATGCAAAGCGCGGGAGAAGTAATCGTGACCGAAGACAGAGTGGCAGATGCCACCTATCACAGCAGTTGCGGCGGCAAGACAGATACATCTCAGGCCATCTGGAACGGAGCCTATATCCCGCATCTGGGCGGCTCCACCTGCCTGAATGCAGCAGAAAATTATGATCTGAGTAGCGAAGAGGATGTCAATAAGTGGATAAACAGTAAAGTCGATAGCTCCGGGATGAGTTCCTGGGAAAAATCCACCATGATGTGGGAGCGTAGTATCAGTCGCGCCAAGCTTGCCGAAAACATCGGACTGAGCAGCATCAGGAGTATCGAGGTATTGGAGCGAGGCCGCTCCGGCAGAATCCTGAAACTGCGCATCAGCGGAGATCGCCAGACCATCCTGGAAGGAGAATACAAAATCCGGCAAAGCTTTGGCATGTTACCCTCTTCGATGTTCGTATTCAAATCAGCCGCGGGAAAGGCTATCTACTATCCCGGGAGCAGCATCAGTCTCAAAGGTAGGGGTTCCGGTCACGGCGTCGGTATGTGCCAGGTGGGCGCCTTGCGCAAAGCACGTCTGGGCGAGGAATACACTCAGATATTGAGTACTTACTACCCGGGTACCGAATTGAAAATTATCCGGATGGAAGATGAGTAAAGCAGCCGGTCGCCTACTGAGGGGCAGCATCGCCGCGGACCAGTTTCGCCTCTTTGCCGCAGACACAAGCGCGATAGTCCAACGCGCGCGGGATCTGCACGATCTGTATCCCCTGCCCACGATATTGATGGGACGCTTGATCAGCGCTGTGGCTCTGATGAGCGGGGAATTGAAAGCTCCGAATTCCGAGATATCCCTACGCATAGACGCCGAGGGCCCTCTGCGAGGGGCTATTGCTATTGCGGATATGGCAGGAGACATCAAAGCATATGCGTTTGAACCTCAGCTGTGGATGGAAGAGCCGAGTGCGAATCTGCAAGTGGGCAAACACTTGCTACCGGGAACCTTGAGTGTTATCCGACAGATTGGCATGAAATCACCTTATACGGGGCAGATTAAACTGATAGATGGCGAGATTGCCTCGGATGTGGCTGCATACTATGAGCAAAGCGAGCAGACCGCTACAGCGGTGAATCTGGGTGTGTTGATGGATCCCAATGCCGCTATCCGCTCTGCCGGTGGCGTGTTGATCCAGCAAATGCCAAATGCCGACCCCGCTCTGGCAGAGATTATCAGCTCAAATCTGCAAAATACACCGAATGTTTCGGATCTGATGGATATGGGCCTATCGATTGAAGACATTCTGGAACGCTTTATCTTGAAAGATCTTAGCTGGAAGATAGTGAAGGAAACTACCCTGAGATACCATTGCGACTGCAGCCGGGAACGTTTTGCCCGCGCCTTGCTGTTATTGGGAAAAAACGAGCTGATGAGCATGCGTGAAGGCATAGCACCCTTGTGTAATTATTGTAACAAGAGCTATCACTTTGACGCTGAAGACATCGATAATCTGATAGAAGCTTTGGATAAGCAATATGAAAAACAATAGTTTAATATGCATGATCGGTATTATGCTGCTATGTATCCCTCTGTGGGCACAGCCGGACGGCGATGATCTGCGTTTTTTATTGGATAAAGAACAATTTGAAATGATCCGTAAATATGAAGATGACTTTTTGAAATTGAAACACGCCGCGGCCAGAGAAGACCGTCAGAGCCTGCTGGAATACGCTCAGCGCACAAAAAACCTTGCCCTTGCCTCGGATATGCACTACTTGCTGGCACGGGATTTTGCCTCCCTGGAAGACGCGCTGCAATGGCTGCTATTGCAAAGCGCGGATCCCGACAGTAGCGACATCCGTATCCGTACCCATATCCTGCAAAACAGCTTCAAAAATCAAGCTGATTCGCTAGTCTTCGCACATTATACCGTTCCAAGTAAGGATGAGGACATCCTCTCTGAGATACAGAGCTTGCCGGAGTACAACGGCATCATTGAAGCCAGCGCGAAAAGCGTGATGGATGAGATATCCACGCAGGTAAGCAGTTACGACGCTCTGGAGCTGATAGATTCTTTCAAAGAAAGCTATCCAAATTCCATCTGGCATCAAGCAGCATATTATTACGAACTCTACCATCTGGCCCAGTTGAAAGATTATGAGGCATTGTTGAAATGTATGGAGGACAACCGCTTCCGTTCTGCCGCTCACGCTTACATCAGCAGCCTCTATATTCTGGGGCCTTCGCTTCGCCGGGCGCTAAAGGATATCAGGAGCAATGACGAGCTTTTGCTGTATGCCGCACAATGCCTGCGCTACGCTCTGAACAGTGAAAAGGCGAGTGTGCTCTTTGACGAATTTGACACCGGTGAATGGGCTAACAGAGTAAAATTGCAAATGGCCAAAGCAAACTACTATACACAGATAGCATTTCGGAACCTTTACGGTGATGAAGACGAGATCTTGGGAATCTTTCGCAAGCCCTCAAAACTGCAAGGCAGGGAGCTCGATTTATTTGAGCATATAGCATTTAACGATAACGACCGGGGAGAATTGGCTGAGTTGCACTTTTGGCATGGCAGATACCTGGGGCTTTTTGCCGGCGCCAAATACCAGAAGAAAGCGATTGAAGAATATGGAGAATGCCTCATTCAGGGCGCTCCCCGCAAGAGCTACGATGAACAAGCCCACAAAGCTATCGCCGGGATATTGGAACACCGTAAGATAAACAGCGATCCCATCAGCTATCTGCGCGATCTTTTCGATTATCGTGGCATAGTCTTTGAAGACAGCCATGCCATGGAAGGTAAACGCTACACCAGAGCTGCTTTGGCGGATTATGACAACGACGGTCTGGTGGATATTCTTTTGGACGGAAAATACATCTATAGAAACTTGGGTGATTTCAATTTTGAGGCTCATCAGGACAGCTTTTTGGTTCAGAATCTATCCAGTAGCGGTGGCATTTGGGCAGATTTTAACCGCGATGGAGCCTTGGACTTTGTAAGCATCTCCCACAATAGTGAGGGCAAAGGCGATGCTTTGATGAAACAGAATCCCGATGCAAGCTTTGTGAAAGTAAATGCCAAAGCCGGGGACATCGACGACAAAATGCCCACTGAAGGTGTGGCCTTTGTGGATATTGATGGCAAAGGATACCCATCGCTGTATATGGCAAATTATGAGATTTGGCAAAATCGAAGCGGTTTCCCTGATGCCTTTTACCACAATGACAGCGGTTTTTTTGAAGATCGCAGCATCAGCTCCGGATTCCTTCTACCGTCATACACAGATAATCCCGGTCTGGCAGGCAGAGGCGTAGCACCGGCGGATTTTGACAACGACGGTAAACAAGAGATTTTGGTGACAAATTACCGTCTGAACCGCAACTTCCTCTTCAAACAAGCTGACAGCTTATTTGTAGATGTGGCATCTCTTTACGGCGTAGCCGGTAGCTACAAAGACGGCTATTATGGACACAGTATCGGTGCTGATTGGGGAGATTTTGATAACGACGGCGATCTGGATCTGATCGTGGCAAACCTGGCACATCCCAGATTCATCGATATCTCGGACAAAAGCATGCTGTATCGCAACGATGGGCTTGGTTCCAGAGTGATCGGGGCAGATACTCTATACTATTGGATATTTACCGATGTCACTGCGGAAAGTGGCATTAAGTATGATGAATTGCATGCCGAGCCCCTGTTTTTTGATGCCGATAATGACGGTTTTCTGGATATTTATATCACTTCCGTTTACGAACATGACCGCAGCTATCTGTATCACAACAATCAAGACGGCACCTTCACAGATATCACCTATCTGAGCGGTAGCAGAGTGTATAATGGCTGGTCTTGCGTAACGGCCGATCTGAATCGTGACGGTTTGACCGATCTGGTAATCGGCAGTGGAAACGGCACCAAAATCCTGAGCAATGTGACTGCCGGCAAAAACAAAGCGATCTACATCAAACCCATATACAAGAATGGCGAGATAGCCTTGGTAGAGATCGATGAAAACACAGCCCCGCATCCCAACAGCCCGGCCTATGGCTGCAGAGTAATACTGAGCTATCTGGATAAATCCGGCAAGACACAAAGCCTGATCCGAGAATTGAGTTCCGCCAAAGGCAGCAGCAGTCAAAACAGCCCCGAATTGCATTTTGGAATCGGCCAAAACCAAGTGCAGGCTTATCAAATATGGAGTCCTCAACCATGAAAAACATCCGAACAAACATTTTCAATCCCGTATCTCCGGAAACTGCCGCCTTTTTGCCCGACTTTGTCATCAGCTTTGAGAAAGGCAAGATCTCGAGTCTGTTGCCCTTCAGAAAATTCCATGGTGCCTGGGAAGATAAACGCGATTGTATCTGCATCCCGGGACTGATAGATCTTCATGTTCACCTATCCCAATATCGCATCAGCGGCCTCTATCAGCCGGCATTGTTACCCTGGCTGAGACAGAGTGTTTTTCCCGAAGAAGAGAGATCCCACAATCCCTATTATACCGAAAAGCTGAGCCGGGATTTTTATAAGGCTCAGATCGCAGCGGGTACCACTTTTTCCATAATCTATACAGCGCCTTTCGTTGAAGCCGCTCAATGCGCCTTTGAGGTGGCATCTGATATGGGTATCCGGGCCAAGATCGGGATGACTATGATGGATATGAACGCTCCTGACACGCTGAAGCATAGTACAGATTATGCTCTGAGACACAGCATCGATCTCTATGAAAAATGGCAGGATAGAAGCTTGAGCTATATCTTCACACCTCGCTTTGCCCCTACCTGCAGCGCAAAACTGATGCAGGAAATCGGTAGTTTTGCCAAAAAACACAAAGCATATATCCAGAGCCATCTTTCCGAAAACCCGGATGAGATCGCCTGGGTGAAAGAGCTGTTTGGCAAGAATTCCTATACCGATGTGTATGCTGATTTTGGCATCTTGGGGCCCCGAACAATATTGGGTCATGCCATTCACCTGTCGGATGAAGAATTGGATATGCTGAGCAGTAGCGGAACCGCGATCGCCCACTGTCCGGATTCAAATTTCTACTTGAAAAGCGGGGAGTATCCTTTACGGCGGATCAGTGAGCACGACATTCCCTTCGGGCTGGGTAGTGATGTAGGCGCGGGCACTTCTCTGAACATGTTGTATCATGCCAAGATGATGAATTATCGGCAGACAAAAGACGCGATACTGGCAGAGGAGATGCTCTATCGCATCACTCTTGGCAGTGCCAAAATAGCTGGAATGGCAGACCTGATCGGCTCTCTGGATACCGGCAAGGATGCCGATATGGTGTTCTACAAAGCCCCTGCCGGATTTGATATTACCCAACAAAGCCTGAGCCAGTTGTGCTTTGCTCCGGACATCTTTAAGATATGCAAAGTATTGGTATTGGGCAAAGATATGCTGGATCTCGCGTAAATCCGGCAGCGGAAAAACCGATACAGGCTAAACCCGGTTTTTATCCCCGGTATATGTGATAGAATATTTTTGTCGCCCTCATCAAACCGGACATCTCCGCTAAACAGCAGAATAACCATGCAATTGGAATCCTTCTTGCATTGGTATTGTATGCAATGATTTGTCATGTGTATGACAGAAATCGTCCATAGATTTAATAGATATGTATTACATAAGGAGATACTTGTGAAACAGATAACGCTGATAATGTTGCTATTATGTTCATTTGCCATGCTTTCTGCAGCGCTGCAGTGGGAAGAAGCCATTGCCATTCGCCAGGGCGTGAACATTGAATGGTTTCGCACCGGTACCGCCACAAACGATGGTGGCGCTATTTATGTGTGGAGCGACACAAAAAATGGAGAACGCGATTTGTGGGCTCAAAAAGTGGATGCCAACGGTAATATGATCTGGAATGATCCGGTTTTGATAGACGGGAAACCAGATCGCCAGGAAGACCCTGTGATTGCAGCCACCTCAGATGGTAATTATATCATAGCCTGGATCGATTTTTCCGACGACCTGGATGGTAATGTATATGCCCAAAAGATCAATAATCAGGGACAATTGATGTGGCAAGCGGGTGGTAAACCTGTTTGCACTATTCCCAGCGAACAATTGGGACTGAATATGGAAGCCGATTCGAATGGCGGAGTCTTCATCGTGTGGGGGGACAGCCGCAATACCAGTAAAGATCTTTATGCACAAAGGCTTTCTGCCACCGGCGACCCGCTGTGGACAGTAAACGGAATACCTGTAGCAAACGGTCCCGGTGATGAAATTCAAAACACGATGCTCCCCGATGGACAGGGCGGTATGATGATGGCATACACCCATACGTATGCCAGCGATTCCGATATCTATGCCAAACACTTTGATGGCAATGGAAACATGACCTGGACTCAAGAGATGGCACTTGCTGTGGCTCCGGGACCTCAAACCGGAGTGCGCATGGCAGCCATCGGCAATGGCGAATTTATCTTTACCTGGTCCGATCAACGTAATACCGATACCGATATCTACGGTCAGAAAGTAAATATCGCGGGGCAGAAAATGTGGTCTGAACCCTATATCGTGTTTTCCGATCAATCTGCCACGCTTCCCGCGGCTCAATCCAATCCCCGCATTCAAAGCACTTCAGACGGCGGAGCTGTGATAGTGTGGGAAGATTTTCGCCTTGATTCTCAAAACGCTGAGCTATACGCACAAAAGCTGAATTCTGCAGGCACCAAGCTTTGGGGTGAGGCCGCTATCGCCATTACCACAGCTGATTTCAGCCAGTCCGGTCAACGTATGGCTGCAGACAACAACGGCGGCGTATACATCGTTTGGGATGATCTGCGCAATGGCAACACTCCCAACTACGATATCTACGCTCAACACCTTTCTGCCAGCGGAGAAGCCCTATGGACAGCCGGTGGCAAGCCCATTTGCACCGCTCCCTTTACGCAAAATGGCGGTTTGGTAAAGGTGGCCGGAGACAACATATATATCAACTGGATGGATGCCAGAAACGGCAGCATCGGTATTTACTACCAGGTGTTGGATGCCTCCGGAAACCTGCAACTCGCTGAAAACGGCGTGGAAGTATTTTGGGGACTCAGCGGCGATACTCCGATCAATCAATATCAGATTCTTGCTCGCGACAATGATACCGTGATTATCTGGCAGGATACTCGTTACGCTTCCGAAGGTTACCGTCTTTTCTTCCAATTCCTTAACGAGGATGGGCAGACTCTTTTGGAAACAAACGGCAGACCCATCACTCTTGAAGGATTAGGGCATCAGAAAGACGCTCATGCCACCGTTACCGAAGACGGTCACATCGCCATCGTCTGGAGAGATGAGCGCTCCGGAACTTCCACCATATACGCCCAATTGATCTCACCTGCCGGAGACAGACTTTGGGGCGACAATGGCATGAGGATTACAGAGACTGATCCCTTGAGCCATAAAGACCCCAGAGTCAGCTATTATAACAACTCATTCTACATCGGTTGGTCCGAACTGGAGGCCATCGGTATCAATTTCAGTTATCATGTCTTTGGCCAAAGATTGGTGAATGGCGAGAAAATGTGGGGACCAAACGGTAAGGTAATCTCCATTTTGACCGGAAGCTCCAGGGTGCACGAAACCACACTTACAGACATCATCGATGATGTTTATGTGTGGCATAAAGTGATTACTGCCATAGATGAACAGACCATCTGGGCAAAACGCGTGGACGAAAATGGCGATGCTTTTGCCGGATGGCCGAATGCAGGCTTACAAACCACCAGCATGGCAGATGGCATAGTTCAGCTCTCCCCCACGGCTAGTCGCAGCAATAACGGCGTATATGTGACCTGGAGAGACAACCGTTTTGGACCAATGCAATATTGCTCTCAGCTTATCTCCCCTGCCGGAGAAAGGCTCTGGGGCGAAGAGGGAATCTTCTTGTCAAACAGCGGAAACGAGCAGGAATATGCCAAAACTGCCGTGGCCCACAATGGCATTGTAACCACTTGGTGTGAAAACATCAATGGCATGCACGACATCAAAGCCAAGAAGCTATTTTGGGATGGAAGCGATCTCTGGAGTGAATCGGGCTACTTTATCGTTCAGAAGGACTCCACCCAAACCAAACCCACACTTGTGGGCTTCGATGGCGCCGGTATGATGACGGCCTGGGTTGAATACTTCACCGAAGATAGCGACATCTATTATAACTATATCAATGCGGATGGCAATGTTGTGCTGGACTCACAAGGAGCAGTGCTGACCAATGCCGGAAAATCTCAATATGATCCGATTGGTGTAGAACTGAACGATAACGCTTACGTGATCTGGGCGGATGGCCGTAGCAGCGGTAAAACTGAGATTCTGGGCTTGTATGCAATGAAAGTGAACAATGAATCGGTGTCTGTGAATGACCCTGTGACCCCCTCAGTGATGAGACCCACTCTGAAACAAAACTATCCCAATCCTTTCAATCCGCACACCTCAATAGCTCTCACCATGCCCACAAACGGAGATATCAAATTGAAGATATACAATGCGAAAGGACAATTGGTAAAGACCCTGTTTGATGGATCTCTTGAGAAAGGCGAACACAGCTTCTCCTGGGATGGTAAGGATCATAATGGCAAATCTGTATCCAGCGGTATGTATTTTTACTCTGCTCAAAACGCCAAAGGAACTCAAAGCCGAAAAATGATCTTAATGAAATAGTATCAAATGACTATAGGATGTCTTAAGGCCTTGTAAAATATGGGTT
>ENA-UOOM01002083-UOOM01002083.1-fermentation-metagenome-genome-assembly--contig:-NODE-2083-length-17291-cov-18.190415_pt1 | contig 17291 bp, 14 predicted proteins | sample MGYA00245781_ERZ724031 | MGnify/ENA primary metagenome ERZ724031 (study PRJEB28704, sample SAMN03018317) | fermentation metagenome | biome: anthropogenic terrestrial biome; feature: soil... | reverse complement strand
AGTTATGAGTTATGAGTTTTTAAATATTTGTCCTTTTTTTATTACCGCATCCACAATATTCATTCCCACGTGATAGGGCAAGAATTTGTACGATGGGAATTGCAGCAGCACCAAATCGCCCTGTTTGCCCACATCGATACTGCCTATTTTGTCGGCATGGTCAATGGCTGCCGCACTGTTTATCGTGAAAGCCGTTACAGCTTCTTCGGGCGATAGTTTCATATAGATGCAAGCGATAGCGAACAGCAACGGTACCGATGCCGTGAACGAACTACCCGGATTTAAATCGGTAGCCAATGCCACGATGCAATTTTGGTCAATCATTTCACGACCGCGGGCATATTCTTCGCGCAGCGAGAAAGCCGTGAGCGGAAGCAATGTAGCCACCACGCCCGATTCTGCCATGGCACGAATGCCCTCGTCCGATGCTTGTAAAAGATGGTCGGCAGAAAGGCATTTCAGTTCGGCAGCCAGTTCGGCTCCGCCAAATTGTACAATTTCGTCGGCGTGAATTTTCAGTTTGAAACCGTGTTCACGGGCAGCTTGCAGATAGCGGCGCGATTGCTCGATGGTGAACACATTTTTTTCGCAGAAAATATCGGCACATTCCGCCAGTTTTTCCTGTGCTACCAACGGAAACATTTCGTTGATATTGAAATCGATAAACTCGTCTTCCCTACCCTTCCATTCGGCAGGTGTGGCGTGTGCGCCCATAAAGGTGGGCACGATGTCCATGGGATGTTCCTCGTTCAGACGACGCATCACACGCAATTGTTTCATCTCGGTTTCCTTATCGAGGCCATAACCGCTTTTTCCCTCCATGGTAGTGATGCCCAATTGCATCATGGCGTTCAGACGCATTTTTCCGGCAGCCATCAGCTCATCTTCCGATGCTTGGCGCGTGGCTTGTGTGGTGTTCACGATACCACCACCGCGATTCATTATGTCCATGTAGCTGTCGCCCCGCATGCGCCACGAAAATTCTTCTTCGCGATAACCGCCAAACACAAAATGCGTGTGCGGATCCACAAATCCGGGAAGTAAGGCTTTGCTTTCGGCATTGATAACTTCGTAGTCGGCTTCGTTTACGGGAATGGCTTCACCTTGTTTCAACACGTGCGAGATGATGCCGGCGGTAACGATAACTGTTCCGTTTTCAATCACGTGCAAATCTTGCATTTCTTTGCCGCGTTTTCCGGCAAAACCGCTGCAAGTAACTACTTGGGCGGCGTTTTTTATGATGATGTTGTTCATTGTTTTTTTGTTTTTGTTACACAGAGAGACACAGAGGCTTCACAGAGTTCACAGAAATGACAATTTATCTTTTTAGTTCCGGTTTAATCTCAATTAGTTATTTGTAATTATCAATTAGTAATTTTCTTCTTCCACTCCGTGTATCCCAAAATTGCCAGCACTAAAAAAACGGTATATTGCCCGCTCGTGAAATACAATCCCTGCGATGCGTAAATGGGTATTGACAAAATATTTCCTATAATCCAGAATTGCCAATTCTCCAGTTTTTTTAACGCCATCAAAATGGTTGCCACCAAAAAGAAAGCCGTATTAAACGAATCGATATAAGGCAGATAGGATTGAATGTAATCCGTATCGGTTCTGTTCACGTACCGCAAAAGAAAAAATACAGCTACATAGATTACAATCACCGCCGTCCACGATATGATGTTCTCTTTAAAAGTATTGCGCTTTATCTGTAATTTCTGATCGTTCTCGTCGACACGAGACCACATATACCATCCGTAGATATTGGAAATCAGATAAACCACATTAATTCCGGCATTAGCATACAATCGGGCAGCGAAACAAATGTACACATAAATTGCCACATTGATAATCCCGAAAGGAAAAACTAAAATATTTTCCTTTCGGGCGTACCATACACTGATGATGCCTAATAGAGCCGCAAAGAGTTCGAGATAATTCATACCTTTGTGTAGAGACGTGATATTATCGCGTCTCTACTATTCCATCAACTTTGCTTCCAAAACCTGGCTCATCGAAAAGTTTTCAAGTCCAAGGTAATATGCAGCAGTATCCACTAAAGCTTCCATGGGAACCAAACCTACGATTTCGCCTCCAACAACGGGAACACCGTAGCGTTGCGCTTCCATTCTAACCATTTCGTGTGCTCGATAAATGGCTGTTTTGGTGTAATCGGTCAGGTTCATCGAAACTTGCGTGATGCCGCGTTCTTCCAATGCAACACCCATTCCTTTGCAGAAACGCAATCCGCCGCCAATGAAGCGTACTTTTTTGGCAATGGCAGTAGCAATTTCCAGATTATCCGTTCCCAAATTCACGTTGTAAGCTACCAACGGCATACGTGCGCCTATGGCAACCGTTCCAGCTGTGGCGTGACGTTCTGCCGGGCCAAAATCGGGTGTCCATTCGGGTTGTTTAATTTTTTCTGCCATTCCTTCAAACTCGCCTTTGCGTACGGCAGCTAAGTTTTCACGATGGGATGCCGATGCTGATTTTTCGTACAAGAAAACGGGCAGATTGTATTTTTCGGCTACCGTTTCGCCCACTTCTTTCGACAAAGCGACGGCATCTTCCACCGTTACTTCTTTGATGGGGATAAACGGCACTACGTCAACGGCTCCCATTCGCGGATGTTGTCCGCTGTGCTTGGTCATATCAATCAACTCAACGGCTTTGCCGATGGCTTCGATAACGGCATTTTTTAATTCTTCGGGTTCACCAACAACGGTTACAACGGTACGATTGTGATCGCTATCGCTGCTGTAATCCAACAGTTTTACATTTTCTTTTGCGCGGAAACATTCCACGATTTTTTCAATTTTTTGCTTGTCGCGTCCTTCGCTGAAATTGGGAACGCATTCCATGATTTTGTTCATAATATTACCCCTCCAACTCCTCTAAAGGGAGTGATTTAAGTTGTTTATTTAATTTATTTTAGTGAATATCTTTTTTCTAAACTGGCCAAAAAATTGTAACTAGAACAGCCAACAAGTGCCGTCACTTCTGACGGTTTTTGTGGTGTTTATTTTTGCCGCAGGCGAATAAATCGCCCACGGTTATGAAAATTTGGCTTTTCAAGCGACCATCTGATTCTTAAACTTCCAAATATTTTTCATCATCAATAAAAGACCATCAACAACCAATTTAGTAATTAGTCTTTTGTATTTAGTAATTTATTAATTACGCTTTCCTCCACCAAATACGGCTCCGTAATATGATAGCCATCGGCGTGTGATTGGTTGAACTCTTGCACGGTGCTTATCGCGTTTTCGTTGCGTGCCCACGAGCGGCGGGCAACACCGCCCATCACGTCCCACAGCATGGCAGAGCGAAGAATTTCGTCCACCCGTTCGCTGCCGTCGCACACCATTCCGAAACCACCGTTGATGGATTTTCCGATTCCAACGCCGCCACCGTTGTGCAGTGCCACGAGGCTCATTCCTCGTGCGGCATTTCCGGCGAAGCATTGCACTGCCATATCTGCCATCACGTTGCTGCCGTCTTTGATATTGGCGGTTTCACGGAAGGGCGAGTCGGTGCCGCTCACGTCGTGATGGTCGCGTCCCAACATAATAGGGCCAACTTCTCCATGGCGAACCATTTCGTTGAATTTCAGAGCGATGTTCATTCTACCCAGCGCATCCTGGTACAAAATTCGGGCTTGTGTTCCGACAACCAATTGGTTTTTCTTGGCATCGCGAATCCATACCCAGTTATCTTTGTCTTGTCCACGACGATTGGGGTCGATGCAATCCATAGCGGCTTTGTCCGTTTTTATCAAATCTTCGTGCTTTCCGCTCAGGCAAACCCAACGGAACGGGCCGTAACCGTAATCGAACAGTTCGGGCCCCATAATATCTTCTACGTACGACGGCCAGATGAATCCATCTTTTTCGTCCACACCGTTTTTTGAAATCTCTTTCACGCCGGCATCGTAAATGGCTTTCATAAACGAATTGCCGTAATCGAAAAAGTAAGTGCCTTGGGCAACCAATCGTTTGATAACGTTGAAATGGCGTACCAACGATTCGTCCACCAATTGATGGAATTTTTCACGGTCTTCTTTCAGCAGACGGGTACGCTCCTCGAACGAAATTCCGGCTGGGCAATATCCGCCCGTGTAGGGTTCGTGGCACGAAGTTTGGTCGCTCAACAACTCGATGTGTATGTTGTTATCGGCTGCAAATTCCAATAAATCCACAATATTTCCGTGGTAGGCAATGGAAAGCGGCTCTTTGCGAGCCATGGCTTCGTGCGCCCAGTCAAATGCCTGCTGTTTGTCGGCAGTTATTTTGTGTACCCAACCTTGCGAGTGGCGGGTTTCGATGCGGGAGTAATCCACTTCGGCAACAATGGATGCCGCGCCGGCTATATCGGCAGCTTTGGACTGTGCGCCGCTCATACCGCCCAAACCGGACGAAATAAACAGGTGTCCACGCAAATCGCCATCTTGCGGAACGCCCAATTTTTGCCTTCCGGCATTGAGCAATGTGTTGAATGTACCGTGCACAATGCCTTGCGGCCCAATATACATCCAGCCACCGGCAGTCATTTGACCGTAGTTGGCAACGCCCATTTGCGCAGCAATTTCCCAATCGGTCAGGTTATCGAACTGCCCAATCATCATGGAGTTGGTAATGATTACACGGGGTGCATCGGGTTTCGATTTGAACAAACCTAACGGATGTCCGCTTTCCACCACCAGCGTTTGGTCTTGTGTCAATTCTTCCAAATACATCATTATCAGACGATATTGCATCCAGTTTTGGCACACTTGTCCGGTTTCTCCATAGGTTACCAATTCGTAGGGATAAAGAGCGATATCGAAGCACAAGTTGTTGTCAATCATCACTTGGAACGCTTTGCCTTCCACGCATTTACCTTTGTATTGGTCGATGGATTTGGCTTTCAAATCGCCTTGCGGACGATAACGATAGCCGTAAATTTTTCCACGTGTTTTGAGCTCTTCCAAAAATTCGGGAGCCAAAGTTTCGTGCAATTCCGTGGGAATATAGCGCAACGCGTTTTTTAATGCAATTTCGGTTTGAGCCGGCGTTAGTCGGAAGCCGCGGTCGGGCGCACGGCGAATACCATCTTTAAATTTCGGATATTCAGGTAACTTGTTGGATAAGGTTATTTTCATACTTAGATTACAATTTGTAAAGCATTTAGCGTTAATTTGACACAAAAATAGATATAATAGTTCTTTCAACCAAATGATAAGGAATGTTTTTAATCTAAATGTCGGGTTCTAAAACTTAGCTATTGTTTTCAGAATAGTTATCTTTGTATATTCATTTTTTAAATAATCAATTTTAATGGATTATAAGTTAGAAATTTGCGCCAATTCCGTCCTTAGTTGCGTTGAAGCGCAAAAAGGTGGGGCTTATCGCGTTGAATTGTGTGCAGGAATTCCCGAAGGCGGCACAACACCCTCCTACGGAGATATTGCAATGGCAAGAGAATTGCTCAACAAAACAAAATTAAACGTAATAATCCGTCCCCGGGGAGGCGATTTTCTGTATTCTGAACTGGAGCACCAAATTATGCTCAAAGATATTGAAATTTGTCGTAAATTAGGTGTTGACGGTGTGGTAATCGGTTGCCTTACACCGGAAGGTGATGTGGATATGCGACGTTGCCAGGAATTAGTTGAAGCAGCAGGCGAAATGGATGTTACGTTTCACCGCGCATTCGACATGTGTCGCGACCCATTTAAAGCCATGGAAGACATTATCTCATTGGGGTGTAAAATAATTCTCACCTCGGGGCAACAACCAAAAGCCGAACAAGGAATTTCATTACTCAAACAATTGATAAAACGAGCCAACGAACGCATTGTTATTATGCCCGGAAGCGGTGTAAATGCTCAAAACATTGCAAAAATAGCACAAGAAACAGGAGCTACACAGTTGCATCTTTCAGCACGACAGTCAATTGAAAGCCAAATGATTTACAGAAATCCTAATTTAAAAATGGGTGGCACGAACGTAGTTATTAACGAGTACGAACAAAACATTACCAGTGCAGAAAAAGTAAAAAATACGCTGAATATATTGAACAGTTAATAAAAGAATATCGTTTTTAAAATAAAAATAACATGAAGAAAGTTAGAATTTTCACCATACTTCTCGCAGCAATAACTCTGTTGTTTTCTTGTTCACAAAAAGGAAACAAAAATGCAGAGTCTGCCAACTACGAAGTAGTTCCATTACCGTCAGAGATAGCTGCATCGGAAGGGAATCCGTTTGTTCTCTCCCAATCCGTAAAAATCGTATATCCTGCAGGAAACGAAAAAATGCAACGTAACGCAGAGTTTTTATCCCAGTTCCTTGATGTATCGACAGGAATAAAACCGTCTGTTACCACTTCTACATCGGATAAAAATGTCATTATTCTTGCACTTGGTTTGCAAAATCAAAACGCTGAAGCGTATGAAATTGTAGTTAACGGGAACACAATTACCATAACCGGGGCAAGTGAGGCCGGCGCTTTCTACGGAATACAAACATTACGAAAATCTATTCCTGAAAATGCAACATCAGTGACTTTTCCGCCGGTCACAATTAAAGATGAACCCCGGTTTACTTATCGGGGGATGATGCTTGATGTAGCCCGCCATTTTGAATCGGCGGATTTTGTAAAAAAATATATCGATATTCTGGCCTTACACAATATAAATCGTTTTCACTGGCATCTGACTGACGATCAGGGTTGGAGAATTGATATAAAAGCCTATCCGAAACTCACTGTTATTGGCTCACAGCGTGAACAAACTGTCATCGGTAGAAACACAGGAGAATACGACGGTAAACCGCATGGAGGTTTTTACACTCAGGAAGAGATCAAAGATATTGTTAAATACGCCGAAGACCGCTATATCACCATCATTCCCGAAGTGGATCTTCCGGGACATATGCTGGCAGCTCTTACTGCATATCCCGAATTAGGTTGTACAGGCGGGCCATATGAAGTAGCCACTTCCTGGGGAGTTTTCGATGATGTACTTTGTGCAGGAAACGATTCTACATACATCTTTCTTGAAAGTGTACTTACGGAAGTTATGGAATTATTCCCTTCCAAGTATATTCATATCGGTGGTGACGAAAGTCCTAAAGTACGCTGGGAACAATGCCCTAAATGTCAGGCTCGTATCAAAGAGTTGGGGTTACGTGACAAAGACGGACATCAGGCTGAACACTATCTGCAAAGTTACGTTACTGCCCGTATCGAGAAATTTCTGAACGATAAAGGCAGAAACATTATCGGCTGGGACGAAATTCTGGAAGGTGAATTGGCGCCCAACGCCACTGTGATGTCGTGGCGCGGAATGGGAGGCGGCATAAAAGCAGCTCAAATGGGACACGATGTTATTATGACGCCTACCGATTATTGCTATTTTGACTATTATCAAACCCAAAATACAGATGGAGAACCATTAGCCATTGGAGGATACGTTCCTATTGATAAAGTGTACAGTTTTGAACCCGTTCCTGAAGTATTAACTACAGAACAAAAATCACATATTCTAGGGGCACAAGCAAATTTGTGGACGGAATACATAAAAACATCCGATCACGTGGAGTACATGATAATGCCGCGTATTGCTGCGCTTTCGGAAGTGCAATGGGTAAAATCTGAAAAGAAAAATTACAAGGAATTCCTTACCCGATTACCAAGACTACTCAATCTGTACAGCAAACTGGGTTATAATTTCGCAACTCACGTTTTTGATGTGCAGGCTAAAATGACTCCTAATTTTGAAACAAACTCGCTCGATGTGGAACTGTCAACCATTGATGATGCACCTATCTATTACACATTGGATGGTACAGAACCAACAGCTTCATCAACAAAATACGATGGTAAATTCTCCATCAAAGAAAACTCCGAAATGAAAGCCGTTGCTATTCGCGAAGGAGGAAATACAAGTAAGGTTCTTTCTGAAAAAATTAATGCAAGCAAAGCCAGTTATAAACCCATCGCACTATTGACAAAACCGGACCCAAACTATAAATATGGAGGTGAAGGCATGTTGGTTGACGGACTTTTTGGAAGCAGCACAAACTATAAAACGGGGAAATGGCTAGGGTTTGGCGGAGTGGATATCGTTGCAATAATCGATATGCTTGAACCCACAGAAATTTCAACTGCCGAAGTTCGCAATTGCGTAGTAACGGGCGATTGGATTTTCGATGCGTCGGAAATAATTTTGGAATCATCCAATAACGATTCCATATTTACTACTGTCAACAGCCAAAAACTACTGGACGCCAACACTACACACTGGTCGGACATAACTACTCATACATTGTCGTTCGATCCCGTAACAGCGCGTTATTATAAGCTGACACTTAAACCTACGGTTATGCCGGCATGGCATCCCGGAAAAGGAAACAAAGCCTATTTGTTTATTGATGAAATTACGTTGAATTGATTCTCAAAATAAGTCACGACACTATTATAATCAAAAAACATACTGGAAATTCCGGTGCGTTTTTTACAAGATTCCAAATCATTTCTTTTTCATGCCATCGCCAAAAACACCAGAATACCTGAAATGTATCCCAATATTGCCAATGGGGTGAATCGTTTCAGATAATATCCAAAACTGATTCTTTCCATTCCCATTACCGCAACACCCGTTGCCGAACCAATAATAAAAATGCTTCCTCCCGTTACAGCACAATACGCCAAAAGTGTCCAGAAACCACCATCGGCAACAAAATATTGCATATAAGGTGTAACAGCAGCCGAGGTTTCAAGCACCGGATACATACCCATAGTAGCAGCTACGAGGGCCACGTTATCCACCAGCGACGAAATTGCACCACTGATTACACTAATAACATATGGTTCCTTTATATTCGACGAAAGCATATCGGCAAAAAGTGTGAGTTGTCCGCCCACATTCAATGCTGCCACCGACATCAGAATTCCGAGAAAAAAGAAAATAGTAGGTAAGTCTACCGAACGTGATAAAGTAGGGATGCGCAACTTATCCGATTCACGAATATCATTTATCCGTCCATACATCAAATCGGTGTATATCCACAAAAAAACCAGCCCAATCAGCACACACATGAAAGCTGGCAAATGAGTTATAGTTTGAAAAACAGGAACAAACGCAAGCGATGAAATTCCAATCCAGAAAATAATTATTCTCGATTTATTCGGTATACGCTCTATGTAAATGTCATCTGCCGAAACATCACTGCTTTGACGTAAGGTTGTTCCTTTCTTGAATAACCAAAAATCAGCAATTATCAATGGAATCAACAAGTTTGCCAATGCCGGCAGAAACAGATGCGATATTTGATGCCACGCAGTGATGTTTCCACCTGTCCACAACAAGAGCGTTGTTACGTCACCAATAGGAGACCATGAACCGCCCGCGTTTGCCGCCAGGATAATAATGCTGGCGTATTTCATTCTGTCGGTATGATCGGGAACCAGTTTGCGAAGAACAGCAATAAGCACGATGGCGGCCGCCAGATTATCGAGTAAAGCAGAAAAGAAAAAAGACGAAAAGCCAATAAACCACATTAATTTACGCTTATTTTCGGTACGTAGTGAGCGAGAAATAGCCAAAAAACCGCCGTGTTTATCGACAATGTTAACGATAAGTAGCGAACACATCACGAAAAATAATGTTTGCGCCACATCACCCAGGTGAGGAACAAATGCCCTTTCGGTAAAATAGTGCACGACTTGATCTTTGGCAGGAAGACTCTCCAACTCCGTTTGTTTTACAAAGTTTAAAAAGTCCGGATTTTGACGTTCTACCAAAATATTTTGTGAGTCGGACCCAAGCATCAACCAAAGTGTGATGCTCATAAATAACGCCGTTGCAGATTTATTTACCTTAATTATATCCTCGAGCGCAATAGCGATAATGCCGAGGATAAACACAACTGGCATAACATAGTACATAAATTGATTCTTATTATTTGATTAATGAACGAAGCAGTTGAATTTCATCTGCCCATAACGATTCGTCCGGAGTTTCAAGAATGAGCGGCATATTGTTGAAGCGACTGTCGTTCATTATAAATGAGAATAAATCCATTTTCATCAACCCTTTACCTAAGCTGTCGTGACGATCTACCCGAGACGCCAGTTCTTTTTTAGAATCGTTTATGTGCATCCCTTTCAGATAATTGATTCCCACAATCTCATCGAATTTGCGAAAAGTACTTTCAAATCCCTCACGGGTTCTTATTTCATAACCCGCAGCCAGCGTGTGAGCTGTATCCAGACATACTCCTACCCGACTTTTATCCTCTACTTTATCAATTATATGGGCGATCTGTTCGAATGTGTGTCCCAGATTAGTTCCTTGCCCTGCCGTATTTTCGATCACAGCGGCAACCCCGTTAGTTTTTTCGAGTGACATATTGATAGATTCAGCAATTCTGTCCAAACAATCATCAATCGATATCTGATTCAAATGGCTGCCGGGATGAAAATTAAAACGATTTAACCCCAGTTGTTCGCAACGCTTCATTTCATCTAAAAAAGCGGAGCGTGATTTTTTTAATCCTTCTTCCTCGGGATGTCCCAGGTTGATAAGATAACTGTCGTGCGGGAGGATATGATCGGGCGAAAAACCGTATTCCTCGCATCGGGATTTAAATAAATCGATATTCTGCTGCGTATAAGGTGCAGCAAACCATTGACGTTGATTTTTGGTAAAAAAAGCGAAGGCATTTGCTCCTATCAAATGTGCATTAACCGGCGCATTTTCCACACCACCGGATGCACTGATGTGTGCTCCAACATACTTCATAACTTCTGATTTTAATTATTCAAATTGAATGTCGCAAAGATACATGATAAAGATTGAAATTATAAAAAAACAGTTGTTTTTGTACAGAATTTCTTAATGAAATCATAATATTTATTATCTTTCGGAAAATTAATAACTGAATAAAACACATCCACTATGTTAATTACAACAACAAACACAATTGAAGGAAGACGCATTGTCGCTTATTACGGGATAGTAACAGGCGAAACCATTATCGGTGCCAATATTGTAAAGGATTTTTTCGCCTCCATAACCGATATTGTTGGGGGACGTTCGGGCAAATACGAACAGGTGCTTCGCGAGGCCAAACAAATTGCCCTCCGCGAAATGGAAGAAAATGCCGCCAGAATGGGAGCAAACGCTATTATTGCAGTCGATTTAGACTACGAAACCATTGGCGATAAAGGAAGTATGATGATGGTTTCTGCATCCGGAACGGCGGTGAAAGTGGAGTAAAGGACGTTGGAAACATTATGGTGACACTACTTGAAAGACATCCGATTCACTAAAAAATAAGTCATAATAGAAAAACACTTTAAACGATGAAAAAAATCAATCGACGCGATTTCTTAAGCTATACCGGTTCGGCAGTAGCCTTTACTATTATTCCACGAAACGTGCTCGGAGGAACCGGATTTATAGCTCCAAGCGATAAAATAGCCCTTGGACTTATCGGTGCAGGAATGCAACAAATGGGTGAGTTGGTAAACTTGATTCCCGACGATCGGATTCAGGTTGTTTCCGTTTGTGACCCAAATAAATATCCTATCGGATACCGGCAATGGGGCGCTGGAAACGGGCTGAAGAACAGCGTACGGAAACTGTTGGGAGACTCATCGTGGGGAGGCGAAGTAAACGTAACGGCAGGCAGGGATTGCGGGCAGAGTTTTGTAAATCAGTACTACGCCAAGAAACGGAATGTGAGAAATTATTCTGCTTGTGCTGCCTATTCAGATTTCCGGGAGATGCTGGAAAACGAAAAAAGCATGGATGCCGTAAAAATTATCGTTCCCGATCATGCCTATCCGCCTATCATAATCAATTCGTTAAAAAAGGGTAAACATGTAATTGCCCACAAACCATTGGGAAATCGTGTTTCTGAAACAAGAGCAGTTTTTGATGCTGTAAAAGCAAACCCTCATTTAACTACTCACATGCTTGCGTGGGGACCAATTCATGACAGGTACGAAACCGTGAAAAAGTGGATTGACGATGGTGTAATCGGCACATTGAAAGAAATACACAACTGGTCTTTCAGACCGGTGTGGCAACAGTGGCAAACATATTTTGCGGAACGGCCTGAAATCCCGAAAGGATTCGATTGGGATCTGTGGTTGGGAGCATGGCCAAACAGGCCTTATCATCCCAATTACACACACACCGTATATCGCGGATGGTATGATTTCGGTGCCGGAAGCATCGCCGATATGGGTATTTACAGCCTGTGGCCTCTGTTTACGACTTTTGGAGTAGATACTCCGCCCTATTCGATAGAAACAATGGGCACGACCACAAAAACGATTGGAGAGCACGATGAAATGAAAGATGTTCACAACAACGTTGCTTTTCCGTTATCATCGGTTGTCAGATGGAAATTTGCCGCTTCAAAAGGGACAGGCCCTTTCGACCTTTTCTGGTACGACGGCGGTATGAGACCTCCTACTCCGCCCGAAATTGAAATAGACAATAAAGAGCTGGAAAGTGAAGGAATGATGTTCGTAGGTGATAAAGGAAAGATTCTGGGAGGTTTCCGTTGCGAAAATCCGGTCATAATTCCCGAATCCAGAATGATGGAAGTAACAGGCAAAAAAGCTTACGATCAGCCCGGTCCGGAAAAAAATGCAACTGATATATGGATCGATGCCATTTTGAACAATAAGCAATCGCCGGGAAATATGTTGGATTCGTGGCCGATCATCGAAACGGCACATCTGGCAACTGCCGCGTTCAGAACAGGAAAAAAAATAATCTACGATCACAAGAATATGAAAATCACAAATATTCCTGACGCCAACAAATACCTGTATCGATCTGAGTACAGGAAAGGTTGGGAAATTTAATCGAAATAATGTACAATTTTAAAAATCAAAACATATGAAGAAAGTAACTCGTCGCGGTTTTATTGAAAAATCGCTCGCCATCGGAGCCGGAACTTTTATAGCTCCCTCGTTATTAAAAATGCAGACCGCCCATGCAGCTCAACAATCGTCTTGGATAGGCAAAAACGATATTTCTCTTGCGCAATGGGCTTTAGTGGATGAAGTGAGAGCCGGTAAATGGAAAACGTTGGATTTCCCCAGAATTGCTCGTGAAGATTTCGGAATCAATGGAATTGAATTCGTGAACACCCTTTTCGAAGTTCCCATTGCGAACTACTTGAATATATTAAAAAAGAATGCAGCCGATCAAGGAGTGAAAATGGTACTCATCATGGTGGATGCCGAAGGAGAAACCTGTACGCCGTCCAAAGAAGAACGAAAACAAACTGTAACCAACCACCGTAAATGGATCGATATAGCACAATATCTGGGTTGTCATGCAATACGAACCAATTGTATCGGAGCAAAGGATATCGATAAGAACGAAGCGCTGAAATGGTCTGCAGAGACCTACAATATGATGCTCGAACACGCCGTTCCTGCCGGAATCAGTATTTTAATAGAAAATCATGGCGGTGTATCCAACGATGCCGACTGGATAGTATCGCTTATGAAAGAAGTGAACAGCAAATATTTCGGTGTTTTACCTGACTGGAGAGAACCTGGTTCACAATTCGATAATGTCGGGTTTTTGGAAAAAACACTTCCCTACGCCGGAGGTATGTCGTTCAGAAATCAGCCTACGGATGCACTAACCGAAAAAATGATAAAGATGACCTACGAAAGAGGTTTCAGAGGCTGGTACGGGATTGAATCGAGTGGACGTGAAAATATCAAGAAAAGCAAAGAATTATTATTAAAACACTTACCAATGTAATCTTTTTGATTCATGGAAGAAATGATCTACTCCCGAAGAAAATTCATAAAAACACTCAGTATCAGTGTGGGCAGTTTTCTGCTACTGCCCAGATGTACATTTGGAAAAACTTCCGCATGGAGATTTTTCTCAAACGAAGAAGGCGTGTTGGTAGATGCCATTGTGGAGCAAATAATTCCGACAGATGAATGGCTGGGAGCCAAGGACGCTATGGTAACCAATTTCATTGATAAGCAATTGGTCGGACCTTACACCAGACATCAGGAAATTTATCGAAACAGCCTTTCTGCTATTCAGATTGCTTGTAAAAAAGCTTTCAGCAAAAAATTTGAAGAACTTACCTGGGATGAGCAAACCAATTTTCTGATAAGTCTAGAGAAAAATGAAATTGTAACCAAGGTGATCGATAGGTCTGTTGCCAACGCAAATCCTATCAGTGATACGGATAAAACATTCATTAAGAATTGGTTGAAAAACAACTTCTTCAACCTGATCCGGAATCATACGATGCAGGGATTTTACGGAAGTCCTCGCCACGGAGGCAATTACAAATTCGTCAGTTATAGAATGATAGGTCTGGATCCTTATCCGATTATGGGTCAAAACCGATATAAAGCAAGCAGCAATGGCTAATAAACACGTAAACGCAATTGTAGTAGGCGCTGGCGCCGGAGGCGGCGTAGTTGCCAAAGAACTAAGTGTGGCCGGAATGTCTGTTGTGCTGTTTGAACGCGGCGGATGGGCTAAATACGACGATCACGATCAGGACGAACTGTTTTCACAGCGTACAACCGTTCTCGGCAACGCTTACGGACCGGATAACATCCATTATAAGCGCGTGAGGATGTGGAGTGAAGGGGAAAAGACCATTGTATTGCCAAACGAAGGCGGATACGGCAACAACGCTGCCTGCGTAGGATCGGGAACAGTTAGTTATGGAGCGATGGCCTGGAGATTTATGCCGGAAGATTTCAAAATGAAATCCACATACGGACATGTTGAAGGCACAACGCTGGAGGATTGGCCAATCAGTTACGAAGACCTGGAACCTTGTTACGAAAAAGCCGAATGGGAAATCGGTGTAGCAGGCGATGACAGTTTGAACCCTTTTGCCCCGCCACGAAAAAAGCCTCAACCCATGCCTCCTTTCGAACACAACAAAGAGGCACAACTACTCCAGGCAACAGCCAAACGATTGGGATGGCATCCGTTCCCTATTCCCATGCTCAGAAATTCTATTCCTTACGGTGGACGTCCACAATGTTACAGAATTCGTGGATGCGTTGGATTTGCATGTCCCGTAAACGCTAAATGCGGAACGCATAACACCGTTATTCCGGTTGCTATAGCTACCGGTAATTGCGAACTGAGAATCAATTGTGTGGTAAGTGAAATTAATGTGAATGATTCAGGTAAAATTACCGGGGTAACTTATTTCGATGAAAAAAACAAAAAACAAACCCAAACGGCAGATATCGTAGTTGTAGCCGGAAGCGCAACAGAAACTGCCCGATTGCTGCTTAACTCAAAATCAAGTTTTTTCCCCACCGGCATAGGAAATGAAAACGATTGGGTGGGACGAAATCTTCAGGATCACGCATATTGCGGAGCCAGCGGAATATTCGATTATGATATCTACGATGACAAAGGCCCGGGCGCTTCCATTGCCATCAGCGATTTTAATCACCACAACCCGGGCATTGTTGGGGGCGGGGTAATTTGTAACGAATTCAACGCACTTCCCTATCTTTTTACAGGTATTCGACCACCTGGATCAGCGAGATGGGGGGTGGAACATAAAAAATTCCAGCGGGAAAATTACAAACGTATCGGCAGGGCGCAAGGTCCGTATCAGGAGATGCCCAGCTTTGGAGCAAGAGTTGAAGTGGACGATGTTGTGAAGGATTTTTGGGGAATTCCCGTCTGTAGAATTTCAGGAAGAGCCAGCATAAAAGATGCCGAAGGCACAGCCTTCATGGCCGATAAAGCCGAAAAATGGCTGTTGGAGGCAGGAGCAATACAAACATGGAAGACCGGCGTTGTCACCGGAGAAAGACCTGCAGGAGGAGGACAACATCAGGCCGGAACCTGCCGCATGGGAAATGATCCGAAGACATCGGTCTGCGATAAATTTGGCAGAGTACACAGCACTCCGAACGTTTTCGTCGCCGATGGAAGTTTACACGTTACCAACGGAGGATTTAATCCTGCGCTCACCATTATGGCTTTGGGCTATTGGGTAGGTGGATATATTGCAGGTGAATGGCTAAAAGGCAACCGATTTAAATAAGATGATTATGGCAACCAAAAAATCTCGTAAGTCTAACTTTATTACCGTCTCGGTTATAACATTAGTTGGTATTGTCCTGCTATTCAGCAGTTTTTATACCTACTGGAATTCTGCTCCAGCCGAACAAACGTGCGCATCGTGTCACGAAATTTCTTCGCGGGTTACTTCCCTATCCCATTCAGCTCACCGTGAAGTATCTTGCAAAGAGTGTCACGGAACGGCGTTGAGCAACGGATTACACAGCCTGAAAGAAAAATCGATGATGGTTGTCGGTCATCTTCAGGGTAAAAATGCCGATGATGTAAGGATGAATGAAGAACAATACCTGGCAGTTATGGAAAATTGCGCCAGGTGTCATACATCGGAATTTGCGAATTGGAAATCGGGAGGGCATTCTGCTACTTATACCGATATCTTTCTGGATGAAAAACACAACAGCATTGAGCAATTAAATTACGACTGTTTACGCTGTCACGGAATGTTTTACGAAAACTCCATCGATGAACTGGTGGATAATCAAACCACCAAAGGTCCCTGGAATTTAACTGACAAGAAAAAAGCAACTCAACCTACCATAACTTGTTCGACTTGTCATGCCGTTCATACCGATGGAGAAATTAAGCAAACACCCGATTACGCAAATCCGGCAGAAATATTTTATTATCGTAACAGTAAAACTCCTGAAGTAAGTTTTTATGTCAGATCCGAGAAAATTCATGTACCCGTGGATTTATTATCTAATCCTGGCATCACTCATGAAGGAGAAAGTATTATGGTATCAGATGACCCGATCATGCGTAATTGTGTACAATGCCATGCTCCAAATACGTTTCACGTATCTGCGACAAGTGACGACCGCACCCCCCGAGGTGTACACGAAGGGTTATCGTGCATGTCATGTCACGAACCGCACAGTAACGATGCGAAAAACAGTTGTATAAAATGTCATCCTGCGATAAGTAATTGTAATTTGGACGTTACGACAATGAATACTACGTATGCCGATGCTAACAGTCCAAATAACATACATTGGGTTTCCTGCAACGATTGCCATACCGACGGATCAAAGAAATCTGCTTTTGCACAAAACCGGATAATCCCGACACTTGAAAAATAATTTGAAACTTATCCAATCATCGCTTCATTGAACTATTGGTATTAAACTACTGCTGTTGCGTTAATAATTAAGAATTATTTGGGAATAACTTATATTGT
>ENA-UOOM01002082-UOOM01002082.1-fermentation-metagenome-genome-assembly--contig:-NODE-2082-length-17292-cov-3.288797_pt1 | contig 17292 bp, 18 predicted proteins | sample MGYA00245781_ERZ724031 | MGnify/ENA primary metagenome ERZ724031 (study PRJEB28704, sample SAMN03018317) | fermentation metagenome | biome: anthropogenic terrestrial biome; feature: soil; material... | reverse complement strand
ACCATGAACACCTTCGTAGTATGCCTCATGATCCTGCTCTCGGCCTACTTCGACTCTGTGGTCATGGTGGACATCGCTATCGTCTACGCGGCCCTCTCCTTCGTCGGGACCATGTTCATCGCCCGCTATCTGGAAGGGGGGCTCTAGGCCATGGCGGTCCTCGTAGTGATCCTTTTCGTCGCAATCTGCCTCTTCTTCAATCTGCTGGGCGTCGTCTCCCTCTTCCGCTTCCCGGACGTCTACACGAGGCTTCACGGTGCCACGAAGTGCACGACCTTCGGGACGCTCTTCGCCGCCTTCGCCGTCATCGCCCACTCCGTCGCCCGCTATTTCGCCACGGGCGAGGTGCGCTTCCTCGTCCTGATAATCCACACCCTGGTGGCGGCCGGCGCACTGCTCGTGACGAACGCGACGGGAGCCCACGCCCTTGCGCGCGCCTCCCACAGGAGCGGCATCATGCCGGCTCAGGCCGTCGTTGACCGTCTCGAGGAGAGAGAGTCGGAAAAAGGAGGTGCAACGGCATGATGGACGTCCTTCATTTCGCGGTCCTGACCATGCTGCTTGCCACGGCGTTCTTCGCCATCTGGTTCAAGGGCCTGCTTCCCTCGGCCATATCCTTGTCCATGTTCAGCCTCATGATGGCTCTGGAGTTCTACATCCTCCAGGCGCCGGACGTGGCCATCGCCGAAGCGTCCATCGGCGCCGCGCTCAGCACCACGATCTACATCTTCGCCATCCGGGCGTGCAGCAAGCCCAGAAAAGCGGGAGGGGGCGACAAGCAATGAAAAAGATGATCTTCATCCTCTCGGCCGTCATCATCGGTGGCCTGACCTGCGGCCTTCTCGACGTGCCGCACCCCTTCGGCGACCCCGGCGTCGTCCCGATGGACGAACACTTCCTGGGGCAGGCCCTGAAGGACCTGTCCACTGAGAACGTGGTCACGTCCATCGTCTTCGACTACAGAGGCTTCGACACCATAGGCGAGGCGGCCGTCCTCTTCACGGCCATCTGCTCCGTGACGGCCCTGTTCCGCGAAGGGAGGAAGAAGTCATGAAGCCCCTTTCCCTCATCGTCCGGACAGGCTGTAACCTCTTCGCCTGGTTCATGCTCGTCTTCGGCGTGAACGTTGTCGTGCACGGCTATGCGAGCCCCGGCGGCGGTTTCCAGGGCGGCGCCATAGTCGCCACGTTCATCGCCTTCCTTCTCGTCTCCTACGGCGGCGAGAAGATCCATTCGTGGGTCAACGAGAAGATCTACGACCTGATCCTGGAGGAGACCGGGCTGCTCCTGTTCATCACCCTGGCCTTCATGGGGCTGCCGACCTCTTTCTTCTACAACTTTTTCACCATCCCTTGGGAGGCCTATCAGCAGACGGGGCGCCTCTTCCCCCAGGGGACGACGGCCATCATGTCCATCGCCGTCGGAATCGAGGTCGCCGGAGCGCTCTCGATGGTCATCCTGTCCATGTTCAAGGGGATACGCCTCGTCTCAGACAGGCAGATTGAGGAGGAACCGGGCCATGATAGGTAATGCGCCGTTCTTCGTCGTGGGGCTGCTCTTTCTCTGGGGCCTCATGGCGATCTTCACACAGAAGAACCTGATAAAGATAGCCATGGCGATCACGATCCTGGGATCGTCCGTCAACATGTTCCTGGTCGCCCTGGGGTACAGGACGGGAGGGAGGGTCCCGATCCACTTCCTCGAGGGGGACGGCGGCCCGATGGTGCTCCCGACGCCTCAGGCCATGACCCTCACGGCGATCGTCATCGCGCTCGCGACGACGGCCCTGATCCTGTCCCTCATCATGCTCATCTACCGTCATTACGGGACGATCAACGTGGATGAGGTGCGGAGGTTGAGAGGATGAACTGGACAGACCACCTCCCAGCGCTGCTGTTGGCCGTTCCCCTCCTTGGGGCATTCGTCACGCCGCTTGTCTCCCTGGGCGGGAAGATGTTGCGGAACACGCTGCTCGTCGTCACGACGTTCGTCACTCTGGTGATCGCCTTCCTCCTCTGGAAGGACGTGCTGGTCTCCGGAACGGCGGTGTACGTCATGGGCGAGAAGGTCTTCAACCTGACCATGCCCTCGGGCATGAAACTCCCGGTGCGCATCATCCTCGAGGCCGACGCCTTCAGCGCGTTCATGGCCCTGTGCGGCGCCATAGCCTCCTTCGCGGGAGCGCTCTTCTCGCTCAACTACATGGAGGGCTTCTCGGGGATGAAGCGGTACGTGTCCCTGTACTGCCTCCTCACCGTGGGCATGCTCGGCATGACGATCACCGGCGATCTCTTCAACTTCTTCGTCTTCATCGAGATCGCCTCCATCGCATCCTTTGGCCTCATCGCCTTCTGGCGTGACAAAGCCGAGGCCGTGGAAGCCAGCTTCAAGTACACGCTCGTCTCCCAGGTGGCCTCCATGGTGCTGCTGCTGGCCTTCGGCGCCCTGTACGGAAAGTACAACGCCCTGAACATCGCCGCCATAGGGAGCCTCCTGAAGTTCGGCTTCATGGAGAAGATCGTCCTGGTCTTCATCGTGGCCTCCCTGGCCTGCAAGTGCGGCGCCTTCCCCATGCACATGTGGCTGCCCGACTCCTACGCCGAGGCCCCCTCGGGAGTGTCCTGCCTCCTCGTGGCCGTAAGCCAGGCCTCGCTCTACGGGCTCGTGCGCGTCTGTTTCTCGCTTTACGGCGTCACCATGGGCGCCTCCTTCATCCCCTGGGTGGTCATCCTCCTGGGGCTGGCCTCCATGTTCTTCGGCGTCACCATGGCCGTCGTACAGCATGACATCAAGCGGCTCATGGGGTACCACTCCGTCTCCCAGGTGGGGTACATGCTCCTGGGCTTCGGCGTCGGAATGCTCGTGCTCTCCGACGCGAAAGGGATGGCGGACTACGGGTTCGCGGCCATCCAGGGCGGCGTCTTCCACATGTTCAACTACACCATGTACAAGGCCCTGCTCTTCCTTGCCGCCGGCAGCCTCTACTACACTACGGGCAAGAGGGACCTCAACGACATGGGCGGCCTTGCCAGGAAGATGCCCTACACCACGTTCATGTTCGTCATCGCGGCGGCGGCCATCGCAGGACTTCCTCCCTTCAACGGCTTCGTCTCGAAGCTGCTCATCTACGAGTCGTCCTTCGCGGTCCACCCGTCTCTGGCGGCCATAGCCCTCATCTCGTCGGTGCTGACCCTGGCGTCCTTCGTTAAGGTCTTCCAGACGGCCTTCCTTGGACCTGAGCAAAACGCCTTTCTGAGCGTCCGCGAGGTTCCCTCGGGGATGCTGGCGGGCATGGGCGTCCTCACGGTGGTCATCCTGGCCGTGTCGCTCTTCCCGTCGATCACCATGTCGTACTTCGTCGAGCCGGCATCGAAGGCTCTCGTCGACCAGGCCGGGTACATCGGGGCCATCATGGGAGGTGGAATGTGATGTGGGGCGTGGTGCACACGGGCTTCGGATCCTGGGACGCCCTTGCATGGATCCTGTTTTTCGGTATCGCCGCCTTCTTCCTCCTCTGGTTCCGCTCTTTGGGCCGGTCGGACTACAAGAAGGGGACGGACCAGGACGAGATATTCTGGTCGAGCAACGTGGTGCCCGAGGACGGCGCCCACATATCCGTCCCCGCGGACGCCGCCTACTGGGGGTTCAGAAAGGGCATGGAGCCCTTCTACAAGGGCCTTGTGGGCATGCACACGGGACTGGCACCTGATATCGTCGGCTGGTATGTCGTGGTCGTGGCGATCATGAGCGTACTGATTCTCATTGTGTAGAGGAGGGGATTTCCGTGAATCTTGCAAAATACCTTGAGATCCTGCCGAAATCCCTGTGGGTCACCACCTGCAACTCCGGGTCGTGCAACGGCTGCGATATCGAGATCGTGGCCACCATCAGCCCGCGGTACGACATCGAGCGTCTCGGGATGAAGCTGGTCGGCACGCCTCGTCATGCCGACGTCCTCGTCGTGACGGGGCCGGTGACGAAGTTCATGACGGAGAAACTGAGGAGGATCTACCATCAGATGCCCGACCCCAAGGTGGTGGTCGTCGTGGGGAACTGCGGCGCCTCGGGCGACGTGTTCTACAAGTCCTACAACCTGGACGGCCCCGTGGACAGGATCATTCCCGTGGACGTCTACGTCCACGGCTGTCCGCCCCGGCCGGAGGCCATCATCGAGGGCGTCGCCAAGGCCGTCCTCAAGCTCGAGAATCTCAAGGCGAGCCTTGAAGCGAAAGAGGAGGCGGTATCATGACGTTCCCGACAGGAGCCATTCGAAACGTCGAGACGGCACGGTCCCTGGAGGATGTCGCGGCCCGCATGCGGTCCGTTTTCGGCGAGGAGGTCGTCACCGCCGTTCATGAGAGGAAGGGCGGCGTCCGGGACGAGGTGCAGTATTACGATCTCTGGATCGCCGTGGAGAAGGGGCGGCTCCTGGAAACGGTCGACCTTCTGGCGGAGTTCGACTTCCCCCAGTTCCACGTCATCTCGGGCAACGACGACGGGGACTTCATCACGCTCTACTACCACTTCACCATCTTCCAGGCGGCCGGTCGTGGAAAACGACTCGGCGTCATCGCCGCCATCCAGGTGGGGAAGGACGATCTGACCGTCGACTCCCTCTTCTCGAGGCTCCCCGCCGTTGAGTACAGCGAACGGGAGATCCGCGAGATGTTCGGCGTCGACTTCATCGGTCTCCCGAACAAGGCGCTCATCTTCCTCCCCGAGGACTGGGACGAGGATATCAAGCCCTGGCGCAGGGACGAAACGGGACCCGCGGACAAAGACGTCCGGGAATTATCGTAGGAGGATATGTCCATGGAGAAACAGTACACGATACCCATCGGGCCGGTCCACGTCGGTCTGAAGGAGCCCATAACGGCCTGGCTCGACCTCGAGGGGGAGAAGATCGTCGGCGCGACGGTCCGCCCCGGCGCCATTCACCGAGGCATCGAGTTCATGGCGCGGGAGCGCAACCCTATACAGGTCATCTATCTTGCGGAGCGTATCTGCGGCATCTGCTCCTTCAGCCACATCACGGCCTTTGTCCGCGCCGTGGAGGATGCCGCCGGAATCCCCGTTCCGCCGAGAGGACAGTACATCCGGGCGCTGACCCTCGAGCTCGAGCGACTGCACTCCCACATGCTGTGGGCGGGCGTCGCCTGCTACAGCATCGGGTTCGACTCGGCCTTCAACCTGGGCATGGTGCTCCGGGAAAAGGTGATGGACGTGCTGGAGGTCCTCTCAGGGAACAGGGTGAACTACGGAGTGGGGACCATCGGCGGCGTTCGCTGGGATATCACGCCGAAGGTGGCGGCGGCCGTCCGCGAGATGGTGAAGTACTACCGCGCCGAGTTCTACCCCTTCTACGAGATCGTCACCGAGGACCCCATCGCGCACGCACGGATGCGCCACGTGGGCACCCTCTCCTATGAGGATGCCCTGCGCTACGGCGCCGTGGGACCGACGGCCCGGGCAAGCGGCGTCCGGTGCGACCTGCGCCACTCGTCGCCCTACGAGGCCTACGCCGATTTCGACGTGACGCCCATCGTCCCGCAGGACTACTACGGAAAGGCCTACGGCGACGTGTTCGATCGATTCCTCGTCCGGGTCCACGAGGTCTATCAGTCCCTGGATATCGTGGACAAGATCATGGACGGACTCCCTGAGGGGGACATCGTCTGGGAGAAGAACGCCACCAAGGTCCTGCTCGCGCTGAAGAAGGCCGAGGGAACGGGGTGGAGCGCCATCGAGGCTCCGCGGGGGGACGACTCCCACGTGGTCCATCTCGCTGCAGGCGACGAGAACGTCACCTGGTGGAAGGTCCGGGCCCCGACGTACGCCAACGCCGTCTCCTGGCCCGTCATGTTCCGGGAGAACGAACTGGCTGATGCACCGCTGATCATCAACAGCATCGACCCCTGCATCTCCTGCATGGAGCGCATCCTCACCACCGATGTGGGACGGGGCGATCAGCGGCTGCTGACCAGAAAGGAACTCCTCAAGATGTCCAGGGAGAAGACAAGGAGGCTGATGGGGAAATGATGGGCCTTATTTTGCGCCTTGTGGCGGGAGCGGCGCTCATGCTGCTCGTCTTCGTTCTCGCCCTGCTCTTCGACGGCGCCGACAGAGTGGTGAACGCGCGGCTGCAGCGGCGGATCGGCCCCCCGATCCTTCAGCCCTTCATCGACCAGCTGAAGCTTCTGGGAAAGGAGAACATCGTCCCCCGGCGGGCCGTGGTCTGGGCCTTCAACGGAGCTCCCTGGGTCTCGGCCGCGAGCATGCTCCTCTTCTTTCTCTATATCCCCATGGGATCGCTGCCGCCTGTCCTCGGCGGACACGGCGACATGATCCTGATCCTGTATCTGCTCAGCCTGTCGGGCGTGGCCATGGCTGTCGGCGGGTTCGCGAGCGGGAACCCCATCGCCAACGTGGGGGCGCAGCGTGAGATGATCCTCATGATGAGCTACGAATTCCCCCTGGCCGTGGTCATGGCGACCATGGCCTGGATCGCCTATAAGACGGGAATGCCGGGACATCCGTTCAGCCTGGAGACCTTCGTGGCCATGCCCGTATGGTCCGTGGTCGGCAAGGTCGGCCTGCTCGGCATCGCCTGCCTCTTCCTGGCCTTCCTCCTCGTCGTGCCGGGGGAGACGGGCAAGGGCCCCATGGACATCCCCGAGGCCAAGACGGAGATTCTGGACGGCCTCATCATCGAGTATTCGGGACGAAACCTCGCCCTCTTCAAAATCACCTTCGCCCTCCGGGCTCTGGCGGTCTCGGCGCTCATGGTGACGCTGTTCCTCCCCTGGTCTTTGGGCAGGCCGCTCGGGCTCAGCGGAGCCCTTCTCTTCATCCTGGATTTTCTGTGGTTCTGGGTCAAGGTCTTCCTCACCCAGATCGTGGTGATCACGGTGATGCGGACGGCCTTCGGGCGCCTGAAGATCTGGCAGGCCTCGGAGTTCTATCTGGTCAAGGTTGCGGGGCTCTCCATCGCCGGAATGATCCTTGCATCCCTCGACATGCTTCTGTAGGAAGGAGGAGACGGCGATGATCAACAGGATAGTGCCCCAGCTGCTGAAGCAGCTCTGGGAGAAGGCCTTCACCAACCCCTTCCCCGTGACGGCCATGCCGGACTCCCTGACGGAGGCCCTCAAGAAATCGGCGGAGGGCGAGATCGAGCTCAACATGCCCGTCCCCGTGGGCGATCGCTTCCGGGGCGCCATCGCCTACGACCGCTCGGCGTGCATCGGGTGCAAGCTGTGCATCAAGGTCTGCCCCGCGAACGCGACGGAATACGTGCCCGGAGACAAGAAGATCATCATCCACAACGACCGGTGCTGCTTCTGCGCCCAGTGCGTGGAGGTGTGCCCAGTGAAGTGCCTCTCGTCCTCCCAGGACTACCTCATCTCGTCCTACGACAGGAAGGCCAACATCACCGTGGACACGGGAAAACCGGTGGTGGAGGAGGCGGACGGCGGGGAGCAGAAGAAGACGGTCTGCCGGATCGATGCCGAGAAGTGCATCGGCTGCACCATGTGCGCCAGAGGGTGTCCGGTGCAGTGCATCACCGGTCAGGTGAAGGTCCCTCACGTGATCGACGAGGAGCAGTGCGTCGGGTGCGGCAAGTGCGCCGAGGTCTGCCCGAAGAGCGCCGTGTCCACCGTGGAGGTCGAGGGCTGATCTCATCGTATCGGCCAGGACGCCGTGCTCAATCGGACGACGTCGCCTCTGTCGCTCCGTTCCGCGAGGGGCATGGCGTCGTCCCAAAGACCCCGACCGGATCCCTTGTCTCGGGATAGGGCGGGCGACTGAAGTGTGAAACCCGGAGGCGCACATGCTTTATCCCGGGCGTATCCCCGGGCAAAGCGGACATCGCGATCTCGGGAGCAATGACAAGAGCAGGGCCGGGCATTTGCCCGGCCCTGTCCGTATGTGCGTCGGATGAGAGCGCCCGATGCACCCCATCCGCTGTCCTCTTCGTGCGCTACAGGAGGTTGTAGTGGGCGAGGCGCCTCTTCGTCTCCTCCCGTCCGATCTGCTCGGCCACCTCGAAGATGCCCGGGCTGACCTTCATCCCCGTGAGGGCCATGCGCAGGGGCATGGCGATCTCCTTCATCTTGACGGCCTGCTCCGTGCTCCACGTTCGGGTGAACTCCTCGAGAAGATCGGCCTTCCACTCGGGGCATGCGAGGAGGTCACGGACGTACCTCCGCACCGTCGCCCGCTGCGCTTCGTCGATGTCCGATCCGTCGTACCGCTTTTTCACGGCGTCGAAGGTGACGAAGTAGTCCGAGTACCCGGCGGCCTCTCTGGCGGTCTGCCCCCGGCCTCCGAGGACGACGAGGGACTGGGCGAGGTACTCCCTCGAGTGCTCGTCCACGGGCAGCCCCATCTCTCGCCAGAAGGGCTCCACGAGGTCGAGGCGGGTGGAGGGGTCGAGCATCTTCAGGTGCTCCTGGTTGATGTGGTTCAGCTTCTCCATGTCGAAGATGGCCGAGCGCTTCGTGACCCTCGAGAGCTCGAAGAGAGCGGCGGCCTCCTCGCGGGAGAAGACCTCGTTCCCCTCCCCGGCGGACCAGCCAAGCAGGGCAAGAAAGTTGAACATGGCATCGGGCATGTACCCCATGTCGCGGTACTCGTACACGCTGGTGGCCCCATGGCGTTTCGAGAGCTTCTTCTTGTCCTTCCCCAGAATCATGGGCAGGTGCCCGAAGACGGGGTACTCCCACTGGAGCGCACGATACAGGAGGAGCTGTTTCGGCGTGTTGGAGATGTGGTCCTCGCCTCGGATCACGTGAGATATGGCCATGGTATGGTCGTCAACGACCACGGCATAGTTGTACGTGGGCATGCCGTCGCTCTTTATGAGGACGATGTCCTTCAGGGTGTCGCTCATCATCTCGATGTGTCCGTAGACCACGTCGTCGAAGGCGAGGGAGACGCCCTGAGGGACCCTGTAGATGACGGCCTCGCCCTCGCGGTAGGCCGATCCCTCGCTCAGCAGCCTGTTTGCCCAGTGGTGGTAGATCTCGAGGCGTTCGGACTGACGATAGGGTCCGAAATCACCGGCCCTGTCCGGCCCCTCGTCCCAGTCGAGGCCGAGCCACTCCATGCCGGCCATGATGGTCTCCTCGTACTCCTTGGTGGAGCGCTCTCTGTCCGTGTCCTCGATGCGGAGGATGAATCGTCCTCCGTTGTGTCTCGCCCACAGCCAGTTAAAGAGGGCCGTGTGCCCTCCTCCGATGTGCAATGCGCCCGTAGGGCTGGGGGCGAAGCGTACCCGAACTGTTCCGGCCATTTTTATCCTCCTTGAGGGGTGTGTCGTCCCCTGTGCGTACGTGCGGTATGGAGAACAATGAGTTATTATAACGTAATCGGCGCTGGAAATGGGCGCAGTCAAGCAGTCAAAAGGATGTGAAGGGATGGAACACCGAAAGATATTGCTCGTGGACGGTCATGCCCTTGCCTTTCGCGCGTTCTACGCGCTGCCGGAGCTCACCGCTCCCGACGGGACGCCGACGAACGCCGTCGTCGGCTTCTTCAATATGCTCGGGAAGATTTTGAGCGACTGGTCGCCTGACCTGTACGGCGTCATGTTCGATGCCCCAGGACCCACCTTCCGTCACGAGGCGTACAAGGAGTACAAGGCGGGGCGCAAACCGACGCCCGAGGAGTTCAAGGTTCAGACGCCGATCATCATCGAGATGCTGAAGGCCCTTGGTGTGCCCGTCACGGTCCGCGACGGGGTCGAGGCCGACGACGTCATCGCGTCCGTGGCCTGCACGGCCGCCCGGGAGGGAGTCGAGGTCCTCGTGCTCACGTCGGACAAGGACCTGCTGCAGATTCTGGCGCCCGGCATCTCGGTCCTCCGGCCTCAGAAGGGCATCTCCACCTTTACACTTCTGGACGAAAAAGCCTTCGGCGAGGAGTTCGGGTTCCCCCCCTCGGCCATGAAGGAATACCTCGCCCTCGTGGGCGACGCGGTGGACAACGTCCCGGGCGTCGCCGGGGTGGGAGACAAGACGGCAAGGCAGCTCGTGACGGAGTACGGATCCCTCGACCGGATCTACGAGAACTTGTCGCTCCTGAAACCGGCTCTCCGCAAGAAGCTGGAGGAGGGGCGGGAGCGGGCCTTTTACAGCCGGGAGCTTGTGACGCTCCTGTGCGACACCGAGGAGGATTTGGCGCAGTTTCACCCCGCCCGGACGGACCGGGAGCACTTCTCCGAGCTGTGCCGGTCCCTCGGGCTGCAGAAGATCGAGGAGCGATTTCTGTCGGCCGAAACCGGCCCCGAGGCAGGGGCGGAGGTTCCAGCGGGAGATCTCGTCGTCGCCCCACGGGATGAGATTCTTTCGGAGAGGGAGCTTGTCTGTGTGCCCGTTGACCCCGAGTCGCGGGAGATCGTCCTCATGACCCCCGCCGGCCGGTACGCCCGCTTTGCCGAGGGCTTTGAGAAGGTCCTCGGCGAACTGAAGGACGCAACGATTCTCGTGGAGGACTATAAAAAGACCCTCTCCGTTTTGGAGTCGCAGCCTCTACCGCCCGAGCGCGTGCGTGACTTCACCACGGCCCACTATCTGCTGCACCCCGATGGTCCCACCCACGACCCCAGAGCGCTCTTCCCCGGGTACGACGGGCTGTCGCCCGAAGGAAGGGCCGCTCTGCTGCACGGGGAGTACCGGACGCTCCGGGAGCGCATCGCGGAGTACGAGGGATTGGATGACGTCATGGGGACGATCGATCTCCCGCTCGTGCCGATCCTCGTGGATATGGAACGCCACGGCATAGGGTGCAGCCTCGATGCATACGGCGACCTGGAGCGGGACCTGGCATCCCGGGTGGGGCAGATCGAAGGGGCGATCGCAAAGGTCGCAGGCGAGCGCATCAACCTTAACTCCCCAAAACAGGTGGGGTGGCTGCTCTTTAAAAAAATGAGTCTCCCCGCGGGGAAACGGACGAAGACGGGGTACTCGACGGACGTCACGGTGCTCGAGGGGCTTGTCGCCATGGGAAAACCCTACGACGAGGTCCCGGCTCTCCTTCTCGAGTACCGCGAGCTGACCAAGATGCTCTCCGGCTTTGTCCAGCCTCTGACAAAAGCGGCCGAAGCAGGCAAAGGCGTGATTCACGGGACCTTCGAGCCGGCCGTCACGGGCACGGGGCGGCTGAGCAGCCGCGACCCGAACCTTCAGAACCTCCCCTCCTTCGGGGAGTGGTCGAAGCGCATCAAGGAGGGCCTCCACCCCAAGGGGGAGGGGAACATCTTCGTCTCGGCGGACTACTCCCAGGTCGAACTCCGCGTCCTGGCCCACCTGTCCGGTGAGGAGCGCCTGAAGGACTCCTTCCGCTCGGGACGGGACATCCACACCGAGACGGCATCCTGGGTCTTCTCCGTCGATCCGGGCCTCGTCACGCCCGAACTGCGTCGGGTGGCGAAGATGATCAACTTCGGGCTCCTGTACGGTATGAGCTCCTTCGGCCTGGCGCAGCGCCTGGCCATGGGCCGGCAGGAGGCCGCGGAGATCATCCGGAGGTATTTCACGGCGCTGCCCGCCGTGGAGGCATACCTGGAGGAGAGCTACGACGAGGCAAAGAAGCGAGGCTATACCCGGACGATGATGGGGCGGATCAGGCCCCTCGCCGAGGTCCCCGTGAGCCCAAGGGACCGGGACGGCCTCCGTCGGGTGGCGGTGAACTCGCCCATCCAGGGGACCGCTGCGGACATCGCACGCAAGGCCATGGTGGACTTCGGCACCCGCTACCCCGCTTCGGGCGATGTCCGCCTCGTGCTTCAGGTTCACGACTCTCTGGTGTGCGAATGCCCCGAGGACAAGGCGTCCGAGACGGAGGAGGCGCTGAGGCACCTGATGGAGCAGGCCGTTCAGCTCTCGGTCCCGCTGCGGGCGGAATCGAAAAGGGGGAAAACCCTTGCGGACGTCTGATCATACTTCATCTGTCTGTGATACAATACCTCCTTGGAGTTCGGAAAACAGAAAGAGAGGTCGATCCCCTTGGTACTGAAGACCCTGAGAAATCATATCCGCTGGATCATGATCGCCATCACCGTGATCTTCGTGCTCTCCATCTTCGGCATGTACGGATTCTCCGGCAGCGGCAGACGGACTCAGGAAGGAGGGCAGAGCGACTACGCCGTCGCCGAGATCGACGGCAAGACGCTCATGCGCTCCACGCTCGAACAGTCAATGCGCCAGTATGCGGAGCAGGTGCACGCTCAGAACATCACGTCGGCCGACATCCCGAACCTGTACCAGGGGGCTCTCGACTCCATTGCCCTTTCGTCCCAGCTGGACAAGGCGTCGAAGGAATCGGGGCTGAAGGCCACGGATGAGGAGATCGACGCCGCCGTCAAGCAGATCAGCGATCAGTTCCCGACGAAGGAGGCCTTCATGCAGTACATGGACCAGTCGGGGATCAAGATGGCCGATCTGAGAAAGCAGATGGGGGAGCAGGTCATTCGGGGCAAGCTGCTGGAAGGGGCGACGAAGGACGTCGCGGTGACCGACCAGGAGATGAAGGACTTTTACGAGCAGACGAAGACGCTGATCTTCCACACGCCCGCGGGATTCCGGATGGACTTCGCCCGGGTGAAATCCCGTGCGGCGGCGGAGACCCTCCGTTCCGCCCTTTCGGGCGGTGCGACCTGGGACGCCGCCGTCGCGTCCGTCGCGTCGTCGGACCTCCTCGAGAGGACGCCGGCGACGGGCCCCGTCTACATGTCCGACGAAGCGGCGAAGGATCGGTTCTCCGCCCTCGCGGACACTCCGGCCGGTGAGGCGAGCGCCCCGATCGAGATCGCCAGCGACGACTTCCTTGTGGCGGTCAAGCGTACGACGGTGGCCGAAGAGACGGCTCCCTTCGAGGTCGTCAGCGGCGACGTCAAAGCCTATCTCCTTGACGAAAAGCGCAACGCCGCTCAGTCAAAGTTCTTTGCGGACCTGAGGGACCAGGCGAAGGTGGTCATCCTCGACCCCTCTCTCTTCCCGAAGCCGGAACAGGTGAAAACGACGCCCGCCTCGGCCGATGTCCCCGCCGCAACTTCCAGGCCGACCGCCGCTCCTGAAGGGGAGAAAACTGCGCCTGCCTCGGGCGATGCGCCTTCATCGAACCAGCCCGCCGTGTCCGAACCGGCCTCGTCGTCGCCAGCCGCAGATTTACCGGAGACGGCGAGCGGCGACGTGAAGAAGTGACGGTCCGCCCGGCCTCTTGACATCCGAGGCCGTGCTGACTAGAATAAACGGGCATTTTACGGTGGGTTGGCCGAGTAGGCTGAAGGCGCTCGCCTGCTAAGCGGGTAGGGGGGCTAAAACCTCTCTCGAGGGTTCGAATCCCTCACCCACCGCCATTTTACAAGCACTGTGCGCCGGTAGCTCAGATGGATAGAGCGGCGGTCTACGGAACCGCAGGTCACGAGTTCGAATCTTGTCCGGCGCGCCACTAATTGCGAGGCCCCCCGAATGTAGCGGGAGGCCTCGTTTTTTTTTCGGTCGTGCTCTGTATGGAGCATGTACTCCGAGCGACGGATTGTTTTTCTCACGCTGAATCGAGAGTGACCACAGGCTTCTCCTTGTTTTTTACCGCCGCAAGTCCTTTTTGCGTTCCAGGGTGCTCTTTTTTCGACCTTTCAAACCCATATGCCGGTGGCCTCGGGCGGTTTTCATGTCCGTTGTGCACGCGCACCGAAGCCCAGTCTTCGCGACGATCCGGCCGGTCCGTTGTGATATTCGGTCAATCCGCCTTTTTGAGGATAACCTTTCCGGCCTTTTCTGGTATACTCCATAGCCGTGCGGACAGGAGAATCTATGCCCCAGGGCGGGGGTATGCGCCGAAGGAGGCCCCATGACGGAGAACATCGGTCAGCTTTTTCCCATCGTCGGAGAAAAAAAGAACCCTGCAGGGCGGAGAGGGGTGCCTCCCTCCGGCCTTGTGGCCCTTCTTCTCTGCCTTGTCGTGCTCTTGTGCGGCCCGGTCCATGCCGAGGGCGCCCAGACCCTTCGCCGGGACGAGTTCGTCTCCAAACTGCTGGGGGCGCGCGGCCTGCCGGTGGAGGGAGGCGATCCCGTGCGAAGCGCACTGGACTATGACCTCATCCCTTCCTTCGAGGGGAACCCCGGTGCCTCCATCACGCGAGCCGAGGCCGTCCTGTTTGCCGTCCACAGCCTGGGGCTCTCTCACGAGGCGAAGGTTCTGGCCGACCTCGCGCTGCCCTTCAACGATGTCGGCGTTCTGCCTCCGATTTCCCGGGGTTCTGTGGTCGTGGCCCTGCACATGAAGCCTCAACTGATCAAGAAAGGGGCGTCCACCTTCCGGCCGAGCCAGGCCATCGCCCCGGCGGAGGCAAAGAGTCTCCTGGCCGCCGTCGCCGGCGCGGGGAAACAGCTCCTTCTGTCCGTTGCCTACTCGCCCGCGCAGGGCATGACCGTGCGAGTCACCCATGAGGGGGCCTACACCGGCCTGCCGAAGTGGCGCGCCTTCGTCGGAGGGCACGCAACACGGGAGGAGGCCGATGCCCTCTGTGCCTCCATGAACGCCCTGGGCCTGGAGGCCACGGTGGACAGCTACAACTACGATTGGCGCGTCCGCACACCGCTCTACGACCGTTACGGCAAGGTGCGGCAGTTTCTGGATGCTGCGGCCTCTCTGGGACGGGAGGGCGTGGTGATGACCTCCAAGGGCCAGTGGGAGTCCGAGAATGTCCCCAAGTCGTGGATCGCGGTCACCCTCTCCCCGAATCACTTCGAGATCCGCCCGGTCTTTCCGCGGGACGGGCTCTCGGCCATTGCCCCGCTGAGCTCCTTCGCGATGGACGGCGCTCTGGTCGCTATGAACGGCGGCTATTTCACCATTGCAGGGCGGGAGCGGGGGGCGCCCATCGGCACCATAATGACCGGCGGCCGGATGGTGAACGCCCCGTACACGGGACGGACCACCATGGGGTGGAGCGGCATGGACAGTGTTTTGACGGGCAGGATCGGTCTGCGGACGACCGTCGACTTTCCCGGAATCGGGTTCATGGAGGTCACGGCGATCAACCAACCAGCCGTTAAGAACGGTGTCGTCCTGTACACGGAGCACTTCGGAGCCCGGACACCGGTGTCGTCGGACTCCGTGATCGAGATGGTGCTTGACGGCGACGTGGTTGAAGACGTCCGTCGCGTGGGCGGCAATCCTTTTGAGCCGGGAAAAAGCGTTCTCGCCGTATACGGCACCCCCACGCGCTATATCTCGTCGGTTCAGCCAGGGGATGTGTTGAAGGTGTCGCAGGTTATAGCAGGCGACGATCCGCAGTGGAACGCTGTGCGAGAAGCCGTCCAGGGGGGGCCGTGTCTGATCCGGAACGGCCAGACCGTGACGGAGGATGAGCGAATGGAGGATTCCTTCCTGAACCGTCGTCATCCGCGGACCGTCCTGGGGCGGACCGAGAAGGGCGAATGGCTCTTTTTCGTCGGCGACGGGCGAAGTGCGATCCACAGCGTCGGATTCACTCTTCAGGAGGTCACGGACATCCTGAAGAAGATGGGTGTCGTGCACGCCCTCAACCTCGACGGCGGCGGTTCGTCCACCATGCTCGAACGAGGGCGGGTGTTGAACGTTCTTTCAGACGGCCGAGAGCGCCCGATCAGCTATGGAATCGGCGCGTTCCCGAAAGGAGGGGATTGAAGGGCAGAACTTTTTTCAGTACAATACGGTACGGTGCCGTTTCCGTTATTTCAAAGGACTGAGGATGGAAGGAGCTTACAAGACGATGACAATGCGCAAACAGGTGACGACGGTTTTGACGGTGATTCTCTGCACGGTGTTCCTCACCCTCTCCCCGGCTTGGGCAGCGACCCAGGAGAAGGCGGCCCCCACGCCCGTGAACCTCGGGCAGGACGGCAGCAAGATGCAGTGGTACATCGTGAACTACGGCAAGGATGATGCGGCGCACTTCGCGGTGGCGAGAAAGTACTATACCAATGCGAGCGAGAAGAAGAAGACCGTCGAGCTGCTGATGTCGAAGTTCGGCCTGTCCCAGGAGGCCGCGCAGAAGCTGTACTTTACGGAGTACGGCTACACCTACTCGAAGGACGGAAAGCAGTTCGCCCTGACCTACCTCACGCACTACGACATGGTGGGCACAGTGGTCTATTCCACGGAGTACCCGGACACGGCGCGCGAGTACGTCGTCATGTCGAAGAACATGGTGCCCTATAAGGCCTATCTCTACGCCACTGGCAAGAGGGTCGCGCCTCCGGTGCAGAGAAACGCCGCCCCGAAGGTCGTGAAGTAGCGAGATGAAAAAGAGCCCGGGGTCCCCCGGGCTCTTTTTTACAGCGTGATAGACCCTTCGGCGCCATGGACGTCCGCGGTGCTGAAGAGAGACAGTTCGAATCCTCCCCTTCTGGGGGAGGTCCCACCGGGAGGGACTCCAATGATCGTCGATGCGCGTACGAACATGAACCGATACCTCTTTCTCCCCGGAGATCTGGGGACGGCGCTGGCGTATCTCGCCGAACGGGATCTTCGTTCGCTCCCTGACGGACGGTCGGATATCCCGGGGTCGGGCGCTTTTCTGACGCTCCAGGACAGGAGGACGGTCCGTCCCTCCGAGGAGCCCTTCGAGGTCCACAGGATGTTTGTGGATGTCCATATCCTCCTCGAGGGGGAGGAGTGGATCGGCTATGCCCCCGTGACGGAGGGTACCCCTCTCGGCCCCTACGACGCCGAATCGGACAGGAGTGTCTTCACCGGACGGGGCAGTTTTTTCCGCGCGACCCCGGGGCTCTTCTTCGTATTTTTCCCCCAGGACGGGCACAAGACCTGCATTGCCATGGAGACGAGGGGTATGGTGCGAAAGATCGTGGTCAAGGTGCCGGCCCAATGACGTCCGTGGTCGAGGCGGAGGATGTCCGGTTCATGGGCCTTGCCCTCGCCGAGGCCCATGAGGCCTTGATGCGGGGCGATGTCCCCATCGGCGCCGTTCTGGTGAAGGAGGGCTCGGTCCTTGCCGTCGGGAGCAACAGGAAGACGGACGATCCGACGGCCCATGCGGAGATCGAGGCCATCCGGAAAGGCGCAGCGCGTCTCGGCCGGTGGAACCTGACCGGCTGTACGCTCTATGCGACGCTGGAGCCCTGTGCCATGTGTGCGGGCGCCCTGGTGCTCGCCAGAGTCTCTACCCTGGTGTTCGGGGGGAGGGACCCGCGAGCCGGAGCCTGCGGCACGCTGTACAATATCGTCGAGGACGGCCGGCTGAACCATCGGTGCACCGTCCGGAGGGGTGTCCTGGGGGAGGAG
>ENA-UOOM01002081-UOOM01002081.1-fermentation-metagenome-genome-assembly--contig:-NODE-2081-length-17296-cov-11.724262_pt1 | contig 17296 bp, 21 predicted proteins | sample MGYA00245781_ERZ724031 | MGnify/ENA primary metagenome ERZ724031 (study PRJEB28704, sample SAMN03018317) | fermentation metagenome | biome: anthropogenic terrestrial biome; feature: soil... | reverse complement strand
ACCGACGACCTCTAGCGTGACAGGCTAGCGTTCTAACCAGCTGAACTACCGAGCCGTATATTTTGAGCAACATTTGATATTATACTTAATATGAGGTAATTTGTCAATATATAGTAGTGAAAAAGTTAAAAATATTTTTTTTCTGTATATTAACTGCAAAATATAGCTATATCAAATGATTTTTGCTGAAATAACATCGATTTAAAATATAATTAACATATATTAAACCAAAAGCTATTATATTTAATATGTAAAAGGTGAAATAATCAAAAATAAAGCCCTATAAATAATATCAAATGAGAGATATTATAAATGGACTTTTGGCAGGGGCAGAAGGACTTGAACCCTCGGCACGTGGTTTTGGAGACCACTGCTCTACCAACTGAGCTATACCCCTTTATTTAACTGCGTGTTTTATAATATCATTATCTTCCGGCTATGTCAATACAAAAGTTTATAAATTTAGCAAACTTTGCCTATGGGGCTTGACATATCAGAGCATTATATGTATAATTATTTTTATGTAATATGACTTACTAATACCCCTGCCGTATGGCGGATGGGAGGGAAAAGATAAATGGCTGAAATTAGAATTAAAGACAACGAGTCCTTGGACAGCGCTCTTAGAAGGTTTAAAAAACAGTGCGCAAGAGCTGGTGTTATTGCTGAGGTTCGTAAGAGAGAAGCTTATGAAAAGCCTTCCGTAAAACGTAAAAAGAAGTCCGAAGCAGCCCGCAAGCGCAAGTATAAGTAAATAATACTATAAACAATCAATTTTGAAAAGCGGGCTTTTTGCCCGCTTTTTTGGCTTAATTTTAATCCTCTCCGAATGGAGGTAGTGTATTGGCATTGTTTCTGCCTACTGTTGCTGTAGAAAAAGTTACGGATATAACCCCGGAACTTATAAAAAATATGAAAGCAAGTGCAATTATTTTAGATGTAGATAATACACTTGCGGTTCATGGTTCACAAATTCCATTTAAAGGAACTATAGAGTGGACAAGAAGTATGCGCAAAAATGATATTAACATTTTAATTATGTCTAACAATTTTAAAAAAAGGGTAGAACCGTTTGCAGCCCAATATGGTCTTCCTTTTATGTATCTTTCCCTTAAACCTCTTCCGCTTGGATATTTTCGTGCGATATATAAAATGGGAGTTAAACGTAAAGATGTTGTAGTTGTCGGAGATCAAATTTTTACCGATGTTATTGGTTCTAATTTAGCGTTTATGAAGTCTATACTGTTGGTTCCAACCGGTAAAGAAAAATCCATGTCCTTTTTAATCAGACGCAGTTTAGAAAAACCAATACGTTATATAATTAAAGCAACAAATCGTGGGAAAAAATACTTTAAATAAAGAGGTATTCAGCATGGCAAGGAAAAAAGTTTTGGTAATACTGGGGCCGAACCTCAATATGGTCGGTATTCGAGAAAAAGGTGTTTATGGTGATGAAACTGCGGAAAGCATTAATGTTCAAATAATTGAAAATGCTAAAAAACTCGGTTACGACTGTGATGTTTATCAATCTAATCATGAAGGTGATATTATTGATAAAATTCACAGCTTGAAGGGAGTATACCACGGCGTGGTTATAAACGCCGGCGCTTTAACCCATTACAGCTATGCGCTTAGGGATGCAATTGCATGTGTTAGAATTCCATTCGTAGAAACCCACATGAGCAATATTCACACAAGGGAAGAATTTCGTCACAAAAGTGTAATCGCAGACGTATGTGCAGGTCAAATTTCCGGATTCGGAAAGAACAGTTATTTCCTTGCTCTTGCTGCATTAAAGGATTTAATGTAATAATTTAAAAATATCTTGAAAAAACTCGGGAAATATTATAAGATAATATTGGAGAAAATTATTGGAGGATTATAAGATGATATCTGCTGGCGATTTTAGAAATGGCGTTACATTTGAAATGGACGGAAACGTTGTTTCAATCCTTGAATTCCAACATGTAAAGCCCGGTAAAGGTGCGGCTTTCGTTCGAACAAAAATCAGAAATGTAATGACAGGCTCAGTTATCGAAAAAACATTTAACCCAAACGATAAATATCCGACAGCTTACATTGAGCGTAAGGAAATGCAGTATTTATACAATGACGGTGACCTTTATTATTTCATGGATCCTGAAAGCTTTGAACAAATTCCGATTAATAAAACTATTTTGAGCGACAGCTTCAAATTTGTCAAAGAAAATATGGATTGCAAGGTTCTTTCTTATAAAGGAAATGTTTTTGGTGTAGAGCCGCCGAACTTTGTAGAACTTCAGATTACAAAAACCGATCCGGGCTTTAAGGGAGACACAGCTACAAATGCTACAAAACCTGCTACAGTAGAAACCGGTGCAGAAATTAAAGTTCCTTTGTTTATCGACGAAGGGGAAATGATTAGAATTGATACACGTACCGGTGAATATATGGAGCGTGCATAACCAACACTATGCATATTCAGTAAAATAAAAGGAGGCAACAACATGACTAACAAAGAAAAAGTTGCTTACATTCGCGGTTTGGCTCAAGGACTTGAAATGGATGAAAACAAGAAAGAAGTTAAAGTCTTAAACGCGATTATTGATTTGTTGGACGATATGGCACTTTCATTGTCCGATATGGAAGATAATGTGGATGATATGGCTGACCAGATTGACGCGGTCGACGAGGATTTAGGTTCTCTTGAAGAAGAATTTTATGAGTCCGATGCTGACAACGACATAGACGAAGGCGAATGTTACTATGAAGTAACGTGCCCGAATTGTAATGAAACTATTTGCTTGTCAGAAGATATTGTTGAAGATGGACAAATGGAATGCCCAAATTGCGGTGAAACACTTGAATTCGATTTAGATGAAGAGGATGACAGCTGTGGGTGCGGCTGTGAAGACTGCAATTGTGACGATGATTAATAAATAGTCATAGTTTTTTAAAGGGATTGTTTTCGGACAATCCTTTTTTTATCTTATTTTATAGTTGCTTTATTAAACGTTTGAATGCTCGTTATACCATGTTCTCTTTCCTATTTATATATAGTATTTCAATGGGATAAGATGCCTTAACTGTTACAATTGATTTTGCATTCAAAAATATTGACAAATTAATTTTTGTGTGATAATATGAGTAAGCCGCGTATTACGGGCTTTTAAGTGGGAAACCCGCCCGATAGTAGCGAGATTATAGAAAAGGCAGGACCTTTTAAAATGTTTGCGATTATTGAAACAGGCGGCAAGCAGTATAAGGTACAAAATGACGATGTCATTTTTGTTGAAAAGCTTGCAGCAGAAGAAAACTCAGATGTAGAATTTAAAGTAATTGCAGTTGACGGTGATGACGGAATTAAGGTCGGTGCTCCTTATGTTGAAGGTGCAACTGTTACAGGTAAAGTCCTTAAAAACGGTAAGTCAAAAAAGATTACTGTATTTACTTACAAACCTAAGAAAAGCGAAAAACGTAAAATGGGTCACAGACAACCTTATACAAAGGTGCAGATTACCGCTATTAATGCTTAATTGTTATGATTTGTGCAGAATTTTTTACCCGGCCAAACGGTGAAATGCTTGGTTTTTCCGTTAAAGGTCACAATGGACTTGCCGGAGAAGATATAATTTGTGCGGCGGTTTCTTCCGCAGCATATATGGCTGCAAATACAATAATAGAAGTAATAAAAGCGGAAGCTGAAGTGACAGTTGAAGACGGTTTAATGCTGCTTAGGATTTCACCTAATGAAGCTAAAAGCTGTCTCAGCATTCTTTCGGGATTTAAGCTTCATATGCTTCAACTCGAAGAACAATATCCTGAAAATATTAACGTTAACTATACGGAGGTGTAAGTAATGCTAAAGATAAATATTCAATTATTTGCTCATAAAAAAGGAATGGGTTCCACTAAGAACGGTCGTGACTCAGAGTCTAAGCGTCTTGGTGTAAAGCGTGCAGACGGTCAGTTTGTACTCGCAGGAAACATTCTTGTAAAACAGCGCGGAACACACATTCATCCAGGTGAGAATGTTGGTAAAGGTTCTGATGATTCTTTATTTGCTAAAATTGACGGACATGTTAAATTTGAACGTCTTGGTCGTGACCGCAAAAAAGTCAGCGTTTACGCAGTAGAGCAATAATTTTTATTTCAGAGACAAAATCCCGGACGATTTCGCCCGGGATTTTTTTGGCTTTTAAGGGCAAAATATGGTATACTATTTCTATTCTAATTTTACAGAAACGGCGGTAAACATAAATGTTTATTGATATTGCTAAAATTTATATAAAAGCCGGTGACGGCGGTGCAGGGGCAGTTGCTTTTCACCGTGAAAAGTATGTTGCGGCAGGCGGACCAGACGGTGGTGACGGTGGTCATGGAGGGAATGTTATCTTTCAGATTGACGATAATCTTTCTACTTTGGCTGATTTTCGCTATAAAAGAAAATACAAAGCACAAAACGGTGAAGACGGTAAGGGTAAACGCTGTTACGGAAAAAAGGGCGAAGACCTTATCATCAGAGTACCAAGGGGTACTTTAATAAAAGATGCGGCTACAGGTAGATTAGTTGCCGATATGTCTACTGATGAACCTCAAATTATCGCTAAAGGCGGTAATGGCGGTTGGGGTAATACTCATTTTGCAACTTCTACTCGCCAAACTCCGCGTTTTGCAAAGCCGGGAACTCCGGGAGAAGAAATGGAAGTTCAGCTTGAACTTAAGCTTTTAGCTGATGTCGGGTTGGTCGGTTACCCAAATGTAGGTAAGTCAACTTTGGTATCTGTTGTGAGTGAAGCTAAACCGAATATTGCAAATTATCATTTTACAACTATCACACCTGTGCTCGGTGTTGTAAATGTTGGTGGCGGAAAATCCTTCGTAATGGCAGATATCCCAGGACTTATTGAAGGCGCGGGTGAGGGTGCTGGATTAGGCCATCAATTTTTGCGCCACGTCGAACGCTGCAGAATGCTCGTTCATATAGTTGATGTTTCGGGCAGCGAAGGCCGTGACCCAAAACAGGATTTTGAAATTATAAACGAAGAACTTAAAAAGTTTAATCCGGATTTAGCCACACGGCCAATGCTTGTTGCGGGTAATAAATGTGACCTTGCAACAGATGAACAAATTGCAGACTTCAAAGCGTTTGTTGAAGAAAATGGCTATATGTTTTTCCCAATTATGGCGGCAATCCGATATCAAGTTGACCCGCTTCTTAATAAAATTAACGAGATGCTCAGTAAACTTCCGCCTGTAAAACAATATGAGCCTCAGCCGTTGCCTGAAATTTCTAATGAAGAGGCAGATCATAATAAGGTCGAAGTAAAAAATAACAACGGTGTCTATGTTGTTGAGGGTGAATGGCTTATACAGGTTATCAATTCCGTTAACTTTGATGATTATGAATCTATACAGTATTTTCAGCGTGTACTTATTAAAACCGGTGTTATTGATGCCTTGCGGCAAGCAGGCTGTCAAGAGGGGGACACAGTCAGCATCTATGATATTGAATTCGATTTTATGGAATAAAATGCGTACAAACATTTAATTTATTGAGAAATTGGGAGTGCTTTTTTTGGAACGCTTATATAATGCAGACTGTAACCCTAAACTTTTAAGTCCGCTGACACTTGCCTTTATAGGTGACGGTGTTTTTGAAATTTTTGTGCGTGAACGACTTGTATGCAAAGGAAATTGTCCCGTAAAATCTCTTCATAAAAACTCTGTTTCACAGGTTTGCTGTCAGGCACAGGCAGAAGCTTCTAAAAAGTTTCTGCCGATTTTGACAGAAGAAGAGCTTGAAGTTTTTAAGCGTGGACGCAATGCCCACACAAACCATATCCCCAAAAATGCAAATGTAGCTGATTACCATACTGCTACAGCATTTGAGGCGCTTTTTGGATATCTTTATCTTTCGGGAAATATTGAAAGACTTAGGGAACTTTTTAATATTGTATGTGATGATTTTTAACATAACCCTTATTTAGTTTGGAGATGCCGTCATGTTTTCAAATATCGGTCAAAAAAAATCAATCGGTTTTATAAAGGACATTTCATTATTTGTAATAGGCAGTATAATATTTGCTTTATCGGTTAATGTGTTTACTGCACCTAATAATATTGCCCCCGGCGGAATGACCGGCATATCTACAATGATAAACTATGTATTAGGACTGCCGATTGGTATGACGGGATTAGTTTTAAACTTGCCTATTTTTATTTGGGCTATTGTGTCAATAGGCTATAAGCTTGTGGGGAAGACTATTTTCGCTACAGTTATCATGTCTATTGCGATTGATTTGTTTGGAAAAATTCTTCCTGCATATACAGGTGAGAAAATGCTTGCGGCTATATTCGGTGGAATTCTTGAAGGAATCGGACTTTCATTGGTGTTTATGGGTGGAGGTACAACCGGCGGAACTGATTTGGTAGCAATGATTCTAAGAAAAAAGTTTCGCCATTTATCAATGGGTAAAATTATGATGGGAATAGATTTAGCTATAATAGTTACTTCTGCACTTATTTACAGCAGTATTGAAAGTGCTCTTTATGCAGTTATTGCAATTTTTGTTTCCACAAGATTAATTGATGCTATACTTTATGGAGTGGATACAGGTACAGGAAAGTTACTATTTATCATTTCAGAAAAAAGCGATGAGATAGCTCAAGATATATTAAACGATATGGAACGCGGAGTTACAGTTTTGAAGTCCCGTGGAGCTTACAGCGGCAAGGACGGAAATGTACTTCTCTGTGCAGTAAGCCGTTATGAAGTTGTTAAAATTAAAGACATTATACGTTTTCATGATAAAGAAGCATTTATTATTATTGGTGATGCAGGAGAAATTTCCGGAGAAGGTTTCCAAAGGGTTAAATCCGACGATAAAACTCTTAAAGAATTACTAAAAAACGTAAAAAACAAATGAAAACAGGCGGTCTTGTACATCATATACAATACCGCCTGTTTTCAGCTATAAATATTTCAGTAAAATTATCTGCAATTGTTGGAGTTACTGTTCTGAGTGGATTGTGTTGATTCGTTGTCTTTCGAGTTTGATGCATTGTTGTAATTTTTAGAGTTGTTTGAGCGTTGTGTAGCATTCTCGGAGTTCTGTTGATTGTAGTTCTGCTGGTTGTAATTCTGCTGTTTGTTATTTTGTTTATCCAAAATATTCACCCCCTTTTGTACCTATTATTAGTAAATTAACGTGAAATATACCATTTATTTCAGGAGCTAAAAATATAAATAATTTACCTCAACAGTATAAAATTAGAATGAAAAATATTTTAAATGATGACTATGAAGAATTTTTAAAGTGCTGCAGTAAGCGTTGTTATTGAGTAATTAGGCTAAACAAATTAAAATGTAACGTTAAAACCGCTTGAGTTTAATATTACACCGTCTACGTTTTTGCTCTTACCTTATTATGTACTTGAAAGTATAGAAAAAATCAATTATTGACCATTTCATAACGTTGATGAAAGATATTTTGTCTCTCTAATGCCAATAAATCCCAAACATAACAAATATACTGTGACTTATTTAATTAAAAATGGCACTGCAACGAAACCACAAAGAAACTTCTTGAGAAAAAATTGGAACGGACAGGAATTTAGAAGAGTTTACAGTAGTTTTTGTTAATGGAGTGATGACGGGTTTGAAAAATGTTCAATTGGAAGATAAAAAAACAAATACCCAAAAGGATTAAAAAACAAAGGCTGAATCACAATTTTCCTATGAAAACACTTTAAGAAGTTAAAGCTTGAAGTCGCTTAAAAACAATGATATAATAATCGTTAATCAATTTGAAAGAAGGCAAAAAAATGCAGGAAATCAGAGTTGAATTGACAAAAAACCCAAAACAGAAACCTACAGACAACAGCAGACTTGGGTTTGGTACAATTTTTACTGATCATATGTTTGTTATGAACTATGATGAGGGCGAGGGTTGGCACGACGCCAAAATTATCCCGTTTGGTCCTATTGAACTATCCCCTGCCGCAATGTGCCTGCATTACGGCCAATCAGTTTTTGAAGGAATGAAAGCTTACCGTGCTGTAGACGGTAGAATTTTACTTTTTAGACCTGACAAAAATATGGCACGTCTAAATTCATCCAATGACCGTCTTTGTATTCCGCTTATTGATGAGGAATTCAGCAAAAAAGCAATTGAAAAGTTAGTTTGTATTGAAAAAGATTGGATTCCATCGGGGGAAGGAACTTCATTATATATTCGCCCATTTATAATCGGTATTGACCCTCACATTGGGGTTCACCCGGCAAATCATTTGCTGTTTATTGTTCTCTGTTCACCTGTTGGTGCATATTATCCTGAAGGCCTTGATCCGGTAAAGATTTACGTTGAAAAAAATTATGTTCGTGCCGTTAAAGGCGGAATGGGTTACACAAAGACCGCAGGAAACTATGCTGCTTCTTTAAAGGCTCAAGACGAGGCAGAAAAACAAAATTATACACAAGTTTTATGGCTTGATGGTATTGAACGTAAATATATTGAAGAAGTGGGGACTATGAACGTATTTTTTGTTATCGGTAATGAAGTTGTAACACCTGCTTTACAGGGTTCGATTCTTCCCGGAATTACCCGAATGTCCTCAATTGAACTTATGAAGTCGTGGGGAATGGACGTGGTTGAACGTAAAATTTCTATCGATGAGCTTGCTAAGGCTGCAAAAGAAGGTAAACTTAAAGAAGCTTTCGGTACAGGAACCGCGGCGGTAATTTCACCTATTGGTCAATTAAAATGGGGCGAGGACATTATGCAGATTAATAATGGAGAAATCGGGTCTGTTTCTCAGCGACTTTACGATACACTCACAGGCATTCAGTGGGGCAAAGTTAAAGATGAATTTGGCTGGACGGTTGAAGTAAAGTAATATACATAAATTAAATTATTTATGCGGCAGCATTTGCTGCCGCATTTTTAAGGGGTTTAGGAGTATTTATGAGAGAACTTTCTTTTACAGTCCCAATTGAATATAACGGTATTACTGTTAAGAGCTTTTTAAGAAATTATTGTAAGGTGTCTTCAAGGCTTATGATAAAACTTAAACGTGAACCGATGGGTATAACCAATAACGGGGTGCACACCATTGTTACGGATATGCTGGCTGCGGGTGATGTTATTAAACTTTGCATACCCCAAGATGAAAAAATGATAGAACCTGTAAATTTACCACTAAACGTTCTTTATGAGGACAGAGATGTTCTTATTATTGACAAACCTGCGGACATGCCTATGTATCCTGCGCCGAGACATGACTGCGACAGCTTGGCAAATGCGGTTTCGGCGTATTATCAAAACAATAATGAAAAAATATCCTTCAGACCGGTGTACCGCTTGGATAAAGATACAACGGGAATTGTGGTTATTGCAAAAAATTCTTACAGTGCGGCTCGGCTTTCAGGAAAAATTGATAAAGAATATATAGCTATATGCGAGGGAAAATTAAACGGAAGCGGCATTTTCTGCGACCCAATAGGATTGAAACAAGGGCATTGTATTCAGCGTGAAGTAACAAAAAGCGGCGAAAAGGCAATAACCAATTGGAAAGTAATTTCAAACAGTGAAAATCATTCTTTAGTTTACATTAAACTTGAAACCGGAAGAACACATCAAATAAGAGTGCATTTTTCCCATTACAATCATCCGCTTGCAGGTGACGATATGTATGGAGGAAGTTTAAGTTATATTTCAAGACAGGCACTTCACTGTGCAAAAATTTCTTTTATTCATCCGGTAACGGGAAAAAAATTAAAGTTTGAAAGTGGCTTTCCGAAAGATATGCAGAGTTTAATTTTAAAATGTTGCTTAAAAATAAACAAATAAGGTTCCTAAAATCGGAGCTAATGCATATAATTTCAATATAAATGAATTTTTATTTATATTTTGCTTGATTTTTGCATATTTATGCGATATAATACAAACTGTGTTAAACAATAAGCAATAAATTATTTTATTAAAACGGAGGGTTATACATGAAAAAGTTATCTAAAATAGCTTCATTTGCTGTAGCGGCGGCGATGATGATTACTGTAGCGGGTTGTTCAAAGCCGGAAAATAAATCTCCAGTTGAAAAGATTAAATCTGATGGTTTTGTAACAATGGCAACTAATGCAGAGTTTGAACCGTTTGAGTATAAGGACGGAGATAAATTTTTGGGAATTGACATTGATATTTCCAATAAAGTTGCAGAAAAATTAGGTGTAGACTTAAAAATTAATGATGTTGCATTCGACTCAATTATTACTGAATTAAGTTCCGGAAAAGCTAATTTTTCGGCTGCGGGAATGACTGCAGATGAAGACAGAAAGAAAAACGTTGATTTTTCGGATTCGTATTTTGATGCTTCACAGGCAATTATAGTTTTGAAAGACAGCAGTATTAAAAGCCGTACGGACTTAAATGGCAAAAAAGTCGGTGTTCAGCAGGGAACAACAGGCGACAAATTCTGTACAAACGAAGACGGCTCAAGTGATGTTAAAGTTGCTTCCACAGAACGTTATTCAAAAGGCGTCGACGCTGTTACTGACTTAATTAACGGTAAAATTGATGCTGTTGTTATCGATGATTTCCCGGCAACCAAATTTATTGAAAAGAATCCGGATAAAATAGTTAAGCTTAATGAAGCATTGACTGTTGAAAAATATGCACTTGCAGTTAAAAAAGGCGATGCTGAAATGCTCAAAACCGTTAATGAAGTAATTTCAGAAATGAAATCAAGCGGTGAACTTGATAAGATTATTGAAAAATATAAAGCAGCTTTAGAAGGTTAATTTTATAAAATATTGCAGGGTTGGCGGAAAATTCTGCTGCCCTGCTTTTCTCAGTTAAACAGGAGGTAAAATATGAATTTATCAATGGGAGTATTACCTCTATCATACTTTTCACAATTACCGCAGAAGTTTTACGATGCGTTTATTGAAAAAGATAGATATTTAAACATCACAAATGGTTTGGGGAACACTCTGTTAATTACATTTTTTGCAGTAATAATCGGAATAATTCTTGGTACGGCTATTGCTTTAGTTAAGGTTTATCATTCAAATAATAAAAAGAAGCTCAAAATACTAAACGGTATATGCAGTGTCTATTTAACTGTAATCCGAGGAACACCTGTTGTAGTCCAATTAATGATTATGTGGTACATTATTCTTCAACCGACAAATTTAGATAGAATAGTTGCCGCGATTTTGGCTTTTGGTATAAATTCAGGTGCTTATGTTGCCGAGGTTATAAGAAGTGGAATACAGTCAGTCGACAAAGGACAGATTGAAGCGGGACGTTCTTTAGGACTCAATCAACGGGACACAATGATCAAAATTGTATTTCCACAGGCTTTAAAGAATGTACTTCCTGCAATAGGAAATGAATTTATCGCGCTTTTAAAAGAAACATCAGTCGCAGGTTATATTGCCATACAGGATTTAACCAAAGGCGGAGACATAATCAGAAGTATTACTTATGACCCATATACCCCATTACTGATTGTTGCATTAACATATTTATTAATTGTATTGGGTTTAACATCATTACTTAATAAATTTGAAAGGAGGCTGAGCAGAAGTGATTACCGTTAAAAATTTACACAAAACGTTTAATACCATAAACGGTGAAATAAATGTACTTAAAGGTATAGACCAAGAAATTGAAAAGGGCGAAAAAGTTGTTATTGTAGGGCCTTCAGGTTCCGGAAAAAGTACATTCCTGCGCTGCCTCAATTTATTGGAACAGCCTACAAGCGGAGAAGTATGGTTTGAAGGTACACAAATTAATGTTCCGGACTGTGACATAAATAAATTGCGTCAGAAAATGGGTATGGTTTTTCAGCATTTTAATTTATTTCCACACCTTACTGTGCTTCAAAATATAACACTTGCACCTGTTATGCTGAAATTGAAAACACAAAAAGAAGCCGAAGAACAGGCTGTACATTTGCTTGAAAGGGTGGGCCTTGCCGATAAAGCATCTGCATACCCTGTACAGCTTTCTGGGGGCCAAAAGCAGCGTATCGCTATTGTTCGTGCTCTTGCTATGAATCCGGATGTAATGCTTTTTGACGAACCTACAAGTGCGCTTGATCCCGAAATGGTAGATGAAGTTTTACAAGTTATGAAAGAACTTGCAAATGAAGGTATGACAATGGTAGTTGTAACACATGAAATGGGTTTTGCTCGAGAAGTTGCAAACAGAGTCCTTTTTATGGATGACGGTCGTGTTTTGGAAGAGGCTGCACCGGATGATTTCTTTAATAATCCCCAAAACCCGCGTTTACAAGACTTTTTATCCAAAGTTCTTTAAAAGTAGGTAAAATTATGCTATAATAAAGTGCACGGCAATTTGCTATGCACTTTATTTTTTATATTTTATATTGTTGACATAACATTATATATTGATTTTTAAGGTATAAAATAATTACTGAATTTAGTATTTTATTGGTTTATCACAATAAAGTAGGAGGCTAATTTATAGTGCAGAAAATTGCAAGCTTTTGTGTTGATCATAATACATTACAACCGGGTATTTATGTGTCACGCATTGATGATGATATTATAACTTATGATATACGGCTTAAAAGACCAAATATTCCGCCATTTATTTCCAACCCTGCAATGCATACAATTGAACATTTATTTGCTACATTTGCACGCAACAGTAGCTTTAAAGATAAAGTGATTTATTTCGGACCAATGGGCTGCAGAACCGGATTTTATTTTTTAGCAAGGAATATGGAGAAGAGTGACGTAATACGTCTTATTATTGATGCGTTTGAATTTATTGGAAATTATAAGGGCATAATACCTGGAGCTGCGGCGAAAGAATGCGGTAACTACCTTGAACATGACCTGGAAGATGCAAAAAAAGAAGCTAAGTTGTTTTTGAATGTAATTAAAGATTGGAAAGTCGAAAACTTAACTTATTAATTGAATTTTTGGTAAATTGTTGCATTTTTGTTAATTTAATTTAGAAGGGTTGCAAAGTTGTAACTTTTGTTATATTATTATTTCAAGTATTACAAATTTGTAACATTTTATTTGTCTGAAAGGATTATGCTTTATGCAGTTCCCTAAGTTTAAATTAACAAAAAGTAAATTCAGAACATTGCGTCTTAAAGCCTGCAGGAATTCAAGCGACTTTTTATATATAGTAGGCATTCAATCGGTAAGACTTTTAAAGCGTCTAAAAAGGCATACTGTACGCTTTTTAAAGCCTCTTACATCATTTTGCAAATCTTTATTTTATTCAGTTGTAGGAAAGAGAATACAAGGATTAAAACAAGAAATCAATTATATTTCGGAAGGATTTTCAATTGCTCGAGAAAGAATAGCTGAGGCAAAAAAATTAGGACTCAGCAGAGTATTTAAAGAGTATGTTAAAGTAACTTCGAGAAGTTTTGTACGCCATAAAGGATTTGTATTTTCTGTTTTAAACGTTATTGCTCCTATTGCTGCTGTAATTGTACTTTCCATGACAGTTAATTATTGGACAGGACTTAATTATGGTTTAATTTTTGCATATGACGGTAAAGAAGTAGCGTCTATAAATGATGAAAGAACGTTTGAACAGGCTTCGGAAATGGTCAGCCAGCGTATGGTACATGATACATCCGAAAGCAAAATTAAAATTGATATGACACCTGCATTCAGACTTTCGGTTGTAGATGAAAAAAACTTATCAGCTCCGAATGCTGTATGCGATAAAATTATTCAGCAGACAAACGGTATAATTGAAGAAGCAAGCGGTTTGTATGTAAACGGAGAATTCATCGGTGCTGTTAAAAGCAGCGCAGACCTTCGATATATGCTTCAGAATATATTAAACAATGCAAAAGGTTCGGAAGAAAATGCAAAGGTTTCTTTTTGCCAAAATGTTGAAACTATTAATGGCTTTTTTCCTACAACGTCAATAATGAATACTGATGATATGAATAAAATAATTACCGGCACTTCTAAAGCGCCTGTAACATATACAGTAAAAGAAGGAGATACCGTTACTTCAATTGCAAAATCAAATAATACATCAATTTCTGAACTTAACAAAATCAACAATAATCAATTAGGGGACAACCTTATGCCGGGTGATTTAATTAATCTGGAGGTTGCCGTTCCTATGCTTAGCGTACAGATGGTAAAAACAGTCAACTATCAAGTGCCTTTGTCTTATAAAACCGTAACAGTAAATGATGATACAAAATATACTGATTATTCTAAATTGAAAACAAACGGCGTTAATGGTACTCAACAGTGTGTTGATAAAATTTATTATGTTAACGGAGTAGAATCAAAACGTGAAATAATAAGTAGGTCTGTTGTTACACCGTCCATAGATAAGGTCGTTGTTACGGGTACAAAGAAACGCCCAAATTACAGCGGCTCAGGAGTAAGCAGTGGAAATTTAATGTGGCCGGCACCGTCCCTTCATACAATTACAACATACTTTACATGGCGTTGGGGGCAATTCCACACAGGAATTGATATTTCGGGTTCAGGCGCATACGGAAATACAATAGTTGCGGCTGACGGCGGTCGTGTGACATTTGCCGGTTGGAACAGTGGTGGCTATGGCAACTGTGTTAAAATAAGCCACGGTAACGGAATTACTACATTGTACGGCCATGCGAGCAAACTCTTGGTTTCATCCGGACAAAGTGTTTCAAAAGGTCAGGCAATAGCTTTAGTCGGAAGTACGGGATTTTCAACAGGACCTCATTTACATTTTGAAGTAATTAAAAACGGTACAAAAGTCAATCCTTTAAGTTACGTAAATCGCTAAAAATCAAGGAAGCGTTAAATTAATAAAAAGCGAAACGCTTTTATCAATTGAATCCATATTTATTTATTGGGTTATTGACATTTTAAAGTATGTGTATTATTATCAGTAAGAGTGTATTTTACTTGATTTTTTGGCATTACATTCCTAAATACTCGTATGTTTTTTAGTTTATAATTTTCATAATAATTACAATGTTTTTATTCGTTTGAAACGTATAATAATCTACGCAAAAATGCAATAATATTATTGTTTAACTTTAGATTGGAGCGTGCCGCATTGGAGAAATTTGTTATTAACGGTGGCAATCGCCTTACAGGCGAGGTCAATATAAGCGGAGCAAAAAATGCAGCGATAGCTATTATTCCCGCCGCAATTTTGTCAGATGGCGTGTGCTGTATAGAAAATATACCGAATATTACTGATGTTACTTCGATTACAAGAATACTTTATGACATGGGAGCAAAAATCAGAAATATAAATAAATCTACAATTGAAATTGATCCGAGACCAATAAAGACTCATGTGGCATCTTATGAACTTGCACGCCATATTCGCGGTTCATATTATCTTTTAGGTGCTCTTTTAGGTCGATTTAAGCATGCTGTTGTTACTATGCCAGGTGGATGTGATTTTGGTGTTCGCCCAATAGACCAGCATTTAAAAGGTTTTGCCGCTTTGGGTGCAAATTATAAATTAGAGGGCGGTATGGTTGACGTCAGAGCCGACTCTTTAAAGGGTACTAACATCTATTTAGACGTAGTATCTGTCGGAGCAACCGTAAATATTATGCTTGCTGCAGTTAAAGCAGAAGGTTTAACTGTAATTGAAAATGCCGCAAAAGAACCCCATATAGTTGATTTGGCTAACTTTTTGAATTCTATGGGTGCGGATATTAGAGGAGCAGGTACGGATGTAATCAAAATATATGGAGTAAGCTATTTAGATGGCACCAACTATTCGATTATACCCGACCAAATAGAAGCAGGAACTTATATGGTTGCCGCTGCTGCAACCGAAGGAAACGTATTGGTAAAAAATGTTATACCGAAACATTTAGAATCCATTTCCGCAAAACTTGAAGAGATGGGTGTTAAAATAGAGGAATATGACGACTCTATTCGAGTAAGTCGTACAGGAAAACTTAATAAATGTAATATTAAAACAATGCCGCATCCGGGTTTTCCAACGGATATGCAGCCGCAAATTGCTGTACTCCTTTCTTTGGCTGACGGGACCAGTATAATTAATGAAAGTGTTTGGGATAATCGGTTTAGATACGTCGAAGAATTAAAACGTATGGGTGCGCAAATTTCCGTTGACGGTAAAATAGCAGTAGTAGAAGGTGTAAGTCATTTAAATGCAGCACCTGTCAGAGCTACAGATTTAAGGGCGGGCGCAGCTATGGTTATTGCCGCGCTTGCTGCAAAGGGTACTACACAAATTGAAGGTATTAATCAAATAGAGCGTGGATATGAAAATATCATAGAAAAACTTACAGAGTTGGGTGCGGATGTAAAAAGAATTAATACTCCTGATGCTATGGCTTCTCAAGTTGTATAATGCTTTTTAATATCTAATTGTTTATTATAAGGGATAGACATAGAGTCTTTCCCTTTTCTCGTTTTTGGGGGTTTATTAATGGCAAGATTTTGTCCGCTATTCAGCGGAAGCAGTGGCAACAGTTATTACATAGGTTCTTCCGGTTCGGGCGTTTTGATAGATGCCGGGAGATCGGCAAAACAGATAACTAATATGCTTGGGTCCTGCGAAATTGATATAGCTTCAGTTAAAGCAATCTTTGTGACTCATGAACATTCGGATCATGTGAAAGGACTTAGAGTCTTTGCATCTCGTCATCATATTCCTGTTTTTGCATCTGTCGGCACGTTGAAAGCCCTTGAAAAAATGGGATGTTTAAATGAAAAATATCCGGCGGATGTAATTGATGAAAATGGAATGGAATGTGCCGGTATGTACATAAAACCGTTTAGAACTTCTCATGATTGTGCGGAAGGCTTAGGTTACCGCATAGAAACACAGGACGGGCGCAGCGCGGGTTTTTCTACCGACCTTGGGTATTTTTCAGAAGCAGTTAAAAAAGAGCTTTTAGGGACGGATTTAGTAGTATTGGAATCTAATCATGATGTCAGAATGCTACAAAATGGTGCATATCCGTATTATCTAAAACAACGTATTTTATCTAATATCGGGCATTTATCCAATCAAGCTTGTGCGGATCAACTGTTTGAACTTGCAAAAAAAGGAACAACGCGCTTTGTTTTAGCTCATTTGAGTTCTGAAAATAATACTCCGGAACTTGCATACCAAACATCCCTGTGTTCGCTTTCTCTTGCAGGACTTAAGGAAGGGGTAGATTATCAGCTTTACGTTGCACCTAAAGAAAATGTAAACAGTAAAGTGATGATTTTTTAGGTGAATTAATGCTGTCAGTTAAAATTATATGTATTGGAAAGTTAAAGGAATCATTTTGGAAAAATGCATGTGCTGAATATGCAAAAAGA
>ENA-UOOM01002079-UOOM01002079.1-fermentation-metagenome-genome-assembly--contig:-NODE-2079-length-17301-cov-51.931346_pt1 | contig 17301 bp, 12 predicted proteins | sample MGYA00245781_ERZ724031 | MGnify/ENA primary metagenome ERZ724031 (study PRJEB28704, sample SAMN03018317) | fermentation metagenome | biome: anthropogenic terrestrial biome; feature: soil... | reverse complement strand
ATAAATAAAGGGGTGAGATATATGGTATTAAAAATAAACAAAAAGATATTCATGATTTCATTGATAGTAGTTTTATTGCTTGCAGGTTTTTTAATCTACAATACTTTTAAAAATTTTTCCGTGACAGTTTCAACAAATATATCAAATTGGGGGCTGAAATTCAATACTGAGGGAGCAGCTCCCATGGGAAATGCAGGAAAAGATTATTTAAAGAAATACAATGCATATTATGTGGGGGAGCCGGATGATAAATGTATTTATCTCACATTTGATGCAGGGTTTGAAAACGGAAATACTCCCAATATACTTGATACTTTAAAAGCTCATGAGGTGAAGGCTGCATTTTTCCTAGTGGGACACTATTTGGAAAAGGAGCCGGAACTTGTCAAAAGGATGGTTCAAGAAGGTCATACAGTAGGGAATCATACTTACCACCATCCTGATATGTCATTGATTTCTGATAAGGAATCATTTAATAAGGAGCTGACTTCATTGGAAGAATTATATAAGGAAATAACAGGAGAGGAGATGCCAAAATACTACAGGCCTCCTCAAGGAAAGTTTAATGAAGAAAATTTAAAGATGGCTGATGAATTAGGTTACAGAACAATTTTTTGGAGTCTCGCATATGTTGACTGGTACAAAAATGACCAGCCTTCAAAAGAGCAGGCATTCAAAAAACTTATTCCTCGTATACACCCTGGAGCAGTAGTCTTGTTGCACAGCACCTCAGATACAAACGAACAAATTTTAGATGAGCTATTAACAAAGTGGAAAGACTTAGGCTACACATTCAAAACCTTGGATGACTTGACAAATGATAAAACCGTCGCTCACGGTTTCGGACACGAATAATTCTAATAGCTCATTCCGTCTAAAAATCCTGCAGTTTCCAAACTCACTTCGTTCAAACAGTGCAAACTGCTTAACGGATTTTTAGCCTGCACTCGCTAAGAATTATTGTCGTGTCCTGCAAATGTTCACTCATGGTTTTATCATTTTCTTGGAGAATGTGAATGGTAACGTAGCATCAGAGCATGCCTGTCTTTTCGAATTTTTGATGTTGACAAACAAAGTGGTGTGTGGTAATTTATTTGTATATATTGCAGGGGAAGAGTAATCATAAAGCAATGGTTATAGAAAGACAGGGACGATGGAAGCCTGTTATTAACTTTTGATGAAGACACCTCTATAAAGCAAATTCTAATGAGAGGGACTTTTAGTCCAAATAGGGTGGCAACGCGGGTTATACTCGTCCCTAAGCATAGGGGACGAGTTTTTTGTTTAAGATGATAATATATGATGCTATGGAGGTAGCTATGGATACAATGGAAACACTTAGAAGAACAAATATGTGCGGAGAGTTGAACAAAGAACACATTGGCAAGGAAGTTGTGCTTATGGGGTGGGTACAAAAAAGAAGAAGCTTAGGCGGACTTATTTTTGCAGACTTAAGAGATGTTACCGGTTTAATTCAAATTGTTTTTGATATGGATGTAAATAAGGAAGCCTTTGAAAAGGCAGAAAATTTAAGAAGTGAATATGTTATTGCAGTAAAAGGAAAAGTATTTGAAAGACAGTCCAAAAACTTTGAAATGGCTACGGGAGAAATAGAAGTTTACGCACAGGAATTAAGAATTTTGGATACTGCAGAAACTCCTCCCATTTATATAAAGGATAATGATGATGTTTCCGAGCAAATGCGTTTAAAGTATAGATATCTTGATTTAAGAAAGCCTTCAATGCAAAAGAACTTATTGATGAGAAGCAAGACATCAAAGGTTATAAGAGACTTTTTATATGAAAATGGATTCAACGAAATAGAAACCCCATTTTTGGCGAAGCCTACACCTGAAGGGGCAAGGGACTATTTAGTACCGAGCAGAATTTCAACCGGTAATTTCTATGCATTGCCTCAATCGCCTCAGATATATAAGCAGCTTTTGATGGTTTCGGGAATGAACAGATATTTCCAGATAGTAAGATGCTTCAGAGACGAAGATTTAAGGGCAAACCGACAGCCTGAATTCACTCAGGTTGACATTGAAATGTCTTTTGTTGATGCAGAAGATGTAATGGCGGTAAATGAAAGGCTTATTCAAAGAATATTCAAGGAAGTAAAAAATATTGATATTAAGCTTCCATTAAGACGAATGCCTTATAATGAAGCCATGGATAAATACGGCTGTGACAAACCTGATTTGCGTTTTGGATATGAGCTGAAAAACATTACTTATGTATTTAAAAATTCTGAATTCAATGCATTCAAATCAGTTTATGAAAACGGAGGTTTGATTAAATGCATAAAAATTGACGGGGCATCGGAGGATTATTCCAAAAAAGGTATTTCAAAGCTTGAGAAATTTGTTAAATCTCACGGTGCAAAAGGATTAGCATGGCTTAAATATGAAAACGGTCAGATTGATTCTCCTGTTGCGAAATTTTTAAGCGAAGGCGAAATTCACGAGTTGATTTCTATGTTGGAGCTTAAGGAAAAAGATATAGTATTTATAGTTGCCGATAATGAATCTGCAGTAAATACTGCGCTGAGCGCCTTGAGAATCGAAATAGCAAAAGAAAGAAATTTAATTGACAATGATGTTTATGAATTAGTGTGGATTACAGAATTCCCGTTGTTTGAATACAGTGAAGAAGAAGAAAGATATGTTGCAAAGCATCATCCATTTACATCACCTGTAGATGAGGATATAGATAAATTAGAATCAAGTCCGGGGGAAGTAAGAGCAAAAGCATATGACATCGTAATAAACGGTGATGAGATAGGCGGCGGAAGTATACGTATCACAAACAGAGCATTGCAGAACAGAATGTTCAAAGCACTTGGCTTTACAGAGGAAGAAGCACAAAAGAAGTTCGGTTACTTGCTTGAAGCATTTAAATACGGTGTGCCTCCTCATGGAGGGATTGCATATGGATTAGACCGATTTATGATGTTGTTGACAGGTGCAGACAGCATAAAGGATGTAATTGCATTTCCAAAAACACAGAGCGCTTCCTGCTTGATGACTGAATCGCCCAGCCAAGTATCTGAAAAACAGCTTGATGAGCTGAAAATTTCATTAAATGAGTAAGTTTTTACCCTTAGGAAGGATGATATAATGGATAATATAGGAAGAATAGAAAAAATAGATGGAAACAATGCGGTTATTTCTGTTAAAAGAGTATCATCATGCGGGGACAGCTGCAAAAGCTGCAGCTCTTCATGTAAAGTTAACAGCGTTATTTTCGAAACTGATATTTCAGATGTAGAAGATGAGATTAATGTAGGAGATTATGTAGAGATTAAAGCAGAAAATGAAGTGATGCTTAAGCATATAGCAGTTCTTTACGGGTTACCTTTATTATTGATGCTGGCAACAGTTTTTATTTTTCAAATGATACTTACAGGTCCTAATAAGGATATTATTTCTGCAGTTGCATCATTGTTTTCATTAATAATTTCATTTTATCTCTTGAAGGCTTACGATAAGAGCGAAATGAAAAAGAATGCATTGAAATTTACAATCGGCAAGAAACTGTAAAGGAATGTTATGAATATATTTGAAATGCAATACCAAAATTCCATAAAAAAAGAGGGTCCTCTTGCAGAGCGGATGAGACCTTTAAATTTAAATGAATTTGTTGGGCAAGAGCATATAGTCGGCAACGGGAAAATTTTAAACAGGGCAATTGAAGCTGATAAGCTTACTTCTGCAATTTTTTATGGACCTCCCGGAACCGGCAAGACAACCTTGGCTAAAATTATTGCAAATACAACAAACAACAACTTTACCACCTTAAATGCCGTTACAAGCGGCATTAAGGATATAAAGGAAAAAATAAGTTATGCTATTGATGAGCTTTCAATTTATAATAAGAGAACAATTTTATTTATAGATGAAATTCATCGTTTCAATAAAGCCCAGCAAGACGCCTTGCTTCCCTACGTGGAAAATGGTACAATAATATTGATTGGAGCAACTACGGAAAACCCGTATTTTGAAGTTAATTCCGCTTTGATTTCACGCTCATTGGTATTCGAATTCAAAAGTATTGATATAGAGGATATTAAGATTGTTGTAAGAAGCTCACTATTGGATAAAAGGGGATATGGAAACAGAAAGGTAGAAATTGATGAGGATGCTTTAGCTCATATTGCAGAATATTCAAACGGAGATATAAGAAGCGCTCTTAACGCATTAGAGCTTGGTGTGGAAACAACTGATGAAATTGACGGAATAATAAAAATAAATATAGATATTGCATCTGAATGTATTCAAAGAAAGAAAATTGATTATGACAAAAATGGAGACAACCATTATGACACGATATCTGCATTTATAAAAAGCATGAGAGGTTCAGACCCGGATGCGGCAGTTTATTGGCTTGCTAAAATGATAAAAGCCGGAGAAGACCCGAAGTTTATTGCAAGAAGAATAATAATCTGTGCTTCAGAAGATGTGGGAAATGCAGACCCGAGAGCCTTGGAAGTTGCAGTCAACGCATTTAAGGCGGTTGAAATAATAGGTTTTCCGGAAGGACGGATAACCCTTGCCCAAGCTGCAATTTATATTGCATGTGCGCCAAAGAGCAATTCTGTTATTAATGCAATTGACAAAGCAATGAATGCTGTCGAAAATAGCTCACATGAAGTTCCGGCACATTTAAAGGATAAGCACTACAAAGGTGCTGAAAAGCTTAACAGGGGAATAGAATATAAATATCCCCATGATTATGAAAAGTTTTATGTAAAACAACAATATATGCCTGAAACCATAAAAACTAAATTTTATGAACCAAAGGAATCAGGCTACGAAAGCAAAATTAAAAAATTCTTGGAATATTTGAGACAGTAAGGGGGCATAAAATGTATAAGCTTTTTGGTAAAATTACCGACCCAAATATAGAAAATATAATAAATAATAAAATAAATTTTGATAACTTAAATAAGGAGTTAATGTACGATATCCACGTGGATTTTTATAACCCTGATTTGGAAGAAGATATGTTAAATGCTGATGTTTCTTATGAAATTAAGAAAGAGCATTATTTGTTTATCAAAAAAATAAGAACTATGTTTGAAAACAATCAAATAAAAATAAATGAGTTTTATCTGATGGGTACAATATCAGACCTTATGGAAAATGAAATTAACATTGAATTGTTAAAATCAAAAGGTGATAGTAAGAAAAACGTAATATGGCCATGCAAGGAAATATTCTTGTTTGAAGATCAAAAAAATAAGTTGGATGTATTGCTTTTTAACAATCAAATATCTGAAGAAGATTATGAATCTAATTTGGAATTTTTGAAAGATGAATTAAATATATATGAAAATGACGAGGAGCATAAATATATAAATTAGCTGCCATGGAACCTTCTTTGCTCATATTAATAAAATATAGCGAGGAGGTATTCTAATGGAAGTTTATATTATTACCTTTTTGCACGGAAATTATGCTGTTGCCGCATTTAACAGACTGCAAGGATATGGAGTTCAAAACATTCAGTTATTGCAAACTCCTTTCAGCATAAAAAATGAGTGTGATTTATGCATAAAGACAAATGATCGTAAAACATTGGATATAGTTTTAAATGAATGCAGGAGCAAATTTCCCGTAAGCAATGTTTACAGCCAAATAAACAAAAATGGTTCTTATGTATATAAATTATTACCATAATGTATCAAAAAGCTCGGCAAAGATGCCGAGTTACTATTATGGTGACCCCAAGATCTTTACAGGTATCATTACTCGAGTGATATTCAGCGGGTCATCCAATTTAACTGAACCATCCAATTCAATATCAAGATAAACTTCTTGAGGATAACCGGAAGCGATAAGTCCATTTTGTTCCATGTAATAGTTTAGAGCATCGTATGCTTTCCACAATTCGTAATAACTACCTCTAAAATCAACAGTTACAGCAGTTGCTTTAGTGAAACGTACAGCTTCAGCAGATAAGTATTCTTTATCAACAGGAATGCAAACTCTGACGGTGAAATCGTCAATTGGAAATTTGCCCTGCAAAAGTCCATAATCATGGTATTCGCAAAATTCCGGCCAAGCTCGGCTTATGGTTACACCTTTGCGTATAAGCTCATCATAAAATTCGCCGATAGAAAAAAGTGCATGAGTTAAATCTTTGGCCTCAATATTCTTGCAGAGGCAAATACGTTCTGGCAGCTCTATTTCATGTACTGTGAGATCACCGGTCTTTGTGTCAAGGATTTTCAGATTCTCAATAGCTTGATTGAGCATATCACGCTGATAAGTTAACTCTTTTATTTTCTTCTCTGTATGCTTTCCGCCTTCTATATAATCTCTAATCTCCAACAATGACAGTCCTGCATCTTTTAGTCCCAAAATTATGCGCAGTCGAATTAGATTTTCACGGCTGTAATAGCGATAATTAGATTCTTTATCGGTGTACTCAGGCTTAATTAATTTCTTTGATTCGTAGAATCTAAGAGTATCAACACTCACACAACAAACAGCGGCAATTTCGCCAATAGAAAATAGTTCCTTTGGTTTTGTCATATTGTATAACCCTCCTTAAATGTTGTCATCAAAGCTTGACTATAGAGTTAACTTTAGGTGTATAATTATTTTAGCATAAAACTAATGTAAATTCAATTTATTCAAAAAGAATTGGAGGAAAAAATGACAATGTCAAAAATTAAAAAAAGAATATTAGGCACACTGATAATTATGTTTTTGGTGCTTACCTATATGCCATCGGAAGCTCATGCTTATACACCCCCTGACCCTGACCCTTATTCTTACCCTGACACGCTTTATGTGGGAGATACACTTGTATACAACAGCGATGATGACACAGACTGGGAGGTTGAGACCCCATATTACTGGAAAGAGTCGGAAAGTGGTGACAACTCCTATACCCAAACAGAAAGTGCTGACGATTACCTATTCTCTGTGTCCATAGATGGGAAAAGAGAATACTTAACGCTGACACTCAATGGAATTGAAATTTCTAGTTTTTCACATCCCAACAGCTATGACTATGGAATATATTCCAACAAAGCACTCCATATAGTTTTAGAAAACGGCACTACAAACATCATCAATGTCCCTAACAGAACCTCACCTGAAGAAAGCAGCGGAATTTATGTTTCAGGAGCTCTGACGATAGAAGGCAAGGGCTCTTTATCAGTGTCCGGCGGAACTTATGGAATTATGGCATGGGGTTGGGGTGCAGCACTTAAGATAGAAGGCGGTAAGATTAATTCTTCCGGTAATGCATACGGTATTATAGTTGATGGAAATGTCAGAATAAACGGGGGTACGGTGAATGCAACCGGATTAAATGATAGTAGTGATGGTATCGCAGCAACAGGAAATCTTACAATGTACGGTGGCAGCATTACAGCTTCTGGAAACAGAAACGCTGTCGGCGTTAATGGCAGTACGGACGTCTCAATTGATAATTATAAATATAGAACAAATACAATAACTACTAATCCAGAAACAGATTATACTATGTCCCAAGACATTGCTTTCACCAATAGCACTGACTTTAAATACGTTGAAATTTTATCCTGCCCAAGGGTGTGTGTCAGCGGCGACAATATAGGACTTAGCGCTAATTCCAGCTCCGTAGTGGTTTCAGGTGTAGCTGATAGTGGCAATACTTCTTATTGGCTAAATGGAGACGATGGCAAAATCACAAGCACCAGCGCAAGCGCTATCAACTACAATGTAAAATACAACGAAGCCACCAGGACACTGACACTAAAAGATGCAAATATAACAAGCTATTACTCAAACAACAAAATAGGAATTTACGCTTATAAAACCGATTTGAACATTGTTCTTGAGGGTCACAGTGTTATCGGAAATGAAACAGATCTAAATGGCTTAAAGGAAGGAATTTATGTTCATGGAAATTTATCCATATCATCCGATTCAGGCGGAACTCTGACAATTATTGCTCCTTCTTATTCGAGCTACAATGGAATAAGGTTTACTAATGACTTATCAATTAATGGCGCAATTGTTAAAATTAACACGGAAGGTAGAGGAATTGATGCCGAGGCTGGCGGATTTTCCCTTGTCGATGGCGAAGTTTCCATCGTGTCTGGAAAAGATGGCATAAAAATGTCCGGAGACATTGTGGTTACAGGGGGCAACACAAAACTAAATGTTACAGCCGGTGAAAATAGTGAATTTGGAATTATCTCATATGGGAATATATTGATTGATGACGCCGAACTTAACGTAAATAAGTTTGGAAGGTTCGGAGACGCTGTCTTTGCAGGTGATAATATCAGAATTTCCGGAGCTGCAAAGATTAAAGTTGTAGATTGGAGTATATATGATATATGTTGTGGTCTGCACAGCGATTATGGCAGCGTAGTCATAGGCGAAACGGCATATGTAGATATTTGCTCACAAAGTACAGGTGTTTATGCAGGAGATGATGTTCTAATAGGATACGTATGGAACGGCAGCGATTATGTACCTTCCGGCAGTCCGACGGTTAAGGTTAATGAAGCATCCAGCATCGAAGCAATCACACCTGAAAGTGATGATGATTTTACTGCTGGAACTAAGGGTATACATGCTAATGGAAGCATTTCCATCTTCAACGGTCAGGTCACATCAATAGGTAACACAAGTGCAATCAGCTTAGGTGAAGATACCTCACTATCGCTGCCTTCGTCCTACAAATACAAATCTAATACCCAGGTGAGCGAACCAGATACAGACTATAAATTCGAGGATTATGTATATTCAACTGAACATAAATATCTTCAAATATTAAGCTCATATGCCATAACAAAAGCAGATGTTGAAAACGGTAGTTTTACTGTTTCAGTTGACAGCGCAGATACTGAAATAGCATCTGCCGGCGATATTGTTACTCTTTCGGCTTTTCCTGACAGCGACTATAAGTTTTCTTCATGGAACGTATATAAGACTGGTGACAACAGCACGAGGACTAACGTAAGAGATAATTCATTCACTATGCCCGCATATCCTGTGACGGTAGAAATTTCTTTTGCCAAAATTATATCTTCTAGCAGCAACAAACCTTCACGCACAATAACTGTCACTGAGACGAGCAGTGGACTTTTCAGTGATTCTGGAAGAAAGATAATGGCTGAGGCAAACATGATTAGTGCATTTTCAAGTTCAGTGGAGGTAAAGGTCACTGACACAAATGAAAGTTCTGATAGCTTCATGCTTGGAATTGGTGACACTGCTTATCCTTTTGATATTTCATTGTATATTAAAGGAACAAACACCAAAACAAAACCTAATGATGGATACGCTGTGACTATTTATCTTCCTGTTCCGGATAACTTGATAGATGTTAAAAATAATATTTCTGTAGCACACAAATCTAATGATAATAGAGTTAAAATGCTTGATTCTGAGCTAAAGCAAATTGATGGAGCCTGGTATATAGTTTTTAAAGCAACTGAGTTTTCGCCTTATGCTTTGGTAGTGCGCAGCACAGGTAATTATTTAGAAACAGCGGGTGTGCCATACTACATTGGTTCAAGCGGAAAAGAAATTTTCATTGGTTTTGCAGCAAATGAAAAGTACATAGCACCTTCCGGCGCTTATGTATTGTTTAAAGAAAACAAAAAGAGTTACTCAGACATCAACTCACATTGGGCAATAAACTACATTGATTTTGTAACAGAACGCGAAATATTTCTTGGTACAGATAATGGTGTTTTTTCGCCGGATTTAGTTATGACACGCGCTATGTTTACAACGGTCATTGGTCGTCTTTACGAACGCAGCTTTGGTGAAATAAAAGTTTATCAAGAGCATGTTTTTAAAGATTGTGACTATGATGGATACTACGGAAGATATACTGACTGGGCTTCAGAAAATAACATAATCAGCGGTTATGGGAATGGGCTTTTCAAACCGGATGATCCGGTTACCCGCGAACAGATGGCAGCTATTATTTACCGTTTTGCAGGTTTCTTAGGCTTAGCAAACGACGATAATTATGCTAAGCTCAACTACAATGACTCTGCTTTCATTTCAAGATGGGCAGTAGATGCGACTCGGTATTGCCAGTACAATGACTTAATCAAAGGTCGTGACAATGGAAACTTTGTACCGGATGGTAATGCAAATAGAGCTGAGGTATCAGCTATTATAGAAAGATTTATTAATAATACTTTAAAATGATTGAATAAAAAATGCGGATGTTTATATAAATACGGGAAAATAATAAATATTTTTATTATTTTCCCCAGACTGCTGACAAAGTCAGCTCAAAAATTACAAAAGCTTAACATTAAAACCGTTGGAAAACAAACGGTTTTTCTATATTCTTGAGTAAGGAGGAACGGAAAAGATATTAGGATAGATAGATAAATTTAAATTTATAGAAATATTTCATTATTGAGAAATCCTATAATTGCAGGTGTTTTTTTATAGACTTGATTTCATAGAGAAGTTTGGCACCGGCATAATGCGAATAAATGAAGAATATACTGACAGCATAGTTAAACCGGGTTATGAAATCAGTGATAATTATATAAGGATAATTTTACCTGTTATTGATGTAGAGGGGAATAATTTATCTGAAGATGAGAGTGTAGTATTAGAAATATTTAGAGACGAGATAGAAATTTCAAGAGCAGAGTTAGATGAGAAAACAAAATTTAACAAAACAAAATCTCTTAGAATTTTAAACTCTCTCATAGATAAAAATATAGTAAAAAAGGAAGGCAGCGGCCCGGGTGTTACTTATAGATTAAAGTAATAAAATACGATAAGAGGCTGAATTCAGCCTTTTTTTATTATTTCTATAATTGGCATCTTTTTTTATTAAAGATGCTCCCGCCGGAAAGGCCTCATAAATATTTTATTACCACCTATTTATAAAAGCATGATATAATACGGGAGAATAGCATATTGAAGGAGACAAAATGGAAAATAAACAGACATTGTGGACAAAAGATTTAATATTAATTACTATTGTAAACCTTTTTATGTTTTTAAGTTTTCAAATGATAATCGCAACACTTCCTTTGCATGTGGAAGATATCGGAGGAACGGAAAAAATTTTAGGCTGGATTACAGGATTGGCTACTATTTCTGCCGTTTTAATCAGACCGGTTACAGGAATGGCTCTTGACAAAGCAAGCAGAAAAATAGTTTTTTTGACAGGACTTATAATTCTTTTAGTATCTACTTATTTTCTCGGTGTTTTTAATTATATATGGTTAATATTAATTATTCGATTTATTAACGGAATCGGATGGGGAATAGGAACTACCACGGCTATGACTGTTGCTGCTGAAACAATACCAATTAAAAGATTTGGGGAGGGAATAGGGCTTTTTAACCTTTCCAACGGACTTGGAATGGCATTTGGACCATTAATAGGTATAAGTATTTTGAATGCTCAAAGTTTTAGTAATGTTGCTTTGCCGGCCGGTATGTTAGTATTGGCAGCCCTTGTGTTTTCACTGTTTATAAAGTATAAGCCGGTAGATAAGACTGTAAAAGCCCATATAAGAAAGGGTAAGTTACCGTCTGTTGAAAAGAGCTCATTAGGTCCGGCATTAATAATTGGACTGATTACCATTACATACGGTGCAATAATTGCATTTATCCCTATATACGGCATTGAGCGGGGAGTTGAAAATATAGGCCTGTATTTTACAATATACGCATTGTTTTTAATGTTTATAAGACCCTTAGCAGGAAAGATGATAGATAATAAGGGTTTTGATATTTTTGTATATTCAGGGGTTATAACATTGATTTTATCAATGATTGTATTAAGCCAATCACAAAATATTATTATTTTTGCAGTAAGTGCTGCTCTTTATGGAATAGGATTCGGACTTTTAGAAACAAGTCTTTTAACTATGGCTGTTGCCCATGCTCCGGAAGGAAAAATCGGAAGTGTAAATGCTGTTTTTTTTACCTTCTTTGATGGAGGAATAGGGTTCGGTTCAATAATAGCAGGTATTATAGCTTCAGTTACAAGTTATAGCAGAATGTATCTGATACTGATAATTCCTTTGATTATTGCCGGTATACTATATAAATTTATAAAAAAATAGCAAGAAAGTAAAACATGCGGAATATTAATCAAAGGTCTCAAAGGGGATTCGAACAGAATAATTACTAAACCAGAATAAATATAGTGCTATTATTTATAGGAATGTGGAAAATAATAAATATTTTTATTATTTTTCTTTTTTTTAATGTTGACAAATTTAGTAGGGTATTCTATAATTAATTATACCCTACTGAAATAGTAGGGATTGTATGAAAGGAGAACGGAAATGATTTTATCCACAAAGGGAAGATATGGACTGAAAGCAGCATTTGAGCTTTCAAAAAATTATGGATTAGGACCGGTTTCACTTAAAAAAGTATCGGAAAAATATGGAATATCAGAAAGCTATTTGGAACAGCTGTTTGCCAAATTAAAAAAGGGCGGCTATATTGATACTGTTAGAGGTCCCCAGGGAGGATATCTTCTTGCAAAGAAGCCTGAGGAAATAACAGTGGGTATGATACTTAGAACACTTGAGGGAGGAATAACAACTTCGGACTGTGTAAATAAAGAAGTTTGTTCCAGAGAATCAGTATGTGCTACAAGAGTAATTTTTGAGAAAATTGAAAAAAGTATAAATGATGTGATTGACAATATAACTTTGGCTGATATGTATGAGGAGCAAAAAAACATTTTAACGGAGGAAAAAAATGAATAAGAAGCTATATCTTGACAATGCTGCAACAACAAGGGTGAAAAAAGAAGTAATAAATGAAATGAGTCAATATTTTGATGAATTGTATGGAAATCCATCAAGTCAATTATATGAGTTAGGCAGAAAATCAAAAGAAGCCATTGAAAAAGCCAGAAAGACTTTGGCGGACTTTTTAAATGCAGAAGAAAAGGAAATATATTTTACGGCAAGCGGTACCGAGTCTGATAACTGGGCTTTAAAGGGAGTTGCTTTTGCAAATTTCAATAAAGGAAAGAACCATATAATTACAACAAAAATTGAGCATCATGCTATACTTCATACTTGTGAGTACTTGGAAAAGTTCGGAATAGAAACAACGTATCTTGATGTTGACAGATACGGACTCATTGATTTAGAGCAGCTGAAAGAGTCAATAAGACCTGAAACAATGCTTATATCGGTAATGTTTGCAAACAATGAAATAGGTACAATACAGCCAATCGAAGAAATAGGAGAAATCGCCAAGGAGCATGGAATACTGTTTCACGTAGATGCTGTTCAAGCTTTGGGAAGTGTCAAAATAGACGTTAATAAGCAGCATATAGATTTATTGTCCATGTCTGCTCATAAAATAGGCGGACCAAAGGGAATAGGTGGTATGTTTATAAGAAAAGGAACACGGATTGACAATTTTGTTCACGGGGGCGGTCAAGAAAGAGGCAGAAGAGCAGGCACAGAAGGAGTGCAAAATATTGTTGGTTTCGGGAAGGCTGTTGAAATTGCCTCGCAGAATTTTGAGCATCATGTAGAAAGACTTACAGTTCTAAGAAACAGACTTATTGAAGGAATTAAGAAAAATATTCCCGATGTGGTGCTTAACGGGCATCCAACCAGGAGACTTCCCAATAATGTGAACTTTTCATATAAATTTGTGGAAGGAGAATCCATATTATTGTTGCTTGATATGGAAGGAATATCGGCTTCAAGCGGCTCTGCCTGCACTTCAGGCTCCTTGGATCCTTCACATGTTTTGTTGGCAACGGGACTTGACCACGGGACAGCCCACGGCTCAATTCGTTTTACAATAAGCGAGGAAATAACGGAAGAAGACATTGAGCTTACTGTTGAAACAATGAAAAAAATAATTAATAAATTAAGAGCAATGTCACCGATTAAAAACGATGACGAGCTTCATAAAAACTAAGGCGACGGAGGAAGATTATGTATACGGAGATAGTAATGGACCATTTCAGAAACCCGAGAAATGTAGGCAATATGGAAAACCCCGATGGTGTAGGACAGGTAGGAAACCCTAAATGCGGGGATATAATGAAAATATATTTGAAAATAAATAAAGATGAAATAATTGAAGATGTAAAATTTGAAACATTCGGCTGCGGCTCAGCAATTGCTTCTTCAAGTATTGCTACAGAGATGATTAAAGGAAAAAGCATTCATGAAGCGGTTGAACTTTCAAACAAAGCAGTTGTAGAAGCTTTAGGAGGTCTTCCTCCCGTTAAAATTCACTGCTCCGTACTTGCAGAGCAAGCTGTCAAATCAGCACTTTATGATTACGCACAAAAAGCAAACAAGGTAATTAAGGGTTTGGAAAATTATAAACCTGAAGATGATGAAATCCACTGTGAACATTAAGATGCCCTAACCCCATTTAACAGAGGTATGGGGACACACCTCTATTATATAGATAGTCTTTGGGGTAAGAGGAATGTCCCCAAATATGATTTTCTGAAAAATGGCTGGTAGGTCATTCGCAACGAATTCCCAAAATATGCGATCAGAGGGAGCAAATATTTTGGTGAATGAGACTGCGCGTGACTCGGAATAGAAGTATACTATAAATTTTGTAATTTTGGGGACGATTCTTTTTGTTCTTGAGAATAAAAAGGACCGTCCTCTAATATTGAATGAGGACTTTTTTGGAGAATCCATATCGACTTTGCTAATTACCATTGACAATTAGGGAAAGAATACATTATAATTTCATAATAAAGTACATATTACCTATACTATGAATCGGAGGAAAAAATGGATAAACAAGATAGGTTTTCTATAAATAATATTCGAAAAGAATACTTGAACTTTTTTAAGAGCAAGGGACATTTAACAGAGCAAAGCTTTTCTTTAATACCTAAAAATGACAAAAGCTTATTACTCATAGGAGCGGGTATGGCTCCGTTAAAAAAATATTTTACGGGAGCTGAAGTACCGCCTGCAAAGAGAATGGCAACCTGTCAGAAATGTGTGAGAACAGGCGACGTAGAAAATGTAGGCTTAACGGCAAGACATTTAACCTTTTTTGAAATGCTTGGAAACTTTTCTTTCGGTGATTATTTCAAAGAAGAAGCTGTTGAATGGGCATGGGAGCTGTTAACAGATGTCTTGAAAATTGACAAGGATAGACTTTGGGTTACAGTATATTTGGAAGATGATGAAGCTGAGAATATTTGGCATACAAAGGTAGGAATACCTATGGAAAGAATAGTGAGGCTTGGAAAAGACGATAACTTCTGGGAATTGGAAGTGGGTCCAAGCGGACCCTGCTCTGAAATATACTATGATACGGGAGATACAAGAGGCTGCGGTTCCCCTGACTGCAAACCGGGCTGTGACTGCAACAGATATATAGAAATCTGGAACCTAGTATTCACACAGTTTGACAAGGACGAACAAGGAGTGTATCACCCCCTTCCGAATCCAAATATTGATACCGGAATGGGACTTGAAAGGGTGGCTGCCGTACTTCAAGACAAACCTACGGTGTTTGATGTGGAGCCGCTTAATTTTATAGTTAACAAGGTTTCGGAAATTTGCTCAATACCTTACGGTCAAAACAAACAAAGCGATATTGCAATGAAAATAATATGCGACCACTCAAGAGCTGCAACCTTCATGATAGGTGACGGAGTAATACCTTCAAATGAAGGAAGAGGTTATGTTTTAAGACGTTTAATAAGAAGAGCAATTCGCAAGGGTAAATCTTTAGGAATACATAATGAATTCTTAACCAAGACTGCCAAGGTAGTGATAGATAATTGGAAAGAAGCTTATCCGGAATTATCAGAAAAAGAAAGCTACATTTTAAAGGTTGTAAGCCTTGAAGAAGAAAGATTTAAAATAACAATTGACCAGGGACTTGAACTTTTAATGAAAGAAATACAAATATTGAAAGAAACAAATAAAAAAGAGCTTGACGGAAAGGTAGCTTTCAAACTTTATGACACCTATGGCTTTCCTTCTGAATTGACAGAAGAAATACTTAAGGAGAATGGTTTCAGTCTCAACAAAGAACAGTTTAATGAAGTAATGGAAGAGCACAGACAGATGGCAAGAGATGCAAGAAAGTCCACCGGTGCTTCAGGCTGGAAGGAAAATGATTTTACCCTAAATACGGATAAAACCATATTTGCAGGATACAATAATTTAGAAGAGCTTTCCGAAGTTATTGCCGTAGTAGCGGGCTCAGAGCAGGTAAATACAATCAATGAAGGGCAGGCAGGAATAGTAGTTCTTGATAAAACTCCTTTTTATGCAGAAGGGGGCGGACAGACAGGTGATACAGGTGAATTCATTGCCGATGGAATGTTGTCAAATGTAACAGATACCAAAAAATTTAACCATGATATTTATCTTCATGAAACAAGTGTAGTCAAAGGAAGCATTTCGGTGGGAGATACCATAACCGCCAAGGTTAATGCCGATAAGAGAAAAAATACAGCAAAGAATCACACCTGCACACATTTATTGCACAAGGTTTTAAAACAAATGTTAGGCGACCATGTAAATCAAGCCGGCTCATACGTTTCTGAAGACAGACTTCGATTTGACTACACTCATTTTGAAGCTGTTGACCATGAGACATTGAAAGAAATTGAAAAGAGAGTTAATGAAGCTATATTATCGGATTACTTGGTTAAAACCGATGTTCTCAGCATGGAAGAAGCTAAGAAAACAGGTGCTACGGCTTTGTTTGATGAAAAGTATGAAGAAATGGTAAGGGTTGTAAGCGTGGGAGATTTCAGCAAGGAATTGTGCGGAGGGACTCACATTGATGAAACAGCCAAAATTGGAATGTTTAAAATTATTTCTGAAGGAAGCATAGCTTCGGGAGTAAGAAGAATAGAGGCAATAACAGGAAGAGCAGCAATAAATTATTTACAGGAATTGGATAAAATAACGGATGAATTATCCATATCCATGAAAACAACAAAGGATGAACTTATAAGCAAAGTAAATTTACTTAAAAAAGAAGCAAAGGATAAAGAAAAGGAAATTCAAAAGTTAAACAATGAAATATTAAAGTGCAATATCAGTGAATTTCTTGATAAATATGAAGAAATTAACGGTATTAAACTATTTGCACTTGTGTTTAAAGATAAGGATGCAAATTCATTGCGGGAAATTGCTGATAGAATAAAAGACAGGAATGAAAGCTGCGCTGTAATCCTAGCTTCGGATTTAGGAGACAAAGTATTATTTGTTTCTGCCGTTACCAAGGATTTAGTAAAAAGCGGAATACATGCAGGAAATATGGTCAAAGAAGCTGCCTTGATTGCAGGAGGCGGCGGAGGCGGAAGACCTGA
>ENA-UOOM01002076-UOOM01002076.1-fermentation-metagenome-genome-assembly--contig:-NODE-2076-length-17329-cov-4.262649_pt1 | contig 17329 bp, 9 predicted proteins | sample MGYA00245781_ERZ724031 | MGnify/ENA primary metagenome ERZ724031 (study PRJEB28704, sample SAMN03018317) | fermentation metagenome | biome: anthropogenic terrestrial biome; feature: soil; material... | reverse complement strand
CTAATGACAACTAAGCTGTCGATTAAATTCGATGAATAAAAATGTTTAACCCTGCTCTGAGATTGTGCAAATGCAGGGCATTTTCCTAATGACAACTAAGTTGTCGATTAAATTCGATGAATAAAAATGTTTAACCCTGCACTGAGGTTTTGAAAATGCAGGGCATTTTCCTAATGACAACTAAGCTGTCGATTAAATTCGATGAATAAAAATGTTTAACCCTGCACTGAGGTTTTGAAAATGCAGGGCATTTTCCTAATGACAACTAAGCTGTCGATTAAATTCGATGAATAAAAATGTTGTCAATATTATACCACTTTTAATATGACGAAATGTGTCATAAAAAGATAAAAATAATTAAAGAATAGTGAAATTATCAATTATTTATTATGTTTTTCTGTTTTTGTCGCCAGAATAAACTCTTCTATGCGGCAGGCGCGCTCGAACGCTTTATTTGCATAATCGGGCTCTGAGTTGGTTTTCATCACTTCGAGAGTGATGGGGATATCCTTTTTTTGACGGTTAAATCTCAGCGCAAAATCATACCAATCGATATTTCCGTCAAAAGGTAGTATATGATTGTCCTCTTTTCCAAAATTATCATGGAGATGCAGGGAAACGAGCAGGTTTCCATATTTTTCAAGAACACCGTTACCGTCGTTGTAGATGTTCTCATGTCCGATATCGAAGCAGAAGCGTTTTGCGGAGGAATCCAGATTCTCCATAATATAGTCAAGATAATCGACTCTGCGAAGGTTCTCAAAAGCGATAAGGACACCCCTTTTTTCAGCTTCATCGCATATGCGCTGATAGCGTGAAAGACCGAGACTGTTATATGCAGGCGGAGTAAAGGTGCTTGACAGATGCACTATAAGTACCGGAATTCCGCAGTCCTCCGCTTCAGCAATGCTTTTAACAAAATAATCAGTAAGAGATTTTCCGTCGTCGCCCTCAAGCCACATGGAGTTGATGTTTTCAAAAGATGTGTGTGCAGATTCTATCTCAAGTCCGAGCTTCTCACATAGACGTATCTGCTCAAAACGGCTATCGTCATCCCTTTTCCATCCTAAAAAAGTGTGAGTAAAGCCTGCTTTTTTTATTTGCTCGGCACAGTAACCGATATCTTTTTTTTCGTCATACCAGATGAACATTGATTTTTTCATTATTTTTTACTCCCTCGTAGCCGGGTGTGAATTCGCTCAGGCTTTGTTTGTGTGCTTTTTTTCCCTTATTTTCTTAAAAATAGGAGCAAGCAGCTGTTTTCCTAATATTGTCGATATTGTAATCGCAATTGCCATTGCACCGGAATATATGAAGGTGCGCATTATCTGATAACTGCCCTCGGTAAAGTCGTTTTGTGCAAAAAAGAGCATGGATTGATAAATCATCACTCCCGGTACGAGCGGTATTACCGATATAAAAATTATTACGGTCGCGGGAGTTTTAATAATCCGTGCGAATATCTCAGCGGGGAAGCAAGCTGCAAGAGTGCCCAGAAAGGCAGCAAGGTATTCGTTATCGGTATACTCATTACAGATAAAAAACACAAAATAACCCACAAGCCCAAGTATTGCGGAGATGACGACAGCGCGTTTTGGTGCGGAGAGCTGCATTCCGAAAAACAGTGCCGCCGCAAAAGTGGCGATAATAGAGATAACGATATTCATACGGAAACACCACCTATCGAGAGCACCAGAGCGATTCCCGCCGCAATCGATATGGCTGAAAGGAGTGCTTCAACTCCTCTTGCCGCACCCGAAACCAAATCGCCGTACAGAGTATCCCTTATCGCATTAATTGTAGCAAGACCGGGCAGAAGGGGTATAATCCCGCCGATTATAATAACTGCCATGTTCAACTCGGGGAAAAAACCGCAGCAAATTCTTGCAAGGACGGCGGTCATCATACTCCCGCCCATATTTGAAAAAAATGACAAAGAGCCGATTTTACTTAAAAAAGCGATAAAAAGCTGCGATATAAAAGCGATAAGCAGCGAAAAAGCGAATTCATAGAAACCGCCTCCGAACATTACCGTAAATGAAGCAGCGGATATACAGGCAAAAATCGTTTTTATTAATGGCCTCATTCTAGCGGAATCTATCTGCGATATCCTTTCAAGAGCTTCGGCAGGCAATAGCTTACCCGCCGAAACTTCCCGTGATATTGTATTTAAAATGTCAATATTGCCAAGGTTGTTGTCTCTTGATTTTAAAGACAAAACTCTTGTGTAGACCATCCCTTCATGAACAGCGGTTACGCTGAGTCCGGTGGGGAGAGCCAACACCTCAATTTCCGTAGCGCCGCCCGAAGCGAGAATGTTCCTTGCACATTCCTCCGCCCTGTATGTCTCCCCGCCGTTTTTTAACATAGCGGAGGAGAGCTTTAATGAGAGCGTAAGATATTCGTCAAACATCCAAATCAACCTTTTTAATCAGATTATATTTAATCAAAGAACTCAAAATCGTCGGAACTCTCATCACTGATATCAGAGAAAGGATTGTAGTATTCGATGCAAACCCTGTTATAAGGTCTGTTTGAACCTGAGGTTCCGATATAGACACCGGTTCCGATAAGATTCTGGAAAAACGGCACCGAGGGATCGGTAGGATAGACATATCCATCAGGTACATCGTAATACAAATACTGCGAATCGGTGACTTTAACCTGTTTTACAAAGGAGCGGTTCTCTATATGCCTCAAGCTGACATCTATAACATTGCTTCCGGGGTAATACGTGCAACCATCTACAAAAACGGATCTTGTCACAGTATCCCACTTAACCATCTTATGCACGCTGCATTCAGAGGAGGGGAGGGTTGAATTTGTAAATACTCCTTTGGCAACAGTCGCAAACCTGACATCATCCTTTAAAAGCACTTTTAGGTCCTGATTACATGCTTCGCAGGGCTTCATGCCCGAATATGCACAGTACGAAACATCCTTTACAATGGAAACCGGCACATCGAACTTTTCCTGATATTTTATTCCGTTTTCGGTTAAAAATGTATATATTTTTTTAAAGACCGCGTCCCATAGCTTTGCAGAAACATTTCCCTCCGCATTCGGAATCTTTTTGTTGTTATCATAGCCGTACCAGCAACACGCGACATAATCGGGGGTGTAGCCGCAGAAGTATACGTCCCTGTTATCGTTTGTGGAACCTGTCTTTCCTGCAATTTCAAGGTTCGGAAAGCTCTTGTTGAGAGTGATATATCTCGTAGCCGTACCTGAGGATATTACATTGAAAAGCAACGATGTCATTATATAAGCGGTCGTATCGGAGTATGCTATCCTCGGTTCTATCTCGTCCTTGATATAATTATATCCGGTTTTATCTCTGATAAGTGAGAAGGTGCGTGCATTATTATAGACACCTTCGTTGGCGAATACGGCGTAAGCCTGTGTCATCTCCCTTGTGGTTACACCAAAGGTAAAGGATCCGAGAGCGAGAGGGGAGAGCGCCACATCGGTAAACCTGTCACCGTCGTCATTTCCGTTTAAGGTGGTGAAGCCTAAATTGTTGACCATATTATCATACACGTTCTCTACGCCGATTTTCTGTGCAGTGGATACGGCAATCGTGTTCAATGACTGCGATATCGCATATGTCAGAGGAACTCTGCCCCTGTAAACTCCGTTGGCGTTGGGAGGCCAATATGAATTGCTGGACTCGTTATATACGGTCGGAAAATCCTCTACGGGAGAGCCGTAAGTGTAAAGCCCCATCTCCAACGCTAAAGAATAGACCGATAGGGGTTTGATTGCCGAACCGCATTGCCGCTTGCTCTGTGTTGCTCTGTTAAAGCCGCGGCTTATCTTTTTTTCTCCCCTGCCGCCTACGATGCCGAGCAGATCACCCGTATCCGGGTCCACAACACACATCGCCGCCTGTGCATGAATTCCTGCGGTCTCATCCGCAGTGTTTTCAAACACTTCTTCAAGCGCTTCCTGTACCATTGGGTCCATGCAGGTTACTATTTGCAGGCCGCCGGAGCATAGTTTGTTGGTAGCCGTAGTCCGATCACAGTCTTCTTTTTTTTGAATCGCGTCGATAACGTCATCAATGACCGCATCTATATAATAGGAATGTATAGTCTCGGTATATTCGGTATCCGAATCATCCTTCATAACAAGAGGGGCGTCATATGCTTCGTCGAATTCCTCCTGTGAGATTTTACCCTGTTCCAACATTAATTTAAGCACAAGGTTTCGTCTTTCGAGGTTGTTTATGGGATGAGAGAGAGGATCATATTTTGCGGGCGATTTTCCTATCGCTGCAATTGCGGCGCATTCGATGAGATCAAGGTCCCGTATATCTTTGCCGAAATATACGTCCGCTGCGGTGCGAACACCGTTAGTGTTTTGCGAGAGAGGGATGGTGTTAAGGTACATCTCGAGAATTTCCTCTTTCGAAAACTTTTCTTCAACATTGAGCGCTCTGAAAATCTCCAGCACTTTGCGCTGGATAGTCGTTTTGTTCTCTCCCGAAACATTTTTTATAAGCTGCTGAGTGATTGTCGAACCTCCGCCGTAATTTGTGTTGGTTGGTATAAAGAAATTGACTAACGCCGAGAACGTACGCTTGTTGTCTACGCCGTTATGATCCCAGTAACGCATATCCTCAACGGCGATATACGCATCGATAAGATCGTCCGGGAAGGTGGAGAATTCAGCCCAAAGCCTGTTTTCGGAACCGTGAAGTGCATCGTCCTTCAGCTCGACCTCGTTGCCCTCACGATCGATGTAATATAGCAGAGTTGTAGCATCGGAATCGTACTGAAGGTTATCGAGCCCGTTATATTCGGGGTCGATATAATTCTTTATATAAATAACAAAAGCGATACCGACGACTGCGCCGGTTATAACTCCGACCAAAAGCAGTGTGAGTAAAACGTTTAGAAGATAAGTCAGCGCTTTTCTCATTATAAAAAGCACCGATTTCAGCGTTATTTTAGCGGCTGATTTAGCTCTTGTTTTTCTTTTACCCGTCGTACTCCTGCCTGATGTGGTTTGTTTTGTAATGTCGGAAATATCGACAAGCCTTGTCTTATCGTTCATAATGCAGTTATCGGGTTCCCCGAACTTGTTTATTTCCCTTTCATTCCCCGGACCCGAATATGTTGTTTTTGGTTTTTTGTTATTGTTTACATCGTACCGCATAAAACCTGTCCGTTTCTCCGGCGTATTCCATCTTTCTGTATTTTTTATATAAGCGGCGATTTTCGCCGGTAAAGCCGCTCTTTTATGATAATATTATATTTATTCTCACTTTGTCGCTACGTTTTTTTCGCCGAGGACCAGCTTTAGGTTGGAAATCAGCTTATCACTTACACAGCAGTTTAAATCCTTTGCAGCGCGGAGCTTTTTCTCTTTGTCGAAAAATACTTTCACTCTGCTTTTTCCCGGGTAATCCCTGATGATTTCAAGCGCATCTTCAAGCCGGCTTCTGTTTGCATCGGTAATTTTGAGATACAGCGCCGGATTTATATCTCCCTCGAAGTCAGTCACAGGTCTGACCGATTTTAAAAGCAGTTTCAGCTCGTCGACGGTATCGTCACTGAAGCTCTCCTTAAGGGTTGCCTCACAGGCAAAGACATAAATTTCGCCCTCCGAAATCGCCCCGCCAAACTCCTCGTACAATGCAGGGAAAACGATAATCTCCGCCTCTCCGTACAGGTCCTCAGCAGTAATAAACGCCATCATTGTGTTGCTTTTTGTCACCTTTGCACGCTTTTTTGTTACCAGTGCGACAAAGTTAATAAGCTTTTTGTCTTTTATCGATCTGTCCGATAGACCCGAAAGCAGCTGCTTTGTGGTCAGGGCTTGTATGGATTTTATCAAACTCTGGTACTTGTCAAGAGGATGCCCTGAAAAGTAAAGCCCGGTAAGTGATTTTTCGTGAGAGAGCCTTTCGAGCAAAGAATACTCGTTTATCTGCCGAAAGTCAAGCTTTAACATGATTCCATCGACGCTTTTACCGTCGCAAACGACATCACTGCCGTCAAAAAGTCCCATCTGACCTTCAATATTCGCATTTTTTTGCCTTGATAAAATACTAAGCGCGTTATCAAGCTCCGATATAAGCCTGCTGCGGTAGATGCCGAAGGAATCAAGTGCCCCGCACATTATAAGTGATTCTATCATACGAGTGTTACCAAAACTGTGCACACGTGTTAAGAAATCTTCAATACTTGAAAAAGGTTTCCTGCTGCGCTCCTCGATGAGCTTTTTAGCAAACATCCAGCCGACATTTTTTACGGCGACAAGACCAAAACGCAGGTTTTTCCCGCTGACTGTAAACTTTTCCCCGCTCTCGTTTATATCAGGAGGGAGTATCGAGATGCCCATCCGGGAACAATCATCTATATACTCCTTGATTTTACCGGTTTCACCCGATACCGAATTCAATAGGGCACACATATATTCTTTCGGATAATGGCACTTAAGATACGCCGTTTTATATGCGACTACAGCGTATGCGACAGCATGACTTTTAGCAAAAGCATATTTTGCGAACTCGACCATCATATCGAAAATCTCGTTCGCTTTTTTCTCGGGGATTCCGTTATCGACTGCGCCGCTGGTAAAGCCTATACGCTCCTTTTGCATAACGTCGATTTTTTTCTTAGCCATTGCTCTGCGAACAATATCCGCCCTGCCATACGAGTAACCGGCAACTTTGCGGCATATCTGCATTACCTGCTCCTGGTATATTATACAGCCGTGGGTTTCGGACAGTATTTCCCTCAATTCGGGGATAATGTAGTCTGTTTTATCGGGGTTTTTGCGGTTTTGCAAGAACTTTTCTATCGATTGCATAGGTCCGGGACGGTACAGCGAGATTGCCGAAATTATATCCTCGAACTCAAAAGGTTTCATCCGCATAAGAAGATTCCGCATACCGTCGCTTTCAAGCTGAAACAGACCGAGCGAATTCCCGGAGGCAAGCATATCATATGTCTGCGCATCGTCGAACGGTATTTCTTCCGGATTGAAATCCGCTTCGCTCACTGCGACTGACTTTTCGGTATCATCGATTATCGAAAGAAAACGCAGCCCTAAGAAATCTATTTTCAAAAGTCCGAGTTCCGCAACGGTGTTCATTGGGAACTGCGTGACCGTGATATCATCGTTCAGCGCAAGAGGTACATATGCGGTGAGAGGTTTGTCTGTTATTACGACGCCGGTTGCGTGGGTAGAGGAATTACGGGGTCTGCCCTCCAGTCTTCGCGCATAATCAATAAGCCGCTTTGCCTGAGGGTCTGATTCATATAATTTTTTAAGTTCACTGCTCTCGCGCAGAGCGGCGTCGAGAGTGACGTTAAGATATCTCGGTATCAGCTTTGCGATTTCGTCAACTGCGGAATATGGCATTCCAAGCGCCCTTCCGGTGTCACGCACAGCCTGACGGCAGGCGAGCGTACCGAAGGTGATTATCTGAGCGACATGATTTTTTCCGTATTTATCCGCCACATAATCAATGACCTCACCTCTGCGTTCATCGCAGAAGTCTATATCTATATCGGGCATGCTTACCCGTTCGGGATTCAGAAAACGCTCAAACAGAAGACCGTTCTTTATAGGGTCGATGTCTGTAATTCCTAAAAAATATGAACACAGGCTTCCCACAGCGCTTCCTCTGCCCGGACCGACGGGTATGGAACGCTTTTTTGCATATGAAACAAAATCCCAAACTATCAGAAAATAATCGACAAAGCCCATGCTTTGTATTACAGAGAGCTCATATTCGAGCCTATCCGTGTACTCCACACTTTCGGGAACCGTTCCTTTTTGGGATTTTGAACGATAACCGTCATGACACAGCTTTTTCAGGTGCTCGAACGGAGCGACACCCTTTGGCGGATTGAATGCAGGTAGGTGTATTGTTTCAAAATCGAAATCATAATTACAGCGAGCAGCAATTTTTCCGGTGTTTTCAATCGCTTCGGGAATATCTGCAAAGAGGGATTGCATCTCCTCGCTGCTCTTCAGATAAAAGCGATCCCCCTCCAGGCCGTAACCGCCCTCGTCGAGAGTTTTACCGAACTGAATCGCCATCAATAGCTTTTGAATAATGCTGTCCGATTGGTTTATATAATGAACGTCATTCGTAGCGACGAGCGGAATTCCGAGCTCACGCGATAACGTCACAAGCGTTTCGTTCACAGCCGCCTGCTTGTCGATTCCGTGCCTCTGCAGCTCTAAATAAAAGTTGTCTTTACCGAAAATACGGCTAAATAACAACGCTTTTTCCCTTGCGAGTGAAATATCTCCGTTAATTATGCACTTTGGTATCAGTCCCGAAATACAGCCAGAGAGGGCTATAAGCCCCTCGCTGTGTTTTTTCAAGGTCTCCATATCTGTTCGGGGTTTCTGATAAAACCCACGGATAAATGCCTTTGAAACAATGGCTAAAAGATTCTCATAACCCTTATCGTTTTTGACTAATAATATCAGATGTGAGTAATTCGCATCGATTGGGTATTCCTTATCGTCCATCGTTCTTGGAGATACATAAACCTCACAGCCGATGATGGGTTTGATACCCGCTTCCCTGCACGCTTTATAAAAGTCCACAATCCCGTATAGTACGCCATGGTCGGTTATTGCAACGGCGGTCTGTCCCGCTTTTTTTACCGCTTCGGGAATCTGAGAAATGCGGCATTCGCCGTCCAAAAGACTGTATTCGGTATGCAGGTGCAGGTGCACAAAATCCACAAGATTACTTCCTTTTAATATAATACTGATATTCAGTCTTTCCTGTCTTTTATGTTTTTGGCGATTTCCATAAGCCTTTTAAGGCGGTGATTTAAACCCGACTTGCTTATCGGATTTTCAAAAAGCATCTTTAATTCATCAAGGCTCATATCGGGGTGCAACAACCTTAAATCGGCACATTCTTTCAGCTCCGACGAGAGCTTTGCATATTCTTTTTTTTCGATAATAAGTCTGATAGCATCGCACTGCTCCGCTGCTGCTTTTGCTATTCGGTCAAGGTTTGCCGTTTCTGCATTTGTAATTCTGTTGGCATTGCCGCGTAGTTCCTTTATTACTTTCTGCTCCATCAGTATAAGCGCATATTTGGATGCACCGATAAAAGCGAGGAAGTCCTCGATTTTTTCGCTTCCTTTATAATATAATGTGTTTTTATTCTTACGCCTTGTGATTCTTGCTTCAAGCCCGACGCTCTCGAGAACGGCATTTACATAAAAAATATAGTCGTCGAAAAAGGATAATGTCAGCTCGGTATTTTTTTTTGAAACGGAAACATATCCGTTTTTTATAAAGACACCCCTTATAAAGCATGAGATATCTTTATCGCACTCCTGCGACAACTCCCTGCTGTTAAAACCGCAATCAAACGCTTCCTGACAGCAGGTGAGCTTTTCCGTAATGCCGTTAAGATATTCTTTGATATCAGTACAGAAGGACAAGAAACCTCACCTCTGTCTTACAATTTTTATTTCGGGTTCGAGTTTTACGCCGGTTTTTTCAAAAACAGTGTCCGATACAAAATCTATAAGCTTTATGATATCGTTCGCTGCAGCTCCGCCTTTATTAATAATAAATCCCGCATGCTTTTCCGAAACGGAAGCGCCGCCTATTGAATATCCCTTCAAATCGCACTGTTCTATTAAGTGACCGGCAAAATTGCCTTTCGGCCTCTTGAATGTGCTTCCGCAGCTCGGATACTCAAGTGGCTGTTTTTCTCTGCGCATGCTCATAAAGGCATCCATTTTTGATTTTACCGCTTTACCGTCGCCCTCGTCGAGCAGGAAGGAAGCATTTACAAGAATATATCCGTTTTCACTCAGAATGCTTTTGCGATATGAGAAGCGCATCTCCTCTTTTGTAAGCGTGGCTTCCTCCAAGTCGGGTGTAAAGCATAACGCTGTATGAAAGCAGTCGCACAGCTCCCCTCCGAATGCACCCGCATTCATAAAAACGCCTCCGCCTACTGTTCCCGGAATACCGTAAGCAAATTCCAGGCCGCCAAGGGAGTTTTTTGCCGCCTGCAGGGATAATGCGTTGAGCGGAGCCCCGCATTCCGCAGTAATTGTCCGCCCTTCCGAAATTATCCCATTTATCTTTGAAGTAAAGATTACGGCTCCATCAAAGCCCTCGTCGGAAAACAGAGTGTTTGAGGCGTTGCCGAGTACCATAAAACGCTCATTTTTCTCTTTCATCAGAGAAAGCAGGCATTTCAACTCCCGGATACTGCCGGGTGTGCAAATATATTTCGCATTCCCGCCCGCTTTCATACTGCAAAAGGGTGCGAGAGAAGCGTTCTCTTTAATGGACAGCTTCATAAAACAACTCTTTCCGATAAGATTTATATATATTTTTATCCATCATCATTATACTATAATCCGCCTAAAAAAACAACAAAAAACAGTTAATTTAATTTGGCATGAAAATAGTTCACCATAGTTTTAAAATAATGTCGAAAAATGTTGACATTTTTAAAATATATGCTAAAATGTTTTAAACAACAATACAACAATAGATATTATTCAGGGTAAGTGCTATGAAAAAAGTTATATCGGCGGCAATATCCGTTGTATTAATCGCTTTTGCGGTCATTTCCGGTGTGTGTGCGGATAATACATATTTCACGCTTTCTGTAACTGCTCCCGAATCATATAAAAGCGGCAGTACGGTCGATATTGTCTTTACTGTAAAGGATATTACATTATCGGGCGGTATGTCATACGCTTCGTTCCGCGTTTATTATGACAAAACAAAGGCGGTACCCGTATTGAAGGATGGTTTTTCGTCTGAAATCGATAGCTGTAAAACCTTTATTACAAACTGCCCGGATGCCGAATCATGGGAGTCGATAGGACTTCTGAACGAGGATGAGGGGTATTACGATCTTACCTTCGGTACCGATGATGTCTTTATCACAAAAGTCGCGGATAATAACGGAGACATTGTATTCACAATACCTTTCAGAATCATTGCACAAGAAGGGGAAGTCGCTTTTCACGTCCCCGATGAGTATGTAAGGGGCGGAAACAGGGATCTTACCCAACTGGAGGCTTTGGGAAGCGCAAACGATGTTTTCATTTACGATCATACCTATAATTCTTATCCGGATAACGGATCTGATTATGATGATTCGCATAATTCTCAACAAAGCTCGGATACGGATTATGATAATTCGGATAATCTTGCCGAATATCTTATCCTTGCAGATAATGCGACGGTAACGATTGAGAACGGCTTTCTTCTGGGTTTGAGGGACAGAGCTACTGTTGCTCAGATTAAATCAATGTTTAAGGGAAATGTAAATGTAAGCGGCACCGGCACGGGAGCATTAGTTTCTTCTGCAAAGCAGTCGGTGTGCATTATCGTTCGCGGAGATGTCAGCGGAGACGGCAGAATTGACGGAAAGGATTATTTATTCGCAAAAAGAGCTTTTTTGGGAACCTTTTTACTGACACAGGCTCAGCAAAAAGCGGGATGTCTGGGAGACTCGGATTCTATTACCGCATTCGATTATTTGAAAATCAAGCGGCACTTCCTCGGGACATATGATGTTTTTTGCTTATTATGAACGAAAACCATCTCAATGGTAAAAATTAAAAATAACAAATGAACATCTGATTTTATTGGTTTTTATGTCATAAGAACGGTATTTTTTAGGAAAAACGACATAATCGAACAATCAACGGGAAATAAAATTGTGTAAAATATAAAAAATAATGCTTTAGATTATTGACTAAAAGAAAAATATGTGATAAAATATGAAAAGAACAGAAAAACTGTTACAAAAACAAAAAAATAAGAAAGGGAATAACAAAGCATGAAAAAGTTTTTAGCTATTTTTCTATCAATACTGATGGTAACCACTTCATGCGTCGGATTGTTCTCGGTTTCCGCTTTCGATGACGTGCCTTGGCTCACGGTCAACGGCGACACGGAACCAGGGAACTGGAGCGGAGCTGCTGTAGCGGGTTCGGATTACTCCTACAGGGTTACATACGACGCAACAGACCTTATTCTTGAGTTTAAGACAAATGATGCACTTCCTACATCCGGCAGTGCGTTCAGGTTTTGGTTCAGGGATGAAGCAGATGCTACAGTATATACAGACTTCATCACAATTAAAGCAATTGCTGCAGGTGTATACGCTGTAGAAAATGCAAAGTACAACACGTCAAAGACAGAAAACAAAGGTGCTGACTGGGCTGATATCAGCGGCATAAGACTTTCTAATGTTCTTGAAGGCGGCGTAAATACCTTTACGGTAAAAGTACCTCTTTCAAGCTTTGACGGTCTTGCTAAGCAGGATCAGCTCGATTACTGGGTAACAAAATGGTCAGTTGGCGGTGGCTCTCTCCACAGCGGCAAGACAAACAAGACATTGAGTGAACCATATAAATGTTGGGATATAAGAGAGGACGATTCTGTCTATTTTGAACAAGCTCCCATAATTGATGGTTTACTTTTGGAGTCCATATGGACAGACGGCTGGACAAGAGTAGACGGAATCAATCGCGGCCTTTGGCAGAATATAGATTCCAACACGAAAAACAAGGATGTCGAAGGATTCTATTATGATTACAAGCTTAACTATGTAGGCAATAAAATAATAATCGGCGCTAAATTCCCGATTACGCCAAGCTACACTGCTCCTACGGCAGCCTCCAATATGAGGGGTACAAACCTCAGATTCTGGTTTGCCAAGGATTCAATGGCTACTCCAACAGGCTCCTTTACCGGTCTTGTAGACTTTACATTCGTAGATCCCGGTGATGGTGGTGATCCTGGTGCACAAATTACCAGAGTTACCGATCTCGATACCAATGTTGCAAACAAGATTACAGACACTGATATTACTATGAGCTCAATACACGGAGACGGATATTTCGAGATTGAGTTTTCAATCCCCGCTGCTAAATTCGGTTTCGACACTGTTGAAGCAGGAGACTATTTCTCTTTCGCATTCAGCGGCTCGGATACATTCCCCAAGGAGACATTCCCTGATTTAGAAGTTCCCGGATATGGTGTTATAGGCTCAACCGATAAATTCGTTTACAACAAGAGAGAGACTTACGATTTCTTCTATTTTGACGGTCTCGATTCTACAAGCGTATATGAAGACGAGGATCCGACTGTTGTTTCAATCGGTAAGACTTATTCCGGAACTGTCGCTGCAAGAGGCGGCTGGACAGATACCACGGAGAAGACAAAACTTACCAACGGAACAGGCGGCCTGCTCAGATTACTCGGCGGCAGCGGACCTTTTGTAGGATTCCAGATTGTAAAGAACACCTCATATAGTCGCGTAGCCGGTGCATGGGTTGAGAATTCGACCACCTACTCCGCTGACGAGAGAAATGCAGACGGCGTTTTCTATCAGACTATAGATCTCGGTGCAAAGACCGACAAGTTATACGACTATACCGCAAGATTCGGACAGATAGTTGCATACGGAATTCTGTTCCCGTCCAAGGTAGAGTTCTATGCTTCTGAGGATAATGTTACCTTCTACAGAGTTGGCGTTGCCAATAAGGGCGAGGTACTTAATGACGGCGGTGCAACTCTTAAAGAATGGGCAGATTATTCATTTACATCACAGGTAGGAGTATCAGCCCGCTATGTTAAGATAGCAATAACACCTGTTGTTCCCGATACTACTCCTGTTGTTCCAGAAGGAACAGAAATTCCCGATGGCGCTTCTGCTTCAGTTACAAAGACCGGTGTAACCGCAATATCTGAGATTACAGTTTCTGCTGCGGACGGACTTCTCCCCGATTACACAGAGACACTCGTTGATTTAAAAGCGGACTATGTTGATCTTGTAAACGCAGAGACTCCCGTTACATGCAACGCCGGAACAGGTAACTACACCGCGGCTCTTAACGATGATGTTGCCGCTAACGTAGGTTCATATGATAATCAATGGTATTCTGTTTATTACAACGGCCTTGCAAACACAAATACTGTCGACGGTACGGGTATGTTCTACCTTGACCTCGGCGCAAATAAGAACTTCGGTACTATAGCTGTTAACGTATGGCAGCCTAACGCATCCGGAATAGGTATTCCGACAATTAAGGCGTTCGCATCCGTTAATAATAAAGACTGGCTTGAGCTTGGAACATTGACCAATCCCTCAACCACAGTCGGCTGGGCTAAGCTTAATCTCGAATACGCGATGAATGCGCGTTATATCAAGCTTGAGATTTATGCAAACGCAGTTTTCGGAATGATCAACGAGATTGAAGTTTACCAGTACAAGACAGGCACCACATTCAGCGCTGATTTCGCAAATCAGTATAGCGTGGGATATCAGGATTCCTCCAACTGGAAATACAACGGCGGCGCTGAACTCGCAGGAGTAGGCGATGCGGTTTACATCTACACCTCTGCTGAGGGCAAGACGCTCGGTGAAGTCGCAAATCCTAACGTTATTTGGTGGGATGTTTGGGTAGTGGACTTCGACGCAGCAGCAAATAAGTACTACATCAAATCATTTGCCCCTTCAAACAGCACGAGTAAGGCATCAACAGTTGTTCCTGCTGAAGGCTTTGTCTTCATGGCTAACGGCAACGGCAGAAACTCTATAAGCAATTCACTTCGCGACGCATCCGTAGTCGGTGCTTCAGTATATGTATATGACCTGGATATTAAGAAACTCGGTGTAAAAGACACGATGGATTTCAAGAGCACACACACCATCTCGGTATTTGCTCCCATCGATGGCGAAACAGAGATTGTTCCTCTCAAAGCCGGTCTATACAATGTATCAGATCCGGACGCAGTTGCTCCTAATAAAGCATTAGGCGTTCTCACTAACAAAGATAAAGTATCCGATGCACAAGGGTTCAGTAATGCAGGTATCGTACTGTTCCAGAACAAGAAGTGCACACAGGCAGATACCTATCCGACGGTTGATTTACTCCTTGTTCTTGATGAAGTCACAACATTAGAGAAAATTAACCTCAGTTTCTATCACGAGTATAACTCGATGATCGGATTACCTAAGGACGGCAAAGTTAGCATAGGATATTCGGATGCTATGGATAAGGATTTTACCGACCTTGGTCTACTTGATGTTAGCGGAACAGCAGTTGATGGGAAAAAGGGTGTTGTAGATACAGCAATAACACTCGAAACCGCTGTTGAAGCTCAGTATATTCTTATCTCCTTCGCATTCGGCGACAGTCCCTTTACAACAGGCGGCAAGGTAATTTGGGAATTCATAGGAATGACCGAGATTCTCATCAATGATGAAGAAGAGCTTCAGGATCTTCCCGAAGATGCTATCCTCATTAATAACTTTGCAGGATATGTCGGAGGAAAGACCACAATCATTACCAGAGTCGGCGAAAACGATACTCTCGGTGAAGTATCCGGAGCATGCTCGGGCACTGTTAAGGATTACAACTATTTCTATATGGTAGTAGTCAATGCAGAAAATACTGTTACTCAGATTAACCAGACATTATTGCGACCTGCCGGTGTCAAGACTGATGTTGTAGTTCCCGAGGGCGGTTATGTACTACTTTGGAATGCAGATTTGGGTGGTCGTCCAGAGGCTATGCAGAATGCTTTCAAGGCAATTAAGGCTGGCGACATAATCACACTCTACAATGTTGATTTAGAGGCACTTGCTGAAGGTGCTGCAGTCGTTGAATTAGTAAAAGCCGGATTTACTGTTGAGGAAGGAACCCCTGTTATTCCGGATGTGGTAGAAGACCATTCGAATACCGAGCATATCAGCATTACACCCGCTGATTTGGTAAAACTCACTGACGGTGACGAGGCTCTCGATGCCGGCAACTGGACTGCCCCCGGAGTGGTTCTTGTACAAAACAAGGTCTGCACAAACGCAGCTATCAATCCTACGGTTGATCTTGTACTCAAGCTTGGAACCGCTAAGACCATTGACAAGGTGATTGTTGACTTCTACCATTGCTACAACGTAATGATAGGACTTCCCAAGGATAATAAGGTCAGACTCAGCTACTCTGCAGACGGCGAAACCTACACATCTCTTGGCGAGTTCACATTCGAGGGTACTGCTGTAGCAAACGAATTCGGAACTATTGCAAACCAATTCGACGTTAGAAATGTTGAAGCTGAATATATAGGAATTGAATTTGATATAGGACCGAGCCCCTTTACAACTGACAACAAGGTAGTTTGGGAATTCGTTGCACTTACTGAGATTGGCGTTGTTGAAGGAGAATTAACAGGCGATCCGTTTGAACTTATTGAAGACGCTCCTGTTGAAGTTTCCGAAGGACTTCTCCTTGGCGTGGAAGCCGGAATGACCGCAGAGGAAATCGCAGCTTTCTTCGCAGGCGAAGTTACTGTTAACGGTGTCGGCACCGGTGCTACAATAACAGCAGGCGATCAGACACTTACAATAATTGTTCTTGGCGATGTCAACGGTGACAATGTTGTTGACGGAAAAGACTATCTTCTTGTAAAGAGAGCATTCCTTGGCACAACTACGCTTGGCGAAGCACAGAGCAAAGCAGGACGCGTAAGTGGCGGAGAAAGCATAACAGCTATGGATTATCTCAAGATAAAACGTCACTTCTTAGGAACACTTGATTTATATGGGATAAATACTTAAATTAGATTTCTAAGCAGCTAAAAACTTAAAGCGAGCAGGCATGACCTGCTCGCTTTTTGTATCGGAATCAGAAGAGCATCACGTTATAAATATTTCACAAAAACCTTTAAAATGTATTGACATACATCATAAAAGATGATAAAATAACAATATATATAAAGAGAAAAATTTTATGTGATTAAAAGAAAGGAAATTAAAAAAGGCATGAAAAAGTTTTTATCAGTTCTTTTATCATTGATGCTTATAAGTACAATGAGCACCCTTTTCGTTATTGCAGAAGACATCGATGTTGACGGCTATGAATTTGACATTGATTATGTTGATGGTGCAATCGCAGGCGAAGATGGAGTTGTTGTAACAAATGAAGATTCAATGAAAACAGCCAATCTCAGATGGACCATAAATATTATTTGTGAATTGGTTGAGGGTAATGTTTATGTTGTAAAAGAAGATGCAATTCAGGGCGACGGAAATGTTCCTGAATATGCTTTGGAGGATGGAGATATAATTATAGGTATCCATTCGGACGGCTCGGAAAATGCTCTTAATCTTGAGCAGAAAAGAGCAGCTCTTCTTGTTAAAAAGGATATGCAAATCACGCTTTCCGGTATCGACCTTGTTGCAAAAACAGTAACAAACGGTAAGGCAACAGTTGCTGATACCAGAGAAATCGTGGAAGTTCCCGAGACAATCACAGTAGACGGTGTTTTTGATGACAATGGCTGGAGCTCT